>Ga0209475_10000078_pt1 | contig 339908 bp, 292 predicted proteins | sample tdDd471_FD_187128 | JGI IMG/M metagenome (GOLD analysis project Ga0209475, IMG submission 187128) | Marine sediment microbial communities from the Atlantic coast under amendment with organic carbon and nitrate - tdDd47.1 (SPAdes)... | ecosystem: Environmental > Aquatic > Marine > Coastal >... | reverse complement strand
GTCGACCGACACCATTCGGACAGCGTTGCGGCGGCCTGTTTGGATATTTGAAATGACTTGGATGAGCGCATAACGCATTATACACTCAATCAACATCAGTTACATTATTTTACGCACGGCCCACTAGGAGTCTGTCGGGGTTGGCACGTCAATCGCTCCAGGCGATTGAATGAGACAGATTTTTTGATCTTTCGAGGCGAGAAGTGGTGCAAGGATGCACCGTTTACGGACCCAAGGATGGAATAGTGGACCTATTCAACGAGGAAGATCGGAAAATATGGCCAAATCCGGCTTTTCCGCAGTAGATCAGTGTTAAGTCCGACAGGCTCCTTGTTGCAGCAATCGAAATCCGGAAAAGGTGACGTGATGAAAAACAGTGAAACAGGCGAGTTCATACGCTGGGAGTCCCGGTTCAGAAACTGGGTGACTGCCACGGGCGAGGCAGGTCCCAGCGGTGAAGGCGGCTTTGAGGCGGAACCGGGGCGCTACCACCTCTATGTCTCCCTGGCCTGCCCCTGGGCCCACCGCACTCTGATCTTTCGTCAACTGAAACGGCTGGAAGATGTTATTTCAGTGTCAGTGGTGCATCCGGTCATGCCCGAGGAGAGTTGGCTGTTCGGCAGCTATCCCGGGGCCACCGTGGATCATGTACATGGCTACCGGAAACTGGCCCAACTCTATGAGCGAGTCGACCCAGGCTACGACGGCGTGGTCACCGTGCCGGTGCTGTATGACAAGCGGCGCGAACTGATCGTCAACAACGAGTCATCGGAGATTATCCGCATGCTCAACAGTGCCTTCGATGTCTGGGGCGACGGGGAGCTGGATCTCTATCCCGAACCGCTGCGCGGCCAGATCGATGAACTCAACGAATGGGTCTACGACCGGGTCAACAACGGCGTCTACAAGGCCGGGTTTGCCAAGTCACAGGTGGCCTACGAAAACGCCTTCGAGGAGTTGTTTGGCGCACTGGATCAGCTTGAAGCGCGCCTGCAGCAACAGCCCTGGTTGGTCGACGGCAGTCCCACCGAGGCCGACTGGCGACTCTTCCCCACCCTGGTGCGCTTCGATGCGGTCTACTACGGACACTTCAAGTGCAATCGGCAACGCCTCATCGACTACCCTAACCTCTGGGCCTGGTTGCGCGCGCTCTACCGGATGCCGGGGATCGCGGAGACAGTAAACATGGACCACATCAAGACCCACTATTACGCCAGCCATCCATTCCTCAACCCGAACGGCATTGTCCCCAGGGGACCGGAAATCGACTTCCTGTCACGGGAGGGCATGGGGCGTTATGACTGATGGGACGGAATGGCGGTGAACTGACCGGATCGACATCGCGTCCGACAACGCGCCGATCCCGCAGATATCGGATCAGAGCTTGAACTCCGCCAGTTTCAGTTGCATGGTCTCTTCCTTCGACTCCTGATCCTGTATCCGACAGGTGATCTCATTGATCGCATCCAGATTGGCCTGTGAAATCTGATTCACCTGGGCCACGCAATCCACGATATGCGCATTCTTCTCTTGCGACAACGAAGATATCTTGACCGTGTGTTCCATCTGACCGGAGGCATTGGCGGCATCTGTCGTGGCGGCGTTAATGACGTCAATGGTCTCTTCCATGGTATGCATCACACCATCCAACAGGGTGGTCTGACTCTCCATCTTTTTGCTGGAGGTACTGACCGACTGGGTGATGTCGGCAATAATCCGATGGATCTCCTCCAGGCTCTGTTGAGTACGCACCGCCAGCCCCCGCACCTCATCCGCCACCACCGCGAAACCCCGTCCCTGCTCGCCGGCACGAGCCGCCTCAATGGCCGCGTTCAGCGCCAGAAGATTGGTCTGCTCGGCTATCCCGTTTACCACCGTCAGCACCCCTTTGACCTGATCGGTGTTGTTGGATAACTGGGCGATCTCGGTGGCCATTTCACGGTTACTGACCGAATAGCGGCGCAACTTCTCACCGAAGTCGCTGATTCCCTGCTGGGATTTGTCCAGGTGCTCACTGACCTGGCGGATTAGGGTCTGACTCTGTTCGGCGTCCACCACCAGGCTGTCGGTGATCTGGTCCAGTTCCGCCAACTCCTGATGGGCCTCCTGTATCAGCTTGGCAATACCGTTGATGCGCTGATTGATCTCGCCGGTCATCTGGTTGATATCATGCACCGCATTTTTGTTCGAGCTGGCAAACTGTTTTGTCTCCAGCAGCGCCGAACGGATGTTGTGCCTGAAGCTGTCGATGACCGACAATACCTGTCCCAGTTCGGTATTGAAGCTGGCATTGACCTGGCACTCCTGGGAGAGATCCCTTCTAGCGAAGTTTTCCATGTAGTGGGACATCTGTTTCAGGGCATCCACACCCCAGCGTTTTTCATCCAGGTCGTGTACCAGGACCACGGCAGCCACCACCAGCTGAATCACCATGGACCAGAAATTTTCAGTAAGGACCAAGGCATTGGCCACCAGAATGACAATGCCGATCCAGTGTATGCTGCGCATGCGCAAGAAGAGTGATTTCATCATATTAAGCTTCGCTGTAGGGGTAGTCCTTTGTCGGAAGAACAACCTGAAAACCGGACGTGGCATTCACGTGGCGGCCTCACTGTCACCGTGCGCAATGTCGCTGTCTATCGCGGCTTGTTATCACTCTCCTTATCGGACATCAGCGGAGAGACTTTAATAAACCGGCAGAGAACTACAGTAATTTGCATATTTCATTGACAGGGGTCAGTCAATTGGGACTGTTCAAATGCCCGCTACAGCCGCCTCTCTGGTAAACCGGCATTGATCATCAGTTGGATGGAGATGAACTAAACGGGCAGCCCCGGACTGCATCGACCGTTCAGGAAGGCGTATCATAGGCCAGTCTGTGAATAAGCGATCCGTCGAGGAAACAATGCATTCTTCCCCCTGCACACCCATGGATTGTCCGGGCAATGAGTGAACTGGAAAGCTATCAATACCTGCTGATTGCGCTGATCTTTGTCTGGAGTGGCTTTGTACGCTCGGGACTCGGCTTTGGTGGTGCGGCCCTGTCACTGCCATTTCTGCTGCTGATCGAAAACCAGCCGCTGATCTTCCTGCCCATTATCGCCATCCACCTGCTGGTATTCTCCTCCTCCACCGTGCTGGTGAATGCACGTCGGTCCAGTTTGGCGAAGGCCGGCGGCGAGGCCTTCAGACAGGATATCGACTGGGCCTATCTGCGTTATGCGCTGGCAGTGATGATCATACCCAAACTGCTGGGGGTATTCGGCCTGATCACTCTGCCACCGGCGGTGATGAGCGGCATCATCTTCTCCATCGTGGCCGTGTACGCCATCGGCTATATCCTCAATCGTCCCTTCAAGAGCAACAGCAAGGCGGTGGATGCCCTGTTCCTGATGCTGGGCGGTTACATCAGCGGCTCCTCGTTGATTGGCGCGCCACTGATTATCGCCGTATTCGCCAATCATGTGGATAAACACCAGTTGCGCGATACCCTGTTTGTCCTCTGGTTCATCCTGGTGACCATCAAGATGGCCGCCTTCATCGCCGTGGGTATCGACTTGCAACTGGTCCACCAGCTCTGGCTGCTGCCCTGCGCCACGGTCGGCCATCTGCTGGGGTTGCGGCTGCACCGGCGGATGCTCGACCGGGAATCACCGCTGTTCTTCCGCCTGCTCGGCTCGGCGCTGCTGTTGATCAGTGCTATCGGGCTACTGAAAGGGCTGATGTGAGCAATGCCGCCGGGTTACGCCTGGATATTGAGAAGCCTATTCATCACCGGTGGCGCTGAACCAGCAACGGGGACGCACACCGTGGGTCTGCAGCGGGTGATAGGTGCAGAGCCAGGGCGGACCATCACCCGCCGAACCACGGTTCTCCGGATCACACAGGGCGGCGGCAAAATAGGTATCCAGCCGACATTGCGGGCTGGGCAGCCCCATATTGGTCTGGTGTGATATCAACACCTCCGGCATCTCGAACATCGGGTAGCCGATATGCCGTTTATCGGCAAAATAACGGGCCAGGCGCGCTCCGGCCATGGCGGAGCGCATGCAGAGGACACGCGCCTCGCGGTCATCGAATACACCCTGGCAGCGGTCGATCACAATCTCTGGGGTGGTCGCTTCCCGCAGCACACTGTATTCAGGCAGTTTTGGAAACACGCGCCGCAGGCAATCGGACACCCCAAAGTAATCCGCCTGCCCCTCAACTGAGTATTTCCAGACCAGGGGAGGCCCGGCCAGATGGTGGCCGATTTCGTGGCAGATGATCAGGGTGAAGGCGTCGGCATTGATAATCGGCTGGCGGGCGATCCCGCCGGGAATACGCAGCACGGCGATCTCACCGCGTCGATCCTCCTCCCGCCAAGCCGACGCCTGATTGGTATCATCCGGCCAGAGCCGGTCGATTCGCAGCCGTTCATTACGCTCACTGAAGGCCACCACATAAGTGCGGCCGATCACGTCAAGGATCGTGTGATAGGTGTTGCGAGAGATCTCCGCATGCGTCACCGACGGACCAAACAGCGACAAGAACCATAAAACAACCATAAAAAGGCGCGCCATACACAGTCTCCACCCGTGTCAGGCTCCCCTTAGCTGTAACTAATAGCGCAAACCTTGGTGAGTACAAGCGCCGACCGGCGGCAAAATCACTCCGCCCCGGGTTTGCCCCGGCCCGGTTCTCCTGCGATGATTCCAGTATCGCACGCAGCATAATATTGTGAGGAAGCCCAATGGAACGCATCACCATCTCCCTGGATGAGGAGCTGATCAGCCAGTTTGAGGAGTACCTGAAACGGCGCAGCTACAAGAATCGATCAGAGGCAATCCGGGATATGATCCGCGACACCCTGGAAGCGGATCGCATGGAGCATTCCGACACAGGTCACTGCGTCGGCACCCTCACCTACGTGTTCAACCACGAAGAGCGGGAACTGGCCAGACGACTGACCCATGCCCACCATCACCATCACGATGTTTCGATCTCCACCCTGCATGTCCATCTGGATCATGAAAACTGCCTGGAGGCGGTAGTGGTCAACGGCCCCACCCGGCAAGTGGAGGACTTTGCCAATGCCGTCATCACCCAACCGGGCGTGCGTCATGGCAAACTCAACCTGATCCCGGTAGAGGTACAACAGGAACATCATCACCACGGCAGTGACGCCCACCAACACAACCATACCCATCCGCAGACCTGAACCTTCAAACAGGAATAAAATTCAAGAAATCGTTAGGGGCAGATCCGATGTCTGCCCTGATTCACCACGCTGATCCCGGGCAACCACAGGGGGTTTACCCCCGAGCGGCGAATTCCCCATCAAGCGGGACAGTGCCTGGTAATGGACAAAACCCCACCCGTTATGGTCAATTGTATTACGAATTATTTTTTTGTAATATTTCATAATTCCGGGCGTCGCAGCACAACACGTCCAGTCAGCCTCTTCAGTGGAGTCCATGGATGTACAAACTGCTTACCCGATATCTGGCCACGGCACTAACCCTGTACCCAGCACTCGCCGCCGCCCACTTCCAGACCCTGATCCCGTCCCATGACCTGATCAATGAAGCCACCGCGCGCGTCATAAGGCTGGACATGACCTTCACCCACCCGATGCTGCGGGGTCCTGCCATGACGATGGGTAAGCCGGTCCGCTTCGGCGTGTTGGGCCCCAGTGGACACCAGAACCTGCGCGACTCCCTCTCCCCATACCAGATAAATGGTGAAACGGCCTATCGGGCCGACTACCGCTTTACCCGGCCGGGCAATTATCTTTTCTATCTGCAGCCCGCCCCTTATTGGGAGCCGGCCGAGGGGGTAATGATTGAGCATTACACCAAGGTCGTGGTGGACGCCTTTTCTGCGGAAACCGGCTGGGACAGGCCGGTGGGATTCCCGGTCGAGATCGAGCCACTGACCCGCCCCTTCGGACTCTGGAGCGGCAACCTGTTCCGGGGAGTGGTCAGACAAAACGGCCAGCCGGTACCCTTCGCCGAGGTGGAGATCGAGTGGCTGAATGACGGCAGCGTCACGCCACCGGCCGATGCCTATGTCACCCAGGTGATCAAGGCGGATGCCAACGGCACCTTCGGTTATACGATGCCCCGTGCCGGCTGGTGGGGGTTCGCCGCCCCCCTGGAGGGTCCGGAAAAGATGCACAATCCCGCCGGTGAAGCGGTGCCGGTGGAACAGGGAGCGCTGATCTGGGTCTTTGCCCGTGATATGCAATAGCTGAGGAGCCAGGACAATCGCCCATATCCCTGACGGTGTGCTCTCCACACCGGTACTGATCACCGGCGGCATCGTCACCACCAGCCTGTTGGCGGTGGCGATCCGGCGTCTCGATTTCAACCGCATACCCCAGGCGGCGGTGCTCTCGGCGGCCTTCTTTATCGCCTCCCTGGTCTCGGTCCCGGTCGGTGCCAGTAGCGTCCACCTGATACTGAACGGTCTGATGGGGCTGATCCTGGGGTGGGCGGCGGTACCCGCAATTTTTGTCGCGCTCATCATGCAAGCCGTGTTTTTCGGTTATGGCGGCTTGCTGGTGCTGGGCGTGAACACCATGAATATCGCCCTGCCAGCACTGCTTTGCGCTGCCCTTCTAGGTCCGGCGCTACGCCGATCCAACGGTAGATTCAGCGTGATTTGCGGTGCCATCAGCGGTGGGGTGGGCGTCCTGTTGACCGGTACGTTGGTCAGTCTCAGCCTTGGTCTGAGCAGTACAGATTTTCTGCCGGCCGCCAAGGTCGTACTCGCCACCTATGTCCCACTGATGATCGCCGAGGCAGCGGTTACCGGGTTTACTCTGGGCTTCATCCTCAAAGTGGCGCCGGAACTGATCACCATCCAGGAGTGAACCTGATGTCGCGTCTGCGCTTGATACTCCCGCTTTTGCTGCTGTTAAACGGCCCTGCCGAGGCGCATCTGTTGAAACTGTTTGCCTATGTCGAGGGGACCAGCATTCACGGCTCCGCCTATTTTGCCGGGGGCGCCGGCGTGGCCGGCGCATCCATCATCATCAACGGTGCCGACGAGCAACCGCTGGCGCAGCTGAAAACCGACCCACAGGGCGCCTTCAGTTATAACACGGCGGCAGCTGGCGAATACCGGCTCCGGGCCGATACCGGTGACGGCCACCGGGCGGAGTGGCTTATCCGCGCTGGAGAGTTCAGTCCATCTCCCCCGACGGCCGACGCCATATCCGAGCCAGCCAGCAGAACAGTCCGGCGGAATCCGGAGCCACCAATCCTGCCGAACCCGCAACTGGCGGCGTTGATCGAGCAGGCCGTGGCACGGCAGGTCGGTCCGCTACGCGAGGCGCTGCAGCGCAGCCAGGACCGGGCGCGGCTGAGCGATATCCTGGGCGGCACCGGCTTTATCTTTGGTCTGGCCGGTATTGCCCTCTGGTGGCGCGGCAGACAGGCGGCAACGCGCCGATGATGCAACTGCCCCTCATTGATGACGAATCCCGCAACGGCCACCTGAAGCGGTTCGATCCGCGTCTGCGCCTGATCGCTGCCCTGCTGTTGGCCTTGACCGTGGTCTCCCTGCAGCGTATCCCACTACTGCTGCTGACCCTGCTACTGACGTTGGGCATGGCATGGTGGATTGGCCTGAGCGGACCACTGCTGCGCAAGCGACTGCTGGCCATGGAGGGTTTCATGATTGTCCTATTGATCATGCTGCCTTTTTCCGTGCCCGGCGAAAGCGTACTGACCCTGGGCCCGTTTAGCGCCAGTAATCTGGGCCTGCAACGCGCCGTGGAGATCGTACTCAAAGCCAACGCCATTGTGATTCTGCTGATGGCCCTGATCGGCACCCTGGAACCGGTGGCGCTGGGTCACGCCCTGGGCCAGCTGCGGCTACCGGAAAAACTGATCCACCTGTTGCTGTTTACGGTGCGCTATATCGGCGTGCTGTTCGACGAATACCGGCGCCTGCGTCTGGCCATGCGGGCACGCGCATTTGTCGCCGGCAGCAACCGGCACACCTGGCGAACCTTCGGCTGGCTGCTGGGCATGCTGCTGGTGCGCAGCCTGGAACGTTCCGAGCGGATTCTGGCCGCCATGAAGTGCCGCGGTTTCAATGGGCGGCTCTATCTGGTGAAGCAGAATATCTGGAGCCGGCATGACACGCTGGCGCTGCTCCTGGTACTTGGCCTTTCGGGCACACTGCTACTGCTGGAGCAGACTTTATGAATGAAGCCCTGATCACGCTGCAAGATATCGGTTTTGGCTATCCGAACCACCCGGTGCTGTCCGGAGTAAATTTTCATCTCCACCCCGGTGAGCGGGTTGCCCTGCTGGGCGAGAACGGCGCCGGCAAAACCACCCTGCTGCAACTGATGGTGGGACTGCACAAACCCACCAGTGGACAGGTCATTGCCTTTGGCCGCAAACGCCACAGCGAGCAGGACTTCCATGAAGTGCGCACCAGGGCAGGACTACTATTTCAGGATGCCGATGACCAGCTGTTCTGCCCAACGGTGCTGGAAGATGTCATCTTCGGCCCACGCAACCTGGGCATGACAGCGGCAGAGGCAGAAGCAATCGCTAAACAGGTGCTGGCCTCTCTCGGGCTCTCCCAGTATGCCGACCGCATCACCCACAAACTCTCCGGGGGGGAGAAGCGAATGATCTCGCTGGCCACGGTACTGGCCATGCAGCCGCAGGTGCTGTTGATGGACGAACCGACCAACGGGCTCGACGAAAAGGCGGAGCAGCGGCTGCTGGAACACCTGGAGTCGCTGCCCCAGGCGATGGTGTTCGTCTCCCATGACCGAAGACTGGTGGAGCGGCTGGCCACCCGCGCCGTGATGATCCGGGACGGTACCCTGAGCGAAGGAGTGATGCACAGCCATCCCCACGTACATACCCATTCCCATCTGCATATCCACGCCACCGGTCTCGATGCCGGGCACGACCATGACGGCAGTGTGCCGGAACACCAGCATTCTCACAGTGGGTGAAGAAGTGTCAATAGCCTGGGAACGGGTCCGGATACCTGGCAATCCACTACATCGGTCTAGAACCCGTCGAATGGAAAGTGAGTAAGAACCTCGCCGGCCTCACATACGGCTTTAGCTTGTGCCGACGCCTGCGCCCCGATGGTTGCCATGTAGAAGTGCGCCAAATCTATGAGGCTGGACAGATATGCCGTATCGCCTTCATTCACTTCGAGCTGCCGGCGTGCCGCCAGTGCTGCACGAGACAGTTGCCAACCACCAGTCACGACACCCATCAGGTGGAGAAAAGGTACGGCACCGGCCAGCACCTCGGCCAGGGAATCGCGGCCATTAGCCAACACCCAGTCCGTAGCCGATTCAAGAGCATCGACCGCATTGGACAGGGCATTGCCGACCTGATACAGATCCTCGTCATCCCGCAATACGGCAACGGTTTCACGCAGTTCGGTGATAAGTTCGCGCAAGGTTGTACCATTGTCACGCAGGATCTTGCGGCTGATCAGGTCGTTGGCCTGGATACCGGTGGTACCCTCGTAGATGGTGATAATGCGTGCATCGCGAAACAGCTGGGCGATACCGGTCTCCTCAACGAAGCCCATGCCGCCGAATACCTGGATGGCATCATCGCATACATCATTGCCGATTTCGGTACACCACCCCTTGGCAACCGGCATGAGCAGATCCACATAGCGGCGGTATTTGTCCGCCTGGTCACCATCCGGATCGCGGCGCGCAAAATCAAACCAGCCGGCGGCACTGTACAGCAGTGCACGCATAGCCATGACCCGCGCCCGCATGGAGAGCAGCATACGCTTTACATCCGGGTGGTGGATTATGGGTAGACCACTCTGGCCGGTGACCGCATCACGCCCCTGCACCCGCTCACGAGCGTAAGTCAGCGCCAGCTGGTAAGCACGCTCTCCCAGCCCCAGACCCTGCACCCCAACGCCAAACCGTGCATCGTTCATCATGATGAACATGGTCGCGAGCCCCTGATTGGGCTCACCCACCATCCAGCCGATTGCACCACCCTCATCACCATAGGACAGGGTGCAGGTGGGACTGCCGTGAATGCCCAACTTGTGCTCGATGGCAATACAGCGGATGTCGTTCTTCTCACCGGGATTGCCCGCTCCGTCCAGCAGGTATTTGGGGACCAGGAACAGGGACAGGCCCTTGACCCCTGGCGGCGCATCGGGCAGGCGCGCCAACACCAGGTGCACGATGTTGGGTGTTATCTCATGCTCACCATAGGAGATAAAAATCTTCTGTCCGTACAGCTTGTAGCTACCGTCGGCCTGCGGCTCGGCGCGGCTGCGCGTGGCCCCCAGGTCCGAACCGGCCTGCGGCTCGGTCAGGTTCATGGTGCTGGCCCATTCCCCACTCACCACACGGGCGAGCCAGGTCTGCTTCTGCGTTTCACTGGCGGCAATGAGCAGTGCTTCCGCCTGACCGACATTGAGCTGGGGCAGCATAGCGAAGGCCATGTTGGTCGAGAACCACATCTCCCATACCGGTGTCGATACCACCTTGGGCAGTCCCTGGCCACCAAACTCCGGTGGCAGTGACAGCCCCACCCAGCCCGCTTCACGAAACTGCGCATAGGCATCCACCCAACCGTCGGGTGAGATAACCCGACCGTCTTCGAGCCGGCAACCCGTAATATCTCCCGGGCGGTTAATCGGTTCCAACACACCGGCGGCAAACTTGCCGGCCTCTTCCAGGATGGCAGAGACCAGGTCGGGCGTGGCCTCCTCGCAGCCGGGCAACTCACTGATGGCCGAAACTCCAGCCAGCTCGGCAAGAATAAAATTCATGTCCCGCAAGGGGGCGATATACTCACTCATTATGCACTCCTCGTCGCGGCGCAGCGGCCGCATCGACGCCTACTCACAGGCGGCGCGAATCTCCTCGGGTATCGGCACTGCCCTGATGCGCAAAGGGTCGTCCGGATCCTGCATAACGAAAACCCGCACCTCGCGCCCCTCGCACAGCGCAGTCTTATCACGGCGCGCGACATGGCGCATAACGAAACTCTTTGCGCGCCACTCCTCCACCGTAGATTCAATCTCAATATCTTCACCAAAGGTGGCTGGATTCATGAACCTGGCTTGCACATCCACCAGCGGCATACCGGCTATACCGCATGTGGCAGCGAGTTCACGCCAAGTCGGCACTCCGCAGGCTCTGAAGAATTCATGGCTGGCCGTGTCAAACCACTTGAGGTAATTGGCAAAGAAGACAATCTGAGCCGGATCGCAATCAGAAAAAGCGATACGCAGGCGGTAGATGTTGCTGCGGGCCATCGATTTACCTTGGCGACAGGCGAATCGCGCCATCGAGACGAATCGTTTCACCATTGAGCATCACATTGTCGATGATCGACAGGGCCAGTTTGGCGAACTCTTCCGGCTGGCCAAGGCGAGGCGGGAAGGGTACGGCCTCACCGAGCGATTTTTGCACCTCGGCCGGCAGGGTGTGCATCATCGGTGTAAGGAACAGGCCCGGGGCGATGGTCATCACACGGATACCAAAGCGCGCCAGCTCACGCGCGATGGGCAGGGTCATGGCCACAATGCCACCCTTGGAGGCCGCATAAGCCGCCTGTCCCACCTGGCCATCGTAAGCCGCTATAGAGGCGGTGTTAATGATCACGCCACGCTCACCGTCGGCCTGTGTCTCACCCCGGGCCATGGCATCGGCCGCCAGGCGGATCATATTGAATGTGCCGATCAGGTTGACCTGGATGGAGCGCGAAAAGTCGCCCAGCGGCATAGGCGCTTCCTTGCCCAGCACACGCCCTGCATTGCCGATGCCGGCACAATTGACCAGGCCCTGCAGTCCACCGAAGCGGGTCACTGCCAAATCGACAACCGCTTGGGCGTCAACCTCATTGGCCACATTGGTACGGGCAAAGACAGCGCGGCTACCCAGTTCGGCAGCCAGCGTCTTGCCTTTGTCGGCATCCAGGTCGGCCAGAACCACATTGGCACCCGCACCATGCAAGGCACGCACAGTGGCCGCACCCAGCCCGGATGCTCCACCACTGATAATAAAAGTGCTTTGTTCAATTTTCATAACCTGTTCCGATTCAGCCGTTTTCCAGAAGAATAGCGACACCCTGTCCGCCACCGGCGCAGGCCGACGATACGCCGTACTGCGCATCGGCTTGGCCCAGTTGGCGGGCCAGCGTGTGGGTCAAACGCACCCCTGATGCCCCCAGCGGATGGCCGATGGCAATCGCGCCGCCGTGTACGTTGGTCTTGTCACGGTCCAGGCCCAACTCACGCTCACAGGCCAGATACTGGGCGCCGAAGGCTTCGTTGATCTCGATGCGGTCGATATCATCCAGGGTGATGCCGGCGTTCGCCGCCACGGCACGGATGGCGGGCGCCGGGCCGATACCCATGATTTCCGGCGGTACCGCTACGGCCGAACCGGCCACGATACGCGCCAGCGGCTTGAGTCCGTGGGCACGCACCCAGTCACCGCGCGCGACGATGACAGCGGCTGCGCCATCGACGATGGCCGAGCTATTGCCACCGGTCTGCACACCACCAAAGGCAGGACGCAGTTTCTGCAGGGTTTCCAGTTTCGTGGGACGTACATGACTGTCGCGTTCAAAGCACTCCAGGCGGTCTGCCAGGCGAATACCGCGTGGTTGGTAACCATCCAGTGCCCACTGGGTGCTGGTCACAGCGGCCACCTCTCCATCGTACCAACCGGCGTCCCAGGCGGCGCAAGCGCGTGCGAAACTCTGCGCGGCAAACCGATCCGTTTCCTCACGGCTGATACCGTAGCGTTTGGAGAGATTCTCCGCCGTGTCCCCCATACCGATACCCGGCGCGGTATCCTGGGTGGCCTCCCACAGAAAGTCTCGAAAATCCACCTGTCCCATGCGAAAACCTGCGCGCTGGGTGTAGGACGCGACCGGGTTACGCGACATGGACTCAGCACCCACGCAAAGCACCACGCTCGCCCTGCCCAGCGTGATCTGATCGGCGGCGCTGAGGATGGTATCAAAACCGGTGCAACAGAGTCGCTGTACCAACAGTGCCGGCACGTTGGCATCGACCCCCGAATACAGGCCGATGTGACGAGGTAAAAAGTAGGCATCGAAACTTGACTGGGCCATGTTGCCGGCAACAATGGCGTTCACCTCACTGGCCGGAATATCGCTGACGGCAAACAGGGCGCGCGCCGCGCAGATACCCAGATCGGTGGCGGAGGCATCACGCAGGGGGCCATTGTAATCGGCAAACGGCGTGCGCCGGCCGGCCACCAGCCAGATGTCATCATAGCGGGTCGTCTGGGCTGCCGCCTCACTGGCGGCAAAAGCATTGTTGGCATTCATGTGCGTGGCCCCTGTCCCTTGCGCTGCAAAAATTCTCCTATGCGTTCGGTGACTTCCGGACTGGTCTGAGTGAGTGCGGCAGTCAACGATTCAACAAACAGACCGTCATCACTACTCATGTTGTCGATACGCGCAATGGCGCTGCCCATAGCCCAGTTGGCCATGGGCGCGTTCTCGGCTACGCGGGCAGCCAACTCGCACGCCTTGTCCATAGCCTCACCGCTACTGACCAAATAGTGGGAGAGACCTAAACGCTGACCCTCCTCGGCTTCCAGGATGCGTCCGGTCAGCATCATTTCGCACATGCGGCCTGCACCAATAATCCTGGCCACCCGAACCGAACCGCCACCGCCCACGAAAATACCGTGTCTTCCCTCGGGCAGTTGGTAGATCGTACTTGGCTCCGCCACACGGATATGTGCAGCAGCGGCCAGTTCCAGCCCGCCACCGATTACCGCACCGTGCAATGCGGCAATGACCGGGATACCGCCATGCTGGACTTGATGGAAGATTCGATGCCATGTCTGACTATGTTGCATTACGCCAAACGGCTCACGGTACTGATGTTCAGACAGGTCGAGTCCCGCACAGAAGTGATCACCCTGGCCGCTCAGAATAATGGCACGGGTACCTTCCGGAGTATCCCGTAGCGCCGCATCCAGTGCCGCAAGTAGACGGTCGCTGACCGCATTGCGCTTGGCCGGACGAGCCAGCGTGATGCTATAGATGACGCCGTCCTTAGAGGTAGTGACAAATGGTTCAGTCATGGTCGGTAATTCCTTGTTGCATGTTCAAATAACGTTTAACTCACGGTATCGAGCGTGATCACGACCTTGTCCTTCACCCCCGTATACAGATACTCAACCAGATCAGCACGACGCCCGAGCACCATGCGCTGATTGATGTAACCCTTGTCAGTGATTTCGCCATCCTCCACGGAGGGCGGCTCCGACATCAGTAGAGCCCGCGTCGCGTAAGTGGAGGAGCCGCCGCCCAGCTGCTTCTGCACCTGCAAGCCACTGCGTACCCGGTTGACCACCGATGGGTTTGACAGCACCAGTTCCACCGGCGCATCGTCCGGCAACTCCGGACACAAGGTACGGCATTCGGGAATATTGGGAAATACGAGAAAGCCGATTTCATCCCGGTCGTGCCCGGTCACCACGATGTCCTGCGCCACCGGTTTCATAGCGTCGATGGCTGACATGCGCAGTGAGCCGACATGCACCCAGGTACCGGTAAGTAGCTTAAAGTCCTCACCCACGCGACCATCAAACAACAGCCCCTTTGTGGGGTGGGATGGATCAACAAATTCCACCGCATCGCCAATCATGTAATAGCCCTCTTCATCGAAAGCCTGGGCGGTCACTTCCGGCTGCCGCCAGTAACCGGGAAACACATTGGGCCCCTTGACACGCACCTCCATCTTGTCGGCCGACGGCACCAGCTTAAGTGCGGTACCGGGTACCGGCACCCCGATCACACCGGGTACACAGGCACGAAAATGGCAGTCGGCGGCCATAGGGGCGGTTTCGGTGGCCCCCCAGGCGGAGACCAGCAGAATCTTCTTGCCGGTGGCCATCTCGGAGAGATCCTCTAGTGCAGTCCACAAGTGATGGGGTAACGCCGCGCCGGCATAGAATATGAATTTGAGGTTACGGAAAAAACTGTTGCGCAGCTCCTCATCTTCACGCAGTAACGGCACCAACATGTCATAAGCGCGCGGCACATTGAAATAGACGGTGGGCGAAATCTCCTTGAGGTTACCGACCGTCTTTTCCAGCAGGAGTGGAGCCGGTTTTCCGTCGTCGATATACAGCGCACCACCCCAGCACAGCACCATATTCAGATTATGGTTGCTGCCAAATGTATGGCTCCAGGGCAACCAGTCAACCAGCACCGGCGGACGACTGGCCAGAAACGGCCACATCAACGATTTGGCCATTTGGTTGGAAACCATCATGCGCTGCGTGTTGATGACAGCCTTTGGCGTGCCGACCGAACCCGAGGTGAACAGGAACTTGGCGATCGTCTCCGGGGTGATGCGATTGAAGGACGACATCACTGCCGGTTCGTTGAACGCCTCTTCCAACTGGGAGAAGGGCAGCGTGCCTTCGGGGTTTGTACCGTTCGAGCCGGCAACCACCACCCCGTTATGCAGTTCGCGTACTGCCTCGATGGCCGGCATGAAGCGTTCAATTGGGTCAGCAAAGATGACCCCTGGCCGCAGTAGCTCCATGTGGGCTTTGAGTTTTCCAAAATCCCTCGACATCAGCGAGTTGCCACTTGAAATTGCACAGGAAGGCACTCCTACATGCATAGCTGCCAGCATCAACAAGGCATGCTCAATCGAATTATCGGACAGGATGACTACCGGGCGCTCGGGCGAAAGATTTTGCCCGAGCAGCCATGTAGCGATGGCAACAACCCGACGCCTGGCCTCGCCATAGGTAAGTTTTATCCACTGCCCTCCGGCATCCCGCTCGGCAAGGAACAGGCTATCAGGCGCAGATCGTGACCAGTGTTCAAGCCATTCGCCCACACAGCGGGCGTAGTTGTCCGGCAAGGGGATGCCGGAGCGCAGGATACGCGTTCCATCCGAACGAGCCTCTATCAGTACCACGGGTTCTACAAACATACCGTCAGATTCATTTTTTACGGGCGTATCCGCCCCAGCTCCAGAATGCATCCCCTACCTCCTCACATCGGCAGCAGCTTGTAGCCGCCTTTTTCGACCCGGATCAATACCCGACCGCGATCATCCATGCCAAAGTGGTCATCCGGCGTCATATTGAACACTCCGTGCACGCCCACCACATTCTTGCTGGCCTCAAGCGCATCACGCAGTGCCTTGCGAAACTCCGGAGTGCCTGGCTTAGCGGACTGTAGCGCCACGGGTACAGCCGCCTCGATCAGTCGACCGGCATCGAAGGCATGACCGGCAAAAGACGAAAAGCTATTGGCACCGTATTTGGCCTCGTAGTCCTTGACAAACTGCATACCCAACGCCTTGGACGGATGCCCTTCGGGAATCTGGTCAACCACCACAACCGGTCCAATGGGCATGGTTGTTCCCTCGGCGGCAGCACCAGCGACCTTGAGGAACGCCGGGTTGGCGGCTGCATGCGTTTGATATATCTCACCCTTAAAACCACGTTCCTTGAGGGTGGTTTGTGGCAATGCGGCGGGACTACCGGAGGCAACCACAAGTACTGCATCAGGGCGAGAGGCGATAATCTTGAGCACCTGTCCATTCACTGATGTGTCAGTGCGATTAAAGCGTTCGATGGTCGTGAGCCTGATACCCTCTTTCTTCAGCATCGGCTTCATGGCAACGAGCCAGTCTTCACCGTATGCATCGGAATAGCCGATAAATCCCAGCGCCTTTACACCCTTTGCCTTCATGTGGGCGATCAGCGCACTACCCATCACACTGTTATGCTGTGGGGTGCGGAACACCCAGACGTTCTTTTCCGGCGGCAGGTTGATCGGCGCCGCGCTAATCTGCGGGGTCTGGCTCTCAACGGCTACTTCAGCAATGGCCAGCGACGATGGCGTCACGGAAGAACCCAGCAGCAAGTCCACCTTCTCCTCACTCACCAGCTTACGTGCATTCTTGGTGGCAGCCGATGGATCAGTCGCATCATCGAGCACAATGTAATTCACCTTTTCACCCGCCACCGATGTCGGTAACAAGGCAATCGCATTCTTTTCCGGGATGCCCAGCGCCGCACCCGGCCCAGTGGAAGACAGGGACACACCCACGTTAATATCCGCAAGTGCCGCCTGACTGGAAAACAGGGCGACAACCGAACACAACACTGCAAGTTTTTTCGCTTTCATGTCTTATCCTCATACGCTTCTTTGGCTTATATTTTCCGGCAGGCTCCCGGCACGCCGGCACTCACTTCCTCTGAAGGCTCATTGTCCTTCTCATTGTTAAAACCTGCCTGGTACTCTGCACACCGAGTACAACGCGTGAAACATCATGTCGTTAACATGTCCTGGTGTTTGTTGCCGAGCCCAAGGTAAGTCTCAATGACACGCGGATCGTCACGCAACTGACTAGCCTCACCTTGCATGGCAACTTCACCTGTTTCCAGCACGTAGGCGTAGTCGGCTACAGCCAGCGCAGCGCGGGCATTCTGCTCCACCAGTAGGATCGATACTCCAGCCTTGCGAAGCTCGCCGATGACATGAAAGATCTCACGTGTAATCAGTGGCGCCAGACCCAGGCTCGGCTCATCCAGCATCAGCAGTTTCGGTCCGGCCATCAGGGCACGTCCCACGGCCAGCATCTGGCGTTCACCACCCGAGAGGGTCGCAGCCATCTGCTCACGCCGCTCCTCAAGACGCGGAAAAATAGAGAACACTTCATCCATACTGCTGCGCCAATCGCGGTCGCCGCTGCGATAACGGTGAAAAGCACCCAGCAGGAGGTTATCTTCCACACTCATCTCACCGAACAGTTCACGCTTTTCCGGCACCAGAGTCATCCGCCTGGCCACCATTCGCTCTACATCCGGCGTCGCTTCCAGGCGACCGTTAAAATAGACTTCCCCTCGCGAATCAAGCAGACCGATAATCGCGCAAAGCAACGTGGTCTTACCCGCACCATTCGGCCCGATCACCGTGACAACCTGACCCTCACCGACACGGATACTTGCGTTGCTGAGCGCCTCTACCTTGCCGTAGGCTACACACAGGTTATTGACTTCCAGAATTGGATCTGCCTTGTTGTTCACTCCACGTCTCCCAGATAGGCCTCAAGTACAGCCGGGTTCTGCTGCACGTCTTCAGGGAGGCCCTCGGCAATCTTCTGGCCGAACTCCATCACCACGACTCTATCTGCCAGCCCCATCACGAAATCCATGTCATGCTCCACAAGCAAAATCGCCATTCCCTCGCTGCGCAGCTTGCGCAGCAGGGCAGCCAAGGCCTGCTTTTCACGCAGACGCAGACCGGCAGCAGGCTCATCCAGAAGCAGCAGGCAAGGATCAGAAGCCAGGGCACGTGCAATCTCAAGAATACGCTGCTGCCCCAGGGCGAGACTGCCGGCTTCCTCGAACATCTGGCCGGCCAGTCCGACACGCTCGATCTGGCGGGCAGCCTCGGCCAGTAGACGGTCTTCTTCAGATCGGTCCATGCGCCATGCACTGGGCACTACACCCTTGACCCCACGCAGGTGAGTACCAATGGCTACGTTCTCCAGTACACTCATGGCCGGCAGGAGTTTCACATGTTGGAATGTTCGGCTCATACCCAGGCGGGCAATCTCACGCGAGGCATGGCCAGCAATTGACCGGCCGCGAAACAGCATCTCTCCTGAAGTAGGTATATCCACACCCGAAAGCTGATTGAACATAGTGCTCTTACCAGCACCGTTGGGACCGATCAGCGCCAGGATCTCGCCGGCGCGCACGTCCAGATTCATGTCGTCATTGGCCACCAGACCACCGAACTTGCGAGTGACATTCCTGGCTTCGAGGATCACCTCACCACGCGGAGGCATGGCCTTGCGTTGCAGCGGTTCGGCTGTAGTAGAAATATGTCGCTGCGCCGCGCGCGTCGGCACCAGCCTCGCCAGAAGCGGCCACAGTCCATCGCGGGCGCGATGCAGGATAAGCACCATCATTACGCCAAACACGATCAATTCAAAATTACCCGATGCACCGAGTAACATTGGCAACAGATCCTGCAACCACTGTTTCATGATGGTGATAACACTGGCCCCCACCAGCGCACCCCATACTTGGCCGGCACCACCTATCACGGCCATGAACAGGTATTCAATACCCACCTGCAGACCAAAGGGAGTAGGATTCACGAACCGCTGCATGTGTGCATAGAGCCATCCCGACGCAGCGGCATGAAGGGCCGCAATGACGAAAATCACCATGCGTGAGCGTGCTGTATTCACCCCCATGGCCTCGGCCATTACCATGCCACCTTTGAGTGCACGAATAGCCCGACCCTCACGGGAATCAAGCAGGTTTCTAGTGGTAATCATGGCGGCGAGCAGGAACAGCCAGATCAGATAAAAGATCTCATGCCCCTGATCCAAGACCCAACCGAAGATCTCAATGGGTGGGATCCCGGTCAGGCCAGTATGCCCACCCAAGGTTTCCATCGTTCCGAAAAGAAAATACAAACTGATACCCCAGGCAATCGTACCCAGAGGCAGGTAGTGGCCGGACAGACGCAAGGTCAGGGAACCCAAAATCAAAGCCACCACAGTGGTGATCGACAATCCCACCACCAGCGCCAGCCAGGGTGATCCGCTCATCCAAGTCAGCCAGTCAGGTAGAGGGGACGCACCTGTGAGCGTGGCCGTGGTGTAGGCCCCCAATCCCACGAAAGCGGCTTGTCCAAACGACGTTAATCCACCTACCCCGGTCAGCAACACCAGACCCAGCGTCACCAGTGCATACAGGCCGATGTAGTTGAACAGCGTGACATAAAACTCTGACACAACCAGCGGCACTATGGCGGTGCTCGCGAGAAAGGCGACAAACAGATGGGTTGACGATATACGGGAAGTCATGGCGTTCACTCTTCCTCGACATGATGGCTGGTGAGGGAACGCCACAACAGCACTGGAATGACCAGGGTGAACACAATCACTTCCTTGTATGCACTGGCAAAGAAGGAAGCAAAGGCCTCGAGCAGCCCTACCAGCACCGCACCGGCCGCGGCCACTGGGAAACTGACCAGTCCGCCCACAATAGCGGCGACAAAACCTTTGAGGCCAATCAGGAAACCGGTATCGTAGTAGATGGTGATCATCGGAGCGATCAGTACCCCGGATAGGGTGCCGATGAATGCCGCCAGCAGGAAAGTGAGTTTGCCGGCGAACACCGGCGAAAAACCCATCAGCCGGGCACCATTACGATTAATCGCCGTAGCACGCAAGGCCTTACCATAGAGCGTGCGGCCAAAGAACTGCCACAGACCGATGATAAGACCGATCGACACCAGGATTACCCAGACTTGCTGACCACTGATCAGCAACGCGCCAAGCTCAAAGTTTGAGTCGGAGTATGGTCGGGTTCGCGACCCTTCAGCACCGAAAAACAGCAGGCCAAGACCAACCAGCACCACGTGTATCGCAACCGACACAATCAGCAATATCAGCACCGACGACTCAGCAATGGGTTGATAGGCCAGTCGATACATGAGAGGACCAAGCGGCACCACTACCGCCAGGGTGGCCAGCACCTGAACAAACAACGGGAGACTGGCCAAGGGCAAGACCCACAGCAACAGGGCCACGACCAACGGATAACCCACCAGCCATCCGAAAGTATGCAGTCCGACTGGTGAACCACTGCGTAGACAGCGCCACAGCTCAGCCAGTGTCGTTATCGCGCTGGCCGCAACCAGCAGCCAGAGTGTCATCGGCACATGACCACTCTGTAGCGATGCAAGCGTGAGCGCGCCGTAGGCGACGAACTCACCTTGTGGAATAAAGATCACTCGCGTGACTGAAAATACCAATACGAGTGCCAGCGCGAGCAAGGCGTAAATTGCACCACTGGTAACCCCGTCCTGGACGAGAAACAGACCTATCTGGAAGTCCATCATCGCCCCGTCAGCAGCCTGTCCTGTAATCTGGCGCGCCGGCCGGATACCACTCATACAGCGACGTAATCGTTGCTATGCCGTAAGGCGGGATGGCACATGCACGACCGGTATTCAGTCGAATTCTCAAGCTGACTCCTCCTTAATTATGGGCATGCACGATAGGAGTGCATGCCTATTGGCGCTGTACTTTTGAGTACCCAATCGGGCAAAACATGATGCGCTTTAGTTGCAAGCTATCACGCACAAACTACCCTGTCAAACGATTGGTCAATTAAGTAGTTTCTGTTATATTGAATCTCATAAAGAGATCAGTCATCGAAAAATTCGGCCTGGGCAGGAAACGTAACGGGGGTGGAAATCCAAGCGGATCACGAGTACATTCTCCCATGGATTAAATCTTGTCCTAATTCAATGCCAAGCAATTGAATCTTATCCATCCATGCGGGATTCGGCCTTTAAATTGATAGTGTATTCGGGCTGAAAACGTATCGTCGAAATCGACAATACAACGAATCTTACTTAAGAAATATCCGCCCTTAATACATCCGAAGCCACCAACGAAACAGCAGACGATACGGATGAACAACGCTCCTACCACAATCAACGATAACGCTGACAGCTCAGAACTCGAACGCAGAATTCTGGCATTCGCGCATGAGCGCCCGGAACAGGGCCAGGCTGCCGTCGCTGCCAAGCTACGCGCCCAGGGGTTCAGCATTTCACCTTCCGGGGTACGCTACATCTGGAAAAAACATGGCTTGGAAACAGCTATTAAACGCCTGCGTGCGCTGGTGAGGCAGTCCCCCGATGGTGTCGATTCGCTCACCGAAAACCAGCAGCGCCTACTGGAGCGCGGCGACCTGACGGCGCGCCTGACGCACAACAGCACCACCGCCAAAAATGACACGGATAGTACAGAAGAGCCATTGGAACGCCGTCAGATTATTCTGAACGCAGCCGCGGAACTGTTTTCGGTTTCCGGCTACGATCGAACATCTATCCGCGATATTGCCGCCAAGGTCGGCCTGCTGCCAGGATCGGTCTACCACCACTTCTCATCAAAGGAAGAGCTGTATCTGGCTGTGTTACGTGAAGGTTTCGTTTCCCAGATGGCGCGCATTAAGGAAGCCGTCGAAAATGAACGGGACCCGTGGGAAAAACTCAAGTTGGCGTGTGAAGAGCATGTCCATGGAATCGTCGATAGCTCACCTATCCATCGCGTCACGGGCCATAACCTGGCACTGTCCGACAACCTCGAATTACAGGAAAAAATCCGGCCCTACCGGCAAGCGTACGAAGATATCTTCCGCCAGCTCATAGACGCCCTTCCCACCACTGAACAGGTTGATCGTTCGGTATTGCGCCTATTCCTGCTCGGCGGCATGAACTGGATTTTCCTATGGTACCGGGAGGGTGGAAAAAGCGGTCGTCAGATCGCCGACCTGATGGTGGACATGATCCGCAATGGTGTGGCACCACAGACTTTGCCGTAAGCCTCGCCCGGCACTCTCGGTTGACAGCAAACCCAAGGGATGGGATTTTGAACTAACCGACTTGGCACCGGTCGGTATCCGTCACTATCAGTCGTACAGAAAACAACCCCTGGGGATATCCGTGCTTAACCTCTTGATTTACTTTCCGGCGTTGACCAGGGTATTGCTGATGCTCCCGCTCTGGCTGATGTTGGTACTGCCCGCCGTCGCGGCGGATCAAGCCGCGCAGACTGGCTCATTGGGAACTACCACGCCCAGCATCGAAAGTACCCGGGCAAGAATCAGCGAACTGGAAGCCGTAGCCGGGCAGGAGGGTGCCGACACCAAAGAGCTGGAGAACTACCACCAGATTCTCGAGCAGTTACAGCAAGCAGAGAATGAGTTGCAGCAGACGGAACAGTATAAACAGACCGTCGACAACGCCGAAACACAGCTCAACCAGTTGAGGAATTCACTTAACCAGTTCATCAATCAGAGCAAACTATCTGCCCTACCGGCCGACTTGACTGTTGAGGAGCTGATCCGGCGCTATAACCAGGCCCAGTCGGAACGTCAACTGGCCCAAACTCAACTCCAGGACCTGGAAGAACAACGTGCCATACAACGTGTCCGGCCCGAGCAGTCCGGGAAAGAGCTGGCCGATGCCAAAAGGCAACTGGAGGAGATCGAGCAACGGCTGAGTGGAGACAGTGCGAATCGGCTCCAATCGTCCCAAAAACAGCTCCTGCTGGCCACTCAGTCAAAGTTAAAGAACAAGATTAACCGTCTGCAGATGGAACGTCTCAGCCACACCTATCGTATGGACCAGCTGGCCGTGCAGCTTGAATTGGCGCAGGCCAGGCTCAAACAGACTGACACTCGGGTGCAGCAGTTCCAGGAACGGGTCTCCTCACTACAGGCGGAAGAGGCGCAGCAGGCGCAGCAACAAGCTGAGATCGCGCAACAGGAGGCGGTAGGCAAACACCCGCTGATCCAACAGTACGCCAACAAAAATACCGCGCTCAGCCAGAAGCTCACTCAGCTGGCCACACAGACCGAAGCGGTGACGCTGGAACTGGAGAAGACTGTAGCCCGTAAAGAGGCTATCCGGCAGAGCCAGGAACGGGTTCAGCAACAGATCAGTATCGGTGGGTTGGATGAGCAACCGGGACGCGTGCTGCAGAAACAGCGCAGTAATCTGCCCAGATTGGCGGATATCCAGAAAAGCGTGGAAAAGAGACGCGCCGAGATCGCCACCGTACGATTAGAATCCTTTCAGATCGAGGACCGGCAGCAACAGCTACAGGCAGAGCTCGGGCATGACCTGATTAACGAAGCCCAGCCCGATGATCTGACCGCCCCGGAGTGGAGCCAGATCCGCAGTGAACTGAAACAGCTGCTGGACAACCGCCTGGTGCTCCTGGATAAACTCAAAACCGCCTACGGGCGCTACGAAAAGGCACAGGCTGACCTCAGCGCCGAGCAGTTGCAGCTCTATGACCGGGTAGCCCAATATGGCGAACTGCTTGACCGGCATCTGCTCTGGATCCCCTCCACCACCCGCATATCGGCTGATACTTTCCGCGACGCGCTAGCGGGCATAGGCTGGTTCTTCTCCGCCACAAACTGGAGCAACGCGGCTGAGGGTATCGCCACGGGGCTGGAACGCTACCCCTACCGAGTGATCATACTGTTGATTGTCCTCGGTCTGCTGCTGGCCAACCGCAGAAAAATGCGTCTGCGGCTGGCCCAGATCGCACCGGCCGTTGGCAACGTCACCAAAGACAGTTTTCAGAATACGGTCAATGCATTTGTCATCACCCTGCTGCTGGCCTTGCCCTGGCCGTTGCTGATGGCCGCGCTGGGGTGGTGGCTCACCAAAGGCTCCGACCACGCCTTTATCGTGGCTGTATCCATCGGCCTGCGACGCGTGGCGGTGTTCTTTTTCATTATTCAAATTGTACGTTACCTGTTCATAAAAAACGGCCTGGCGGAAGTGCACTTCCGTTGGAACCCGGCGCACGGAAAGATGTTCCGTCGCCATCTGCGCTGGCTGGTGGCGGCGCTGGTTCCTCTCGCTTTTACCGTCGGCGTATTCGAGTGGGTAGAGAATGACGCCTATATCAACTCACTGGGGCGACTGGCATTTATCGCCGGTCTGCTGGTTACCGCGCTATTTTTCCACCGCATGCTCAACCCCTGGACCGGCTTCCTGGCGACCGACGGAAACAACAGCCGCAGCGACCTGAGCAGGCTCTGGTATCCGGCGGCCATGCTGGTCAATCTGAGCCTGTCGATACTGGCCATTGAAGGCTACTACTTCAGCGCGCTCAACCTGGAACGCATGTTGTTTGTCTCGATGATCTCCGGGATACTCATCTTCCTGACCTATCACCTGCTGGCGCGCTGGCTACTGGTGGCGGAGCGACGCCTGGCACTGGCGCGAGCCAAGGCCAAGCGGCAGGCGGCACAGGAAGCCAAGGTCGCCAAGGAGGCCGCCGAGGCCGCCGGTGAGGGGATACCGGAACTGGCCGAATTCGAGGCGGTCAACCTGGCCACCATCAACGAGCAGACACGCCGCCTGTTACGGGTAGGCACCACCCTGCTGTTTGCCGTCCTGATCTACCTGATATGGGAACAGCTGACACCGGCTCTGAGCTGGTTGAACAACGTGGTGTTGTGGCAGTTCGAAAGCGGTGGACAGATCTCGGATCTCTCCCTCTGGGAGGGTCTGGCGGCGCTGGTGGCGGTGGCCCTCACCATGATTGCCGGGCGCAACCTGCCCGGATTACTGGAGATCGCCGTGTTGCAGCCGTTGAGCCTGGATCTGGGCACCCGGTATGCCGTCTCCACGATCAGCCGCTATACCATCTACGGTGTCGGCAGTCTGCTGGTGCTGAATCTGATCGGCTTGCGGTGGGATGATGTGCAGTGGCTGGTGGCTGCCATGGGCGTCGGCCTCGGTTTTGGACTTAAAGAGATCTTCGCCAACTTCTTCTCCGGCATACTGATCCTGTTCGAACGGCCCATCCGCATCGGCGACACCGTCACCATCGGCGACATCAGCGGTACCGTTTCACGTATCCGTATCCGCGCCACCAGCATCACCGACTGGGACAACAAGGAGCTGGTGGTGCCCAACAAAAACTTCATCACCGATCCCCTGATCAACTGGACCCTGACCGACCCGGTCACCCGCATCGTCATCAAGGTCGGTATCGCCTACGGCTCGGACACAGACCGGGCCTTGAAGATCATGACCGAGGTGGTAGAAAATCATCCCGAAGTCATGAAGGAACCCAGGTCCACCATCTTTTTTACCGGATTTGGCGACAGTTCGCTGAACTTCGACATCCGCGTCTTCGTCAGTGACAACTTCAAGCGCATGCCCCTGCTGCACGACCTGCACATGTCCCTGAACAAGTCGCTGGCAGAGGGCGGCATCGAAATCCCCTTCCCGCAACGGGATCTGCATCTGCGCTCGGTTGATCCAAAAATCGATTTGCGGGGTAAAGACAAGAGTTCATAACCCCCGCGGTTGCCCGAAAATTTGCACGGCGGCCAACAAGGGCAGGCACGGGGGCCTGCCCCTACCTTCTCGATCATCCTGTAATTGTGACCGCCTCCGGCAGCCTTTAGAATACCTCAATGAATCCGACCCCACCCACGACCGATCGACTGGATGAAACCCTCAGTCGTGTCTTCGGCTACAGTGAATTCCGTCCGCACCAACGGGAGATCATCAAGCAGCTCACGGCGGGCGAGTCCGCCTTCATACTGATGCCCACCGGCGGCGGCAAGTCACTCTGTTATCAACTGCCTGCCCTGTTGCGCCGCGGTGTCGGCATCGTCATCTCACCCTTGATCTCACTGATGAAGGACCAGGTCGACGCGCTGCGGGCAAATGGAGTGACAGCCGCCTTCTACAACTCTTCCCTGTCATCGGATAACGCCCGCCAGGTCCTTGCACAACTGCACAATGGTGAACTGGAGTTGCTCTACATCGCCCCGGAACGGTTGATGCGGGAGGATTTTATCGATCGGCTGCGCGACATCGATATCGCCCTGATCGCCATCGACGAGGCCCACTGCGTCTCCCAATGGGGGCACGACTTCCGACCCGAGTACGCCCAGTTGGGTCAGCTCGAGACGCTGTTTCCCGGCATCCCCCGCATTGCCCTGACCGCGACCGCCGATCCGCAGACCCGCAAGGACATTCTGCGGGTATTAAAACTGGAGCAGGCGGCCTGCCATATCACCGGCTTCGACCGCCCCAACATCCGCTACTCGGTACTGGAAAAGCACAACCCGTTCAACCAGTTACGTCAGTTTATCGGTAACCACTCGAAGGAGTCTGGGATCATTTACGCCCTCAGTCGCAAGCGGGTGGAGCGGCTCACCGCCCAGCTCTACGAAAAGGGCATCCGCGCCGCCGCCTATCACGCCGGACTCCCGTCCGAGCAGCGCCACTGGGTTCAGGAGCAGTTTCTGCGCGACGAGATCGACATCGTGGTCGCTACGGTCGCCTTCGGCATGGGCATCGACAAGCCCGATGTACGTTTCGTGGTGCACTACGACCTGCCGAAAAATATCGAGAGCTACTACCAGGAGACCGGCCGCGCCGGCCGCGACGGTCTGCCGGCCGAGGCGCTGCTGCTGTTCGGCACCCAGGACATGGTGCTGGTGCGCCAGCTGGTGGAGGGCGGCGACAACGCGGATCGGGTGCGTATCGAGTTGCATAAGCTCAACACCATGATCGCCCTGGCCGAGAGCGTCACCTGCCGCCGCCAGGTGCTGCTCAACTACTTCGGCGAGCAGATCGAGGGTGGCTGCGGCAACTGCGATCTCTGCCTCGATCCGCCTGAAACTTTCGACGCCACCGAGGATGCCCGCAAGGCGCTCTCCTGTGTCTACCGGGTGGGCCAGGCGTTTGGCATCCGCCACGTCATCGACGTACTGCGCGGTGCTGATAACGAACGCATCCGCCGCCTCGGCCATGACCAGCTCAGCACCTACGGTATCGGCAACGACAAAAGCGACATCGAGTGGTCCAGCCTGATACGTCAGTTGATCCACCACGGCTACCTGCTGCAGGATATCGAGCATTACTCGGTGCTGCGCCTGACCCCAGAGGCACGACCGGTATTGCGCGGAGATAAGCCGTTGCAGCTTGCCGTGCCGCGCATTCGGGAAAAGGCCAAGCGCAAGCCCAAAGCCCCTAAAGGCGCCGCCGAGATCGGTGCCTATGACGAGGTACTGTTCGAGCGGCTGCGCACGCTACGTAAAACGCTGGCCGATGAAGCAGGCGTGCCGCCCTACGTGGTGTTTGGTGATAACGCACTGCTACTCATGGCAAGGGATAAACCGACCGAGTCAGACGAGTTTCTGCAGATCAGTGGTGTCGGCCAGGCCAAACTGGAGCGCTATGGTGACGAGTTCATGAATGCGATTGCGGCACATTCCCTATTGCCGCAGTAACAAGTGAACCATTGACCAATTATCAGGATATAAAACACTGTTTCCGCTGCAAAGTGCCAAACGAATACCCCCATTGCATATGGATTTTATGGCAGGGAGAGGATAACCTCGAATCAAAGGATTGTTATGATAATTAATAATCATGGCAGGAATGGCGTGCCTGTCATGATTCAATAAAATCCATTTTCATGAAAACAGAAGTAAAAACAAGTGTAGATGGACTCGAAGTGGGGATGTTTGTCTCCCAACTGGACCGTCCCTGGATCAAGACACCGTTCGATCTTGAGGGAATTAAAATATCATCAAAAGACGATATTGAACGTATCCGCAAATACTGCAGCTATGTTTATGTCGATGTCGAACAAGGGGTTTCACCAAATCCGCGTTACTGGATACTCAACAACACAACCGAGCAACAAATTTTCGGGGAGGAACTCACTCCCAAGTCCCAGGCAGTCATAACCAAGATAAAAAAAGAGTACCAGTCACTGCGTAAAACCACCTATCAGCATACTGAAAAATTCAGTATCGAGGTAGAAACAGCCACCAAGACATCCGAGACACTTTCCCATAAGTACAAGCAGTTACTTGTCGATCTCGAAAAAGGCCGCGAAATAGATCTGAGCGTGGTCAAGGCAGGCGTGTCAGACATGGTGGAGAGTGTCATCCGAAACCCGGCCGCCATGATGTGGATCGTCCAGCTCAAAAAGCTGGACGAGTACACCTATTCGAGGGCACTGGGCACCTCGGTCTGGTGCGCCACCTTCGGTCGTCACCTCGGCCTGGAAATTAAAAGCATCAACCAATTGGCGCTTGGCGGTCTCTTGCTGGATCTTGGTAAGGGTCGCCTGCCACCTGATCTCCTGTATAAAAGGGGTGTGTTATCCGGAGACGAGCTAAAGCTAATACATGACCATGTTGACTTGGGTGTGCGCATACTAATTTCTGACAATAAAAAGGCAGGCAAGAACAAACTGGATTTTGACGTGCTCCAGATGGTGGCTACTCACCATGAGCGCTACGATGGCAGTGGCTACCCACAGGGCATTAAAAATAACGACATCCCGATGCTCGGCCGGATAGCCGGAATCGTGGACAGTTATGACGCCATGACCAGCGAACGCCCCTATATAGAGTCACGGCCACTCTCACCCCACGAAGCCATTACCGAGCTGTACAGTTTGCGTGACGACAAATTTCAGGCAGAACTGGTGGAACAGTTCATTCAAACCGTGGGCCTCTATCCCACTGGCTCACTGGTGGAACTCAACACCGGGCAGGTAGGTGCTGTTGTCGAGACCAATGGACTGCGCAGACTGCAACCCACGCTGATGCTGCTCCTGGATGAGAACAAAGAACCCTACACCGAATTCAAGCGCCTCAACCTCACAACCACGGGCCACGCAATCCGGGTAGAACGCGGATTGGAGCCGGGGGCATATGGCATCAATATGCAGGAGCTATTCCTGTGACCGGTTGGGTAGCAAGCGATGAATGACATACTCACCGGTCTATATAATCGCCCCAGGTTCTTTGAACTTCTCAACAAGATGGTTCAAGACGCCGTGGAATTCAGTGCGCCCATGGCGTTATTGATTATTGATATACAGCGCTTTAATAAAATCAACAAACACTTCGGTCATCATACCGGCGATGCTGTGCTAAAAGCCATTGCCGATGTGCTGAAACAGGTCAGTCGCAAGGGTGATTATCTGGCCCGTATCGGCGACGACCAGTTTGCCCTGATACTCGACCGGGTTGCCAATATTGGGCATGCTCAACTGGCCGCCATGAAAATCCAGCGTTTGCTGGATCTGCCCATCACGGTTGGTGAGCGCGATATTCGCTGCAATGCCGTAATCGGGATCAGCCTCTGCCCTGCCAATGCCGATACAGCCACGGTAATGCTGCAGTCGGCCGAACTGGCACTTGCAGAAGCGAAGTACCTGGAGCAGCCAATCGGCTTTTCAAAAATCAGTGAAGAAGAAGGAATCTCGGAGGATTGGGATATCGAAGTTTCTCTCGGTGATTCCATCGCCCGTTCAGAGTTGCGAGTTTTCTTTCAACCAAAAATCTCCCTGACGACAGGCAAGCCGGTGGGTGCCGAGGCTCTGGTTCGCTGGCAGAGCAGTTCCCGTGGGCTGGTCTCACCAGACGTGTTTCTCCCTGTAGCGGAGACGATTGGATTTCTCAAGCCACTGACCATCTGGATGCTCAACAGTGCATTGCGTCTTAGCGCAGAATGGACAGAACAATGGGGAAAACTGTCGGTTTCGGTCAATATTCCACCACATATCCTGGCACAACCCGATTTTGTCGATCTAGTGATGAGCGCAGAGAAGCTCTGGCAACGTGACAATGTGGATCTTTATCTGGAGGTGCTGGAACAGTCACTGATATCCAATATCGATAGTGTTTTTGAAAAACTCAACACTTTGAGAAATCATGGCGTGAAAATTGCCATTGACGACTTTGGTACCGGCTATTCCAGCCTCTCCTATTTCCGAGACATTCCGACAGACGAGCTCAAAATCGATCAATCCTTTATCAGGGGGCTGAAGCGTGACAAGGCAAACATCCATATCGTCAGCTTGATTATCGATATCGCTCACCGGTTTAAACTTCAGGTTGTTGCCGAAGGCGTGGAAGAACGTGACGTGGCACTGTATCTGAAGAAAGAGGGCTGCGATATTGTACAGGGTTACTATTTTGCCAAGCCGATGCCTGCTGAAGAGTTTGCAGATTGGTTAAAAACCTATCAACCTGAAAAATATTTCATGCATTAGTGGAGCTGTGCGGACATGACACCTGCAATCCGAAGAAGCAACGTGTTAGTCTAAGGCGATACGGAGACGGCGGCCCTGTACAGCCGATACAGAATGAGCCAGTGAATTTACGAGCATCAAAAAAAATAATACAAGACGATTGGCTCCCTCTTTGGCAGCTGTAAAAGGGAAATTGACATGGATCGACGCTGGATCACACTGGGGGGTGCAACCCTGATTGCCCTAGTGCTCTACTGGGGTATTGATCTGGCCGAACCCCTGCGCATCGGTCTTTCCATCCTCGCCTTTATCGCCCTGCTCTGGATCACCGAGACCTTCCACATCACCATCACCGCCTTGCTGATACCACTACTGACGGTTGGCAGCGGTGTGTTCAGCGCCGGTGAGGCGCTACGGAACTTTGCCCATCCGATCATCTTTCTGTTTCTCGGCGGCTTTGCCCTGGCGGCGGCACTGCATCGGCAGCAGCTTGATGTACGACTCGCCTCGCTGGTAATGCGCGCCGCTCACGGTGAATTGTCGAAGGCCGCGCTACTCTTGTTTGCCACCAGCGCCTTCGTCTCCATGTGGATCTCCAACACTGCCACCATGGCAATGATGTTGCCGCTGACACTGGGCCTGCTCACCCGCCTGCCCTATGAAAAATACCGCACGACTTACTGGTACGTGCTACTGGGTGTGGCTTACTCAGCCAATATCGGCGGCATCGGCACTCTGGTGGGTAGCCCACCCAATGCGATTGCCGCCGCAGCCAGCGGTATCAGTTTTGTCGAGTGGTTCAGTTTCGGCCTGCCGGTGGTACTGGTGATGCTGCCGCTGATGCTGCTGTTGCTGAGGTGGGTGCTGCGCCCCGACCTGACGCACCATCTGGAACCGACCGCGGAAACATCGACACGGATTCCCCTGACCCGGCAGCAGCACCTGACCCTGGGCGTATTCCTGCTCACCGTACTGCTCTGGCTGCTGAGCCGGCCGGTTTCACGGTTGCTGGGGATCGATGCAGATTTTGACTCACTGGTGTCGATCATGGCGATCATCCTGATCGCCGCCTTGCGGCTGGTGGAGTGGAGGGATATTGAAAACTCCGCCAACTGGGGAGTCCTGTTACTGTTCGGTGGTGGCCTCACCCTCTCCGCCCTGCTCAAGGAGACCGGTACCAGTGTGTTTCTGGCCGAGGGGGCCGCCGGTCTGTTGCAGGGAGCACCGCTGTTTCTGCTCCTGCTGGTGATTGTGCTCTTCATGGTGATGTTGACCGAGGTGGCCAGCAACACCGCCAGCAGCGCCCTGATGGTACCGATCTTCGCATCAATTGCAGAGGCGATGGGTATCTCCTCCACCATCATGACGGTAGTCATTGCCATCGCCGCCTCCTGCGCCTTCATGCTGCCGGTGGCCACCCCGCCCAACGCCATCGTGTACGGTTCCGGTTACATCCCCCAGAGCCAGATGATGCGCACGGGCATGGTGATGAACCTGGTGCTGGCCTGTCTGATCAGCCTGGTCACCTGGTGGATTATCTAGTCGGGGCAGACCGATAGGCTACACTGTTATTTTCGCGCCACTATCTCGACGAATCTTCAGCAGATAGGGCACCGAAACGCCAGATGACAGCCAGCAAACAATACGGGAGACTACTCCAATGAGCAGGACCGGCACTGCGCTGGTCTGGTTTCGACGCGATCTGCGCCTGACCGACAACCCGGCCCTCAGCGCCGCGGTGGAACAGTGCGACCGGGTGATCCCGCTCTACATCCATGCACCTGAAGAGGAAGCCCCCTGGGCACCCGGCAGTGCCAGTAACTGGTGGCTGTATCACAGCCTCCGGGCACTGCGGCGTGATCTGCAGCGACCCGGATCAAACCTGATCATCACCAAAGGTCCGACACTGGCACGATTGCGGGCAATCGCCCGCCAAACAGGGGCAACCCACCTGTTCTGGAACCGGTGCTATGAACCGGCGATCATTGCACGGGACAGCCGCATCAAGCGCGAATTGAGTGACGCCGGCATCTCCTGCCACTCGTTCAACGGTAACCTGCTGAGTGAACCCACTGGCATCCTGACCGGACAGGGCACCCCTTACAAGGTATTCACCGCCTACTGGAAGGCGTGTCAAAAAAGGGCACGAGAACTGACATCCCCCCTGTCCCACATCACCCGGATACCAACACCGCCGCAAAGTCATCCCAGCCTCGACATCAACACTCTTGATCTACTGCCCAGGGTAAAGTGGTACGCCGGTATGGAAGCCGCCTGGCAGCCGGGAGAGAAAAATGCCCAGGACAGATGGATGCGCTTCCTCCATGATCACCTTTCCGTCTATGAAGATCAGCGGGATTTCCCCGGCAGTGACGGCACCTCCCGCCTGTCGCCCCATCTGCACTTCGGCGAGATCTCACCGCGGCAGATCCTCTGGGGCCTGCAGCGGCAGGCTGATGAGTCACCGGAACTGGCCAGTCACCTGGAACGCTTCAGTAGCCAAGTCGGCTGGCGTGAGTTTGCCCACTATATCCTCTACCACTTCCCCCACAGTGCCAATGAATCGCTCGACCGCCGCTTCGAGCAGTCAGCCTGGGATAATGGTGAGGAGCAGGATCAACTGCTCAGGGCATGGCAACGGGGCGAGACCGGTATTCCAATTGTGGATGCCGGCATGCGACAACTCTGGCACACCGGCTGGATGCACAATCGGGTACGCATGATCGTCGCCTCCCTGCTGACCAAGAACCTCGGCATCCACTGGCTGGAAGGCGCGCGCTGGTTCTGGGACACCCTGGTGGATGCCGACCTGGCCAACAACAGCCTTGGCTGGCAGTGGACCGCCGGCTGCGGCGTCGACGCCGCGCCCTACTTCCGGGTGTTCAACCCGGCCAGGCAAGCCGAACGCTTCGATGCAGGCTGTTATATCAGGCGGTGGCTGCCAGAACTCGAAGGCGCCGACAAAACCATCCTGCACCACGGGCGCCTCAGCAGCGCCCCCTCCATCGACTATCCTCCACCCGTCGTCGACCTGAACCAGAGCCGCCGGGCTGCCCTGCAACGCTGGGAACGGATCAAGCGACTGGAGCGGGTGTAGTCTTGTTGGAGGAATTGTGGTCAGGCACTGGAAAAAGAGGCAATTTGAAACAAGCATGGGTTACGGCGTGTTGACTCCACCCATTCTACTATTGCGGTACAGAGGGTCTTGCAGCTACGTCACGCCCGTTCCACCCCCGCGACAACTATCGGAATACACGATATAAATTACGAATAAATCTCGCTTGATAAACATCAGAATTCTCTTATATTTATAACTGATGGTTCTGGTATTTCTTTGATGCCAACATCAAGAAGTACTTTCTCCAAATGATCGGAATGTTCTATTCGGGACTGATGTTGTCATGTCTGAATCTGCACAACCGTGCGATGGCCAGTTTCACCAGCACTGTACAAGGCGCCGACGAGAACCAACGACCAGTTTTTTAACTGAAACAATCGCGAGGTTGTCATGAATGACCTAATCGCCAAATTTCCTCAGGATGGGATTATCACGGTAAACCGGGTAATTCTGAAACCTGAATACAGTGTGGACGATTTGCAAGAGCGGGTCGCCGTGCTGTGTGAAAATGTTAAGACCTATCACTCCGACCGAGGCTTTGTGGGTGGTTTTGTCGCCCTCAACAGCGGCCAGATTTCCAATGAAGGTTCTACTATCGGCCAGGCGGTGGATAGTGACATGAAAGATCGGGAAGCCTTGATCGTAACTTTCTGGAACAGCTTTCAGGAACATGAGCAATCGCACCGCAGCGATAGTTTCCAGCCACTGTTCCAAGAAGTGCTGGAACTTTGCCAAAACGGTAACGAGGAGATCGTCTACACGATGCTCTGGTCTGGCAAGGCCTACAATCCGGATGAGGTTAAGGCGGCCCGGGAAGCAAAAACGCGCTATTCGGCTTGAATGCCGATCCGGACCGGAAGTTTAACCAATACTCCATGTAAAGATTGGAGGTCCATGGTGGGAAAGACGACAGTCTCTGACCCCGTTTCATTCTTGAGCGGAGCCGGCCAATCAAAGTCCCTTTTCCTGTTCGATGACACTTTCTGTCTACTCGGGAACCTATTCAGCACCGGCGGCATTTAAGCGTTGTTGAATGCGGATGTCTTGAAAGTTGCGATCAAATTCCAGGACCATCACAATGCCCATGCGGACCTGCTTGGAACCACCGTCCGCAAGCAGGGTGGCGAGCCGACGGAACCACCCGATCGTTATAACTTCCCGACATCCGGACTCAAGCAACAGGCTGCATGGATTCGAGAAACGCCCCTGAACGCTTGGCATCCACCCGCCCGGCCAGTTTGGCCAGGGTCGGTTTGGCATGGTCCGCCAACCCGATATCGATGGGATGACGCTTGCCGATCTGGGTGGGCTGAATATCGATCTGTATGCTGCGCACACCGTGCGGGAAAAAGTCATGATAGGGAAAGTCACTGCCCACCATAATCAGGAGATCGCACTGATCCATCGCCCTGACCGCCGGACGACCGCCCAGCAGGCCCAGACCACCAATGCACAGCGGATGATTGTCGTCGATCACCTCCTTGGCCTTCAGGGTCCGGACAATCGGCGCCTGCAGCACCTCGGCAAAGGCGATCAGCTCGTCACGCGCCCCCGCACAGCCGATCCCCGCCAGGATGGCAATGCGCTCCGCCTGGTTGATCATCTGCACCGCTTCATCACAGTCGGCGGTGGCCGGTGAAACCGGCCCCGGCATCGAGGTGGTGATATGCCGCATACCCTCAAACGATGCACTGCGTCCCAATATATCCGTCGTCATCACCGTCTGACTGTAGACCACGACATCGGCAAACAATCGCTCCAGATTAACCTCCTGATGATACTGGGTACCGATAAAGCCGGTGGCGATCTGGCCGGTAATCAGCTGGGATATTTATCAAACAGCGGAGTGGTACAGGTTAATGCTGACGATACGCGACCAGTTCAAAGGTATCCGTATTCATCCGTTGTCCCGAAGCAGCCGTGGTGGTCCGCACCATCTTTACATAACGCTTGATCTCGGCCGCATACCAGATGTTGTAGTGTACCCGCACGGGTTCCGAATCTCTTTCCGTGTGACTGCCGGAGGCATTTCGTGCACTCCATATCTCCAGCTTTACCGCTTGAAAAGTACCTGCGGGCACGGTCACTGATTCACGCCCCTCGACCGTCCCGGTGCTGTACCAATCGGTCCAGAAATTATCGGTATCCGGTGTGGGTATTCCCCGCCAGCTTGATTCAGACTCGACGCCACCAAATGCGGCAAGATAAGGGCTGAATTCAGTACCAATGGTGGGCGATTGGGTCACATAAGCAATCGGCCCACGTACATGCCGCTGAGCCAGCGTCTTGCGCGACTCGATCTCAACCTGTGATAACAGCTCTTCTACCGCATCAGAATTCACCGAGAGTGCTGACACCTCAATGGTGCGCTTTGGCGAAGACGCCCATTGCCCACGCACTCGATAAGTCCACTGGTCACTTACATTGGGCAGTCTGCTATTGACCAGGGTCTTGGGCTCGGTTGGAACGACCTCCGGGGCTGCGGGTGCCGCTACCGGTGGCTCGGGCACCACCACCAGGCTATCCGTAATACTGCGGTCTGCCCCCCGGGCCACTATTTTGAAAGTCGTCCGCTCTTTGAGACGGACAGTCACACAACCGCTCTGCGGATTATTCAGGCGACCCGGCCGGGGTGTGATAGTGACGCGCCCGGCATCGGCGACCCGGTAGCACAGTTCGGCCGCACTGCCGCTCACCTTGCTGGTGAAATTGAGGATCTTTGGTGCTGGCGGAGGACTGACCTTCGGCGGCTCCGGCGGCGGCTTGGCGGGTGGTGGAGTGGACTCCACTATTGGCGGACTGGGTGCGGGTAAGGTTTTTTCCACCACTTTGCCGGTCAACAAAATGGTGATGGGAGTGTCATCAACCCGACCGATCTTCAACGGGATATTCAACGGCCCCGCACTCTGTGGTTTAAACCGCAACCCGACCACACAGCTTTCGGCTGGTACCAGCGTGTCGGGACAGCGGTTGTCGACAGTGATATCTGCCGCTTCAACGCCCCCAATCCGAGGAGCAGCCAGATCGGCATCACCACTGTTGGTCAGCGTGATACTGGCCATACCGGTTGCACCCAGGGTAATGGTACCGTAATCAATCCGATGCGGTTGAACATCCAGTCGGCCAACCAGCTGCACGGGTTCAGGCTCAGCCTCCAGTGAGGGGGCGGGGGCAGGCTCGGCTACAGGTTCCGGCTCCGGTGCGCTTGTAGCTTCAGGCTCTGGTTCGGCCCCTGACAGTTGTGCGGACTCCGGCTTGTGTTCCAATGCGGCAATTGGCACTTCGGCAGGTCGGGTAATCGGTGCAACGGGGGTGGCGGTAAAGGTCTCTTCCGGCATCAGCCAACGGGTTGCCACCCAAGCCCCTGCCAATGCCAGACCTACCAGACCGACCGCCAGCCACGGCCCCCAACGCCCGGCGTGTGATCGGGATGAATCTTCCTGACCGGTGGCGGTAGTGACTTGTGGTGTTACTGTCGAGGTGTCCGGAAAATAAATTTTATCCAGTGCCTCGATCAGGTTACCGGTACTTGCCTCCCACTGTTTGTGACTGATCTCGATGGCCTGTCGGCGACTCAATGCAGACAACTCATCGGGCAGCTCATCCGCACGTGGCATCTGCGCACCTTCCAGCAGCACCGGGACCACACGGATATCCCGTTTAAGTGCCGTAGAGGTCTCGAGACGAATGAAGTCGTTGGGATCATCCAGCCGGCGGCGGCCACTGCCGTCAGCGATACCCGTCCAGTCGTTGCCGATCAGCACGATCAATACTTTGCAGGAGGTCACGGCACGTTCTATGGCATCGACAAAATCGGTACCAGGCGCGATCCCCTCCACGTCCATGAAGACCCGCTCAGCGCCGAAGTGTGCCGCCAGCCTGTCGTACAACCTGCCGGCATAGCCGGCAGAGTCTTCACGCCGATAGCTGATAAAAATTCCATCCAAGATTCAGCTCTCCCAGGTGACGCCAACTGATCGACCACCATCAACCCGAGGTTGCGTAACCCTGTTGTCTATTAAGCATAGAAGATGCCAACAGGATGAGAGAGAAATCTTACCCGGCGAATTGAGCCAAACTGAATGTAACGTTCAAGAGCACCGATAACGGATCATTAACTCAGTTTGCAGGTATGCAAAGAATTGCGCTCCATCATGGTACACAACCCGGTGCAGAGATTATGCTTCGCCTATGACCACCAGGTCCTTATGCCGTTGTCTTTCTCAAACCGACCGCCAGGGAGACGTTGTTCAAGGCGCCAGATAAACCAGACCAAGGAGTCTCAGACATGTTGTTGAAGCCAGCACAGCTTTATCACGCCTGCAATCCGGACCTGCTGACATTCGAAACCACTGCCGAACTGGAACATCTGGCGGAAACCATCGGACAGGAACGGGTGCTTGAATCGATCAAGTTTGGCGTTGGCATGCCCTACTCCGGTTACAACCTCTATGTAATGGGAACCAATGGACTAGGCCGTCATACCCTGGTCCATGAGTCACTGATTAAGCAATCGATGGACGCACCGGATCCGTTGGACTGGTGTTATGTGGCCAATTTCCACGACCCGCACAAACCAACCGCCCTGGGCATCCCGTCGGGGATGGGCAGGATACTGCGCCGCGACGTGGAGCAGCTGATTGATGACCTGATCAAGGCGATACCGGCGGCCTTTCGCGGTGATGAGTACCAGCGCCGGGCGAGAGAGATCCAGGACGATTTCAGTCTGAGAGAAAGTGTCATGGTGAAGCGGCTGGGCGAGAAGGCGGAGGGGCTGGATATCAAGCTGATGCAGGGACCAACCGGATTCACCCTGGCACCACATGAAAATGGAAAAATGCTTACCCCGGATGAGTTCAACCGGCTGCCGGAAGCGGAGCGGCAACGCCTGGACAACGCCATGGAGGAGATGAAACAGGAGCTCAAGGAGACCATGAGCCACCTGCCGGAGTGGCAGCGCGAGATGCAGCAGCAGTTCAGTCGCCTGAACCGGGAGACCATGGAACTGACGGTCACCGAATTCATCAATGAGTTGGTGGAGCGTTACCAGTCCAACGATAAGATCAGCGCCTATCTGACCCAGGCCAAACAGGACATTGTTGAAAACGTCGACATGTTTCGTCAGGCCGGGGAGTCCAACGGGAAAACCTTTACCGCCCGGGACCCGGAGTTCACCCGCTATCGGATCAATGTGCTGGTCGACAACGCCGATACCCAGGGCGCACCGGTCATCTTTGAGGATAACCCCACATACCAGAATCTATTGGGCCGTATTGAACACCAGGCCCGGTACGGCGCCCTGCAGACTGACTTTACCTTGATCAAGCAAGGCGCCCTGCACCGGGCCAACGGCGGCTACCTGATTCTGGACGCCGAAAAAGTGTTGACCAATCCATTCGCCTGGGATGGGCTGAAGCGGGCCATCCGTTCCCGTGAGATTCGCATCGAGTCACTTGAGCGCCAATTGAGCCTGATCAGCACCATCTCATTGGAGCCTGAAACCATTCCGATGGATCTGAAAGTGGTGCTGATCGGTGACCGCACCCTGTTCTACCTACTGAAACAGTACGATCCGGAATTCGGACTGCTGTTCAAGGTCTCGGCGGACTTCTCCGAACAGCTGTCGCGGGACGGTGGGAATGAGCTGCTCTATGCGCGCCTGATCGCCACCCTGCAGAAACGGGAAGGAATTCGGGTGATCAACCACGACGGAGTGGCACGCATTATCGAGCAACTGGTGCGGCTGGCCAATAACGGCGACAAGATCTCCCTTAAACTGAGCAGCCTGCTCGAGCTACTGCAGGAAGCCAATTACCGGGCCGAGCAACGGGGCGGCAATCAGATAAGCCGAATAGATGTGGATGCGGCTATCCAGGCCCGGCGATTCCGTGGCAACCAGTATGAGCAGCAGCTGCAGGAGGCGATTCTGGGCGGCACACTGCGCATCGAAACCAGCGGTGTGCAACTGGCACAGATCAACGGCCTCTCCTATCTGCAGCTGGGCGACCACACCTTCGGCGCACCGACCCGCATCAGCGCTACTGCCCGCATGGGGGGTGGGGAATTTATCGATATCGAACGGGAAACCAAACAAGGCGGTCCGATCCACTCCAAAGGGGTGATGATCCTCTCCTCCTATCTCGGCCAACGTTATGCAAAAAACCAACTACTCTCGGTTACCGCCAGCCTGGTGTTTGAACAGACCTACGGTGAGATTGAAGGGGACAGCGCCTCCGCCGCTGAACTCTGTGTGCTGCTCTCAGCGATTGGCGATATACCGTTGAAACAGTCGATGGCCATTACCGGCTCCATCAACCAACATGGCCAGATGCAGGCGATTGGCGGCGTCTGTCAGAAGATTGAGGGATTTTTCGATATCTGCAAGGCACGCGGACTGAACAAACAGCACGGCGTGATCATTCCTTCCTCCAACATGAAAGATTTAATGCTGAAGCGGGAGATTGTCGAAGCAGCCGACGCGGGACTGTTCAATGTCTATGCCGTGGAACATGTGGAACAAGCGATGGAACTACTGACCGGGTTGCCAGCGGGCGTACCCGACGAAGATGGACAGTTTCCAGAGGGTAGCATCAACTATCTGATTCAGGTCAAGCTCGCTGAATGGATTGTCCTGCGTCTGCATTATGCCGGACACGCTTTCAATAAAGAACCTGCGGAATAAAGCTGAAACAGATACCGCACATTACAGGCTTTTCGATGGATAAGAGATCAATAACAGCATTGCCTCCAAACTGCCGCAGATGGCCAAACCGCTGCAGCAGCAGGGTGCCAACCCGTTCAGTATCCGAGCCTATCAATACCGTATAAGCCGGGACTGGATGCTGATCTACTTCTATGACGATCATCACCAGGAGGAGCAACAAATCGTGGTCTCCGAAACCCACGGTAACCCAATTGGCGACGTGAGTTGTGGGGACGTGAGGCGGAGTGCGGTGACTGTTACCGGACTCTATTGACTGTTCAGGACAGAGAACATGGCGACTCAGGGTAGCAAAGCCTGTTTCGGTTTTCCCCAATTGGCCGACTATCGCCTATCGCCTATGTTAGATTTGCCGCCATATCGACGTACATATGAAATGATTCCAAGAAACAGATTTAACTTTATCCGTAACCTGCTGATAGGGCTGGTTGTACTATGGCCCGGCTGGGGGATGGCCACTCATCCAACTCGCGAACTATCCGATCAGCACCTGAAAATTGGCGTTCTGGCCTTTCGCGGGGAACAACGTACAGAGAAAATCTGGGGTCCCACAGTCGAATATTTGAGCCGGGCAGTTCCCGGGGTCTCCTTCACCCTGAAGCCTCTCACACTGGAGCAGATGGAACAGGCCGTCAAGGCGGATGAAGTCAGTTTCATTATTACCAATCCTGGCAATTATGTAGAACTCGAGTATCGCTATGGCGTCAGCAGGATCGCCACGCTACAACGTTTTCACAATCACTCACCCAGCCAACGCACCTATTCCACGATCCTGGTTCGTGCAGACAGAGCGGATCTCCAGGATATCAGTGACTTGAAGCACAAGTCGGTCATGGCCGTCAGCGAAAATGCTTTCGGTGGATTTCAGCTGGCTTGGGGAGAAATGAAGAAATACGACATAGACCCCCATACCGACCTGTCGGAACTCGTGTTTGCCGGCTTCCCGGTGGATAATATTGTCACATCTGTTCTGGCGGGAAGTGTCGATGCCGGCGTCGTCAGGGGCTGTCTACTGGAGAAGATGGACAGGACGGGTATTATAGATATTTCTGATTTGCGAGTACTGAACGAGCGATTTGATGATACCCGCGAGTGTAAGGTGAGTACCCCTGCCTACCCCGACTGGCCGCTGGCTAAACTGGCAAACACCTCCGATCATTTGGCCAAGCTGGTCACCATGACACTTTTGGCCATGCCGGAGAACCATCAGGCGGCGATTGCCGGCGAATATTCCGGCTGGACGATCCCGGTGGAATATCAAGCGGTGCATGAACTGTTCCGGGATTTACAGATAGGTCCCTATGAATGGATGCGTCGAACCACAATGAGTGTTTTGTGGTCCCGCTATTGGCAATGGATTCTGGTCGTTTTTATGGGTGTAATCTGGTGGCTCTGGCATGTCTATCGCGTTGAACAGCTGGTCAAAGTACGTACAAAACAATTGACGCGCGCAAACAACCGCTTGCAAGAAGAGATGAAAGAGCGGCAACAAGCGGAGCAGAAGCTGCTGAGCCAGCAGAATGAACTGGCCCACGTCGTGCGCGTCAGCACCGCGGGGGAACTGGCCAGCGGCCTGGCCCATGAGCTGAACCAGCCTTTGTCCGCCATCAGCAGTTATGCCCAGGGTTGTATCTGGCGTCTGGAATCGGGGCGTATTACCCATGATGAACTGCGCGAGATCATCCAGCGCATGGTGTCGGAAGCGGAGCGGGCAGGCGCCATCATTCAACGATTGCGTGGATTTCTGCGTAAAGAGCACGTCCTTTGCAGTTCGATAGATATTAACGCTGCAGTACACGATGCCATGGAACTGTTCGCGGCGGAAGCCAACAAGCGCGGCATCACCATGACCCACAACCTGGAGAAAAAGATGCCACCGGTGTGCAGTGAAGCCATCCAACTCCAGCAGGTCATTATCAACCTGCTACGCAATGCGGCCGATGCTCTAAAAGACCTGCCCGCAGAGCGGCTCAGGATAGAGCTCAACACCCACCATGACCTTGCTGAAGAGACTGTGCATATTGACGTACGCGACTTTGGACCCGGCATCCATCCGGAGAACAAACGCCGGCTGTTTGAACCGTTTTTCACCACCACCTCGGACGGCATGGGGCTGGGACTGTCGCTCAGCCAATCGATCGTGGAATCCCATGGCGGCACCATCCGGGTGATCGACAATGCCCATCCAGGCGCCTGTTTTTCCATTGTGCTACCGGTCTACAAGGAATCCGCCGATGCCAACTGATCCTGAAATGATCTACATTATTGATGATGATGCATCCATCCGTTCCTCCTTGACCTGGCTGCTGGAGGCGGTCGATATCCCGGCCAGAAGTTATGACTCGGCGGAGGCCTTTTTGGTCGACCTGAATCCACACAGTGTCGGCGTCCTCATCCTCGATGTCCGTATGCCGGGGATGAGCGGAACGCAGCTTCTCGAGCAGCTGATGGAGCAGAACAGCACACTGCAAATCATTATTCTTACCGGCCATGGGGATGTACCGATGGCAGTCCGCGCGATGACTAATGGTGCCTTTTATTTTATTCAGAAACCTGTCAACGGGCCACAACTGGTCGACAAAGTCAGGGAGGCGATGCTCAAGAGTCGCACTGTCTACTCACAAAAAGTGAGGATAGATGATATCAAGACAAGATTGAATCGCCTGACCCCACGTGAGCATGAAGTCATGAAGCTGATCGTTTCCGGCAATGCCAACAAAGTGATCGCTGCCGAGCTTGGGGTGGTCGAACGGACCGTCGAGGTACATCGGCATCGGGTCATGGAGAAAATGGAGGCCGCATCCGTGGCCGATCTGGTCATCATGCAGCAGACCCTGACAGGAGCCCCCGATGGGTAATTTCAGGATTCGACAGCTCAACTCCATCACTCATCAACCAGAGCAAAAAACAGTCACCCTGATCTCTACCGACAAATAGAGCGACCATTCCGGATGTATCGAAGGGGTGCTCCTGATCTGCCCGGCCGGCCCAACTCTTCCGGTTAACTTGGTCCAGCCCGACGCTACGCCTCCCACCCGACTTTGGCGCCGTCACGCTGCCCTCCCCCACCAATCCGGACTACCCGCCTGATCGCTGCTGGCCGCCTTTCTGATCTATTTCGGTTTCCCACAATACGGTCATCCACAATATTTTAATGGTTTACGGGGAGGTAACCTTTTTGCCAGGAGAAAGCATTTTGTGTGGATTCACCTCGTCGATCAAAAAGGTATCAAAATGGACAACACGCGAAGAAAATTTTTAGCCACTGTCGCCACCACGATGGCCGCTCCGATGTTGGGTGAGGCATCTGCCGCGGAGTTGACGGACGCTACCCAGGACACGCCCCGTTGGGTAATGGTCGTCGATCTGCGCAAGTGTATCGGCTGCCAGGCCTGTACGGTCGCCTGCTCAACAGAAAACCGGATTCCCGCCGGGCAGTTCCGTACCCTGGTCAACCATTATGAAATAGAAAAAGACAATACGCCCCGCAGTGCAATGCTTCCGCGACTCTGTAACCATTGTGAAGATCCACCCTGCGTTCCGGTGTGCCCGGTGCAGGCCACCTATCAGCGAACGGACGGTATTGTGGTGGTGGATAACACCCGCTGTGTGGGCTGTGCCTACTGTGTCCAGGCCTGCCCTTACGATGCCCGCTTCATCAATCATGAAACCAAGACCGCCGACAAATGCACCTTCTGCGTCCATCGTGTCCAGGCCGGTCTGCTTCCGGCTTGCGTGGAGACCTGCGTCGGTGGCGCACGCATTTTCGGCAATATAAAAGACCCGCAGAGCGAAGTGTCCCGACTGATCAGGAGTCTGCATACCGATGGCCTGAAACCCGAGCTGAAAACCCGCCCGCAAGTCTACTACATCGGCCTCGATAGTCGTCTGCAGCATAAAGTCGAAGGGGTACCTGGTCCTTGGACGAAATCAGACATGTTCAAACAGGAGTCCCAGTCATGAACAACAACCTTATCGAAATCATTAGCGTCGCCCAGGAGATCACCTGGAACAGCTGGGCGGTACAGTACTTTTTCTTTATCGGCCTGAGTATTGGTGGCGTATTACTCACCGCACCAGCTTTCCTTTTCCGCAAGACGAATTGGTTGCCCATTGCCAAACTGGGACTGTTGGTGGCCATCACCACCGGTCTGGTCGCGCCGGTGGCGCTCCTGGCAGACCTCCATCAGCCGGCCAGGTTCTATCAGTTCTATGTCAACTTTACGCCTACCTCCTGGATGTCCTGGGGCGCCTTTCTACTGCCGGCCTATCTGGCGGCGCTGTCACTATTTGGCTTGCAGGCACTGTACCGGGACACAGATGGCAGGAAACCTTTAACGCGTGTGGCGGCACTGACAACTGGTTTGCTGGGCGCGGGGATTGCGCTTTATACCGGCAGTGAGATGGGCATCCTGATCAGCCGGGTACTCTGGCAGTCCGGCTGGCTGGTGTCGGGCTACCTGATCAGCGGCCTGGCCGGTGCGATCGGCCTCGCCCTGGTCATCAACAGCCTGCAATCGACAGGAAACCTCGCCATCAGTAAACGGCTATTGCGCTGGCAGTCAGTATCCCTGCTGCTCACCGCTGCATGGGTCGCCACGTGGGCCGGAGCCGGTTATCTGCATCTAAGCGAGTCAGGTGCAACACTACTGCGCATCATGGTTGAATTCCGCCCAACGGAAACCCTGGCATTCTGGATAGGCATGGGTCTGCTGCTGCCCCTGGTCCTGACACGGATCAACCATACCGGATTGAACTTTACGACAGGTTTACTGGCGGTTTTCGGCGCCTGGATGCTGCGCTGGGTGATGTTTATCGACGGTCAGGGCATGCCAAAAAACGGCGCCGGTTTCTACCACTTTGACCTGCCGCTCGCTACAGACGGCCTGTTGGGTATCCTGGGATCAGTCGGCCTCTGGCTAGTCATCCTAATCGTTATCAAGTCCCTCTTGTCCCAATACAAGCATCAAGCCGACGTTTAACCCGGCAGAACAATTCAGGAGAATCAGTATGACTACTTCACGTCGCAATTTTCTTAAAGGTGCTGCGGCTGCTGGTGGATTATCGGCTTTCGGTTTCGGTTATAGTCACACCGCACAACAGTTGCTGCGCGGCGCTTGGGCCGGCGATCAGCCAGAACACCCGATCAGCGGCAAGGCGCCCAGCCCGGAATTCACCATCGACCCCAAGACCGGGGCCTTTACGCCCAACCCGAATCAGACCATGGCCTACACCATGTGCATGGGCTGCACCACCATCTGTGGCGTCCGGGTGCGCATCGACAAGGAGCGGAATGAAATCCTGCGCGTCACCGGCAACCCCTATCACCTGCTGTCCACGGATCAGCATATCCCCTATGCCACACCGGTTAAGGAGAGTTTCCTTTCGCTCAGCCGCTTCCAGGAACAGGGACTTGGCGGTCGCTCCACGGCCTGTGCACGCGGCAACGCGGTATTGGCGAAAATAACTGACCCCAATCGGGTCATGGTACCGCTCAAACGCGTCGGTGCCCGTGGTGAGGGACAGTGGGTGCCCATCTCCCCGGAGCAGCTGTTACGCGAAGTGATCGAGGGCGGGGATCTGTTCGGTGAAGGCCATGTGGATGGGTTACGGGCCATTCGTGATCTGAAAACACCGATCGATCCCGACAACCCGGAATTCGGTCCCAAAGCCAATCAGCTGGCCATCATGCCGCCGTTCAAGGACGGACGTCTCGGCTTTGCCGCGCGCTTTGCCAAACAGAGCTTTGGCACCGTCAACTTCACCGGTCACCGCTCCTATTGCGGACTCTCCATGCGCTCGGGCTACGCGGCGCTGCTGGGCGACTGGAAGAAGCAGCCACACCTGAAACCGGATTTCGCCAATGCCGAGTTCCTGCTGTTCATCGGCACCGCTCCCGGCAACGCCGGCAATCCCTTTAAACGCCAGGGCCAGCAGATCGCCAAGGCACGCAGCAGCGGCAAGCTGAAATACGTTGTGGTGGACCCGGTATTGAACAACAGCGACAGCATGGCGGCGGATGAGCACAGTCGCTGGTTGCCGATCAAACCGAATACCGACGGTGCCCTGGTGATGGGCATGATCCGCTGGATACTGGAGAACCGGCGCTATGACGAATCATTCCTTCGCCAACCAAATGCAACCGCCGCCGACGCCGCCGGTGAAGTCAGCTGGTCGAACGCCTCCCATCTGGTGGTGGTACAGGAGGGCCACCCCAAACACGGTCGGTTACTGCGTGCTATCGATCTGGACCTGTTCACCGGCGACCCGAAGGCGTCACCCTTTGTGGTCATCGACCAGAAAACCGGTGAACCCCGCAATCAGGCGGAGGCCGGTCCTGCAGAGCTGTTTTACCAGGGCGAGGTTGTATTGTCCGATGGTCAGAAGCTGCAGGTCAGGACCAGTCTCAGTCTGCTACGGGAAGAGGCCGAAAAACAGACCTTGTCGGAATATTCTGAAGCCTGCGGCATCCCGGTTTCGACCCTTGTGGAACTGGCGCAAGAGTTCACCGCGCACGGCAAGAAGGCGGCGGCCGATTGTCATGGAGGCACTATGGGCAGCAACGGCTTCTACACTGCTTACGCCATCGTCATGCTCAATGCGCTGGTCGGCAACCTGAATGCGAAGGGCGGCACCAGCGCGGGTGGCGGTCGCTTCAAAGATATTGCTCCCGGGCCCCGTTATAACCTGAAAAAATTCCCGGGCATGGCCAAGGCCAAGGGGGTTGGCCTGGGACGCCATGGATTCCCCTACGAAAAGAGCAGTGAGTACAAGCGCAAGGTGGCGGCAGGACAGAATCCCTATCCCTCCAAAGCCCCCTGGTATCCGTTGTCGCCGGCCATGTCCTCGGAGTTTCTCACTTCGGCCATCAACGCCTATCCCTATTCACTCAAGGCGCTGATCCTGTGGAGTTCAAACCCCCTCTATGGTATTGCCGGCCTGCAACAGCAGGTTAAGGTAAAGATGGCGGACCCGGAGACGTTGCCGTTGATCGTCTCGATCGACCCGTTTATCAACGAAAGCAACACCTATGCCGATTACATCGTCCCTGACTCGGTACTCTATGAGAGCTGGGGATGGGCCAGCGCCTGGGGCGGTAACCTGACCAAGGTAAGTACCGCGCGCTGGCCGGTTATCGAACCGGCTCAGGTCAAGGACAATAACGGCACACCGGTGGGTATGGAGTGGTTCTTCATTGAGGTGGCCAAACGCATGGGGCTGCCGGGCTTTGGCGACAACGCAATAGAAGACGCGGATGGTCAATTGCATGCATTGAACAGGCCTGAGGATTTCTACCTTCGTGCTGCGGCCAATGTGGCCTTTGACGGTGGCGCCGTGCCGGATGCGGATGCGGATGAGCTACAGCTGACCGGCGTGGATCGGCTGCTGGATGACATGCAGTCAATTTTAAAAGCCGACGAGTGGAAAAAGGTGGCCTACGTCTATGCCCGCGGTGGACGTTTTGAGGATGCCGCCATGGGATACAAGGGTGATACCCTGGCCAGGCGGTTTAAAAATCCGATGCAGATTTATGATGAAAAACTCGCCACCACGCGCAACACATTGAGTGGGAAGCGCTATATCGGCACACCGACCTGGATCCGGCCATCTCTGGCTGACGGCTCGCCACTGGAAAGTCAATTTCCAGCCACCGACTGGCCATATAAGGTGATCAGCACCAAGTCGCCCTATGTGTCATCCCACACCACGGGTATCCAAAAGCTACAGCAGTTCCACCCGTCGAATGCCATCGCCATGCATTTTAGTGATGCCGCAAAACTCGGGGTCAGCTCCGGCGATGACATCCGTATCATTACTCCCGGTGGCATCGTCAAGGGCCGGGCCCTGGTGCGCGAGGGTATCCAGCCCGGCGTGCTCGGCATTGAACACGGTTTTGGGCATCGGGAACTGGGGGCCCGCAGACACCGGATCGGAGAGCGCTTTACCCATCCATCAAAACTGGCGGGCATGGGGGTGAATATCAACGACCTGGGGTTTGCCGACCCACAGCGTGAAGGCGCCTCGGTACTCGCGGACTGGGTGGTGGGCAGCGTGGCCCGGCAAGGACTCCCGGCACGGGTGGAAAAGGCCTAATACGCTGATAGCCGGACCGGAGGGGATTACCCTTCCGGCCCTTGATCAACAGCCATCTCAATCATCGTCACCAAGCAGACGCTGTTGCGCTTCAATGCAGATTCCTCACCGCCTCACGGGCGAGGATCTGCTCCGTATCCAGTGAGGCGATCGCCACCGCCGGTTGATGCGGAATCTCACCTATCAATTGCAGTATCGGGTTGCGCATGCAGGCAGGATAGGCCGAGGCTGTCACTGAGAGATCGAATCACTCATTTTTTCGGCGGCTGCCGACAATGCCGGAAATAATGTTTTCTCAATCTCGTCTTGTTTGACGGAGCCGGCAATCCAGAGGAGATTGAGGCAGCAGTGGACATGATCCGTTGCTAAAACAGGGACTGAAATCGCATCTACGTTCCATGCAAAATCGACATTGTGGCCCCAATATCCCTCCTCTCGGGTTGCGTAACCTCGCTCTCGAATATTGTCCAATAGACGTGATATCCATACATCAGATTGCGAAATCTGGTCGAACGAGTCACCTGAATCTTTCAGACGCCCCAAGATACTTAGGCGCTCATCATCCGGACAATAGGCCAAATAGACTCGTCCCAGAGCGGACCAGAGAAAATGGGGGCAAAAACCAACCACATGTTTATTGACTGAGAGTCGACTACGTAAACGAGTGGATTCAATTATTTTCATTTTGACCCCATCTCTAACCGCGAGATCTGAAGGCCAGCCGACTTGGTCGGATAATTCGACCATAATAGGCGAAACCTGCGCAATCAACTTATTCTCTGCCCTGTTGATTTTCTCGAGTTGCTGTTTGCCGATACAGGCGCGGTATTTATCATCCCCCATGGTTCGATAGACCCAACCCTGTTGTTGCAGGGTCTTTAAAATCCGTAACAACGTTGCTTTGGAGAGCTTGGTTGTCTGATGCAGTTCCGCTAAAGAGGTGCTTGATTGACGGCAAAGGACTTCGAATACCTCAAGCCCCCGGGTCAAGGCACGAATCGTCTTACCTTCCTCCACAGTCTTGACTCCATATTTATGCTTAATAAGTCCAAACTAAATCGTTTCACCTAGTGAAACAAGTGGCTATATTTACATGAGTGAATTATTAAAACTACGGGCTCGATTGGGGATTACGCAATCTCCGGACAAGCGAGAGGAGCCATGACATGCTACTACGTAAATTAAATAAAAAGCACCGATATCAACTGTGGCTGGGACCCATCACGCTGCTGCTTTTTAGTCTTATCAGCGGCCAACTGAGTGCAGCCGGCAGTGAACCGGAGACCCGTTTGATTCTGTTAGGCACCGCCGGTGGACCGTCGATTAAAAAAGCGCGCGCCCAACCCTCCAACGCCCTCATCGTCAACGATAGTGTCTACATCATTGATGCAGGAAACGCAGTGGCGCGGCAGATGGCATTGGCCGGTGTGTCAGCTAAAAAACTTCGCGCAGTATTCATTACCCACCACCACACCGATCATATTGCCGATTACGGCACTCTGCTTATGCGCGCTTGGTTGAGTGGACTCAAGAAGCCTGTCGATACCTATGGACCACCCCCGTTGGAAAAGATGACCGACGCCTATATGAAATACATGGAGTGGGACATCAACCTGAGAATTGCCGATGAGAATCGTGTTCCACTAAAGAATCTGGTCCGTGCCCATAACATCCCCGGCGATGGAGTGATCTATACAGATGAAAATATCAAGGTGACTGCTTTCGAGGTGCCCCATGCAGCAGCAAAACCTGCCTACGGTCTACGCTTTGATACGCCGGATCGTACGATCATCTTCTCTGGAGACACTGCACGTAGCGATAAGTTAATCAAAATGGCCAAAGGCGCCGATATCCTGGTTCATGAAGTGGTCAGCATCCACGGTGTCGAAGCCATCGTCGATAAGATAGATCCGGGTAATGCAGCTCTAAAGCGGCATATTATTGAGGCTCACACGCCAATCGAAGAGGTAGGAGAGGTAGCCGCCCTTGCCGGGGTTAAGAAACTGGTATTAAACCACTTCGTGCCCACCGGTTTACCCGCGTTCGACAACCCCAAACTCTGGATTGACGGAGCCAGAAAGCACTACCAGGGTGAAATTATAGTGGGTCAGGATCTGCTGGAGATCAAATAGCTTTCCTGATTACCCACCATACTCAGCCACGATCAGGTACGGGTCACCACCAAGGCGCCCGATGTAGGGTGGATAAGCCGGTAGGCGCATCCACCGGTTGCCACGGCGGATGCGCTGTCGCTTATCCACCCTACGGATTGGCTGCGCTGATGAGGCATTTGCAATACCCCAGCATTCGCTGTCATGCTTTTTTCCATATACGGGTTAGATGGGTGATCAGGATAGCTTTTAAATATTGAAACAAGGACGTTTCACTCTCTCTTGATTTATGAATCCCACCGTGTATATGAGTGGGTGATAACCCGGCGAATGAGGTTTTATTCTTAGAGTGACATGAAGTACCTGCAATTGAGTAATGGGGGCCCGCAGGCCCCCGCAAATTTACACTGCTGCATGCTGCGTACCGATCACATGGCGGCTTTCTTCGCCTCGGCAATCCAGCCATCAAACGTCGCCTGATGCCCCTTGATCCAGGCATCGGCATGGCGTTCGACATCGGCGGCGCTCTTTTCACCGTCACGCATACGCAGGTTCTGCGCACTGATGTCGTTGTTGCTCAACTGCATAATGGAAAAAAGTTTCGCAGCCGCCGGATTGGCCTCTGCCCAGGCGCGATTGGCAATAATGCGCTGAGTGTTGGCCTGGAAACCATAGTTGCTGCCATCCGGCAGGCTGGTGTCCACATTTTCACGCGCGCCGGGAAGACTGGAGAACGGCACCTGCAGCCAGACCACATCCTTGCCCGGCACCAGCACACCACTCACCCAGTAGGGCGTCCAGGTGTAGTAGAAGATGGAGTCGCCCTGTTTGTAACGGGCGATGGTGTCGGCAATGATGGCGCCGTAGGAGCCCTGGTTATGGATCACGCTATCGCGCAGCCCATAGGCGTCCAGGTGATGTTCAATGACCTTTTCGCAGCCCCAGCCCGGGTTACAACCGGCCAGATCCGCCTTGCCATCACCGTTGCTGTCGAACAGTTTGGCGATTTTCGGGTCCTTCAACTGGGCCACGTTTTTGATGCCGTATTTGTCGGCGGTCTTCTTGTCGATCAGATAACCCTGCAACGCACCACCGGAGTAGACCCCTTCGCGGTAGAGCTTTTCGTCCCCTCCGGCCTTGTTGTAGAAATCCACATGCAGCGGGTCCCAGTGATCGGCCAGGAAAGTGGCATCGCCATTGGCGATAGCGATATGCCCGGCGGCATATTCGATCTCCTTGATCGGCTTCACCTCGTAACCCAGCGCTTCCAGCGCCTTCATCACCACCAGGGTCTGGAAGGTCTCTTCGGCAATGGAACTCTTCAGCGGTTGGACCGCTACGCCTTTGCCCGGCAGATCTGCTGCCAGACTGGTTCCGCTAAGACAGAGTAGCGCAGCCGCTGCAGACAGCTTTAGCGTCCTTCTTAATTTATACAGTTTCATAATCTTCCTCATTGTTCTTAACTCAAGGGACTCCACCGTGCCCTACTCAGGATTGGCTTGTGACTTGTTACCGGACTTGAACAGGGTCATGACAAAACCCAGCGGCCCGGTCTGATACCAGCGTGCCGCCGGTTGTTTGCGCTCCTGCTCACCCATCGCCTGGGTGATGCGGTCGAGGACGATGGCCAGCAGCACGATGCCGACACCACCGACGGCCGCCAGTCCCATATCAAGCCTTCCGATACCGCGCAGCACCATCTGCCCCAGTCCACCCACGGCAATCATAGAAGCGATCACCACCATGGAGAGGGCAAGCATCAGGGTCTGGTTCACACCCGCCATAATGGTGGGCATGGCCAGTGGCAGCTGTACCTTGAACAGCAGTTGGCGGGGTGACGCACCAAATGAGCGGGACGCCTCCACCAGATCAGCCGGCACCTGCCGGATACCCAGGTTGGTCAGCCGTATCAGCGGCGGCAGGGCAAAGATAATAGTCACCACCACGCCAGGCACGTTACCAATACCGAACAGCATCACCACCGGTACCAGGTAGACAAAGGCGGGGGTGGTCTGCATCGCATCCAGGATCGGTCGCAGGGTGGATTCGGCCCGGTCGCTGCGGGCCAGCATAATACCGGTCGGCAGGCCGAACAGGATGCAGAAAAAGACCGAGGTCAGTACCAACGCCAGGGTCACCATCGCTTCCGGCCAGGCACCGATAAGACCGACAAATGCCAGAGAGCCTACCGTCGCCAACCCCAGGCGTCGGCCACTCACCTGCCAGGCAATCAGACCGAACAGGATGATCATGACAATGGATGGCACCGCCAGCAGGGCGGATTCGATTCCGGTCAGGGTGGCATCGATCGGCCAGCGCACCGCCTGAAAAGCCGGGCGGAAATTATCCACCAGCCACTCCAGCCCCTGATCCACCCAGATATCCAACGGGATCAGTTTCTGGGCAAAGGGATCGAGCCAGTTGAAAGCATCCTCCGGCAATGGCGCCGGCTGCGTATCCAGCCAGTTGGTCGTCGGCTCCTGGGGTGCCTGCGCGCCACCACCCCAGGGATTGGCGGCAGCCGCATCAGCCGCTGTGTTATCCGTGGTGGGCGTGCTGGTTGAACTCTCACTGCTGCCGGCAGTGGCCCAGGGATTACTGCTGTTATCACTACTCATCGATCACCTGGCCTGTCTGTCCAAAGTTTTCAGCATGGTGGCCTTGCTCACCGCACCGATATAACGCCCGTCAGCCGAAACGACGGGCAGGCCATAACCGTGTTGTGCCAGTGGACCGAACAGGTCACCCAGCGCGGCCTCATGGGAAACCGGTTCAACATCCGGAATAAAGGCATTTTTCAAATGGGGTTCGTCCTGCTCCAGTTCCTGTTTCAAACTGTCAACCGATACCACGCCCTCGAAGCGCTGACGGCGATCAATCACATAACCGTAATCACGGTCATGCTGGCTCAGCCGCTCCAGCGCCGCACGCACGCCGATACCGCCATGCTCAATGACCGTCACCTGGGTTTTCCGGGCAATATCACCGGCGGTAAACACCGTCGAGACATCCACCCCACGGAAGAAGGAGCGCACATAATCATCGGCCGGGTTACGCAGGATCTCATCCGGCGTCCCCACCTGTACCACGCGACCACCTTCCATGATGGCGATCCGGTCACCGATGCGGATCGCCTCATCCAGATCGTGGGAAATAAATATAATGGTGCGTTGACGGGTCTCCTGCAGATTGAGCAGTTCATCCTGCATTTCGGAGCGGATCAGCGGATCGAGCGCGGAGAACGCCTCATCCATCAGCAGCACCGAAGGATCGTTGGCCAACGCCCTGGCCAGTCCGACGCGCTGCTGCATCCCGCCGGAAAGTTCATGGGGAAAACTCTCGCCCCAGGCATCCAACCCCACCTGCTGCAACGCCTGTTCGGCCCGCTGCAGACGTTCATTTAAGGGTGTCCCGCCCAGTTCAAGCCCAAATGCCGCATTCTGCAATACCGTCAGGTGCGGCATCAGCGCAAACGACTGGAACACCATACTCATGTCCTTGCGCCGCAGGTCGCGCAACTGCTCATCCGTCATGGAGGCGATATCCCGACCGTCCACCAGCACCTCGCCCGCCGTGGGCTCAATCAGCCGGTTGAGCAGCCGCACCATGGTCGACTTGCCGGAACCGGACAGTCCCATAACGACAAATATCTCGCCCTCCTTGACATCGAAGGAGGCGTCATTAACCCCCACCGCATGGCCGGTCTTTTCAAAAATGGTCTCTTTATCCACACCCTGCCTGGCCAGGCGAAGCGCTTCCTTTGGGTTTTTCCCAAAGATCTTAAATAGATTCTTTACTTGAACCTTGACAGGCGATTGCTGCATATAGGGATCACTTTTCGGATGAGGTGGTTGTATGCATCTACAACCCGTCACTTGCCCGCGACTTGAGCGTTAAGCGACTGAATTGATTAGTGGACTATGTTGATTCCAGGTACTGTACTGCTTAAACAAAACATGTTGTCCATCAAAATTTATCTATTAAACATGTACAACATAAAAATTGATAACATATTGATTATTAATTACTTTAAATAATTTAATTTAATACAATTAATTTAGAATACTAACAATTATTGCGCTATTTCGTCAAATAGGGCACCCGATGGCAATAAAAATACCATCGCACTCAAATGATCTGCGTTGATCGCCATCGCCCGGTAATCTCGGACACGGCAACGCGGTTGGCGCATCGAAAACCGGCATCAAGATGGATCTCCACCGACCGGACCGGCGGCGACGACAGATCATGCGAAACAGGCCTGGCAGCCCGGGTTGCCGGTTGCATGAAGCCGAATATGTACAAGCTTGTAACCTATACACTAATCTATGGTCATACTAGTCAGGCTATTAAGCATCCGTACAGGAGAATCAGAATGGGATTATTTCAACGGGAAAAAACCGAAGAGAATGCCACGTTCAGTCACCAGATCACCGATGAGGTAATTGTGACACCGGAGGCAAGGGATCAGCTGATCCAGCTGATCCAGAAGGAGGATGACATCGTCGGAATACGCATCTTCATTTACGGCGGGGGCTGTAGCGGTATGAATTACGGCCTGACCTTCGTGGAGAGTCCCCAGGAGATCGATTGTGTCCTGGAGCAGGATGATCTGAAAGTCTTTGTCGATCCAGTGGCCTTGAGTTTTCTGGAAGGGGTCGAGGTGGATTATCAGACCCAGGGACTCAACAGCAGCATTGTATTTCGCAATGTGTTCCAGAGCATCGGCGGGAGCGGCGGCTGCGGCGGCTGCGGCGCCTCCGGGGGTGGTGGCGGGGGTTGTGCCTGAAGCAGATGCAGTCCCGGCTGTTGCTGATCAGTCCGGGCCAGAGCTATCGCCTGGCCCCCTATCTGAAGGCGGCGGAACGACTGGGTGTATCACTGACCATTGTTTCCGACAGCCGCCATTCACTGACCCGTGAAGTGGCCGACGGCATTCAGGGCGACTTTACAGAACCCTCGGCGCTACTCGATACCATCACCGCCCAGGCACAGACCACCCCGTTCAGCGGGGTGGTCGCAAGTGACGACAGCACCGTGGAACTGGCGGCACGCATCGCCACCCGCCTGGGGCTGCCCACCAACTCCATCGCCTCCGCCACCCTCAGCCACCGAAAGGACCTGGCACGCAGACAGCTGCAGGCCGCGGGACTGCCCGTGCCGGAGCATTGGCAGCTGGACCTTACCCGGGAGATTGCGCCCCAGTTGCAGGGGCTCCCCTACCCCGTGGTACTGAAACCGGTCAGCCTCTCCGCCAGTCGCGGCGTGATCCGCGCCAACGATCCGGATGAAGCGGCCCAGGCGTGTCGGACCATCGGCCGGATTATTGCGCCACTAAGCAACCCCATTGAACGCCAGACCCTGCTGATCGAGCGCTATCTGCCGGGCCGTGAGATCGCCCTGGAGGGACTTCTGCAACAAGGGGTATTCACACCGCTGGCCCTGTTTGACAAGCCAGACCCGCTCACCGGGCCCTATTTTGAGGAGACCTATTACATCACCCCCTCGCGACTCCCTGAGGCGATCCAGCGGCGCATCAGGCAGACGGTAGCGGATGCCTGTCGGGTCTATGGGTTGCACCAGGGGCCGGTGCATGCAGAGCTGAGAATTGATGGGAATCAGGTATGGATTCTGGAAATAGCCTCCCGCACCATCGGCGGGGAGTGCAGCAGGAGCCTGGATGCGGTTCTGGCACGCCCCCTGGAAGAGTATGTACTGGCCGCCGCGATGGGTAACCCGCTGCCTGTCGAACGGCGGTCGGGGGCATCGGGGGTACTGATGATCCCCATCCCCCGCGCCGGCGTCCTGCGTCGTATCAACGGCGTACAGGAGATCAGGACACTGCCACACATTACCGATATCCGTATCAGTATGGAGTCCGGACAAGTCGTTGAGACCCTGCCGGAAGCGTCCAGTTATCTTGGTTTCATCTACAGCGCAGCCGACACGCCGCAAGCGGCTGAACAGGCCCTGCGCAACGCCCATTGCGCGCTGGAGATTACTATCGATCCCCTGCTGAATAGCTGAAAACGGTCCCGCTACTTCTTACCGCCACCGGCACGATAGCCTGCGGGGAGCTGACCATAATCGCCCTCTCCAAACAGAAAACCGAGCATATGCTGCTCAATCAGTGACAGATTTTTTGGGTCAGCGGTACTCAGGCCGTTTTCATTGACGATCATCACCAGACGATCAAGCCACTGCCGCCAACCCTCCCTGGAGACATTCTCATAGATTCGCTTACCCAGTTCACCCGGATGCGGTGGCTTGTCCAATCCCTCTGCCTTGCGTTTGAGCACCACACATTCAACCATTCGTTTCATAGTCAATTACCCTGTACCAAAAGACTACTCATACTTTTTCAACAGCACACCCTCCTCTCCGCAACAGGAGGCGCTGCACTTTTTCACCGCGTTCAACTGCAGCGATTTTTCCGGAAAATAGGCCTGAAGGGGTTTGTTCTCCATGGCACAGTCACAGCCGGTATCCGCATAGACATAGGCATTTTTCAACCCCGCCCGTTGCGCTTCCGCATGCGCCTGCCACAAGGTCTCCACGGGAGTCGGTGGAATATGCGACAACTTGTAGGCCGGGAAAAAACGGGTAATGTGCCAGGGGCTCTCTTCACCCAGGTGATCACGCACCCAACAGGCGATGCGGTAAAGCTCATCCCTGTCGTCATTCTTGCCCGGGATCACATTGGTTCTCGTCTCCACATGAATCCCCAGTTCCTGGGCCATTTCTATGGCACTGAGTACCTGCTCGACCCGCGCGGTGGGACAGATCTCGTGATAGAAATCATCCCGCAGGCTCTTGATGTCGGAACAGAGCACATCGATATGCGGGGCCACCCGAACCAGCGCCTCCGGGGTGATGAAGCTGTTACTGACATAGACGGTATAGAGTCCGGCCTGATGCGCCAGTGGGGCCACATCCAGTATGTACTCCAACCAGACCGCCGGCTCCGAGTAAGTAAAGGCGATCCCCTCCACACCCTCACGCAGGGCCGCCTGGACCAGTTCGTCCGGGGTGATAAAGGCCTCGGTGGAAGCCCCCCGGGCCAGTTCATCCAGGGCCGTCACACCCCAGGAGATCTCCAGATTGTGGCAACCGCCGCAACGAAAACTGCAGCCGTAGCTGCCTACCGAGAGCACCCGGGTATCCGGTCGAAAATGGCGCACCGGTTTGGCTTCGATAGGATTGACATCAATCGACGAGATGATGCCGTAAGAGAGGTTATACAGCGTACCGTTGCGGTTGACATGAGCCTGACAGAAACCGCGCTGCCCGTGAACCAACTTACAACGCCAGGAGCAGAGTCCACAGCGTACCGCGCCACCGGGCAGTTGTTCCTGCAGGCAGGTTTCAACCAGTTGGTAATTATCCACGGGAATTTTGATCGGACGACTCACCACCCCTCCTCGTTAAGACGCGCAGCACCACACTACCATCATAGCAGTGAATCAGCCGCTCACCCGGTAGCAGCTGTACCAATCTTCCGCTCGCCGCAAGCGACGCGTCCTGTATCATGTCACGACCGGCTGGCGTCTCCAGGAAGGGGACGCCCAAGGCCCTGACACCTCTCACGAATCGTATCACTCTTCGAGCGGACCAGTCAGGGTCAATCGCAAAGTCCTCCGGCCGGGGATGGCCCTGCCGGCTACCCGACTCCGCATCCTGCACGGACTCACCGGACCGCCCCTTGCTGTAGTTTTCCAGATACGCCAGAAACAGCCCCACCCCGCAACGCCCCACACGCCGACAGATCTCCATATAGTCCGGAAAATCAGTCAGCTCAAAACTGCATTGATCGATAACAGGGCCAAGATCGAGCAACCGATTCATACGATGCAGGGTCACGCCGATACTGGACTGCCCATCGCGCAGTTGCCAAAAAATGGGATTCACACCGCGATAATCCGGCAACGACGAGGGATGGATATTCAGCCAGCCGAGCGGCACACTCTCCAGCAGTGCCGGGGGAATCCGGTGCGGATAGCAGGAGACCAGCACCCGCTCGGGACGGCTGGCCTGAACAAACTGCTGCAATTGATGCAACGGTCCGCTGGTCGCCGCAATGCCGTGCACAGCGGCCAGCTCCAACACCCCGGCTTGATCTTCCGCTGTGATCAGCGGCGGCAGACGCCCATCCGCTCCGTAACCACCACTGTCCGGACCATCGATAAACAGCATATCGGGGGGCGCATTACTCTCCAGCAGCGCCGCCAGGGACGCGGCGGATTGAGCCGAACGGCTCCCGACAAACAGCAGTTTCATGGGCGTGTATCTCTTTGTGGACGAGAAAATCCAGACAGTGTACTTACCAGTCCAAAAAATAACCCTTTTCGTATCCCGCCAGTTTTAAGAATAGATACAAAACGCTCACGCTGTCCGACAACTAATCTTTAACTTCAGACTCGGGGTCTTCATCCTGTTTAAGGCAAGCGGGTCATCGGCACTGGTAGGGACTCTCGCTATCGAGGTTTTCTCCATCCGAAGTCGATTTTATGTATACCGTCGACCCGGGATAGGCAGCACATAGCGCGTTGCGCATACTGTAGATACCCGTGCCTTGCGCGACCAAGTTGAATTGAGTAGCGACCGGTCTCCCCTGCTTATCGAAAGCACTTAACTTATAGACGCCTGATGTTGTCAGACAGCCTGTCAACAGGGTTGTTAACGTTACACCCACAAAGACTCTTCTCATCTGATTTCCCTTTCATTTTTGTGTTACCAAAGCACACCCGTTAACAAGCACGCCACTTTCAATTCCATTTTCAATTCCGATCAGTGCAAACCCTGCCTGGGGCAGGTTTTTCGGCGACAGTCACAAGGCGAATCGTTACAGACCTATTCATTACGGCAAACACTCGGGCGGTGGATTTTTGTAACCTTCCGGATTGCACGCCGGTGGATTGACGGCATGCTCCAGACAGTATTCATAGTCCGTTTTGATTTTGCAGTACCAGCTGTTCAGCCTGCGTTCAACGCTGGGGGTGGGAATTTTTGCGTTGGGTTGGCAGGCCGCTAGATGATTATAACGCTCCCAAGAGCAATACTCATGAACAGTATACTCTCGTGGAATATAGCCCAAACTTTCCATACATAAATCTTCTAAAAAACCCTTATTTAATCTTTTATCATCTTCTTCATACTTGATTCCGAAAGCGTATTCGTAACTATTAATCACTGGATCTACAGAGGGCACTCCACACTCCAACATGGATTTCTTAATAGCTAAATCACTGACACCATTTTTTGACCACAATTTGTATCCAGGAGCTACCGGCTGAAATGGTTTACTACAACTAGCAAGTAATAGAACAACGCTGACAACAAATGCATATCTCATAGTAATAGCGCTCGATTTTATAGCTTTTTTGGTTGAATATTCATTGTAGGGGCCTTGTCATATTTGCGTTCGCAGTCTCTATGTACTTCTCCAGTTCCGTAACAACTATGCACCGTTGGTGCATCGCCAAATATTCCCAGCTTCTCATTAAATGAACTACTTTCTTCAGGCCGATTATCATAGGTCGCCGGATTTTTTCCGATTATAGTTCCGACAAAGTCATCGGCGTGATTTTGCAAATCCACGCCTGAACTGAACCCATCGCTCAACCTATCCAGCCTGTTAGCCGCCTCCTGGGCGTTGTAGGCGGGACCAACGAGCTTGACATCGGTGTCCAACAGGCTTCCGGTCGAATCACCTTCTGTTTCAAGTGCTTCCATCGCGTTCCCGATCGTCATCGCACCCCGGCTGTGTCCCACAAGAGTGAGGCCACTTTCACCATACCGACGCATGACATCAATCACTTCCGCGGAGGATCTGGATATTCCGAGCGCGGAACTCTCCAGGTAATGTGGAATAAACCATCTGTTGGATTTCCCGTTCCGCCTCGACGCTCCTCTGCATACTCCCTGCGTCCTGTTTTTGTGCCGCCCTACGGGCCTTATCCACATCACGGTCAAGCAGCGCGCCCCCGTTAACAAGCACGCCATTTTCTAATCAGATAAGTACAAACCCCGTTTGGCGCAGGTTTTTTTGACGACAGTCACAAAGCGAATCGTTACAGGCCTATTCATTACCGCAAACACTCGGGAGGTGGATTTTTGTAGCCATCTGGATTGCACGCCGGCGGATTCACGGCATGTTTCAGGCAGTATTGATAGTCCGTTTTGATTTTGCAGTACCAGCTGTTCAGTCTGCGCTCAACGCTGGGTGTGGGGATTATTGCGTTGGGTTGGCAGGCAGGTAATAACGTACGCTCCGGATACTTCAAGCAACTTTTTTCCGCAGTTGTATGTCTATCAGTATATCCAGCTGATTCCATACACCTATTTGTCATTATGTAATGATTTAATTGCTCATCATCATCTTTGAGATCATATGCGAAATTGTACATCTGAACAGTTGGATCTGGAGATGGTTTACCGCATTCCAGCATTGCCTTCTTAACTTCTAGTTCACCTGCATCGGGCTTTGACCAGAATGTATAACCTGGCGCCACTGGCTGAAATGGCTTGGCACACGATGAAAGAAAAATCACTAAAAAAACTAATATTTTCTTCATGATTTACTCTAGTATATTTATGTCTGCTTGGATGTTAATTGTTGGTGCTTTACCATAATCATCATTGCACATATCGCTCGCACTGCCGGTCCCATAACAACTATGCACAGTGGGTGCATCGCCAAACAGCCTTAGCGTTTCAGTCAATGCACTGCTCCCAGCAGGACGATTATCATAGGTCGCCGGGTTTTTCCCGATTAAAGTCCCGACAAAATCATCCGCGTGATTTTGCAACTCCACACCTGAACTGAAACCATCGCTCAATCTATCCAGCCTGTTAGCCGCCTCCTGGGCGCTGTAGGCCGGCCCAACAAACTTGATGTCGGTATCCAGCAGGCTTCCCCTCGAACCCGGTTCTGCTTCGAGTGCTTCCATCGCGTTCCCGATCGTCATCGCACCCCGGCTGTGTCCCACAAGAGTGAGGCCACTTTCACCATACCGACGCATGACATCAATCACTTCCGCGGAGGATCTGGATATTCCGAGCGCGGAACTCTCCAGGTAGTATTGATAGCCCGCTACCAGGACCTCAGACACTGCATTGTTCGCCTCGGGGAAGTAAATCATATACACCAGATCGCCCACGGGCGCCTCACTCATTTGCACTGCATAGCTGCCTGCTGCCGCTTCGTCGTTAAAAATACCATTGGGAAACACGATTACCTTGCCATCCCTGCCCGGCTTAAGATTGCGTTTTTCCGTTTCGGAGAGCAGTCTCAGTTCCGGATTTCCTGTTTTCGGATCAATGAGCGGTTGCCCCGCCTCATTACGTAATATTTCGTAAAAGGGGTGCTCCTTGATAAATATTGTACGATAGGTCTCATCGGTAAATTTCACCGCCGTGGTGTAGACCATCTGTTTGATTTCCCGCTCTGCCTCGACGCTCCTCTGCATACTCTCCGCATCCTGCTTGCGTGCCGCGCTATGGGTTTTGTCTGCATCACGATCAAGCAGGGTGATGGTTTGCCCGATTGTCAGGCTGGTACGTTCAAGCTGTCCGGCCTCATTGGTGATATGAACTTCGCCATTGCTGACGATGCTGCGGCTCTCTCCACGTGAGCTGTTATCCAGTTCGGAATCAAGTTGAGTTTTGGTAATAATGGCCTTGGCAATACCGTACTTGCCCTGGGTCAGCATGTCGCTGCTTAGGCTGTATCCATCCGACTTGGCGCTGGCGGTCGCAATATTTTCAAGATCCGATGCCGTGAGTGTACCGGTCGTGAAGCTATTTCCTGCTCCCTTGACGGCCTCACCACTGGCTGCCAGCATGCCGCCAACAAGCCGGGTATTACCCTGGACATTCACATCAAAGCCGCCTTCGCCCGCACGGACCCCGGACTGTTCCCTAACGCTGGCATATACTGCACGGGCATTCGTTTTGCTGCTGTTAATGCCGGTTGCTGCTGTTAATGCCGGCGCTGAATATTCCTGGGCCCACCGACAGATTACCGCTGCTGTCCCGCTGATCGCTGTCGTAGTGGCTTTGATCCTGCAGGCTTTCGATATGGAGGTTGCCACCAATGTTGGCAATGACCTGTTTCCCCTCCAGCGTGGCACCTTCGATCCTGGTCTCTTTGCCAGAACGGATGTTCGCCGTTTCACCGGCGATGACGCGGGTATTGGTATGAGTAAGATCACTGGCATCGGTATAGCCATGAGTGCGTGAAGCGGAGGCGGTCACCGCCAGTCCTGCACCATCGGTTCCCAGGCCGATGCTGACACCGGCACTGGCGCTGCTGCTCTTGTTGGTGTCGTGCCGGGTGTAGCTGTTTTGCGCGGCCAGGAGATGAATCTCGCGCTCGGTATCAAGCATGATATTCCGTCCCGCACTGATCGAACCGCCACGTACGAGGATAGATGATTCCGTCTCGTCACCTGCTGCCGCCAGGGTGATATCACTACCCGCTTGGACAGTGGAGCTGGCAACATTGGTGGTCTCGATTCGGCTGGAGCTCCGGCTTTTGCTACTACCTACACTGATGTTAAGAGTGACGCCCCCAACCTTATCTATGGCCGTGGCATCGCGCGTCCCGGGAGTGCCGTCCGGCTGCGTCTCACCGGTATTAATCTGGCCTTCGCGCCCATTGATGGTACTGCCCTGTCCGGCCTTGACCTGGTCGTAGGCGTCCTTGACCGCCAGCGTTGCGGTGACAGCGGCAAGCGCCTGCATGCGCGGGTCATCGGTGCGCTGCGCAGACTTGTACATCCGGTGTACTGTCTGTGTCGCATCAATAGCGGGATTGGAGAGACTCAAGGTCAGGCCCGACTGTTTGAAGCGGCTTTCAGTACGGGTGGTCATGCTATCCTGTGCTTCGACAATCTCGATATCCCTGGCGGTTATATTCACGCTTCCTGTCGGTGCCAGCAGGTCACTGCCGCGTTGGCTGAAGTTGGTGCCAGATGTTAGCGTTATATCGCCCTCGATACTGCCAACTGTGCTCGCAATAGCCATGCTGGATTGTTGATCCAGTTCATCACTGATCTCTCGTTTGCCCAGGGTGATACCAAAACCGCTGGTCATCAGTCCCGATTTTCTCTCCTGGTGATAGCCGTAACTGGACGTCGTCTGTTCACCGCTCCGGATGACGATGTCCCTGTCGGCACCCAGGGTAACATCACCGGTACCGACAATCTGTGAACCGGTGATAGTGATATCCTGTCCGGCCTGCAAATTGATCCGGTCGGCACTCAGGGTACTGCCCTCCATGCGGCGAACGGTGGAGCGGCTCTCGTCAATGGTTTGTTTGGAGGAGAATAGACCGCTCTTGGCGATATACTGGCGGCGATTCCGGACCTGCTCATCCACACCTGCATCGATGTGGATGTCACCCCCGGCATGCATCACCAACGCCCCGGCACTGCGCAACGTAGCTGCACGGCCATTGATATCGGCCCCAGCCTGCATCACCAAATCCCCGGCAGTCTCGATCAACGCACCCTCTTCCCGGGTGCGGCCTTCAGTCAGATAGCTGCGCGCATCCCAGACGATGGCATCACGTTCCCGCGTGACCGTGGTGTTGAGGTTGATCTGGTTTTCAGCCATGAGCATGGTAGCACTTCCTGTTCCACTATTGGTGACATGGGCCGTAGTGAGATTGATATCACGACCGGCAGCGGCCGTGAGGATGCCGTCTGGGTTCATCACCTGGAGCGTGCCGATACCATCCAGATGCAGCCGCTCAAACCGGCTCGCACCGATCCGGTTGACGCTTTCACAAGTAGCAGCTGCCACCGAGATATCACGCCCGGCCTGCAGAACAAGGCGGTTCTCCGCCCGCATCCGGCCGGCGCTGTTGCTGATATCCCGCTCAGCCGACAAGGCTAAGGTTTCCGCGGCGACTGTGCCCCGTCGGTTGTTGATATTGGACGCATCCAGGCTCAGGGACCGGTCGGCTAACAGGGTACCTTCATTCAGCAGATCACCACTCAGATCAAGCACGGCATGCTGTCCACCCAGCAGGGCACCCTGTCCATTCAGATCCCCCGCTTCGAGCACGGCATAAAGCTGCGGCACCAGAACCGGCTGACGACTGCCATCCGTCAACATCACCTCCTGTTCCACCAGCCAGACAATATCGCTGGTGAGCTGGGCCATCTGTTCGGCACTGAGTGCGATACCCGGCTTCAGATCATAATCCAGGGCAAAGCTGATACCGGCAGGCGCATTCTTCACCTGATCAGCGGACGGTAGAAGATATTTCCACCCACATCTTTATCTTCAATAAAGTAGTCGTCGCCGTGCTTGACCACCTTCCAGTCAGGTTTGATTTTGCGGTATTCTTCCGCATCACGCATGATCTCATCATGCCTCTCATCACGCAGGCGCTGTATCTCTTCGGGCGTTTTCTTGACGTACCACTTCGGTAGTGGCTCAATTTTGAAGGTATTAACCCACTCTCGCAGAAATTGTCGGCGCTTTTCTATCCAGCCAGGTATGTTGGTAATGGGATAAATGTAAGTGGCCAGTACCATTACGGTATAGTTGCCGAATTTGGCCTTGTACAAGTCATTCGCACTGGTAAGCTCTCCTATTTTTTCCAAGTCCGTGTCTTGCCGTACTACCACAGGGCCCCGTTGCCAGTTTTCCCACTCTTGTCCGTTAATCATCACCTTATCCACTAACTTTGCAAGAGTGTCACCTGGATTAAAGTTACCCCGAAATGCGGCAGCCAAGGGAGTTTTATCACCTTCGACAATCACGACATCAAAGTAGATCATTAAACTTTTCCAGTTCAGACCATCCATGCTGATGGATCCTGCGGGCCAGGCATTTACAGCACCTTTTTTGGGGTCGGTATTGGGTACCTTGATGATCTGTCTCAGTTCTCGACAATCTTCAAGTGACAGCTTGGGATATTTACATGCCTCAGTATATGTCATCGGGTGATGGTTGATGGGATCTATAAATTTCTCTTTTTGCTCCAGTGGTGCACACCATTTCGGGTCCCATTTCCTCAAATACTGTGGATAAGTGGGGTATACCGTAACATCCCAAAGGCGATCATAAGTGAGGAGGAAGTCACCCGGTTCAAAAAAAAGACCCGCCCTGCATACAGTCTCAAATTGCGACATGGCCGGCACACCCTGCTGGTATCTGAGCAGGGAGCGCTCCTCCATGCGCTGATAGGCCATACGACTGCAACCCACAGTAGTCACCATGATTAATAGCAGCATCCCATATTGCCCTATCCAACGTGCCTTGTTCATGGTTGATTACCTGCTGTTGTTTGCTGGGATGCGGCCGTCGTCACCGGCACTGTGACCGTCGGCCACCATTGGTATCGCCTGGGCTGTTGATACCCACATCCAGGGACTGGATTCCTGCAACACAGATACCTGATTATCTGCACTGGTAGGAACTCTCGCTGTCGAGGTTTTTTCCATCCGCAGTCGATTTTATGTATACCGTCGACCCGGGATAGGCAGCACATAGCGCGTTGCGCATACTGTAGATACCAGTGCCTTGCGCGATCAAGTTGAATTGGGTAGCGACCGGCCTCCCCTGCTTATCGACTGCACTTACCTTATAGACACCCGTTGTTGTCAAACAGCCTGTCAACAGGGTTGTTAACGTCACACCCACAACGAATCTTCGCATCTGATTTCCCTTTCATTTTTGTGTTACCAAAGCGCACCCGTTAACAAGCACGCCACTTTCAATTCCATTTTCAATTCCGATCAGTACAAACCCTGTTTGGCGCAGTTTTTTTTGACGACAGTCACAAGGCGAATCGTTACAGGCCTACTCATTACGGCAAACACTCGGGAGGTGGATTTTTGTAGCCTTCCGGATTGCACGCCGACGGGTTCACGGCGTGTTCCAAGCAGTATTGATAGTCCGTTTTAATTTTGCAGTACCAGCTGTTCAGTCTGCGTTCAACGCTGGGGGTGGGGATTTTTGCGTTGGGTTGGCAGGCGGGGTAATATTTTCGTTCAGGATACATCTGACATGATTCTTTGACACTTCCCCAACGATCTATATAACCACTCTTTTCCATACAAGCATTTTCTAAAAAAAATTTATTTAATTGTTCTTCATCTTTTTTGAGATCAAAAGCAAATTCATAAACTTTCACTGTAGGGTTGACAGAAGGCACGCCACATTCTAACAAGGATTTCTTGATATCAAGTTCAGTTGCACCATGCTTAGTCCAACGTTTATATTCAGGAGCGACTGGTTGAAATGGTTTAGCACAGGCAGAAAGTAATACCACGATAATAATGATAAATATATCTTTCATCATTTATTAATTCCTATTTTTATTTGGTTGAATATTCGAAGTCGGAGCTTTGCCATATCTATCCTTACACCCTCTACTAGCATCTCCAGTCCCATAACAACTATGTACCGTTGGTGCATCGCCAAACAGCCTTAGCGTTTCAGTCAATGCACTGCTCCCAGCAGGACGATTACCATAGGTCGCCGGATTTTTTCCGATTATAGTTCCGACAAAGTCATCGGCGTGATTTTGCAAATCCACACCTAAACTAAACCCATCGCTTAACCTGTCCAGTCTGTTAGCCGCCTCCTGGGCGTTGTAGGCGGGACCAACGAGCTTGACATCGGTGTCCAACAGGCTTCCGGTCGAATCACCTTCTGTTTCAAGTGCTTCCATCGCGTTTCCAATAGTCATCGCGCCCCGACTGTGCCCCACAAGAGTGAGGCCACTTTCACCATACCGACGCATTGCATCCAGCACTTCCGCAGAGGATCTGGATATTCCGAGCATGGAACTCTCCAGGTAATATTGATAGCCGGCCACCAGGACCTCTGACAATGCATTATTCGCTTCGGGGAAATAAATCATGTACACCGGATCACCGGCAGGTGCTTCACTCATCTGCATCGCATATCCGCCGGCTACCGGTTCATCATTAAAAATACCGTTGGTAAACAGCTTTATCTTGCCATCCCTACCCGGCTTGAGATTGCGCTTTTCCACTTCTGAAAGCATTCGGAGCTTCGGTTTACCCGTCTGTTGATCAATAAGTGGCTGACCGTTCTCGTTACGTAATACTTCGTAAAAGGGGTGCTCCCTGATAAATATCGTACGATAGGTCTCATCGGTAAATTTTACCGCCGTGGCGTAAACTGCCTGTTTGATCTCCCGCACCGCATCGACACTCCTCTGCAGATTCTCTGCATCCTGTTTTTTTGCTGCGCTGTGGGCTTTATCCACATCACGGTCAAGCAGTGTAATCATCTCTTCTGCGGCTTTACCGGTGCGTTCGAGCTGTTCAGTGGCATCGGTGATATGAACTTCGCCATTGCTGATGATGCTGCGGCTCTCTCCACGTGAACGGCTCTCCTGTTCGGCATCAAGTTGAGCATTGGCAATCAGGGCTTTGGCAATGCCGTACTTGCCCTGGGTCAGCATGTCGTTGCTCAGGCTGTATCCATCCGACTTGGCGTTGGCGGTCGCGACATTTTCAAGATGCGATGCCGTGAGTGTGCCGGTCGTGAAGCGATTTCCAGCTTCCGTGACGGCCTCGCCAGTGGCTGCCAGCATGCCACCAATCAGTCGGGTATTGGCCTGTACATGCACATCAAAACCCTCTTCTCCGGCCTTTATTCCCGACTGTTCAATCACGCTCGCATATGCACCTCGAGCATTCGTTTTGTTGCTGTTAATGCTGGCACTGAATGTCCCTGGTCCTACTGACAGATTACCACCACTGTCCCGCTGATCGCTGTCGTAGTGGCTTTGATCCTGCAGGCTTTCAATATGGAAGTCGCCGCCGACGGCAGCGGTGACCTGGTTACCCTTCACAATGGCGCCTTTGATCGTGGTATTTTCACCAGAACGTATGCTGGTCGTATCACCAGCGGTAATGCGGGCGTTGGTATGGCTGAGTTCACTGGCATCGGTATGGCCACGACCGCGTGATACAGAGGCGGTCACCGCCAGTCCTGCACCATCGGTTCCCAGGCCGATGCTGACACCGGCACTGGCGCTGCTGCTCTTGTTGGTGTCGTGCCGGGTGTAGCTGTTTTGCGCGGCCAGGAGATGAATCTCGCGCTCGGTATCAAGCGTGATACTCCCTCCCGCACTGACCGCACTGCCGCGCACGAGAATATCAGATTCTGTCTCGTCACCTGCTGCCGTCAGGGTGATATCACTACCCGCCTGGAGGTTGGAACCGGCGACGGTGCGACTCTCAATCTGGCTGGTGCTCTGGTACTTACTGCTGCCGACGCTGATGTTAAGAGTGACGCCCCCAACCTTATCAATCGCCGTGGCATCGCGCGTCCCGGGACTGCCGTCCGGCTGCGTCTCACCGGTTTTGATCTGGCCTTCGCGCCCATTGATGGTACTGCCCTGTCCGGCCTTGACCTGGTCGTAGGCGTCCTTGGCCGCCAGCGTAGCTGTGGCGGCGGCAAGCATCTGCAGGCGCGGGTCATCGGTGCGCTGCGCGGACTTGTACATCCGGTGTATTGTCTGTGCCGTATCAATGACGGGAGTGGAGAGGCTCAAGGTCAGGCCCGACTGTTTGAAGCGGCTTTCAGTACGGGTGGTCATGCTATCCTTCGCCTCAACAATCTCGATATCCCCGGCGGTAATATTCACGCTTCCTGCCGGTGCCAGCAGGTCACTGCCACGCTGGGAGTAGTTATCGGCATGGCTTATCACCAAGTCGCCCTCGATACTGCCGACTGTGCTCGCAATAGCCATGCTGGAGCGTTTATCCAATTCATCACTTGTCTCTCGTTTGCCCAGGGTGATACCAAAACCGCTGGTCATCAGTCCCGATTTTCTCTCCTGGTGATAGCCGTAACTGGACGTCGTCTGTTCACCGCTCCGGATGACGATGTCCCTGTCGGCACCCAGGGTAACATCACCGGTACCGACAATCTGTGAACCGGTGATAGTGATATCCTGTCCGGCCTGCAAATTGATCCGGTCGGCACTCAGGGTACTGCCCTCCATGCGGCGAACGGTGGAGCGGCTCTCGTCAATGGTTTGTTTGGAGGAGAATAGACCGCTCTTGGCGATATACTGGCGGCGATTCCGGACCTGCTCATCCACACCTGCATCGATGTGGATGTCACCCCCGGCATGCATCACCAACGCCCCGGCACTGCGCAACGTAGCTGCACGGCCATTGATATCGGCCCCAGCCTGCATCACCAAATCCCCGGCAGTCTCGATCAACGCACCCTCTTCCCGGGTGCGGCCTTCAGTCAGATAGCTGCGCGCATCCCAGACGATGGCATCACGTTCCCGCGTGACCGTGGTGTTGAGGTTGATCTGGTTTTCAGCCATGAGCATGGTAGCACTTCCTGTTCCACTATTGGTGACATGGGCCGTAGTGAGATTGATATCACGACCGGCAGCGGCCGTGAGGATGCCGTCTGGGTTCATCACCTGGAGCGTGCCGATACCATCCAGATGCAGCCGCTCAAACCGGCTCGCACCGATCCGGTTGACGCTTTCACAAGTAGCAGCTGCCACCGAGATATCACGCCCGGCCTGCAGAACAAGGCGGTTCTCCGCCCGCATCCGGCCGGCGCTGTTGCTGATATCCCGCTCAGCCGACAAGGCTAAGGTTTCCGCGGCGACTGTGCCCCGTCGGTTGTTGATATTGGACGCATCCAGGCTCAGGGACCGGTCGGCTAACAGGGTACCTTCATTCAGCAGATCACCCCTCAGATCAAGCACGGCATGCTGTCCACCCAGCAGGGCACCCTGTCCATTCAGATCCCCCGCTTCGAGCACGGCATAAAGCTGCGGCACCAGAACCGGCTGACGACTGCCATCCGCCAACATCACCTCCTGTTCCACCAGCCAGACAATATCGCTGGTGAGCTGGACCATCTGTTCGGCACTGAGTGCGATACCCGGCTTCAGATCATAATCCAGGGCAAAGCTGATACCCGCGTTCATCAGCGCCTTATACTGTTCTTCATCACTCTGAAAACCGGTCAGATAACGTAGACCCGTCAACTGGGTTATCTGCTGTTGGATTAGACGCTGTTCGTAGAAGCCGTCACCAAGACGCTTCTGTGTGGCGGCGGGATCCAGTTGGAGCTGATCCAGCATGTAATCGGAGCTGAGCCATTGCCGGTAACCTGCAAAGCGGGGATCCGTTTCGACCAGCCGCTGGTGTGCCGGTTCAGGGTGGACCCGGAATAATGCGCTGTTCGGGAGCTGGATCAATCCGTCACCGGTGCTACTGCCCGCCACGGCCAGGGCATCGATCAGGGTACCACTGCCCGGTTCGCCGGCATGCTCTTCAAAACGCGCCATCGGGAGTGTGATACTGGTGATGGTATCGGCGGGGGCGTAGGGCGTGTGTGGCGTCTCGCGCCGGCACTTGCTTTTGCCGAGGGAGCCGCAATATTCGATCCAACTGAACCACACTTCACCCCGGTCTTCTACCCGCCGCTCCAGCACTCCTTCACGATTCTCCAGGCTGACAATATCTGCAGTCAGCGTGCCGCCGGCCAGGATATGACTTTTGTCGTTGATCAACTCGTCCACCTCAAGAACCATGTCACCACCGGCAAGCAATCTGGCGGGATCACTGCCGGTCATCACCTCCTCGGAAATATTTCGCAGAAAATCATAGGCGTAGTAGTCCTCAGGGTTTATCCACTGCTGTTCAAAATGGGGCTCATCCACCAGCACCGACAGTTCTTCTTTGGTGAAGTGGGCGTTGTTGTTGTGGAGCTCCCTTGTAGCAACATGCAACTGACTCAGTGCTTCGATAGTGGCGCTCTGATTAGTGATGATACTTGCCTTGCCGGCGGCTTGATCCAGTTCGTCCAGGTAACCTCCGATATGCAGATCACCCGCACTTAACAGCAGGGCACCTTCACGGTTGATCAGCTCCGTGGTACCGATATCCAACCGGTTTCTGGCGGCAACCGTAGCCGCACTGCCGTTTGATTCCCGGTTTGTAAACTGCCGGGCAGCAACGGCGAGCTGATCACCATACAGGCGACCACTGCCGATGTTATCGAGCCAGTCGGCCTGGATGCGCGTGGTAGCGCCATCCACAAGTCCACGATTGACCAGACGCCCTGTTGCGATGAGTTCGGTCGCATTGGCGCTGATCACGCCGGCCTCCCGGTTGTCAATCTGTTCAGCATACAGATCGACCTCTTCCAGTGCCTGGATTTGCCCATTGTTGATCAGGGTCCCCGTCTGCAGGGTCAGGGTTCTGTTGGAATGAATCAGGCTGGCGCTGTTATCCACGGCATCCGCCGTCAGTGTGAGATCACCCAGTGAAAGGATTGTACCCGTCCGGTTGTCCACCCCATCGACGTCGATCGACAGGCCGGCGGCCGATTCTATCTGTTGTTGATTGACCAGCATGCCATTGGCGGTAATGACAAGATTGCCCGCCGATGTGCCGATCAGGCCCGCATTATGCACCCCAACGCCCTGCTCCGTACCGACCAGCAGAATCTTTCCGGCGTACATCCCACCTAACGCCTTGACGTCGATGGCAAATGCCGGGGACGCGCCGGCGACGGCATGGACACCGCGTAAACCGCCTTCAACAGTGACATCATTGGCACCGGTGACCAGATTGAGATTTTGTGCCCAGATACCCGCATTGACCGTCACGGCCCGGGCAATCAGATCGGTGTAATCCACACCACGACTATCCAGTCCCTGACCCTCAATAGCGATCTCCCCGCTCCGCACACCAAATCCGGCCAGCGCACCCTGATCAAACTGGGGACTGCCGGTGGTCAGGGTCGCGCGGTTGGCATTGATGAAGCCGCAACCGGAACAGGTGATGCCGGCGGGGTTGGCCACGATCACCTGGGCGCGATCACCCGCCACCTCGACAAAGCCACGCAGATAAGAGGGGTCGGCCGCATTCACTTCATTGAGGATGATACGTGCGCTGCCGCCGACCAGATTGGGATTGCCATTGACCCATCCGGCCAGTTCGGTCTGGAACGGCACCCGGGCGTTGTTCAGGATCACCCCCTGGGGGTCCACATCGAAACGTGTGTAGCGGTTATGGGAGAGGCCGGTCCCATCCGGACGCTGGATATTGACCTGTGGCGTACCGTTGGCCGCTTGGGTGACGGTCGGTTGCCTCGCGGCCGGAGCACCCCCATCGGCAACGATTTCGGCATGGGACAGCGAAATATGGACCATTCCCATGATCGTGAGCAGCACATAATTGACCGGACGCAAGGTGCCAACAAAACGCTTACCCAGCCTTGTGCCACTGTCGGCACACACCACGGAAGAAGCAAATTTGCCACGGGATTTTACGATCTCCGCAACCGCCATCCAGGTGCCGCGTGCCTTGTTGAAAATGATTCGATAGTGGTGTTTATTCATCCCTGTTCACCTTTCTGCTTTCCTGACAACCCTGTTTACCAACCCGCCGCGCTTCCCTGGCGGTCTTGCCCTGAAATAGGCGCTGGCCTCTGCCACACTGACCCGCCGGCCGCGATGCTGCAGCACCCGCCCGGTGCTCCCCTGATGTGCCCGACACAAAATCCGCGAACAGATATGCGACAACAGATCTTCATCCAGCAGATAACGCAGGGTCCGGCTGTGGCCAAACGGCGCCACCCAGTCGATAACCCAGAAGCGGTCACCGCATGACCACTCCCGCGGGTCAAACAGTCGCTCCGGATCCGTCAGATACCGTGCCTCCGCCTCGGCATCGAACCAGGCCCAGGCCATGTAGCAAACCGGTCGTCCCGCCTGAAATCCCAGGACATACTGGCCGCCGCTGATGGCCGGTAGCAGCATCTGCTGCAGTGTCTGAAGCGACAGAGTCCGGTGACGCGCCGAGTGCATCCAGAGCCAGACGGCAGCACCCAGTACCTCGGCCTCGTTGACGACGTCACCTCGTATTGGTGCAATCAGCTGCAGGGCGTTGCCGGTCATTCGTCCGACCTCATATCTGCCAGTTCAGGCTGAAGCCGAAGGTAGTGTTGTTGGTGCGAAATCCAGCCGGCTTTTTCAGCGGCGCACCGATAAAGAGTTCATAACCGAGACTATCCAGAGAGCCACGCATGCCGATGACCGAACCGACCAATTCGGTACCCAGCAACAACTCGCTGCCGCGTCCCGCGACCCGGCCAAAATCAATGCCCAGAAAGAGCTCTTGATCCTGCCGCGGGATTCTCCAGGCCATTTCACTGCTCAGGGACCAACCCCGGTCTGCCGAGAGCGACCACTCGCCATCAAAACCACGAACATGCCAGCGACTGCCGATCGAAAACCGGTCCTGCGGTGTCAGCGGTGACTCGCTCCACTGCCCGCGCAGCTTCGCCTGATAGCGCAATGCGTGCTGTCCGACCCTGATGGGAAGCTGGTACAGGGCGTTCAGATACCAGATCCTCGCCAGCGCAGTCCCCTCTCCAGTCGCCTCTTCTGGGGCTGGTTCCGCATCGAACCAGCGCGTGCCCCGGCTGTAGGCCAGTTCCAGCGACAGCGTGCTGTTCTGAAAATAACTCCGATGATCGAGCGAAAGTTGCCAGGCCGCGGTGCCACGGTGCTGCAGCGCGATTTCCACATCGTTAATGAAATTATCTGAGCGCTGCTTGCTGATCTGCAGGGTAGCGGATGTCCTGGCATTGCTGCTGCGATAGAATACCCGGCCAAGTTGTACGCTGTAGCGTTCACTCTCTCCGCGATACTGGTAGTCGACCAGGGCACCGGCAACCGTCTGCTGGTACTCATAGCGGTCCGCTATCATACCCAACAACCAATACCCCAACGGCAAGGAGTAGTGGATCTGCTGGCTGTCACTGCCCCGCCCTCCATCGTTCAGAACACCCTTGCCACGGGACAGGTAGAAGAGATCACCCAGTCCCAACGGATTATCCAGAAACAGGGTTGCCCCAGCCTGTGTTTTCCCGGTCTGTTCCGAGCCGGCATCATCCAGGGTCAGGGCCAGACGCCACGGCTTCTCCTGTTGCCACTCGACAGCCACCACGCTCTCCCCCGGCCGTTCGCCCGGCAGCAGTTGGAACCCGGCCTCGGTGTCAGGCAACCGTTGCAGATTCTCCAGTCCCTGCTCCAGATCCCGTAAATCCAGCAGATCCCGAGAAGCCAAAGGCAGTACGGTAGCAAGATTGATATCCTCCCTGCTCAACGCTGCAAACCGGATATCGCTAACAGTACCCGCCACAATCACCAACCGCAGCACCCCCTCGGTCAGGTCCTGACTGGGCGCCAGCAACCGGGTGGTAATAAGACCGGATTCGATCAGTCGGTTCTGCATACGCGTCATCAGCAGATGGATACCCCGGGTACCCAGACATTTTCCGACTGCCTGCTGACGCAGCGTCCCCAATATTTCTCTGGTGCGTTTACCTTCACCTTCCAGAACAACGGCCGAAACAGGAAAACAGGGTGATTCACGGGGAAAGTCAATCATGTCGGTTTTTGGCGAGGAGAGGAGACGAATATCGCCCGGTTTCGGCTGCAGACGCTCTTCTAGAGCCTCCTGACGTTGATCCTGCAGCAACTGTTCTTGAATTAACGCGGATGGTGCCGAGAGATCAGCCATCGCCGTAAAACAGACCAGCCCCAGCGACGGAAATACCAGTCGTACATACCAGCCCAAAACATAACCAGACACCAGAATCCTCCTGACTCCGATAAAAACCCGCACACATCCAGACCCAAATCGTGAAAACGGGCGACGGATTGACAGACAACAGTGTGAAATCCAAGAGTGAACGGGGTTTGGGTTAAGACGGATAGCTCGGGAGCAGCATTGATCCATCAACACTCTGAGTGAGAGTGAATTATATTCACAGAAAACATGAAGTAAAGGATTAATTTACCATTGTGCACTTTTTTGAGCATGTGAATGAGGAGAGTGTGATGAAGATTCAATTTCCCAGGTGCTGTTGTCAGCCGCGCCGGTTGCCGAACTTATCTCCCAAGAGTGATCCATCTGGGAAATCACATTCACCAGCTCGATCCCGGACGGGCGCATAGTTCAATATCCGACTGCTATACTCTGGCAGTAGGAAAACTATCATTCCTGCACCGTTCGAATACGCTGGAGGTGAACCATGAGTCACACCATTTTGAGTACCTATGCCGACCACCGGAAGCTCGCTCAAGTTGAGGACATCACCACCGAGCATCCCTGGCGCTGGCTGGTCGCCGGCTGGCAGGATCTGAAACGCACACCGGCAACCAGTATCGGCTATGGGGTACTGATTACCATCGCCAGCTACCTGCTCACTCTGGGCACTGTTGCGACCGGAATGTTCTATCTGCTACCGGTACTGCTCGGGGGATTTTTCCTGGTGGCCCCTGCCCTGGGCCTGGGTCTGTACGAGGTCAGCCGCCGTGTTGAAAATGGCGAACCGGCCAATTTCATGCACGCATTGCGCGCCATCGGCAAACACAGCTTCGCCATCAGTACCATGGGCGCGGCCATGGCGGTCTGTTTTGTCGCCTGGTTTCTGGCGGCAAGCCTGATCTTCATGGTGATGAACAGCGGCATTACGCCGACCATGGAAAACGCCATTCCCTACCTGTTCTCGCTGGAGAATATGCCCATGCTGGCCGTCGGAACCCTGGTGGGTGCGCTGTTCGCACTGGCCGTGTTCTCCTTCAGCGTGGTTTCCGTTCCCATGCTGCTGGATCGCGAGGATGTGGATGTCATGAGCGCCATGCGCGTCAGTTTCGAGGCTTTCCGCTTTAATCTGGTACCGATGCTGGTTTGGGCCGGATTGATTGTGCTGGTGATCGTGGGCGGATTCTTCACGCTGTATGTGGGGCTTGCCATCGGATTCCCAGTCGTGGCTCACGCCTCCTGGCATGCCTATAGAGATGTGGTCAAAAAATAGGCTATGTCCCAGTTACCTGGTGCATGAGAAGTGGCCTTTTTGTAGAAGCGGATTTATCCGCGAAATTCGCGGCTGAAGCCACTCCTACCGCTACGCTTGGCCGCCGGAGAGGGGTTTGACCTGTAGGAGGCCCGCGCCGGGCCGAATTCGCGGCGAATTGCCAAGCTAAGTCAAAACAAGACCAACATATAATTGGGACAGAGCCACAAAATAGCCCTGCTCATTAAACACCCCCCCGGCAATAGCGGGGGGGGGTGTTTGTAGACCACTGAATCAGGCAGGGGTGACTTCAAGAACAATATCCTTCTCGGCCATCCATTGCACACCGCTCTGTTCCGCCGACCTGAAATCGGCAGTGACCAGATGGCGGCGTTCTTGCGGGATCGCACGGTAGAGAAAATCATCTGCGTTTCTGGCCTCACCAGCGACATAGAACTGGGTAACGAAGGGGGTGCTTCCCTCCGGGAACACGGCGACATGAATGTGGGGCGTGCGCCCGGGATAAGGCACCGGATGGATGGTGCGGAAACGATAGCGCCCTTCACTGTCGGTCACGGTATGACCAGAACCCTGGAATCCCGGGTCGAGCGGTCGCCGCGCCCGGTCGTTCGGATGGTGGTAACGCCCGTTGTTATCGCATTGCCAGATCTCGACGCGAATCCCGCCCAACGGGTGGCCGTTGCGATCCAGCACTTGCCCGTACAGGTCGGTGACCTCTCCTTGGGCGGATGTACCGTGACCGGCGACCTGGACCAGGTTGTTGTCATTATCCAGGGGCGGTTGTTTGGGGTAAAAAGGGCCGGGGGTCTGGCGGGGTGTCAGTGGCCGCAACGCGCTTAGCGTCGGTACCGTATAGACGGCCAACAGACCTGCCGAGGTTAGAACAAATTTCCTGCGTGTTATGTCTTGCATAGTCCCTGACCATCCGCGCGCTTGTCTAACCGTGAGACTGCTGCGTTGATGTCAGGTTCCCCAATCCTCTGGATCGACCGGCCAGAGCGCTGACCGCGTGCCCAAGATATCGGTGACTTATTTCATCATGCCACGGAGAAAATCACGCCGGGTGCCGCTTTTTTTCTCCGCGGATTTTGCCTCCCGTTCGATATCCAACCGCCCCGGCATGGCGACCTTCACCGACTCGCCCTGCGGCTGCGCTTCCGGTGACTGGAACAGCAGTGTCATCACCTCTTCGGCGGTGCTTCTGATCGTCTCCTGGGAGGGAAAATCATGCAGCGGCGACATCAGGGAACAGGCCAGGTAGATCCCCAGGTCGGGGTTCTCCGAAGCCATGAATACAACGCTCCCCTGGGGAAACACAAAAGTCCGGTGATCACCTTCCGCCAACTCTTCCGCCTCGGCAGTCGCCGCCAGCAGGATCAGTTGCAGGGTCCAGGGGGTGATCAGCGCGCCGACCCAATGCTGCTCAAATCGACGCAGTCCGACAATCTCCGTCGTCAGCCGATCATTGCAGACCGGCAATCCCTGCATCTGGTTCTGCTCGATCTGGCGAAAGGCACGGGTAATCTCAGAGGCCGGGCTGGCTGCAGAATACAGGGGCCGATTCATAATTTTATCAGCCCTGATCGTTGGAAAAGCTGCCGGGCTTGCGGTTGGGATCGGTCAGGTCGGCAAAGTAGCTATCCACATCCACCTCTCCGTCACTACTCATGATCTGCTCCAGCGCATCCAGGGCGTCATTGGTCTGTTTCGCCTCGGCCTCGGTCAGTACTTCACGAGCCGAACCGATAAAATTGAGTATCCAAGTGCCTGGTTCCTGCGGACCGATCAGCATGGTGTTGACCATCTCTTCACGCCCGCGTCCACGGCACAGCGCCATCAGATCGCGCTGCTCGATCACCTGCATTGGAATACCGATACACATGTTTATCCAACCTTGTCTGTTTCTCTCTATCGACCCGCTTCTGCCCAGAAGCCCCGGACGCCATCCTGCCTGGGTTTTACCACAATGCCAAGCGATCGCAGTTCATCCGCCAGCAGTTCCACCATCTCATCCATTTTGGCATTGATTCCGTCGCTCAGGCCAATATGGGTTTTCAGAGACTCCGGTACCATGCCGATAATGGTGATCTTCTTCGGCGCCTGTCCCTGTACAGTCAACAGCGCCAGCAGATCGGACAGGCCGATCTGGTGGGGCGAGATCTTGGTCTGAAAAAATTTCGGCACTTCGTCATCCGCCAGGCGTACCAGGGTGCAGGGCGGCGCGCCGGTCTTGACCGAGTCGGCGACAATGACGTGTTCATTGTTACTGAGCGGGTTGAGCAGATCCATCGCCGAGGTGCCGCCATCGATCACTTCCACCGACTCCGGCAGGCTATAGCGTTGTTCCAGCAGTTCAACGGCGCGAACACCCAACCCTTCATCGGATAACAGCACGTTACCCAGTCCAATTACCACCACGCTCATATCGTCTCCATCTCGGTTCACCAGCTATAAATCCGGCGGACCATAGCGACAACGATTCTATCACCGCTCCAGCTAACGCCCCACCGACATGCATGCAGACGCGTAGGGTGGGTAGGTAGTCTGTGCCCACCTTTGCCCGTACCGTACCTTCCGCGTGGGCACCAAAAACGTGCCCACCCTACCAAGCTGCAAACCCGTGACCGTCATCGGTAACCGTAGGTTGGATGAGCCCGCGAATCCCAACAAGATTTCAGGCGTATGCATCAGCGTGTTGGGGCTCGTTCCTCACCCCAACCTACATCGACACCCATTGTTGGCGGGCCAATGTTCCATCCTGGAAAAAACCCACTCTCCCCGGACAGGGAGAGAGGGAAGGAGGCATCCAGCACTGTTCAGATGCTCTCAGAGTTTCAGATGCTTAGAGCGCCTTGACCTTGACGATCTCCTGCTGCTCGGTATCCACCAGGTGGATGGCACAAGCGATACAGGGATCAAACGAGTGCACCGTGCGCAGCACTTCCAGCGGCTGCTCCGGATCTGCCACCGGGTTGCCCATCAACGAGGCCTCATAGGGGCCCATTGCGTCATTCTCGTTACGTGGGCCGGCGTTCCAGGTGCTGGGCACCACACACTGGTAGTTCTTGATCTTGCCGTCGTTGATCACCACCCAGTGGGAGAGCACACCGCGCGGTGCCTCATGAAAACCGAAGCCCTTGATCTCGCCTTTGGGAAATACCGGCTGGTTGAAGGTGTCGGTATCGCCCTTGCCGATATTCTCCACCAGCATGTTCCACTGCTCGTTCATGTTGTCCAGCATCACTGCCGTGCGCACCGCTCGGGCCGCATGACGACCGATGGTGGAGTGCAGGGCCGCCAACGGAATCTCCTGCCCGGCCACCGCGTTCAGGGTGCCCATGGCGGTCTTGAGATGTTTGGACGTGGACTCATGTCCGGCCGCCGCCATGCAGAGCACATTGGCCAGTGGGCCCACCTGGGCCGGCTTACCATAAAAAGTAGGCGACTTGATCCAGGAGTACTGGCCCTCGTCCTGGAAGTCGGTGTACTGCGGCTCGGTCTCGCCTTCCCACGGGTGCAGTGCCGCATCACCCTCGTACCAGGCATGTTTGGAACTCTCCTTCACTCCGTCACGGAACAGCGCATCCTGATAGCTGCTGATCGGCTTGAACGTGCTCAGGTCGCCACCGGTGATATAACCGCCGGGCAGGGCGAACTGGGTCCCCTTGGTGTCGATCGGCATGTCCGGCACCGACAGATAGTCGGTCACGCCCTGGCCGTAACCGGCCCAGTCCAGATAAAAGGCGCCGACAGCCGGCACATCCACCAGGTAGACGTTGTGGACGAAATCGGCCAGTTTGTCGATCCAGCCCTTGATCGCCAGCAGACGCTCCATGTTCAGAGTGGATTGGCTGTCCAGGTTGATGGAGTTGGAGACACCACCCACCGCCAGGTTCTGGATATGCGGCGTCTTGCCGCCCAGGATGGTGACGATCTTGTTGGCATGGCGCTGTACCTCCAGCGCCTGCAGATAGTGCGCGACCGCCAGCAGATTCACTTCCGGCGACAGCTTCATGGCCGGGTGTCCCCAGTAGCCGTTGGCAAAGGGGCCGAGCTGGCCGCTGGAGACGAAGGCCGCCAGCTTGTCCTTGACCGCCTGCATCTCGTGGGGTCCGTTACCGCCCCAGGAGGAGAGGCTCTCGGCCAGCTTGGCGGTGGCCTTCGGATCGGCATCCAGGGCCGACACCACATCCACCCAATCCAGCGCGGAGAGGTGATAGAAATGCACAATATGATCATGTACCGCCTGGGCCGCCACGATCAAATTGCGCACGAACTGGGCATTGAGCGGTACTTCCAGATTGAGCGCATTCTCCACCGCCCGTACCGAGGCCAGCGCATGCACCGTGGTGCAGACACCGCAGATACGCTGGGTGAAGATCCAGGCATCACGCGGGTCACGACCCACCAGGATCTTCTCGATACCCCGCCACATCTGGCCCGAGGACCAGGCGTTATTGACCTTGCCATCCTCAACCTCGACATCGATACGCAGGTGCCCTTCAATGCGGGTGACGGGATCAACAGTTATACGAGTAGCCACAATATTCTCTCCTACTTAAGGAATGTCTGTTCTGCCTTACGCATGTTCAGCAGAGTGCAGAACGGGCAGTTTCTTAACGAAGACCAGATAGGCCATGATTTCAATCGCCACGATACCCACGGTCACCATGATCTCGGGTACCGAGGGGAAGTAGCTGTAACCGGGGCCCGGGTTATAGGCGATCAGGAACGCATTGAAACGGTACAGGGCACCGGCAAACAGCAGCGAGACCGCGGCAAACAGCAACAGTCGCGCATTGTCACGACGGCCACGGGAGAGCATTACCACCAGCGGGAAGATGAACAGCGCCATCTCCAGCAGGAACATATTGCCCGCCAGATCACCGGCGAAAGCAAAACCCAGCTTGCCCCGCAGGATCAGTTCCGCCAGACGCACCACCAGGAAGACCGAGATCAGCCAGATGATCGCCTTGCTCAAACGTGCCAACAGCGGGGTCTCGGGACGCCGGTTGAAACCGACTGCGGCAAAGGAAGCTTCGAAGATGACGATGGAGAAGCCCATGGTCAGCGCTGTCAACAGCGCCATCAGCGGCTGCCACTGCAGCGACTGCCATAGGGGATGCACCTTGGCCCCCATGATGATCAGCAATGATCCCAGTGAAGACTGGTGCATGGTGGGCAACAGCACACCCAGGGCGATAAAGAAGAACAGCACCTTGTTGAGCCAGCGCAACGCGTTCTTCGCGCCGATCTTCTCCAGCAACGCAGGCGCAAACTCGATAAACAGCACGAAGATGTAGGTGATCACGCAGAGACCCACCTCCAGCATGACCGAGTTGAAGTTCCAGTTGGAGGGCATGGCGATGTTATAGAACTGCCAGTAGCGTCCCATATCGAAGAAGGCGCCAAAACCACCCAGCGCATAACCGAACAGACTGGCCAGGATGGCCGGCCGGATCAACGGATGGTATTGACCTTTATTAAAGACATAAATGACAAAGGCCAGGGCGTAACCGCCAGTGGCCAGGGCGGTACCGACCACCACGTCATAGACCACCCAGATACCCCAGGGATAACCGGAATTGATGTTGGCAACCGCACCCAATCCATCGGTAAAACGCACACCGATAAAATAGAGTCCGATTACACCCAGTACGCCCAGGAACATGAAGGGCAGGGTAAGAATCTTACCTTCCACCGGTTGATGTTCACTCATGGTTCACCTCTATTGGTTGGGGTCCGGGATGATTACTCATCATCCTGGTCCGGTTTACTGGTGTTACGCTTGACTACGTAGGCCAGCCCCGCCAGGGCGATGGCCGGCGCGATCATCCCCTTGTAGAGCGTGTGCTGGACCCCTTCCGCGATCGACGCATAAGAGCGATCAGGCAGTTCCGGCAGACCCAGCTTGTTCAGTGGCACACCAGCGATATGCATCACCTGGGTACCCCCAACCTCATGCTCACCATAAACATGCTGCTGATAGGTCGGTGCCTCTTTTTCATGGGTATGCAACGCGTCTGTTACGCGTCCCCTGGCGTAGGTGTAGGTCTCACCCGGTTTGGCGGCGAGACGCCTCTTCGCCTCGCCCAGTAGATCCTTGCGGGTACCGAACAGCGTTGCCCCGGTGGGACAGACGTCGGCACAGCCTGGCAACAATCCCTGGGAGATGCGCTCCACCCCGGCCTGGTTGCAGAACAGACACTTCTGGATCTGCCCTCTGGCGTCGTGATACTCGTACTGGGGAATACTGAAGGGACAGGCCACCATGCAGTTACGACAACCGATACAGGTGTCCGCGTTGTACTGGACGATGCCGGAGACCGGATTCTTGGTCAGTGCAGAAACCGGGCAACCCGAGACACAGGCCGGATCGACACAGTGCATGCAGCTCTTCTTGGCAAACGAGAAGCCGTCGATCTCACGATCCTTGGCCTCCGAGGTGCCGTTCTTGTACACCTTGATCACGTTGTAAGTTGAACCGGACACCCCGCGCGAGGCGTCGTACTGCACATCCTCACCCATGACGGTCGGCGGCAGGCCGTTGATCTCTTTACAGGCCCGCACGCACGCCTTGCAACCAACACAGAGGGTGGCGTCATAGAGGATGCCGATGGCATTCTCCAGCGGCTCCTTGTTGGTTCGGGCCTCGGCAGTACCGACGCCACACAGCGCGGCGGTACCACCGGCTGCGGCTTTGAGAAAATCTCTACGTTTCATAACGCCCCCTTAAGCCTGCTTGTCGCCGTCACCCGCCTTATCGCCGCTGCCCAGTTTCCTGGCCGCCATGGCGGTCGCGCCGACGGCGACGCCAATCACGCCCCCTACCAGCGCGGCAGCACCCGGCGTGGCGCTGTTGGTGCCCGGACGGTCATTGACATAAGGGAAGGCATTGGGCGGCGCATGGGTCTTTACATCTGCCAGTTGATGGATCGCCTTGGTGAAGCCGACACCCTGCTCGGTACAGCCGAAACAGGGATGCCCCACACCGACTGGCCAGGCACCGCCCCCCACGTCACCGAATTCGATAGCGGGACAGTTGGCATAGGTCTCGGGACCCTTGCAGCCAAGTTTGTACAGGCAGTAGCCCTTCTGATGCCCCTCATCACCGAACTCCAGCGCAAAGCGGCCGGCATCGAAGTGCGGACGACGCTCGCAGTTCTCATGAATCAGTCGGCCGTAGGCGAACTTGGGCCGGTTCAAGTGATCCAGGGCCGGTAACTTGCCGAAGGTGACAAAGTGCAGCACGGTGGAGAGGAAGTTATAGGGGTTGGGCGGGCAACCGGGGATGGTGACCACTGTCTTGTCGGTGAGGATATCCGGGGCACCCTTGGCCTCGGTCGGATTGATGCCGCTGGAGGGGATACCACCCCAGGAGGCGCAGGAGCCGATGGCAACAATGGCTGCCGCGCCCTCGGCCGCCTCTTTCACATGCTCCAGCATGGTCTTGCCGCCGATCTTGCAGTAGATGCCGCCATCCTTGACCGGCGTGGCTCCCTCGATCACCAGCAGGTACTTGCCCTTGTTGGCCTTCATGGAGGCCTGCTTGGCCGCTTCCACCTGATGACCGGCGGCCGCCGCCAGGGTCTCATGGTAGTCCAGTGAGATCAGATCCAGGATCAGGGACTCAATGGTGGGGTGCTCGGAGCGCAACAGGGATTCGGTACAGCCCGTGCATTCCTGGCCATGTAGCCATATTACCGGTGGCCTCGCCTTCGGACTGGCAACCGCATTGGCCATGGCCATCGCATCACTGGTGGTCAGCCCCATGGTCGCAGCCACGCCGGTACAGAACTTCATAAAGTCCCGCCGTGATACGCCCAGTCTCTTCTCGAGTTGCTCGAAATTGCGCTCGTCGTTCATCAACCCCTACCTCAATTGTCGGTCCTGGAAGGTGAGTTATTCTGTAAGTCTGTTCACCTGACAGCTTCAGATCTGTCATTCCAGGACTAAGTACAATTTCCATGCCAGGGGAAAGGTAGGGGCAATTTTAATCAGCGACTCATGCGCTTAGCGGGGCATCTGACATATATCAAACCGGTATACTGAAAGGTTTTATTCCAACATTGATTAGCGGGTGAAAAGTAGCTTTTCACACAAGGCGTGGCCGGGTGATCAATTTGTTTCCCGGTACGGATAAGAAGATTGCTGATGCCGATCAGTCGATGCGCCGCATCGCATGCGCAGTTGATCACTCATAATCAGGCGGCCAAATCCACTATGCCACTACAACATTGCACCCTCGATCAATCATCAATCGAGTCTGACCCCATTGTTTGCCAATCGAGTCTGACCCCATTGTTTGAGCGTTGTTTCTCTATGTGTCAAATACAAAAATTGTTAGTATCGATGGTCATGAAAAGCCCATCTTCCAATCAGAATATCGTCTTTGTGCGTGATCGGGATTTGCCCGGTGTGGAAATTCGCTATGCAAGTTATGAAAAGAATGCCTTTCGCGATCATGTTCATGATACCTATTCGATCGCACTAATTGACCAGGGTGGAACGCAGTTCGTGGTTGAAGATACCCTTTATACAGCATCTGCCGGTGACATTGTTGCGATTAATCCACGTCAAGTACATGCCTGTAATCCAATAGAGGGACTCGGGCTGATCTATCGGATGTTCTACATAATGCCGCAGTGGTTCCTGGATATCGCTGAGGAAATTTATCATCCCTTGACTTCACCGGTACGATTTAAGGCACCGGTGATAAATGATTCTGAGCTGATGGAAACCTGGTCTAATTTCTACCTATCGGTGGTGAATAACTTTGATTTGCTTGAGAAAGAGTCCAGGTTGATTGAATCCATCGGCAAGATGGTTTCCGACCGTTGCATGATCGTATCAGATGATCAACCAGATGAAACAAGTGGGGCTGTTGCCTTAGCTGAAGCCTATCTCTCAGATCACATTGTGGATAAGGTATCCTTAAAAAAGCTATCTGAAGTAGCAGGATTGAGTCGATATCACTTGTTACGGAGATTCCAGCAAGAAATCGGATTGCCGCCGCATGCCTACCAAATGCAATTGAGAGTCGATTTAGCGAGGAGCTTAATTATGCAGGGGCAAAGCCTGACTCAGGTAGCAGTGAATTCAGGTTTCTCTGATCAAAGTCATTTTTCCCGCCATTTCAAGCGTTTCACCGGCGCCACGCCGCGGCAGTATCGATCCTCGCGTTAAGCAAAACAGCAATTTTGTTCAATATTTTTACTGACCTTCCAGGTATTCTGTCGCTGATCGCGTGATTTAACGACACATAAATTTAAGGACTGATCTAGTTTGGTGCTCAATACCATGGAGGTTGCATTAGATGAAGGAATATTTGCGTCAGACCGTCAAGCTACGTCTCGATGGCTCTTCAAGCATAAACGATACCTATAGTTCTGACGTTGGCTTAGATGCCTTAGATTTGGCAGCAAAGAAGGCGAAGAGTATCAGTTTTTCAACATTAGGACCCGATGGAACCAGTAGTCACCTTTGCGCGAATTTTGTTATCAGGGAGATTTTGGGTGGACGCGGGGATTGCTATCTCTTTCCCACCTACGAGGAAGCTGGAGCGGATGTTTGTGACGGACTAGCGGATTTTTTACTAGTGGCAAACGCGTATCAATTTATCAATAAGTTCTATATTTCGGCCGAATATGACACTGTACACTTTTTCGCCTACGACACGCCGCCTTACGGTTTAGCGTCGTCGACTGGAAAAATACCGAAAAAAGATGGGGCCGTCATCATATCCACACACCCAGCACCAGCTCATCTGATAGCAAAGTTGTATCCGAATAACGGCACAAGTTATGAGACGATATTTTCAAACTCAACTCGTGCGGCTGCGATGCAGGTTTCAGAAAACATTTCGGATATATGTCTTACCAACACGGTTGCGATGCGGAACGAATATCTTAAACCCTGTTCGGATACGATTGTTATAAAAATGCCTTGGACAATCTTTAAACGCCGATCATTGCATTCAGTCTAGCGTCACCGATTGCTGTACGCGTGAGAGGAGAAAACGAAACGATGAAATGTGTAACGATAATTGATGGCAGTTTGCCCAACGGTTTGATTGCAAACACGGCGGCTGTTCTTGGAGTCAGTTTGGGAAACAAAATGGGGAACATAAGCGGCCCTGATGTATACGACGCTTCCGGCGGTTTGCACACAGGACTTATCCGGGTTCCCATACCGATTCTCACGGCGGAACCAGAAAAAATGCGGAGTATCAGAGAGGCCTTTTTGGCGGGTGCAGGGTCACATGATACGATCATGGTTGATGTTTCAAATGTTGCTCAAATTTCAAAAGATTATGAATCATATACCGTCGCAATAAATCGCACCGATTCAAACGAACTAACTTATCTTGGCCTGGCTTTGTACGGTTCAAAGAAATTTATCAACAAGCTAACTGGAAGTTTGCCGCTATTCCGATAGGAGCCCACATATTTGTTGAAGAAATTTCCCGTATAAGGGAGCTGAAGCCCGGCTTTCAGCAGGTTTCATTTATTCATGGAAGGTCCAGGTTGCTGTTACATCAAGTAAATAAAGGCGTTGAGCTGAAAAGGCATCGTCACAATCATAGCCAATTTGGATACAATTTTTATGGAACCTACGATTTCTTTGTGGGTGATTCCATTTTTTCGGTCAAAGATGATTCGAGGTATCTACTCAAAGATCTTGTATACCATTCAGCTGTTGCCACCACAGACTATTATTCGCTTGATTTGAAATTTATTTCAAAAAAGCCCCTGGAGGTTGAATCCCATTTTGACATCACTGGGTGCTATTTAAATAGTTCTCCCGATATAGGTTCTCTGATTAAAAAGAAGTTTGACTTTCATACTTCATCAGACGAGTGCATTCACGTTATTCGAATCGGCCTTGGACAAGACACTGAAATACTGCAGAGGTTTAATCAAGACAAAATTCAACTCCTTGTGGCGGGTTCAAGATCCGTCGTTAAAGTCCAAAATTCACAGTATATTTTGTCACCTATGGTGATATACAGGATTCGGGCAAAAGACTACATTAGGGTGTCAGCTCTGGAAAAGGCGGTTGATCTATTTTTCTTTGAGTTATAAAGATGGTTTCGATTGTTTGATTCACTATATTTCGTTTATTTTCCACCCCCAAGGGAATGCGGCCAATGCCTTCCAATAAACTAACTGAAAATGCCAAGGCATTAGGGCATGCCGTAACACTCATCACAATCGCTATTTGGGGGACGACCTTTGTTTCTACAAAATTGGTTCTCGAATATATTACTCCTGTAGAGGTTCTGTTTTTCCGGTTCGCACTTGGATATCTCCTCCTGCTGTGTATTTACCCAAAGTTTAGATCCGGTACAACGCTCCGAGATGAGTTCTTATTCATGGTTCTTGGTGGAACGGGAATTTTTTTGTATTTCGTTCTTGAAAACATCGCATTGCTATACACGCAGGCATCAAACGTTGGGATTATTGTGACCTCGGCGCCGATATTTACAGCCATATTGGCGCACTATTTTCTCAAGGACGAACCGTTTAATGGAAGATTATTAATAGGGTTTGTACTTGCCATTACCGGTGTTGGGCTTATCGTATTTGAGGGTACCGATACGTTTAGACTCAGTGTCTCGGGCGACTTATTGGCATTTTTTGGGTCACTTTCGTTCGCCGTATACTCAATGCTTCTCAGAAAAGTTAACATAAAATATCATTACATATTAGTAACGCGAAAGAGTTTTTTCTATGGGCTGCTTTGGATTTGTGGGTACATTGTTCTAACCGGCGAACAAATTCGTATTTCTTCCATCTTTATACCTGCGGTGGCCGGACATATCTTATTTCTAGGGGCTCTTGCATCATGTCTGTGTTTTGTTCTCTGGAACTTGGGAGTTCGGATCATCGGTTCGGTAAAAGCCAGTAATTACATCTATCTTGTACCAGCCGTGACGGCTAGCAGTGCGATCGTTCTGCTTTCCGAAACCGTTACAGACACCATGTTGGCTGGCAGCGTCTTAATTGTGGCAGGACTGTTTGTTTCTCAAAATGGTGGTCGTCTTAAATCCATGCTGAAAAAGCAAATGATTAAAAAGAAGCTTACTCAAGCGTTTGTCGGCTTTAAAACGGACGGCCGGTAGAATTGCGAGTCGAGTGTGCATTCTTCAAATGATCTTGCACTTACCAAACGGGGAAGTATCCCCCGGCAAAGCCGGGGGCTTTAGTTTGTGAGCCGCTCGAACCAGCCTAAACGGAGCCAACCCTCCTTAGAGCCCCCCCCAAGCGGGCGCTAACCAGATCAAATTCAGTTGATCTACTCTACGATCTTCAGCTTCTTGATGCGTTATATACTCTCAAATCACTTTTTCGTCTCAGTCAGCCGTCGATGCGAAATATCCTCTCACCCGAAAATACTGGCCAACGTAATTCCCTTTCCGACCTGCATAGGTCCGGGCGATGTGAATCACACTTTTCCCCTTAATGAACCCCACCACCTGAGAGACTGCATACGTTGGAGGAATCGAGATCATCATATGCACGTGATCCGGCATGATATGACCCTCCTCTATTCGGCATTCCTTCTGTTCCGCCAGTTGACGGAATGCCTCCCCCAACTCCTGACGGATCTGGCCATATATCGCTTTCCTACGATACTTCGGGATGAATACGATGTGGTACTTATACTCCCAGCGGGTGTGACTTAAACTGTTCACTTGCCTCATGGTTTCTCCCGAACGTGTTGCTTGGCGGCTCACGTTTGGGAGTTCCCATGAGATTCCCAAATTTGTCAAACTGCTAATGCCTCCCCAGCAGAGCTGGGGATAGCGCAAGGCAATGGCATCCCGATATCAACCACTCATCGCCCGGATCACATGCCATTCACGGGAGAGTGTTTCACGGTCGTCGGGGTGGGCTATGGCGATCAGCGCTTCCGCCCGTTCATTGAGGGTGCGGCCATAGAGATTGGCCACCCCGTACTCGGTGATAATGTAATGCACATGAGAGCGGGTGGTGACCACGCCACCCCCGGGTTTCAGTGTTGGCACAATGCGGGTGGCGCCACTTCGCGCACGGCTCGGCAGGGCAATGATCGGCTTGCCGCCCTGGGAGAGCGAGGCGCCGCGAATAAAGTCCATCTGCCCACCCACACCGGAGATGATGCGGTGGCCGATGGAATCGGCGCATACCTGGCCGGTCAGGTCCACCTCGACGGCGGAATTGATCGCGGTGACGCGGGGATTCTTGGCAATCTCATGAGGCGAATTCACCCAGTCAATACGCGCCTGGATCACCGAGGGATTATCATCAATGAAGTCGTAGACCCGACGCGAACCCATGATAAAGCCGGAGACGCTTTTGCCCCGGTGACTCTTCTTGCATGAGTTATCCACCGCGCCGATCTCAATCAGGTCGAGCAGACCATCCGACCACATCTCGGTATGCACCCCCAGATGGCGATGCCCGCGCAAGGCCCCCAGCACCGCATCCGGTATGGCGCCGATGCCCATCTGCAGGGTCGCGCCATCCTCGATCAGTGCCGCCGCATGGCGGCCAATCGCCTGTTCCACTTCCCCCAGAACCGGGCGCGGCACTTCCGGTATCGGGTCATCCACTTCGATATAGTGGTCTATCCGGGAGATATGCACAAAGCCGTCACCATGTACCCGCGGCATGCGCGGATTGATCTGGGCAATCACGGTACGCGCCGTGCGTATCGCCTCCAGCGCCACATCCACGCTGCAACCCAGGGTACAGAAACCGTGCTCATCCGGCGGTGAGAGATGTATCAGGGCCACATCGATGGGCCGCTCACCGGAGCGAAACAGCGCCGGTATTTCGGACAAAAAGCAGGGTAGATAGTCTACCCTGCCACCGTCATAGTAACGGCGCATATTGCCGCCAACGAACAGATTAGCCACCCGGAAACTGTCGGCACAGGCCGGATCGGCATAGGCGGCATCGCCAAAGGTGTGCAGATGCATCACCTCCACATTCCTGAGCCGGTCAGCATGGGAGACCAGTCCCTCGATCAGACGCAATGGGGTTGAAGCCGCCCCATGAACGAACACCCGCTGCCCCGATTCCACGACAGACAGCGCCTGATGTGCATTTTTATGCTGTTTCATGTTGATTCCCTGATTCCCTGTGTCGGATTTTAGGCGTAAAATTTGCCACCATGACCTCTTGAAGTGATTCATTCTACTTCAGATTGGCGATTGGTTAGATTGAACGATGTCAGACGTGAGAAATGAGCAACAATCCTGAGAACGGTACCCGCCGGATTATCGCGGACAAAGAGTGCGTCTTTTACGACGGCTACTGGATCCGCTACTACCCTACCCCGGAAAACACCCTCGCCAATCGTAAAAAACTGATTGACGACATGACCCGGCGTACCTTTCACCATACCGAAAGTGGTATCAACACGCCGGGCGAGCGGCTGGAAGAGGCGCGCGAAGCCTACGAGCAGGAGCACGACCCGGCACGCAAGCGGGTGAATGGCGCCATGCTGGCAGGCGCCCTGTTCAATCGCGCCTCGGACATCTTCAACGCCATCGTCGACCTGGAGGCCAAGGGGGTCAAGGTCAATCCCGACAACGAACTGATGGTGCGCTGCGGCGACTACTTCAAGGAGGCGTTGGAACTCGGCAAGCTGGTCAAGCACTACAGCGGCCATGAAGGCATTGATGAACTCTGGGGCGAACCGTTCAAGGCCTTCTCCCATCCCCTCGATCAGCTGTTTGAATCACGCTATCGCAAGATTGCCCAGTCGATGAAGGATATCGACAGCATCACCACGCACATGGTGAACAGCTTCACCGATGATGAGATTTTTGGCGCAGCGGTCCCTTACATCCGCAATTACTGCCGTGCCGCCAAACAACAGATAGAGCTGATCAAGCAGGACAGGGCCCTGTTCACCGTCTGGCCCGAATTTATCGCATCGCGTGAGTTGGTGGAACAGTTCTTTACCCAAGTACCGATCGCCGACAGCACGGAAAAGAAACAACATATTGATCAAGGCGTGAAACTGATCACCGCAGGAACCCAGCTTATCACTTATCTTTCTGGGGCGCGGGTTCCCATGCCCAAGAGCACCAGTGCATTTCTGGAGCAGTGCCGGTTTTTCGATCTGAACTGGCCGACAAAAGAGTAAGGCCGGCCTGCAGAGGTGCGGAATCTTGCGACAAACCCACTGGAGTGACCGGTCATCGACGATCTGACACGCACCACGATAGGCAAATTCCAGATCCGCAAACTGCTGGGAAGGGGCGCAACCGCCTCGGTCTATCTGGCCCAGGACCCCTTTTCCAATAATGAAGTGGCGATCAAGATCGCCCACCAGAACATCTTCAGTGACCCGGTCAACGGCGCCCGCTTCAGAAAGATGTTCATCAATGAAGCGAGCCTGGCAGGCAAGCTGCGCCATCCCTATATCGTCACGGTGTTCGATGCCGGCACTGAAAGGGATATGCACTACATCGTCATGGAGTACATCGACGGCCACACCCTCAAGCGCTATACCCAGCCTGAGAATCTGCTGCCAATCGACGATGTGGTGGAGATCATTTTCAAGTGCTGCAACGCGCTTGAGTACGCCTTCGTCAACGGACTGATTCACCGGGACATCAAGCCGGCCAACCTGCTGACCAGCGGCGGCACCGATATCAAGGTGACTGACTTCGGCACTGCCCTGCTGGCCGATTCCGACCTGACCCAGGTGGTGGACGCGGTCGGCACACCCAGCTACATGTCACCCGAACAGATCATGGGACAGGAGCTGAGTCAGCAGGCGGATATCTATTCCCTGGGGGTGGTGATGTATCAGTTGTTGAGCGGCAAGCTGCCGTTCACGGCGGAAAATCAGTACGACCTGATACAGAAGATCTCCAACAGCCCGCCCACCCCCCTGCCGGATGTGCGCCGTGATATTCCCAGGGAGATCATCCGGATCGTCGAACGCTGCATCCACAAACAGGCGGCGGAACGCTATGAAAGCTGGGCGGAACTGGCGTGCGATCTTGCGACTGTGCATGAGAAGCTGGAACTGGCTGCCAGCACCGATGTCTCGGACACGCGCAAATTCAAGATCCTGAAGACCCTTCCCTTCTTCCATCACTTTACCGATGTAGAGCTATGGGAAGTGTTGCGGATCAGCAAGTGGCGCCGCTTCCGTGGCGCCAAGACCCTGATTGATGAGGGCAAGATCGGCGGTTCCATCTTCATTCTCGCCGCGGGCGACGCACGGATCATGAAGAATGACGCCTTCCTCGGCCTGATCGAGACCGGTCAGTGTTTTGGTGAGATGGCCTATATCCACGGCATGAAAAAGCCGCGTAGCGCCAGCGTGGTGAGCAATTCACCGGTAACCGTGATCAAGATCCGCACCGAGGCGCTGCAGCAGGCCTCGACTCAACTGCAGACCAAGTTCAACAAGGTGCTGATGCGCACCCTGGCCGACCGACTGGAAAAGACCTCGATGATGGCCTCGGCGCTTTAGGCCGAACGGTATGCGTTCCCACGCGAAGCGTGGGAACGAAGAGCGGTAGGTCGGCTAAGCGCAGCGTAAGCCGACAACTCGGCCGGGCCGTCGTTGGATGCCTGCCGATTGCCGTGACATGGCTTGTTGGATTACGCCCTGCGGGCTAATCCAACCTACCGCTCAGCAAAGCGAGCAACTGGCAGGCACGATCTCCCGACTGACGGCGATGCTCCCGTCCTCCGTCGTATAAACGGGATCGTCGTCACGCACCATCAATCTGGGCTCGGTAAAGGGCGCCAATCGCTCGAGAAAATCCAGCAGACTGAAGGTGGGGCTGGCGATAAAGAACTGGGTGCTGGGATAATCCAACCAGAGCTGATCGGCATAGGCATGTAGCTCATAGGGGGTATCGCCGGTGCCGTCTCCGTTGCGATCGAAACCGGCATAATCACTCCAGAAATTCCCGCGCCACTGGTTCTTCATCGCACCGCCGCCGTTGCGCACGGCGACCTGAATAAAATTATTCTGAAAGCGGTTGGCGGAGAGCCGATTACCGCCCCGGTCACTCAGAAACTGGATGCCCACGGTACTGTAGGCGATCAGATTATCCTGCACCCGGTTGGGCAGGGTCTCATCTTCCGGGGAGAGATCCAGGGCGATACCGATGGTGACATTGAGTACCCGATTGCCCTCGATCACGGCACTGGAGCTCTCCTTGAGCCCGATACCAACGCCGGTCACGTCCTTGATCTCGGCCACCAGATTATCGCTAATCACCAACCCGTTGGCCTTCAGGGCGAAAATCCCCGCCTCATTGCCGACAAAACGGTTGCCCGTGATCCGGGTGCCTTGCGAGTTGACCACATGCAGCGAGTATCGGCCACCCTCCACCCGGTTATCGGCCAGATGATTGTCGCGAGAATCGAGCACGATCAAGTCGCGGGCATCCGTTATCTGGTTCTGCAGCACCTTGTTGCCGCTGCTGTACCAGATACGGATGGCGTCACCGCGTTGCGCCACCTCCAGCGGCTTGGAGCGAATATGGTTGCGCCGGACAATGCCGTGCTCGGACTGGTGCAGGGCGATACCGAACAGCACGTCGTCCAGCACATTGTCCTTGATCACATTGAACCTGCCCGACACCCGGATACCGGCATCCAGTTCGTTATGCCGGTCACCCGACCCGGTGATGCGCAGATTGCTCAGGCGGGCGCCGTCCGTGTCGATGGTGACCACCGTGCCCTGGCCACCGCCGTCTATAATCGCCTGACCGCCCCCGTCAATGGTCAAGGGTTTATCGAGCACCACCGGACCGCTATAGCGGCCCGCCGGCAACTGCAGCAGAGTCCCGGGAGCCGCCGCATCGATCAGCGGCTGCAGCGGCATGCCCGCCGCCAGCGAGAGCGGAATCAGGCTACAGTAGAGCAACAGGCACTGGGCAAAGCGACGTAGCAAAGGTAACCTCACAGGCTGCAGTGATGGGTGTCATCTTCCCCGTGGTATCTTACAGATGGGTAATCGACGGGGCGAACACGGGTTGAGCCGCGCAGCATAGCAGCCGATGGTAAAACATTAATTGATATGGGTTAAGCAGATGAGTAGAACAGTATTGATCACAGGTAACAGCAGCGGACTGGGACACGGTCTTACCGAGGTCTATCTGGACAAAGGCTGGGAGGTGTATGGGGTTAGCCGGCGCGGCTGCACGGATCTGCCCGGCAAACTGAAGGATGTCCGCTGTGACCTGACCGATTACGAGGCGGTGCCGCTGGCTCTGGAGACTCTGTTGATGGGCATTGGCCATCTCGACGTGGTGATTCTCAACGCCGGCATCCTGGGTAAAGTGCAGGACATGGCCGATAGCAGCCTGACGGATATCCAGCAGGTGATGGATGCCAATGTCTGGTCCAACAAGGTACTGCTGGACTGGCTGTTGAAATCGGGTATCCGTATCGACCAGATCGTACTGATCTCCTCGGGTGCGGCCATCAACGGCAATCGTGGCTGGGGCGCCTATGCCCTCTCCAAGGCGACGCTGAACATGCTCACCCAGCTTTATGCTCACGAGTTTCCCCACACCCACCTGATTGCACTGGCACCGGGACTGGTGGATACCGCCATGCAGGATGTGTTGTGTGACCCGGTCCAGGTGGATGAGGACCAATTCCCCTCAGTAGGCAAACTGCGCGCCGCCCGGGAGACTCCCGCGATGCCCAAGCCGCGTGAGGCGGGACAACTGATCGTCGACGCCATCCCGGGACTTAAACAACTCCCCAGCGGCAGCTTTGCCGACATCCGCAGCCTCGGTCAGCACTGATCAGCCGATGCCGGAGATCATCCTCACCACCCTGAATGCAAAGCATATCCACACCTCACTGGGGCTACGTTATCTGTATGCCAACCTGGGTGAACTGCAGTCCCGGGCGGCCATCCGCGAGTTCACCATCGCCCCCTGGCCAATCGATATCGCCGAACAGTTGCTGACGGAACAGCCGCGCATCATCGGCCTTGGGGTCTATATCTGGAATGCCGAACAAAGCCGACAACTGGTTGCCCTACTCAAGCAGGTCAGTCCGGAAACCATTATCGTACTGGGCGGACCGGAGGTGAGTCATGAATGGCAGGATCAGGCCATCGTAGCCCAGGCCGATTACCTGATCACCGGACAGGGCGACCTTGCCTTCGCCCGGCTCTGCGATCAGCTGCTACAAGGTGAACAGCCGATTCAGAAGGTCATTGAGGCGGCACCGCCAGCGCCGGAATCCCTGCAACTACCCTATGCCTGGTACACGGATCAGGACATCGCCCACCGGCTGATCTATGTTGAAGCCTCGCGCGGTTGCCCGTTCAAATGCGAATTCTGTCTCTCGGCCCTGGACCGGAGCGCGGTCCCATTCGACCGGAATGTCTTCATGCAGGCGCTGGAGCAGCTCTACCAACGGGGTGTCAGGCACTTCAAGTTTGTCGACCGCACATTCAATCTGAACCCGGCGCAGAGTGTCGCTCTGCTGGAGTTCTTTCTGGCCCGCCTGGACGAACGGCTGTTTCTCCATTTTGAGGTGATACCGGATCATCTGCCGGAGCGGCTGCGCCATACCCTGCGGCGTTTTCCGGCCGGTTCACTGCAACTGGAGATCGGCATCCAGAGCTTCAATCCCGAAGTCCAACGCATCATCAGCCGCAAGCAGGACAACGCCAAGAGCCGGGCCAATCTGCACTGGCTGCGCACCGAGACCCAGGCCCATCTGCATGCCGACCTGATCATCGGACTCCCCGGCGAAGACATGCAGAGCTTTGCCGACAGTTTTGATCAACTCGCCGCCCTCGGGCCCCATGAGATCCAGGTCGGCGTGCTGAAACGGCTCAAGGGTTCTCCAATCATTCGCCACAGCGAGCCGTTCCGGATGCGCTACAATCCGGCCGCCCCCTACAATGTACTGAGCACCGACCGGATCGACTTTCCCACCATGCAGCGGCTCAACCGCTTCGCCCGCTATTGGGAGATGATTGCCAACTCCGGCCGTTTCCAGCACAGCCTCCCCCTGCTGCTGGGCGATCAGCCATTCGACCGCTTCCTGCGGCTCAGTGACTGGCTGTTCAGCACCACCGGACAGGTCCATCGTATCGCCCTCAAACGGCTGTTTGAGCTGCTGTATGACGGTCTCACCGGCCCATTGTCGGTACCGCGGTCAACCGCTGCCCAGACACTCGAAGCCGATTTTACTCGATCCGGTGTCAAGGGGCGCCCAAGGTTCCTGCACAACGACAACCGCCAGAAGGTCGACATGGCACAGACAACCAATGCACATACGGCGCGCCAGGCGAGGCACCACTAAGCGCCGCGCCGAGAGCGGGGCGTTGGACCCCTTCATCGGGGTATGATAATTTCAATCCACGCCCTCCCCGAGCATACACAATTCGGTAACAGGGCCTGATTCAGATAGCGCGCGGATCGCCGTATCCGTCAAAACTATAATGATCGGCGCGGACAAAAAAGGAATGTTGACCCATGAACCCACTGCGTAACCTCACCGCCTGTGCGCTGCTGCTCACCACCTCATTACTCAACGCGGCGAACACCGATGACTATGTCCGGGAGGCCGAAGCCTACCTGGAAAGAGGCGAGACGAAGGCGGCAGTTATCCAGCTGAAAAACGCTCTGCAGGAGAATCCCGCCAACATCGAAGCCCGCCTGATGCTGGGCGGAATCTATCTCCAGGTCGGTGATGGAGCCTCGGCGGAAAAAGAGTTCGAACGGGCCAGAAAACTGAACGCGGCAAAGAGCTATTGGGAACTGAATCTGGCCAAGGCTTATCTGATGCAGCGCAAGTATCAGGAGATACTCGACACTGTCCACACAGCGGACCGCAGCACGACCGAAGAGCGGATCTCTATTTGGCTGATTCGGGGTGATGCCCAGCTCGGCCTGCGCCAGTACCCGGAAGCACGTGACGCCTACGAGCAGGTAAAACAGCTCAACCCCGGGTCCCAGGAAGCGATGCTTGGGCTGATCGCCACCGATATCGCTGAAAACCGCCGCCCCGATGCCCTTAACGGCCTGGACACACTACTCAGCAGCCACCCGGAAAACATCACTGCGTTGGTGGTACGCGGCGAGCTCAACCTGCAAACCGGGGGCACGGAACTGGCCCGTGGCGATTTTGACAAAGCGCTCGGCCTGCAACCAAAAAACGTCCGCGCCCTGCTGGGGCGGGCGCAGATCAGTCTGGCCGACGGTCAACTGGAAGCGGCGAAAACCGATATAACGACACTGGACACGCTGGTGCCGGGCCACCCCAAACTGCTGCACCTCAGCGGCGCCATCGCCCTGCTGGAGCAAGATCTGGACACGGCGGACATCCTGTTGCAAAAGGCGCTCAACGCCAACCCGGACGACCTGCAGACGCTAACACTGCTGGGAGCTGTGAACTTCTACCGAGGCAACTATGAAGCCGCCCATGGGTATTTGAGCCGAGTCCTGAAGAGCCAACCGACCCTACTGCCGGCCATCAAACTCCTGGCCTCGGTTCAACATCAATTAAAACAGTCCGATGCGGTGGTGAAACTGCTGGAACCCGCACTGGAGCGCTATCCTGACGACCCACAGCTGATGGCCATGCTCGGCACCGCCTACATACAGGCGAACCGGTTTGAAGCGGGATCGGAACTGATGAGCCGGGCGATTGAAATCGCTCCCGATCTGGCCGCTTACCGGACCCAACTGGCACTCGGACTGATGGCCCAGGGCAAGAGCAGCGAGGCCATTGCACAACTGGAAAACACCATCGCCATGGAGCAGGAGTTTATCCAGGCGGATGTTCTGCTGGTCCTATCCCATCTGAATAAACAGGATTTCGATAAAGCACTGGAGGCGAGTCAGACGCTGGAGAAGAGATCGCCGGACAGTCCGGTCGGGTACAATCTGACCGGCCTGGCCTATCTGATGTCAGGCAAGCAGGAGCAGGCGGAGCAGCGTTTCAAAAAGGCTCTTGAAGTTGATCCAAACTTTATCACCGCCGAGGCCAATCTGGCGCGGATGGCGGTGCAGAAGGGCGATCTGGCACTGGCCGAATCGCATTACCGGAACGCACTGAAAAAAATACCCGACAACGCAAACGCACTGATGGGACTGGCGGATCTGGCCAGACGACAGGGCGACCACAACAGGATGCATGAACTGTTGGAGCAGGCCCATAATGGTGAACCGAAAACCTCCCGCCCTGGCCTGATATCAGCGATGGCCTATCTGGCGGAAAACAGACCACTCAAGGCACTGCGCATGACCAGTCAGCTCTCCGCCGCCTTCCCGGGCGATCCTTCGGTGCTGACTATCCATGGCAAGGCCCAGCTCGCGGCGGGCGATACGATCAACGCCGTCTCCACGTTCAGGCGGCTCACGTACCAGAAAAAGAGTGCCGAAAATCTGCAACTGCTGGGCAACGCCCAACAGGCAGCGGGACAACAAGCGGATGCGCGGGAAAGCTACCAGCAGGCACTGAAGGTGAAACCGGGATTCGTGCCGGTACTGATGGGCCTGTACAGTCTCGAACTGGCTGCCGGACGTCATCAGTCCGCGATGTCCCACGCCAAGTCCATCCAACAGGCGATGCCGAACAAACCGGTGGGTTATGAATTCGAGGGCAGGGTCTATGCCATGCAGGGCGAGACGGCACAATCCATCACCCTGTTTGAGAAGGCCTATCAAATGCAACCCGGTGAGCCACTGGCGGTCATGCTGGCACAGCAGTATGCGCGCGCCGGCGATGCCCAGCGTGGCCTGAACCTGTTACGTGAATGGACAGAAAAAGAGCCCGACAATCTGCAGACCCAGATCAGCCTCGGCGGCATGCTACTAGAACAGGGCCAGCTTGACGCCGCCATTGAGACTTATGAAAAGGTGCTGCTGAGCGACGGCAATCAACCAGTGGTCCTGAATAACCTGGCCTGGATCTACTCGATCCGGGGGGACAGCAAGGCCGTTGAACTGAGCAAGCGTGCCTACGATTTGGCCTCAACCCGGCCAGAGATTGTCGATACCTACGGCTGGATTCTGGTGCAGACCGGCGAACTCGGCAAGGGATTGGAAATTCTCAAGCAGGCGGTTGAACTGAGTCCCAACAACCAGGAGATCATCTATCACCTGGGCTATTCCCTGCACAAACAGGGCAACCGCAGCGAGGCCGAGACAATCCTGAAGCGGGCCATCGCCATTGACGAAAAAAGCCAGTTGGCCGGCACCGCCAGGCAACTGCTAGAGAGCATGCGCTAACCCGGATATGTCATATAACCGGTTATCTCCATATCGCAGCTAAAGCAGCTCCTACGGGTGCGTGTATTTCATCGGCACACGGACTGTAGGAGCGGCTTCAGTCGCGATAGACGGTTGATTTTAGTCTCATTCGCGGCTGCAGCCGCTCCTATGGGGGACATGCGGCCATCAGAACCAGCGCCGCCGGCGAAAGAACCACAACAGACCCGCCGCCACCACTAGCATGCCCACAACCACCAGGGAAAAACCGAAAGGACTTTCTGCACCGGGAATGCCGCCCACGTTGATCCCCAGCAGACCGGTCACAAAGGAGAGCGGCAGGAAGATGGCGGCAATGACAGAGAGGATGTACATGCGATTGTTGGTCTGTTCGGTCAGACTGCTGACCAGTGACTCATGCACCACACCCGCGCGTTCCCGCGCCGCATCCAGATCTTCCACGAAACGTGTCAGACGGTCAGATGACTCACGCAGATACAGATGATGTTCGTTGGTTAATATGGCCGAACGTTCCGCCGATAACCGGTTGAGCGCCTCACGTTGTGGCGCCAGAAATCGACGTAACGTTATCGCTTGCCGGCGAATACCCGCCAACTGTTCACGTGGATGATGACCTGAAGCGACTAATACCGACTCTTCCAGTTGATCCACCAGATCATACAAGTCATCAATCACCACATTGGCCCTATCCAGCAGCAGGTTCACCAGTATAACCAGAAAATCCCCGGGCATTTCCGGGCCGTTGCCACGCGCAATCAATCCACGCAGATCATCCAGTGACAACAGACGTCGTAGTCCCAAGGTATAAATCTTCTGGTCATCTATCCATATACGCAGACTGATCATATCCTCCGGATCGGCTCCTGGATTCAGATTCACTCCGCGCAGAAAAATCAATACTCCATTATCCATCGCGACACAACGGGGGCGGGTCTCTACCTGCAACAATGCCTCCACGGTAAGTTCATTGAGTCCACTGTACCGATACATCCACTCCTGAACGGCAGCTTTGGAATAATCGAGGTGCAGCCAAAGCCACTGATCATCCACGAGTTCACAATCCGACACCTGCCTTTCGGATAACTGATGCCCGCCACCCCGCCCGGTAAGCAACCACGCATCGGTCAGACCATCTAATTTATCAGGTGCACCCTGTTCAAATAATCTGCTCATAACTCTCTTCATCTGTTTGTTATTCTGCATTGTTAAGCAACAGCCAGTCACTGCAGGGTAGTATAGCCTTGGGTCATCGATAATTTGTATAGACACAGAGACAGACAGGTCTGCAGCGGAAGCGGATAGGTTCGGTAAATTATCGGGCTGATCGGTTGGCGATCATCAGTGATGCGGGTATCTCAAGCTATACATCGACTGGCCTGCGGCAGTCAATCGATAGACCAGTTGCACCATTTCCAACGGCAACCTCCTGCCGGGTGTCTGTTCAACAAGCCCCAGGCCAATCAATTTCTCCAACACCGGTGCTTTACAAGGCAAAACCATGATTGACGAACCATTGGCAATCGCTTTCAGACAGCGCAACTCCTGTTCATCCAGTTGCATCATAGGGATGGCCTCCGGCTGGTTGAGATGCGTCATCGGCGCCAGAAAGAAGGGCTCAGCACCACCAGCAGGGTGAAAATTTCCAGTCGACCCAGCAACATGGCAAAGGAGAGTATCCACTTGGCCGAATCGGATACCGACTGAAAGCTGGTTGCCACTTCACCCAATCCGGGTCCCAGATTGTTCATGCAGGTCGCCACCGCGCTGAACGCAGTCACCTGATCCAGACCCTGCTCCATGAGAAACAGCATGAACAGTACGAAGGTGGCGACGTAGACACTGAAAAAACTGCGCACCGCATCGGCCACCCGCACATCGATCACCTTGTTCTGCAATTGCAGTGGTTTAATCATCGACGGGTGCATCAATCGCTGAATCTCCAAACCGGCTCCCTTGCCCATGATGACAAACCGGATCACCTTCATACCACCGGCGGTGGAACCGGCACAGCCACCAACAAAGCTGATCAGTATCAGCAACAGCGGCAGCATGGTGGGCCAGACGGAAAAATCATCGATGCCGAACCCGGTACTGGTCACCACAGATACCACGGTAAATGATGCATAGCGCAGGGACTCCAGAATCCCGTCCCTGCCCCCCTCGATATCGAGCACGACACTGGCTACCAGAATCACCGCCAGGACAAACAGCAGAAATACGCGCACTTCCACGTTCTGCCAGTAGGGTCGGATCGACAGCCGTTTCCAGACCAGGAAGTGCACACCAAAACTAATCCCGCCAATCAGCATGAACAGGGTCGCGACCACCTCGATAAACAGACTGTCAAAATAGCCGAGGCTGGCATCATGGGTGGAAAATCCACCGGTAGAGACGGTGGACAGACTATGAGCTACGGCATCGAAGGGACTCATACCGCCGATCCAGTAGAGCAGTGCGCAGGCCACGGTCATGACCAGATAGAGTTTCCATAGTGCCTGGGCAGTGTGGGCAATCCGCGGGGTCAGCTTCTCATCCTTCATCGGCCCCGGCGTCTCGGCTTTGAACATCTGCATACCACCGATACCCAGCATGGGCAGCAGGGCAATGGCAGAGACCACCACACCGATGCCGCCAAGCCACTGCATCTCCTGACGGAAAAAGAGTATGGATGGCGGCAGTTCGTCCAGACCGGTCATCACCGTGGCACCGGTGGTGGTAAAGGCCGACACCGATTCAAACAGCGCATCTGCTATGCTCAAACCGGGACCAAAGACAAAAGGCAGCATGCCCAGGAGGCTGGTCACCAACCACAATACCACCACGATAATGAATCCGTCGCGGGTGTGCAGCTGGGTCCTGTGTTTTGCCGACAGCAGCCAGACCACCAATCCGACAAGCAGGCTGAACAGTACCAGAAGCGAAAAATGCAGTGTTTCACCGTCATGATATAGTAGCGAAATGATTGAAGGCGGAAGCAGACTGCCGCTGAACAGAAGCATCCAGATTCCGAGTATATTGGCAATAATGGCGGGATTCATAAGACCACTGAAAACTCTTCAACTATCCGATGCGTTAATTATCGGAACAAGGCTCAGTACGGTCACATAAAAAGAGCGTAAAAATTTTATGCTTTTTTTATTTTATTGAAATCACGCTGCCCCGCAGAATGCAGCCACCCTGATCAAGATCCAATACACGGCCCCGGTAAACATGCCCACCCCGATCGACACTGAGCAAGCAGACCAACTGTTCACAGCGAAACCACTAGCCTATGCCGGTGCCATGGTTATTGTTCTGATATCGGTCAGTCTCGCCTTCCTGCTGCATCGTCTGATGCCCCATGCCAATCTGTCGCTACTGTTTCTGACCGGTGTCCTGATCATCTCGGCCCGCACCGGCCTGGGTCCATCACTGGTTGCCAGCGTATTGAGCTTTCTCGCCTTCAACTTTTTTTTCACTCCACCCTACTACACCTTTGAAGTGGCGGACGACGGAGATGTGGCCACCCTCATCTTCTTCCTGCTCATGGCCGCCATAACCGGCAACCTGGCAGCACGCATGCATCAGGAGATGATCAAACGACGTCTCTCCCTGCAACGCATCTCCAACCTCTATGAGTTCAGTCGTCTCATGTCCTCTGCTGCCAGCACCGATGATGTGCTGGACACGCTGGTTAATCACTTCACGCACAGCCTCAACTGTCCGGTCGCTGTTTATCTCCCGGATAACAACGGCGTACCGGTTTTGCGTGCGGGTACAACACCGCCAGCCCCATTGACCACCATAGATATCGAGCAGGCCTGGTCAGCGGTCGCATCCGAACCACTCATGCAGGATCAATGGCAGCTGTTGCCGCTGATCACTGATCAGGAACCGGTCGGCATGCTGGTGATGAATAGCGAACGGATGGATAGTGAGCAGCTCAATTTGTCCCGCAGCCTGTGCCAGCAGGCTGCAATTGCCCTGCACCGCACCCAGTTGGCGGCAGACCTGGAGCAGGTTCGACTGGTCTCGGAGACGGAGCAGTTACGCTCTGCCCTGCTGTCATCGGTATCACACGACCTGCGTACTCCTCTCGCCTCCATCATCGGCTCCACCACCAGCCTGCTGGAGTATGGCGAAAGCTTGAGTAGTGAAAACCGTACCGAGTTACTGGAAACCGTAGTCGAAGAGGCACAGCGACTGGACCGCCACATCCAGAACCTGCTGGATATGACCCGACTGGGACAGGGCAAACTGAATCTGCGCCGTGACTGGGTCGATCTGCATGATATCGTCTCAAGTGCTGTGGAACGGATGCGCGACAGGCTGAAAGAGTGGCCATTGAAAATAGCCATTGCCCCCGATGTGCCCCTGCTCTGGGTGCATGGTGTCTTGATTGAACAGGCGCTGGTGAATCTGCTGGATAATGCTGTACGCTTTTCACCACCCGATGGCAAGATCACCCTGACGGCCCGCTACCTGGACAATCAGGTGGAAGTTCTTTTGTGCGATGAGGGACCCGGCATACCACCTGAGGAACGCGAAAAAATATTCGACATGTTCTACACCGCCCGCCAGGGTGATCGCGGCAACCTCCAGGGCACCGGGTTGGGACTGGCTATTGTGCGCGGCATGATTATGGCACACGACGGTATGGTGACCGCCCACAGCGGACCCAATGATCACGGCACCTGCATGCAGATCAGATTGCCTGCCGGTCCGTCAGAAAACAGCGAAGCATAAGCATGGCAAACGAAACCATCCTGGTGGTTGAAGATGAAGCGCAGATTCGCAAGTTTCTGCGTATCAGTCTCGAGGCCCATCACTATACCGTTCATGAGACCCGCCTCGGCGCGGAGGGATTGGCCCTTTGCGCCTCGGTTCAACCAGATCTGGTAATTCTCGATCTCGGACTGCCGGATCTGGATGGCCAGCAGTTCATTTTGCGCCTGCGGGAGTGGTCGAACGTACCCATCATCGTATTATCGGTGCGCGCCGATGAGACCCAGAAGGTGGCAGCGCTGGATGCCGGGGCCAATGACTATGTCACCAAACCGTTTGGTATCAGTGAACTGATGGCACGCATCCGGGTAGTGTTGCGTGACACCCGGCAATCTACCGTAAACCAGAGCCTGTTCGAATCCCAAGGGCTGCGGGTGGATCTCTCCCAGCGTGAGGTGAGTGTCGACGGCAGCCCCATCCACCTGACCAAAAAAGAGTATGGGCTGTTACGACTGCTGATCGCCTCACCCGGGCAGGTACTGACCCACCGGCAGATCCTGGGTGAGGTATGGGGTCCCGCACAGCAGGAGGAGACCCATTACCTGCGGGTGCTGGTCGGTCAACTGCGCAACAAGTTGGGCGATGACCCGGCACATCCACGATTTGTCATTACCGTGCAGGGTGTCGGCTACCGGCTGGCCATTCCCCTGGCCCTGAACGACCAGAGCCAACCCTGACACCCCATTAAACCGGTATTTACTGTGCTTTTTCCCCCGCCAAAACCAGACGGCAGAATGCCCATGCGATTCCAATTTATGAACTATTATCACTCTGAGTCATGGCCAGATACACCCATGACCGACGAGTAACAGCCATGACACCGCGGCTCTTCCTGAATATACCGACAGAGGCACAAGCCGCTGCATGAACATGATACGGCATATCCGCCCCCCCTTAATACACCTGATACTCGGTCTACTCGCCCTGCAACTTGCCGGCTGCGACAAGAGCGAATCGCAACCGGCCGATAGCGCCATGCCGGCACAACAGGTCACCGTCATCGAACTGCTGCCTCAGGATCTGCCGGCACAGTTCGAGTACGTTGGCCGGCTGGAGGCCTCACGCGAGGTCGAGATCCGGCCGCGGATCACCGGACTGATCGAACAGCGATTGTTCGAGGAGGGCGGCCGGGTCGAGGCCGGCCAGCCGCTGTTCCAGCTAGATAGCGCCCCGTTCATGGCCCGCAAGCGAGTAGCCGAGGCGGCGCTGGCAGAGGCCAACGCCCGCCTCATCCAGGCCGAGCGGGAAGTGAAACGACTGATTCCTCTGGTCAAGGCCCTGGCGGTCAGCCAGCGCGACCTGGACGACGCCCGTTCCACCCGCGAGCTGAATCGCGCCGGCGTCGCCGCCGCCCGGGCGGAACTGGCCCAGGCCCAGCTCAACCTCGATTACACCCGGGTCGATGCGCCGATTGCCGGGCGTATCGGGCGCGCCCTGCAGGCCGAAGGCTCGTTTGTATCATCGACCAGCGGGCCGCTCGCCAACCTCGCCCGGATCGATCCGCTCTATGTGCGCTTTTCCATTGCCGAGAACGAGCAGTTGGCCATCGACCGGCAACTGGCCGAGGGCAGTCTGACGATGCCGCCTCCCGATCAGAGCCGGGTCGAGGTGCAGCTTGCCGATGGCACAATCTACCCACTGACCGGACCGGTCGACTTCAGTGACTACCGAACCGACCCGCAGACCGGCGCCTACGACAGGCGGGCCACGTTGCCCAATCCGGATGCCCGGCTCAGCCCGGGACAATTTGTAAAGGTCCGGATCAAAGGGGGTGTCCTGCCCAATGCCCTGGCGGTACCACAACGTGCGGTACAGGAAGACGCCAACGGCAAGTTCGTCTATGTCGTCGGCCAGGGCGAAAAAGGCATGACCATCGCCCAGTCCAAAGCAGTTGAGGTGGGACAGTGGGTGGATAGTCCCGATTCCATCGAGGGTGAACGGCTCTGGGTGATCCGCTCGGGCCTCACCGCAGGCGATCAGGTCGTCATCGAGGGCACAGCGCGCATCTTCTTCCCGGGCATGCCGATTCAGCCCCAGCCTCCCGTTGAAAAAACGGCCGAAACGTCCAGTGCCGCCAAAGCGCCCTCCGGCAAGGAGCACTGATCATGCTGTCGCGCTTTTTTATTGACCGTCCGATCTTTGCCGCGGTGTTGTCGATCTTTCTGGTACTCGCCGGGCTGTTGGCGATGCGCATCCTGCCCATCGCCCAGTATCCGGAGATCGCTCCGCCGGTGGTCGCGGTACGGGCGATCTATCCCGGCGCCTCGGCCCAGACCATTGAACAGACGGTTGCTGCCCCGCTGGAAAATTCGATTAATGGTATCGAGAACCTGATGTACATGAGCTCCACTTCCGCCTCCAACGGCGTACTGGAGATCCAGGCCACCTTCGAGATCGGCACCGACGTCGATCAGGCTGCACTGAACGTCAACAACCGGGTCAAACAGGCCGAACCGCGCCTACCGGAAGAGGTTCGCCGCCAGGGGGTAACAGTCGAGAAGGGTTCCTCATCTTTTCTCCAGGTGGTCGCCTTCCTCTCACCCGACGGGCGTTTCGATGACCTGTACACCAGTAACTATGTCACGCTGAATGTACTGGACCGCCTGAAACGCATTCCTGGCACCACCAATGTTCAGATATTCGGCGCCAAGGATTATGCCATGCGGGTCTGGCTGAAGCCGGACCGGATGGCCGAGCTGGGCGTGACCGCAGCGGAGATCGCCCGCGCCATACAGGAGCAGAATGCCCAGTTTGCCGCCGGCAAGATCGGTCAGCCGCCGATCGGTGAGGGGCAGGAGTTGGTCTATACGATCAACGCCCAGGGCCGTTTGTCGACTCCGGAAGAGTTCGGCGACATCATCCTGCGCACTGGCGAAGGTACCGCGCTGTTACGGCTCAAGGATGTAGCACGGATCGAGTTGGGCTCCAAGGATTACGATTTCACCGGCCTCTACAACGGCAAACCGGCGACTCTGGTCGGCATCTTTCTGCAACCCGGCGCCAACTCACTGGCGGTCGGTGACGAGGTCAAGGCAACCGTGGCCGATCTGGCCCGGCAGTTTCCGGAGGGGCTGACCTACTCGATCCCCTACGACACCACCCGTTTTGTCGAGGTGTCGATCCGTGAAGTGATCAAGACCCTGGGCGAGGCGATCCTGCTGGTGGTGCTGGTGGTGTTCGTATTCCTGCAGAACTGGCGCGCCACACTGATTCCGGTCATTGCCGTCCCGGTCTCGTTGCTCGGCACCTTTATCGGTCTGCACCTGCTCGGTTATACCATCAACACCCTCACCCTGTTCGGCATGGTACTGTCAATCGGCATCGTGGTGGACGACGCTATCGTGGTACTGGAGAACATCGAGCGGATCATGCACGAGGAGGGACTTGCCGCCCGCGAGGCGGCATTGAAGGCGATGCGCGAGGTGACCGGACCGGTGATCGCTATCGTCCTGGTGCTCTGCGCGGTGTTTATTCCAATCGCCTTTCTGGGCGGTCTGACCGGTGAACTGTATCGTCAGTTCGCGGTCACCATCGCCATCGCCGTGGTGCTCTCGGGGTTCGTCGCCCTGACCCTGACCCCGGCACTGTCAGTGATCATCCTGCGCAACCAGCGTCGACACCCGGGACGCTTTTTTGCCGCCTTCAACCGCGGTTTCGCCCATATCACCGGCGGCTATCTGGCCGGTGTGGGTCTGCTGTTACGGCGCGCCAAACTGGCCGTTGTACTCTATCTGGTGATGGTCGGCGCGGTACTGTTCCTGTGGGACATCACCCCGGGATCGCTGGTGCCGAGCGAGGACCAGGGCTACTACATCGGCGCGGTCTACCTGCCAGACGGTTCCAGCCTCAAGCGCACCGAGAAGGTGGTACAAGAGGTGATCGGGATCATGCGCTCAGACTCCGACGCGGAACACGTAGTGGCGTTCGCCGGCATGGATTTTCTCGGCGGCGGCTTCCGCAACAGCGCGGCAACCATTTTTGTCGCCGCCCGGCACTGGGACCAGCGCCAACGCTCCACCGATGATATGGTGGGTCAGCTGATGGCGAAGAGTGCAGGCATCCGCGAGGCCCTGGTGATCGCCTTCGGACCGCCACCGATCTTCGGTCTCGGCAATGCCGGCGGTTTCGAACTCTACCTGCAGAATCGCGGCGAGGGCGGGCCAAAGGAGCTGGCCAAGGTCAGCGAACAACTGCTCGCCGAACTGCGCAAAGACCCGCGCATCGTCCAGCCGTTGTCGCTCTGGCGCTCGCGGGTGCCGCAACTCTATGTCGATGTCGACCGGGCCAAGGCGAAGCTGCTCGGGGTCGATATCGACGCTCTGTTCACCACCGTGGCGGCGACTCTCGGCACCTTCTATGTGAATGATTTCAACAAGTTCGGTCGCACCTGGCAGGTCCAGATGTCGGCCGAACCCGGCTATCGCGCCAGGCCGGAGGACATCGGCGCACTCTACGTGCCCACCGGAGATGCCACCCAGGTCCCCCTCTCGGCCCTGGCCAAGGTCGAATACACCTCGGGCCCGGAAACCCTGGATCGTTACAACAATATCCAGGCAGTGAAGATCTTCGGCGATTCGGCACCCGGTATCAGTTCCGGCCAGGCACTGACCATTGTCGAGGAGATCGCCGATCGCAGTCTGCCGAAGAATTTCAGCTACGAGTGGACTTCGGCCTCGTTTCAGGAGAAGCGCTCCAGCGGCACTTCCAACCTCGCACTCGGCCTTGCGGTATTGATGGTGTTCCTGATCCTGGCCGCCCAGTATGAGAAGTGGTCACTACCGATCGCTGTCCAGCTGGCCCTGCCATTCGGCACCTTCGGGGCGCTCGCCGCGGTCTGGCTGCGCGGACTCAGCAACGACGTCTATTTCCAGATCGGTCTGGTGACGCTGCTCGGACTGGCGGCGAAAAACGCCATCCTGATTGTGGAATACGCCCTGCTCAAGAAAGACGAGGGATATTCCGCCACTGCCGCCGCCCTGGAGGCGGCACGACTGCGCTTTCGGCCGATCCTGATGACCTCACTGGCATTCATCCTCGGCGTGCTGCCGCTGGCGATCTCTACCGGCGCCGGCGCCGGGGCACGCCATGCGGTCGGCACCGGCGTGGTCGGCGGCATGCTGGCGGCCACTTTTCTGGCGATTTTCTTTATTCCAGTGTTCTACCGGCTGGTCACCGATCGCCGCCTGCGTACCAGCCCGGAGGAGTTTGAACAGCATCCCCACTTGCCGCCCCATACATCACCCCGTACCCCCAGCCATCACCCGGGAGGACCCGGATGACAACCCCATGCCGTTTGATGGCCAACGTATGATCTACGGCGGGTTTAAATGGATTGTCGATGCATGGTCATTAAGTTCACTAACACGTGGATATCGCGTCAAGGAGACTACAATGAAAAATAACCCGGTTGTCTGGTTTGAGATTTATGTACAGGAGATGGAGGAGAAGGGGAGATCGAGATCCGACCGCTATTCGAGCTCGATGACTTCGCTCCCTCGGAGTCGGTGGAACAGTTTCGTGATATGAGTATCGGCGAACCGTCACTGATGAACCAGGAGCAACATGAGGCACCCCCTTCCTGTGGTGTGATGACGGCCCCGAAACGACGGCGATAACGCAGATGAACACGCTCGACATCACGCGCTTCCGACATACACAGCAATCACCCGGACTCCAAAGGAGGAGACTGACATGCAGGTTCTACCCTATCTCGATTTCGAAGGCTCCGCCGAACAGGCAGCCAATTTCTATCAGGCCACTCTTGGTGCCGAGATCCTCGCCCTGATGCACTTCTCAGACGCCCCCGATCCGGATATGTGCAACACCGGTAGCGCGGACAAGGTGATGCACATGAGCCTGAAGATCGGTGACAGTATCCTCATGGGCAGCGACGGCCGCTGTTCCGGTAAGGCGGTATTTCAGGGTGTTTCACTCGCCCTCAATCTGACAGATGCAGCTGAAGCAACGCGACTGTTCACCCTGCTCGCCGAGGGTGGTGAGGTGCAGATGCCCCTGGAGAAGACATTTTTCTCACCCGCCTTCGGCCTGGTTGCCGACCGGTTTGGCGTATCCTGGATGATCTATGTGGAGTTCCCTGAAGGCCGCAGATGAGTATCACCGATACCCGGCGCCATTGACCCGGTCTGGCCTATCGAGGCGCCCACGGTGATCGCCTTAGTGACACGACTGACTCAGGATATCGGGGCTGGCCGAGGAGTTTGCTCTGGACGCGCCGATCGCCGCGCTGGAGCACTGGCCGGCAGATGGCATTGCCGAACCCGGCCGCCTGGCTAATCGCAACAGCCAAAAACCGCGCACTCGATCAGTTGTTGCGCAAACCGACTCGTGGGTGACTATTCGGGTACCGGTTTGTCCACGCTGAAATCGTCGTCCCAGCCGGCGGGATCTTCCGGGAAATCGTCCAGCGGACCCAGTGGCCGTTCATCACGCTCGAACAGTTGGCCGCTCTGCATATACATCGAGAGCAGGCGGGCCACCGCCAGCACCGATTTCTCATGGGTCCGTTCATGGCCGTGCGAGGCGTCCAGGGCAAAGCAGATCAGGCCGGTACGGATATCATTGCCGGCCTCCACCGCCGCCGCCGAATCACTGCGGTAATAGCGAAACACATCCCGGCTGTGTTCGATACCGCAAGTCTGGCAGAGCGAGATCAACCGCCGGGTCAGGTACCAGTCAAACGGGCCACTGGAGTCCTGCATGGCAATGGTGACACCATACTCAGACGTATTCTGGCCCGGCGCGATGGTGCCGTTGTCCACCGCCAGTAGCTCGGCCACGTCGCCATGCAGGATGTGCGAGGCGCCGACGCCGGTCTCCTCGGAAATGGTGAACAGCAGATGACAATCCATCGGCAGCGGTACCCCGGCATCACTGATCGCCTTGGCCGCCGCCAATACCGCGGCCACACCCACCTTGTCATCGAGGAAGCGGGAGACCCAGAAACCGTTTTTGAGAAATTCCGGCTGCGGGTCAATGGAGACCATATCCCCAGGATGAATGCCGAGCTTTTCCAGATCAGCGATGCTGTGCACCGGCTCATCCAGACGCAGCTCCAGGTTCTGCCAGCTCGCCTCCTGGGTATCCACCTGTTTGCCAAACACATGGCCGGATGCCTTCAGCGGCAACAGCGTACCCCGATATTGAATTCCCTTATCGATATACAGCGTTACCCGGGCACCTTCCGCCGAGCGTGCCGGCCAGGTACCGACCGACACCACCTCCAGCCGCCCGTTCGACTTCAGATTCTTGACCATGGCACCGAGAGTATCCAGGTGGGCGGCAATGGCCCGGTCCGGCGAATGCACTTCACCGGAAAGGTTGGCCCGAATCGCCCCGCGCCGGGTCAGTTCATATTCAACGCCCATCTCCTCCAACTTGTGGCAAACCAGCTGTACCACAGTGTCAGTCATGCCGGTTGGGCTGGGCACTTGCAGCAGTTCCAGCAGGGTTTCCCGCAGATACGTGCGATCGATATCTATTATTTTCATTGATTTACCTGTTTGCCAGGGCGGTTTGGGGGAACAACATGTCCAGTAGTTTTTCAGCCGTGGGCTGGGGTTCATGATTGGCCAGACCAGGCCGTTCATTGGCTTCAATAATGGCGTACTCGGGGCCATCCAGATCCGGCACAATGAAATCAAAGCCGACCAGTGGCATATCCAGCACCTGGGCCCCGCAGATGGCCGCTTTCACCAATGCAGGGTGCAGTCGATCGGTCACGTCCTGCATCGTCCCGCCGGTATGCAGGTTGGCGGTCTTGCGTACCTTCAACCGCTGCCCCTTGGGCGGCACCTGATCCATGGAGAGACCGGCGTCGCTGACGCAGCGTTCGGTCTCCTCATCCAGCGGTATCACGCTCTCACCCTGGGTGGCCGCCGCCCGCCGGCGGCTCTGCTTGTGAATCAGTTCGGCAACACTGTGTTCACCGTCGCCCACGATCGAGGCGGGCCGTCGCACTGCTGCGGCCACCACCTCATCGTTGATCACAATGATTCGCACATCGTCACCCGAGACGAAACGCTCTCCCACCACCCGGTCGCAAATACCGGAAGCGAGTGCATAGGCCGCCCTTACCTCGGCCGACTCGTTCAGATCCACACAGACGCCAACCCCCTGTTCACCGCGCGCCGGCTTGATGACGATGCGCTGGTGACGCTGCAGAAAAGCCAGCGCCTGTTCCTCATTCTGCAGCAGTTCCTGTTCCGGCACATGCAGGCCGGCCCGGGAGAGAAAACGCCGCGTCACCGCCTTGTCGTCGCAACGGCTCATGGCCACAGCGCTGGTGAGATCGGTCAGTGATTCCCGGCAGCTGACTGTCCGTCCGCCCAGGCTCAGATCAAAGAAACCACCGGCGGCGTCGACAATATCCACCACAATACCCCGACGGTACGCCTCGTCAACAATGATCTGGGCGTAGACATTCAGTTTCTCATCGTTTTTTGGACCGATATAGAGCTGTTCATTGATCGCGTTCTTGGTCTTGATGCAGTAGACCGGCACCTGGACAAAACCGAGCTTCTCATACAGGTGGATCGCCTGCTCATTGTTGTGCATCACCGACAGATCCATAAACGAGCGGCCGGCAGACTTGAAAGCGTTGGCCAAGGCGATAACCAGCGCCTCGCCGACCCCGGCATGCTCACACTGGGGATCAACCGCCAGCGCCCAGAGGCTGGAACCGTTGTCAGGATCTTCAAAGGTCCGAAAGTGATCCACTCCGGTGACGCAGCCGACCACCTGGCCGTTCTGTTTTTCGACCGCCAGCAGAATCCGCAACTCGGGGTGCTCCTGCTGGTAGGCGAAGAAGCCGTCCCGCATCGGCACCATCGAGCGCGCCTTGTAGATCCGGTTGACCTGCTCCACATCCGCGACATCGGCAAGCGTTCGGATCTCTATGCCGTGCGCGAGCACTTCGGCCAGGTCAGCATGGTCCAGATTCAACCGGTAAGTCAGGGAGGGATCGATAAACAGCTCCTGGGGAGCCTGGGACACCACCACCTGGGGATCACGGCTGTAGAGCGCCACATCACGACGTCCCGGATGTTCGCCCCGCAACTGGTCGGCCAATTGCCGGCTGGAGCGGAATGTCTGACCGAAAACCAACCGTCCCCAGCCGCAGTCAACCACCGCCTGCTTGTCCAGTTCATCGGCGATTGAGCTGGGGGGCGCGCCCCAGTGTTTCAGCGACCCCATCTGCTCAATATTCAGATTACTATCTGTCTCTTTCTCTGGTTTGCTCATAGCACCGCACCTAGAGATGATGGGTCTGCAGCCACAATTCCAGCAGGGCCACCTGCCAGAGCTTGGAGCCGCGTAGCGGGGTAATGTGGTCCTTCGGGTTATCCAGCAGCTTTTCCAGGTAGTCACGATTAAACAACCCCCGGTTGACCGCGCGACTGTCATTGAGTGCATCCCGGACAAAATCCAGGTAAGGCCCCTCAATATATTTCAGCGCCGGGACTGGAAAGTACCCCTTGGGCCGGTCAATCACCTGGTGTGGAATCACCTGGCGCGCCGCCTCTTTCAACACCCACTTACCATCACCCTGCACCTTCAGATCGGCAGGCACCCGACCGGCCAGCTCCACCAGTTCGTGATCCAGGAAGGGAACCCGTGCCTCCAGACCCCAGGCCATGGTCATGTTGTCGACCCGCTTCACCGGATCGTCCACCAGCATTACCGTGGTATCCAGTTGCAGTGCCCGGTCGACCGAAGTGCCGCCCTCCTCATCGCCGAACTGCTGCTCGACAAAGGCGCTGGCGAAGTCGGACTGCAGATACCCTGCCTGCACCGTCTCGGCATATTCGTCGAAGTCGCGATCCATGAACAGGCGGTGGTAATCGGCCGCCCCGCTACCACTCTCCAGTAACGGCGGATACCAGTGATAGCCGCCGAACACTTCATCGGCACCCTGTCCCGATTGAACCACCTTGAGGTGCTTCGAGACTTCATGGGAGAGCAGATAGAAACCGATATTGTCGTAGCTGACCATCGGCTCCGACATGGCGCTGAAGGTCTCCGGCAAGGTCTCCAGCAGACGGCTGGAAGGGACCATTATCTTGTGGTGATTGGTCTGGAAGTGCTCGGCAATGAGATCGGAATACTGGAACTCATCCCCCTTCTCACCGCCGGCCTCTTCAAAGCCTACCGAAAAGGTGCTCAGACCGGTCTGACCCTGCTCCGCCAGCAGACCGACAATCAGGCTGGAGTCGAGACCACCGGAGAGCAGCACTCCCACCGGCACATCCGCCACCATGCGCCGGCGTACCGAGCGCCGCAGTGACTCCAGGACGCGCTCCTGCCACTCCTCGGCGCTCACCGAACGATCCTCTTCACGCTGGCCCACCCTGAGACGCCAGTAGGTCTCACTGTGATGCGAGCCGTCTTGTTCATAGACCTGGATGGTCGCCGGCGGCAGCTTGCGCACCCCCTTCAGCAGGGTAAACGGCGCCGGCACCACCGCATGGAAACTCATATAGTAATTGAGCGCCACCGGATCGATGCCGGTATCGATATCGCCGGCTTCCAACAGTGCTGGCAGGGTCGATGCAAAGGCGACGCGACCATCGGCCGCAGCAACGTAACAGGGCTTGATACCCAGACGATCTCTGGCCAACACCAGGCGTCCGGAGTCCCGTTCGTGAAGGGCAAAGGCGAACATACCGTTGAATCGCTTCACACACTCCAAGCCCCAGGCGTGGTAAGCCTTCAGCACCACCTCGGTATCACCGTGGGAGAAAAAGCGATAGCCCTGACCCTGCAGCTCCTCACGCAGTTCACGGTAGTTATAGATACAACCGTTAAATACCAGATCCAGTCCCAGTTCGGCATCCACCATCGGTTGCTGGGCATGTTCCGACAGGTCAATCACCTTCAGGCGACGATGCCCCAGGGCCAACCCGTTCCGGGTCACAATCCCTTCACCATCAGGGCCCCGGGGGGCCAGTTTGCGGGTCATTCGCTCTACCCGCCCGACATTTGACTCACGCATTCCGGGCGCATAGATCCCGGCAAAACCACACATATAACAGACTCCTGATCGTATGACACGGCACCCCAAACGAGATGCCTGGCCCGGCAAATCGCACCACAGGCCTTTTCATGATAATTCTAATCCACTATTATTACACTTCTAATATTTAGAGTACAAACTATTTGTTTATGATTGGTTGAAATATGAAAACTGGCTATACTTCCCCATCCTCCAAATTCAACCCGACCCAACTCATGGCCGAAAATCAGTACTGGCACGAGGTACTCGTATCCCTGCGGCGTATCATTCGGGCGACCGACCTACAGTCCAAACGCATGGTGAAGAGTTGCGGCCTGACTATTCCCCAGGTGATGGTCATGCGTGCCATCGACGCACTGGGCGATGTCACGGTCAAGCGGATCTCCGACGATGTATCCCTGAGTCAGGCGACCGTCACCACCATCCTTAACCGCCTTGAGGACAAAAAGCTGACCGAACGGGTGCGCAGCAATGTGGACAAGCGGGTGGTCAACGCGCGCCTGACAGAAGCCGGCACGGCAGTACTGCTCTCCACCCCCCCTCTGCTGCACGAAAAATTTATTGAACGATTTGAAGCACTGGAAGATTGGGAAAAAACCCAGATCCTCTCCGCCCTGCAACGCATCGCCACCATGATGGACGCCGAAACCATCGACGCCGCCCCTCTGCTGGACATCGCCTCCCCCAATCCCTGAGCAACCGCGATGGGCATGCTCCGCTTCGCCCACAGGGATGTAGTTGAGGGGCGCTAGCGCGGTAGCCTGGAAAAGTCACCGCCACCGAAACCGGAATTACCACGTGCGCCCACGGCGGTGTAATCCGGGTGTGGAGGCGGGCACCGCGCAATACCCCGGATTCCGCCCGCCCCGGGATTGCGTGTTTGTCGGGCTTTCATGGGGCGGGCTTCATCCGGGCTACAAACTGCCATACCTGGCTTCGGCGCCGGCTAGTTTTTGTCGTTGCGGATTGCGGTATAGCGTTCGATTGTCTGGCGCAACAGCAGTTCATCCACCGGCTTGGCAAGAAAATCATCCATACCGGCCTCGGCGCACGATTTACGGATAGCGGATGAGATATTGGCGGTCAGGGCGATTATGGGCAACCGCTGGTCCCCCTTCTCCTGTTCACGCATCTCACGGGTAAATGCCAAGCCATCCATCTTCGGCATACGCAGATCGATAAAGGCAATATCAAAGGCGTTGTTCAATCCCAACCGTAACGCCTCCTCGCCGTCCCTCGCCCAGCTTACCTGACACCCGATACCGTTCAGCAAGGTGTTCAACACCTTGGCATTAATCGCATTGTCCTCGGCCATCAGGACGTTGACCCGAAACGGCAACCTGTCATGAGCATGCATGGCCCTGTCCTGCTCCCGATATCCGCTCCGTTTCAACAGTAAACCGATGTGATTCATTAACTCGGATGCCAAAAAAGGCTTGATCAAAAAATAGCTGGCCGGGTGATTATCCTGCAGTCTTCGCTCCATATATCCCAGATAGATGATGGCAAGGTCACTCCCCAGGTGCCGGCGCAGCATCCGGCCGATGCGGTACACATCCTGGCCACCCGGGGAGTCGGCAATAATGGCAAAATCCAGCCCGCCGCCTATCTCTGCCTGCTGAACCGCCGCGGCGAGCTCACTGATCCGGGGCACGGAATAACAGTGAACTCCCCGACCGGTGCATGCCCGCCGAATAATCTCACCGTTAGTTCGATTCGCCTCATAAACCAGTGCCCTAAACCCATCGAACAGACGTGATTGGTGCAATGCCGGGGTCGGTAGCTGCCCGGTAAGGGGTAACATTATCTGGAAGGTGCTGCCTTCCCCGGGTCTGCTCTCGACGCGCACTTCGCCCCCCATCAGAAGGGCAAGACGCCGGGTAATCGTGGCACCCAGGCCAAGACCACCTTGACCACTGGTCGGGGAGGCATCGGCCTGCCAGAAACATTCAAAAAGTTGCTGCTGCTCGCCTTCTGAAAGGCCAATACCGGTGTCCCTGACGGCAATCAACAGCGTTTCACTACCATTCTCGGCAGTAACCGGCGCCAGACTTGCCGACAATTCAATTTCACCGGACTCGGTAAATTTCAGTGCATTCGCGAGCAGGTTGCAGAGGATCTGGCGTAACCGCAGTTCATCATAATAGAGTTGCGTGGGAACCTGTTCGTCGACAGAACAGATCAACTCGAGGCCTTTATCCAGTGCCTGATGAGATAGCGTCAGACTGATATCCCTGTACAGTCCACGGATATCAAACAGTCTCGGCTTCAATTCGAAGCCCTCAGCATCCATCTTGGAGAGGTCAAGCACTTCACTGATCAGGGAGTCCAGAATATTGGCCGATGAGGCGATGGAATCCACATACTCCTGCTGTTCAGAATTGAGTGTGGTGTTCCTGAGCAGTTGCGACATCCCCATAATGCCGCTCAACGGGGTGCGCAGTTCATGAGTCATACTGGACAGAAAGATACCCTTGGCCTTGTCCGACTGTTCCGCGTCCAGCCTGGCATTGTGCAATTTTCTCAGCAGTACATATTGGTAGAACGGCAACATGATCAGCAGCAAGAGAAAAAAGATGACCTCGAAGGTATATCGCTCCCACTGCCCCAGGGTCGTCAGCACTACGGTATAGGCAAGAATGCTGAGCAGCGACGCCGCCTTCAGATACGCTTTTCCGTAGCGGGTGCCGTAGGAGATAAAAATCCAGATATAAAGCAGATAAAACGGACTCACCACGTCCTTGGTCAGATAGATACACAAGCTGGTGGCCGAGATATCAAACAACAGGGAGAGATAGCGCCTGGCTTCCCAGGCCGGACGATAGAACACGCTCGTCAGCAGGGAGAGAAACAGTATCAGGTAACCGCCAAACAGTAGTGCGTAATTACCCAGATCGACCGCGTAATAATCCGTGGCTGCCCCGAAGCCGATATAAATGACGGCAAAAAACCAGATAGCCAACCGGACCAGCGCGGATTGGAATTCCGGGTTCCTCAGTAAAGAAGGGGGTAACGGATTGAGCATCCCATGCCTCGGTAGTATATTCTGAATAACGCATAACGAAAGGATATACTACTTTATATCTGGTGATATCTGAAACACAGACCGGAATAAAACGCACCTAACTTGCGGAACATCCAACCAGTACACATTTATCAGCCCCGTGGAAGGTTGTCATGGTAAAATCCGCGACATGAACCAGATGACCAGACGTACTATCTTTGAGCGATTACGGGAACAGAACCCGCACCCCACTACCGAGCTTAACTTCAATACACCTTTCGAACTGCTGATCGCGGTCATTCTCTCCGCACAGGCCACCGACAAGGGGGTAAACCGGGCCACGGAAAAGCTCTATGCCGTGGCCAACACCCCGGAGGCGATACTGGCGCTTGGCGAGGAAGGACTGAAGGCCTATATCAAAACAATCGGCCTGTTCAACAGCAAGGCGAGCAACATCATCAAGACCTGCATGCGGTTGCTGCAACTGCACGAGGGCCAGGTGCCACAGGACAGGGCCGCACTGGAGGCGCTACCCGGCGTCGGCAGAAAGACCGCTAACGTGGTGTTGAACACGGTATTCAGACAGCCCACCATGGCGGTCGACACCCACATCTTCCGGGTTGCCAACCGGACCAAAATAGCGCCTGGCAAAAATGTGCTGGAGGTTGAAAAGAAATTACTCGGAAATATACCCAAAGCATTTTTGCTGGACGCACATCACTGGTTGATCCTGCATGGACGCTACACCTGTCTGGCTCGCAGTCCCCGTTGCGGTTCCTGTATCATTGAGGACCTGTGCGAGTACCGCGACAAGAATCTGGACTGAGGATTCCGGGATAATGTTTGGAAATGATCGAACTCAAATGCGCCGTTTCTTTACCGAGACCTGGCGCAAGGCGTGTGTCGGAGAGGAACTGATCCCGTTGGAACGAATGGTTGCCGAAACCATTCAACAACATCCGGAATACCACGCCCTGCTGGAAGCCCCGGACAGTGCGCTGGATAAGGATTTTCTACCCGACCTTGGCGAGACTAACCCGTTTCTGCACATGGGTATGCATATCAGTCTGCAGGAACAGATCGGCACCGACCGCCCGCCGGGTATTCGCCAACTCTATCAGCAGGTGGTCCTGCGGGCAGGCGACAGCCATGAGGCGGAGCACCGGATGATGGAGTGCCTGGGAAAAATGCTATGGGAAGCACAACGGGAAAACCGCATGCCTGATGAGCAGGCCTATCTGCGTTGTATCCGAAGTCTGGCGGGAAAATAACTGGCGCTCACTCCCGCCCCTGCTGCTCCCGCACTGCCCGTGCCCGGCGTATCTGGGCGCCCTGCCGCTGGATCACATGCTGGATCAGCACATCCCGGTCCCGTTCTCGTATATGCATGAAGCTGGTACGCAGATGATACCCCTGAGCCGGTTCAGTTTCGACAGGATCACAACCCACCACCTCAACAAAGCTCAAGATACCCACGTAAGAAGGCGTCAGGAGAAGCTTCAGTTCCAACGTGGACCCCGGCTGGATATATTCGGTAACCTGAAACGAGATACCGGTGGCACTGAGATTAACCGCCTGTATCGGCTGGTTTAGCAGCTCGGTCGTTTGTGCCATCAGGGCACGCCCCAGGATATCGATCTTCTGGTCCAGGGACTTGAGATAAGCGGCGACCTCTGGTCGACTCGTTTCGATCTTATTCAGTGTCCCCATCATCTCCTGACTCACAGCGGCCAGACTGCTGACCACGGTAAAGTTACTGTCGATCTCATTTTCCAGACACTCGATCGAGGCCGCCAGGCGATCAGAAGGGATCTGCCGATAACTCAGACTGAGTCTATCGTTAATACGAAAAAACTGTCTACGCTCATTCTGGTTGATATTCAACGACCACTCACCCCGCTTGACGCTGTTTACCGGCGATTCTGCACCATCGGAACACCCTAACCCTGCGGCGCCTGAAGTTCCAGCAACGTTCCATTGTCCAGATCAGATCCACGCTGAATAATCAGTTCTACACGACGGTTGATCGCCCGGTTTTCCACTGAATCATTCGGCACCAGCGGTTGGGAATCCGCATGCCCCTCCACCGCTATTCGCTTGGGATCGACATTGATATCATCCAGTAGGGCGTGAACCACGGTCACGGCACGGGCAGATGAGAGCTCCCAGTTTGAGCGGAATCGGTTGGTGGATATCGGCACATCATCGGTATGCCCGGCCACCACTACCTTGCCAGGCGTGCGTGCGACCGCCTCGCTGATGCGGACCATCACGCCATAGAAATCATCGTTCAATTTGGCACTGCCGGAAGGGAAAGAGCCTTTTTCATTGATCCGGATAATGATCTTGGTCTGCTCTGTCTCCACACTGACCAGATTCTCCTCAATCTCCAGCTGCAGCGCCTCCCGGATCTCCTCGGCCTGCTGTGCCACCTCTTGCAACACCTTATCCAGTGCGGCCTCAACCACAGCATCGGCCACTTCAGACGGCACATCCAGATTTTGTTTCTCAATATCCGTGGTCTGTTGCCGCACCTCATCGACCAGTGAAGGTTCCGGAATGGTCGAGGGGCTGAACTCCTGCATGATTACACTGGTGCCCATGACAATATCGGGTGCCGGCACTTCACGCTGTACACCAAAGGCATCCTTCATCGATTCGGCCATCTTCTTGAACCGTATCGCATCAATCTCGGCGAAGGAGAGCAGCAGCACGAAAAAGCACATCAGCAGCGCCATCAGGTCGGCAAAGGTGGCCAGCCAGGGGGGCAAGCCCTCCTCACATTTTGGGCAATCATCTGCCATGTCGGTCACTCAGTCTCTTCCTTGGCACGTTTATTCGAGGGAAGATAGGTGGAGAGCAGCTGTTCCAGAACACGTGGATTCATGCCCTCCTGGATGCCGGCGATGGTCTCGATAATCAGGGATTTGTTGATCTTCTCCAGGGCACTGGCCCGCGCCAGTTTGTCAGCCAGCGGCTGGGCGAATGCGTTGGCAATGATCGCCCCGTAGAGCGTGGTCAACAGCGCCACCGCGATGGCGGGGCCGATACTGGCCGGATCGGACATATTGGCGAGCATCTGTACCAGACCGATCAGTGTACCGATCATCCCCATTGCGGGGGCCATGGTGGCGATATTTTTGAACATCGCCTGACCCACTTCATGGCGTCCAATCGTCAGGTCGATATCCTTGCTCAAAAGGCGATTGACCAGCGCCGGATCATGCCCGTCGACACAGAGTCCGATTCCCTGCTTCAGGAAACTGTTGCTGATCTCCTGCCCTTCCAGCGCAAGCAGGCCGTTTTTACGCGCCACATCGGCCAGTCTGACGGCCTCTTCAATCAGCATGGCCGCGTCGTCCGTCTTATAAAAAAACGCCTTCATGGCAATGGTGAAAGAACCAAGAAAATCCTTCAGTGAGACCTGCATCAGGGTCACCATGAAGGTGCCTCCCACCACAATCAGAACAGATGGCACGTTCACGAAAAGCATAATATCACCGCTCGTGGCAATCGCCCCGATGATGATACCAAAACCACCCAGCAACCCGATCAGTGTCGCTATATCCACAAATACTCCCTCACCACGCTACAGACCAAATCCATGCCAAAAGCCAGGCATGCAATCTTGTAGCGGACAACAACGTCGAAACTTTAGATGTGGAGAGTGCAACCTGTGCGGTTAATTCGCTACAATCCGCCCTCATTATAGGCCGCCTGTATAACCACGAAATCTCGGATGACAGTCTCGCCGGACACTCGTGCGATGGCCCGCGGCGATCTCATCAGAGCATACGCAAAGGAAAACTGAAGTGACTGACCCATCCAGGAAACCGGTGCTGATCACCGGCTGTTCGAGCGGCATCGGTCTGTGTGTGGCCAACGGCCTGAAGCAGCGAGGATATCGGGTAATTGCCACCGCCAGAAAAAGTCGGGATGTGGAACGGCTTACCCAATCCGGGCTGGAATCGGTGTTACTGGACCTTGCCGATTCCGACAGTATCCAGCAGGCCGTTACACAGATTCTGGCCATGACGGATAACCGGATCTACGCACTGTTCAACAATGGCGCCTATGGCCAACCGGGCGCCGTAGAGGATCTGACCCGGGAGGCGTTACGCGCCCAGTTTGAAACCAACCTGTTTGGCTGGCACGAACTCACCTGCGAAATCATACCGGTAATGCGCCGGCAGGGAGAGGGCCGGATCATCCAGAACAGCTCCGTGCTGGGCTTTGTCGCGCTGGCCTACCGCGGCGCCTATAACGCGAGCAAATTTGCCCTGGAGGGTCTGAGCGATACCTTGCGCCTGGAACTGCAAGGCAGTGGTATATCGGTCAGCCTGATCGAACCGGGACCGATCGAAAGCCGCTTCCGGGCCAATGCCTACACCATGTGGAAACGCTATGTCGATCCAACCCACACTCCTCACCGGGAGGCCTACCTGGCGATGCAGGAACGGCTGACCCGGGATGGCCCCGCCGTGCCCTTTACCCTGCCGCCGGAAGCGGTGCTGAAACGGGTGATCCACGCCCTGGAGAGTCCCCGGCCGCGGATTCGCTACCCGGTCACCGTTCCCACCTACCTGTTCGGCACCCTGAAGCGGCTGCTCCCCTATCGGCTCATGGACTGGATACTGCGGCGGGTGTGAGACAAATGGCACTGACTAAAGCTCAAATGTAGATGCGGGCCTTGCCCGCCTTGCCCTGTTTGCGAATCACAACGCTCAACTCATGTGCACTGACATCAATACCGACAACATGCATTCTTCTGTTCCTTAACGGGTTTATTCTATGTTATGAAGTCCTGGTTCCCCGACCCTGAACCCTCGCCTGCCAACCTTGCATATGCAGGCTCAAGAACGCTGTTCAAGGCCTCGGATACTCCACGGTGTTGGCGAAGAGGGCGGGGGGCCTATCTACATACAAGCTCAAAGCTTCAGGATGGGACGGCCCCCCAGGTGCACCTATAGTAAGGCACCTCTTCATAAATCCATTTTATTGGTCACGATTATGCTGACCTTGGAACAAAACATACAAGGATGGGTTAATGTTTTTTGCGCAACCCACCAGGCGTTGCGCAGCAACACAACCCGTTTATTTAAGGTGTGTGCCTGACGGCATGGTTGGTGGGTTACGGCGCAAACAACGCGCCTAACTCACCCTACATTGGGTGCCTTATCAATTTGAAGCAGTACTAGTGCTGGGCGAAATAGTCCGTCAGAAACTGGGAAAAAGTACCGCTATCTTCCTGCTCCAGCGCGCGCTGCCTCTCCAGAGACTCCTCAGCCTCTCGCAGGAACATCCGGTAACGCTCGGTATCCGGGACATAACCGTTGAAATAATCCCTGTGTTGCAAGGACTTACGCTTGGCAAAATGGAAGAACCCTTCGCCCTGCTCGCGCATCTCCTGCAACATCCTGGCGGAAGGAGTACTTTCCGGGTCCGCAACACAGGCCTGCTGCTGTTTCAGTGCCTCACCATAGGGTGTCGCATCGTCCCATCGGTCCAGTAGTTCACACACCGGCTCCATGGCCTGCAGCAGTTCACTTGCCCAGTCGCGCAATCGGACCTCCCTGCCCTGGCGTGACAGATAGAGAGCGGGGTCCCGACCCCGGTGTGCGGCTCCACCGATATTCTGATCGATCTCCCTGCGCTCCTGCACATTGATCGGCGGACTCTCCAGCAACAGACAGAACACCATGAAAGCGCGCAGAAAACAGAGCTGCTCCTCGCTGACACCCAGCGGATGAAATGCATTCACATCCAGCGATCTCAGTTCAACATAACGCACCCCCCGTCGGCGCAGGGCCAGTGTCGGTTTTTCCAAACCGTCCAGCACCTGCTTGGGACGCACCGTGCTGTAGTACTCGTTTTCGATCTGCAGGATGTTGGTGTTCAGCTGTTCATACCGGCCATTCACCTCCACACCGATTTTTTCCCACAGCGCGCTGGGTGTTTCAATGGCATGGGTCAGACTGTTGATATAGCTATCGAGATTATTGTAGTTGGCCTTGATACCGACACCCTTCTCCTTACTGTTGGTATAGCCGATATCGCCCATGCGCAACGAGGTAGCATAGGGCTCATAGTAGGTATGCCGATCAAATTCCCGCAACTCGGTCGGCTTGTTGCCCAGAAAGGACTTGCATACCGCCGGTGAGGCGCCGAACAGATAGGGAACCAGCCAGCCGAAACGCTGCAGGTTTCTGATCAGCGCCAGGTAGACGTCATCGACAAAGTCCCTCAGCTGTACCCGGCTCTGCCGGAGCTCCTGGTACAGAGGCCAGAAGGCGTCATCAAATGAAAAGTTGAAATGGACCCCGGCGATTACCTGCATGGTCCGACCGTAGCGATGACCCAGCCCCCGGCGATAGACATTTTTCATAATGCCGGGATTGGACGTGCCGTAATAGGCCAATGGAATGTTATCCCCGCCGTCCAGCACACAGGGCATACTGGTGGCCCAGAGATATTCGTTGTCCAGATGATCGTAGACAAACTTCTGGGTATCCTTGAGGAAAGCCAGGGCCTCCTCGACACGGGCACAGGGCGGCGTAATCAGTTCAGCAAGGGCTTCGGAGTAGTCAGTGGTAATGTAGGGGTGTGTCAGCGCGGCACCCAGTTCCACCGGATGGGGCCGCTGGGAGATACTGCCATCCTCGGAGACACGCAGACACTCTTTCTCAAGCCCGACGGCGCCGCCGCCGGACAGGTATTGCCCCATATCATCCGAGAGCTGCCGGATGCGGTTTTCTACTGATTGATACAATCGTCCTGTCCCAGGTATTGTCTGTTCTGGTTATTCATCCCACCCGCGCCGGATAAAGCCCTCTCGGTCAGCCGGCATTATAGCCAGTGAGGCAGCCTTCTGTCCGATGAATAACCGACGCCCACCAGACCGTTACCGCAGGACACCCCCTGTATGAGGAGGTTGCCGCTTTTGCATTTAACCTCAGGTTGGGCAAAGATAGCCGAAATTCAATAGTGGGGATAAGTTAAGTTTGATGAAGCACCTTTTTCTGGCGCTGTTTCTGGTCGCATGCCAGCTCGACGCGGGTGAGCCCGTCCGGCAACCCGGGACACAACCCCCAACTCTCGAGCCCAGTATTCAGACCGACAGCCCGGCCTGGCACAGGCTGGATGGGAAAAAGCTGAATCTGCGCTCGGCTGCCGCCCTGATCGTGGACAGTACCGGCAACAAAATCTATAGCAAACAGAGTGATGCCCCACTGCCCATCGGCTCGATCACCAAACTGATGACAGTGATGGTGATACTCGACGCGCAACTCCCTCTGGATGAGAAGATTCGCATCACCAAGCAGGACCGGGATCTGATCCGGCTCACCGGTTCAAGACTTCAGTATGGCGCCACGCTGAGTCGCCGCAGCCTGCTTGACCTGGCACTGATGGCGTCCGAGAACCGGGCTGCCAGCGCGCTGGCCCGCACCTATCCCGGAGGCACCGGACAGTTTGTTCGGGCGATGAACGCGAAAGCCGGACAGTTGGGAATGACCGATAGCCGATTCACCGATCCCGCCGGACTGGATGCAGGTAATGTTGCCTCTCCAGACGACCTGGTCAGAATGGTCAGGGCAGCTGGCGACTATCCGGAGATAACGGAAGCCACCACCCGTCTGAAAATGGATGTTCGTCCCTATCCCAAACGGGGCCCCTTAACCTATGGCAATACCAATCGTCTCTTGAAGAACCAGGCCTGGAACATCCTGCTCAGCAAGACCGGCTATATCAATGAAGCGGGGCGTTGCCTGGTGATGCAGGCCAAGGTCAAAGGGCGCAAATTAACCATCGTGCTGCTCAACTCATTTGGTAAACTGACCCCGTTTGGTGATGCAAACAGGGTCAGAAAATGGATTGAGCGCGGCCTATCCGGGTGACGACTGTTTTCAATTCACCATCGCGGCCCGGCTCTTACCACCGATGTAGTCAGCCAGGATATGGGCTGCCTCGTTGAGCATGATTCTGGCCACCGGATCATCCTGATCGGCGGCAGGGTCGGCGCGTCTCTTCTCATCATCCATATTTTCCGGCTCCGGTTCGCGCCCAACCGCCACCAGGAAGCGGTTTTTTTCCATCTTGCGGCGTTTTTCCCGCTCATCCCACTCAATCTCCCGATCCTTTTCGAGCAGTGACACCGTGTCCTGGGCCTTAACCTCTTTCAGCATCGCCTCGACTTGTGAGAGATAGATGAAACCGGGATCTCCCTTGATGCGCAGCTGGTGCATCTGCCGATAGGGTTCCAGCAATCCCAACCTCTCGGCCTTGTAGTTCACCGGGTCAATTTTTGCCCAGGGGAGCGAATTATCCAGACTCCGCTCACCCTGATCATCGGACTGCACCGCTGAAGGATACACGATATCCGGTACAACACCCTTAAACTGGGTACTGCCACCGTTCACCCGAAAAAATTGCGCCATCGTGAGGCGCAGACGCCCCAGATTCTTTTCCCCATAACGCACAAACCGTCCAAGATCGACGAGGGTCTGTACCGTTCCCTTACCAAAAGTGGGTTCACCGATGATGATCCCCCGGTGATAGTCCTGAATGGCCCCGGCGAAAATCTCCGAAGCCGACGCGCTATGCCGGTCAACCAATACCGCCAGGGGGCCGGTATAGACCTGATCGGGGTCGGGATCGTTTTCAATATCCAGATCACCGGAGGCATTTTTCACCTGCACCACCGGTCCGGAAGGGATAAACAGACCGGTCAATTCGGTGGCCTCTACCAGGGAACCCCCGCCATTCTCACGCAAGTCGATGACAATGCCGTCCACGCCTTCCTCTTCCAGTTCGCGAATCAGCCTGCGGACATCACGGGTAGTACTGGTGAAGTCCTTTTCACCCTTGGAGTATCCCTGAAAATCCCGATAGAAAGCGGGAATATCAATCACGCCGATGTGGATATCGCCCATGCCACCCAGATCCTTGATAACAAACTTCCTGGCTGCTTGATCCTCCAGCTTGATCTCATTGCGTACCAGCGTGACCGTTTTGGACCGGCCAGCGGAACCCTCGTCTTCCGGCAGGAGCTGTAACCGGACGGTGGTGCCCTTGGCACCACGGATGAGATCAACCACATCCTGCAGACGCCAGCCGATCACATCTTCCATTTCACCCTCGTCATCCTGGCCGACGCCGACAATCCGGTCCCCCGGATTGATCTGCCCGCTCAGGGCGGCCGGACCGCCGACGACGGTACGCTGTACCACCGTATACTCATTTTCGATTTTCAGTACGGCGCCGATCCCTTCCAATGAAAGTCGCATGCTGATATCGAAATTCTCCGACACCCTGGGCGACATATAAGAGGTATGGGGCTCCAGACTCAAGGTATAGGAGTTGATAAAGACCTGAAAAACATCGTCTGAATCCATTTGACGGGTTCGCCGTTGAATGCCGGCATAACGTTTTTGCAGGGTACTCCGAATTTCGTCCAGCGGCTTGTCCTTGAGCTTCAGGCCGAGAATATCGCTCTTCACTTTCTTGCGCCAAAGCTCATTCATTTCCTCCTTGTCGGCAGTCCAGGCGGAGTTCTGGCGGTCAAATCGATAGCTTTCGTTAATGGTGAAATCATAATCCCGGTCCAGCAACTTCAATGCATACTCGACCCGTTCATCGATCCGCTGGCGATAGACCCGGAATATACTGAACGCGGAATCGAGCCGGGCATCTTTCAGGTCATCATCCATGCGGTCACTGATCACATTGAACCGGTCGATATCTCCCTGGGTAAAGAAACTCTTGTTCGGGTCCAGTACTTCCAGGTATCGATTCAGGATGGCCCGGGACATTTCATCATCCAGGAGTTGTTTCTTGTAGTGATACTCATTGATCACTTTCAGAATAATCAGTGTGGATTGTCGCTGGGCACGCGTGGGCTGCAACTCATCGAGCGGTACTTCCCTGACGCTGGCCCAGGCAAGCGTGAAAAACTGAAGCAGCAGTAAAGCCCAAAGCAGGAGGTATCTGAATTTCATAGACTTGAGTCGCATCCTAATAAACACCCGGTTGGACCCCGGTTCGGTCCAATAGGTTTCATCACATCATAGGTCGAAGTGTAACACGCCCACTACCCGAGTGACGGCATAGTGGGGTGTAGCGCCGCAAGCAGGGCCAAATAGGTCTCGTCATCGGGGCCGATATAACCGTGGCGGATGAGGAAATCGATAATCACCAGATTGCAATTCAGCTTGAACTCACTACCATTTTTTACCCGATCCATCACTTCCTCGACCGGCCAGAGATAAAACGACTGGACCTCTCCGTCCATACAATCAGGAGAAAAATCATAAGGTAATTCAAGGTCATAGCAATAAAGCGTATCGTGCTTGAATCCCTTTTCCGTGTCCATATGGTAGCTTACAGCTCCCACCGGCACAGCCCGACGAGCCAAGTGATCGGGTATCCCCGCCTCCTCCCAACACTCCTTGGCCAGATTTTCGTTCAGCGAGATACCATAAGGCAGTCCACCCGCCGCCAGATTATCCAGCCGGCCGGGATAGTGCTGACGATCATCGGCGCGCCGGCCGATCCACATCTTGACGCCCTCCCGGGAGCGGACAAAACCGTTGACATGCTGGCCATAGGCCCGGATACCAAACAGGGGCGCCATGGCTCGATCGATCAGCAGTTGCGGATTTCCCCCGCCCTCCGCCGTCGCCGCGTAGCGTTCACCGTGAAATGGACTCAACTCGCCCTGCGCAATCAGCTGCTCGAGTACCCCGGCAACCCGTGTGGACCGCTCGATCAGCCCCGGCTCCCGGTCGTTGAGGAAAACAGCCTGGTCCGTCACCGAAAAAACCTCAGGCCAAGGCTTCAGCAACCCGGCGAACGGGGGCCGTATGCGGCCTACCGTCAAGTCTCCGATGATAAACGGGATGAAACGACTGGCGTCATGATCATTGCAGGCGACAACATGATCGATAAAACTCATACGACACAGTTCCTGGATGCGGCCGGTGCAATCAAACCGGCGGACTGGTCAACAGCCTACCGAAGTGTTGGTCACCGTACCGGTAATCACTCCACAACAGCCGCACCAACGACACGACTATCCCAGCGGTTGAGTTGCCGGCTGTCGGCAAGACGGATATCGGTTTGCAGCGATATCGCCTGCCCGGCACCCAGGGTTCCCGGCAGCCGGTATTCGGCACGGACAGACACCCTGCCGCCAGCACCCAACTCGCCCAACTGTACCCGAATATCCCGAGCCGTCACAGTGGTCGGATTCTCAAGATGAATCAACACCACGCCGGCTCGATCAATCCCCAGGCGGCTCTTGATATAACGCCCGGGATGCGCCGACAAGTCCAGTCTGACCAACGCGGTTGCCGCGGCCTTGCCCTGCTCGCTGGAGGCGCCCGAGGCCTGTTGATAGTGGGCTATGGCCTTTGGCTGGTCCCCTTCGCGCAACGCCAGCCCCCCGAGCAGGTAGTGGGCATCAGCCGTCGGCAGCAACTCCACGCTGCGACTCAGATCCCGCCGTGCTCCGGATCGGTCTCCCAACTCGGCCTTCAGCGCTCCCCGCATCAGAAAATGACGAAAAAAACCGTCATCCAGCGCCACTGCCTTATCGTAGGCAGTTAACGCTTTCGTGTCGGCACCCTGTTGCGCCAGGGCATCACCCTTCAGCCCATAAAACAGCGCTTCCCGGGGCTCGATTCCGATTGCCCGATCCGCCAGCATGAGCGCTTTATCGGACTGTTTTTTCTGCAATGCTGCCCGTCCTTCGGTGTACGCCTCGTAGGCCGGGGCGGTTTTTTTCAGCACACCGACCATCTGCTGGTAGCGTTCGACGCCCAACTCCCCGCCTTGTCCCAGTTCCCGTGCCCGTTGCCGATTCTTCTCCACCCGCTCTGCGGAAGGCGGATGGCTGGCAAACAGCCCACTCAGCCAGTTCTCCTTACGATCCTTCGACAACCGCACAAAGGTCTCCTGCAGCCCGACCGCGGCCTGCGGGTCATAGCCTGCCCGCGCCATGTAGACCATACCGTAGCGATCGGCTTCCAGTTCGGCATCCCGGGAGTACCCCTGATTGATCAGGTTGGCCCCGACAGCCGCGGCACCTACGGCCAGTTGTGAATAATCGCTATCACGTGCCGCCACACCGGCAGCCATCAACACCCCCTGCAGCACCACGCCCCGTTCGATGCCTTTGGCACCATGTCGTGCCGCCGCATGGACGATCTCATGCCCCAGTACAGCGGCCAGTTCCGCTTCACTGTTCAGCTCCAGCAAAAGCCCCCGATTGACCGCGATCTTGCCGCCCGGCAGAGCCCAGGCGTTGGGGGTGGAATCATTCAATACCGCGAATTCATAGGGGAGTTTCCGGTCACTAACCGCCGCCAGGCGTTGTCCCACCTGCTGCACATAGCGGGTTAGTTCCGGTTCAAGCTTGTAGTCGCCGCCCTGCATCTGCCGACTGGGTTCATACTGTTTCCGCCCGATCTCCAACTCACTCTGTTCCGAGATCAGGGACAATTCACTCTTGCCGGTGACCGGGTTGGTGGCGCAGCCGGAGAGGCCCACCAGCACCAGCGCGCAACCGAACGTACGACTGGCGATTTTAAAGATTCTTCGGCGATTAACGTTCATTTTCCCTTTTCCTTTCGTTTCGTTTGACCTCATCCCACGCCCCGTCCATCACCGATAGATCCGACGCCTGCAGGGTCGTACCTTGGTCCAGCAGGACCGATTCCATGGCATTGAAACGTGTCTCGAACTTGCCGTTGGCCGCCCGCAGCAGACTCTCGGCATCCAGTCCAAGGTGCCGGGAGAGGTTGACACAACTGAACAGCAGATCTCCCATCTCATCCGCCATGCGTGCCTCGTCTCTGTGCGGCCTGCGCAATTCAACCTCGAGCTCATCCAGCTCCTCTCGTACCTTGGCCAGTACATCCTCGCTCTCCGACCAATCAAAACCGACTTTTGCCGCCCGCTTCTGTAGCTTGCTTGCGCGCAATAGGGCCGGTAGGGCATGCGCTATCCCCTGCAGATGGCGAGCCGCTCCCCCGATTGCACGACTTTGCCGCTCCCGCGCCTTTAACTGCTCCCAGACAATGCTCTGCTCCTCGGCATTCGCCACCTGATCATCGGCAAACACATGGGGATGACGCCGGACCATTTTTTCACAAATGCCGTGAACCACATCATCCAGATCGAAGTGCTCCTGTTCACTGGCGATCCGCGCATAGAACACGACCTGGAACAACAGATCCCCCAACTCGCTACAGAGTTCCCCCATATCACCCTTGGCGATGCTGTCTGCCACCTCATACACCTCTTCGATGGTATAGGGAACAATAGTCTCCAGCGTCTGCTCCCTGTCCCATGGACAGCCGTTATCGGGGTCACGAAGTTGCGCCATGATCTCTACCAGCCGTTGTATGGTCATTTTATTTCCCCGGATAATCGTCTGCCATGCAATAGAAGCCGGTGGATTTTCAACACCACCTGCTTCGATTGAAACTTAACTCATCAAGTAGCGGTCTTTATATAAAACCCGCGTTTTTTTTACAAACATTCACGGCAAACCAAACAAACATAAACTAAGCTTCCTGAGTAAGGGACTAGCAGAATAAAGCCGGATGACACTAACAACAAGGTTGCGCTGACTGCGCAAAAGAAAACCAAGCAGCGGGCAAACTGGGCGAGGAGAAAACTGACACCATACTGCGGTAAGTGCGGATGGCGGTACCGTATAACACTATCAGGAGGGACGACTCCATGACCATTTTTGACCATTTTCAAGGCCGTTATGAGGCGGTACAAGAATCGGAAATAACAATCGAAGCCTATCTCGATCTCTGCAAAGAGAATCGGTCGGCATATGCATCCGCAGCAGAGCGTCTGCTGATCGCCATCGGCGATCCTGTTTTGATCGATACCAGTAAAGACCCACGCCTGAGTCGCATTTTCTCAAACAAGGTAATCAAGACCTACCCCAGCTTCAACGGATTTTACGGAATGGAAGATGCCATAGAGTCTGTGGTGTCATTCCTGCGTCACGCAGCCCAGGGTCTGGAAGAAAAGAAGCAGATCCTGTACCTGTTAGGCCCGGTGGGTGGCGGCAAGTCGTCCCTTGCCGAACAACTCAAATACCTGATGGAGAAAGTACCCTTTTATGCCTTAAAAGGTTCTCCGGTGAATGAGAGTCCACTGGGCCTATTCGACCCTGATGAGGATGGCGAACTCATCCTGGAGCGGTATGGCATTCCTCGTCGATACCTGGACCATATCCCCAGCCCATGGGCGGTCAAGCGTCTACGTGAGTATGGCGGCGACATCTCCAAATTCAAGGTAGTCAAACTCTGGCCCAGCCGACTCAGCCAAACCGCTATCGCCAAAACCGAACCGGGCGACGAAAACAACCAGGACATCTCCAGCCTGACAGGCAAGGTGGATATCAGAAAGTTGGATGAATTCTCGCAGGATGATCCGGATTGTTACAGCTTTTCAGGCGGACTCTGCCAGGCCAACCAGGGCCTGCTGGAGTTTGTCGAGATGTTCAAGGCACCGATTAAGGTGCTGCATCCGCTACTCACGGCTACCCAGGAGGGCAACTACAAGGGCACCGAAGGAATATCCGCCATACCGTTTGAGGGCATCATACTGGCTCATTCCAATGAATCCGAATGGCAGAGCTTTAAAAATAACAAGAATAACGAGGCATTCCTCGACCGGGTAAACATCGTCAAGGTTCCGTATTGCCTGCGGGTCACGGAAGAGATCGATATTTATAAAAAACTGATTGCCAACTCCAGTCTGGCAGATGCCCCCTGCGCACCGGACACCCTGAAGATGATGGCCCAGTTTGCGGTACTGACGCGCCTGAAAGAACCGGAAAACTCCAATATCTGGAGCAAGATGCGGGTCTACGACGGCGAGAATCTTAAGGACACTGATCCGAAAGCCAAAAGCCTGATGGAGTACAAGGACTACGCCGGTGTCAACGAAGGCATGAACGGCCTCAGCACCCGTTTCTCCTATAAAATACTCTCCAAGGTATTCAACTTTGACAATACCGAGATCGCCGCCAACCCGGTGCATCTGCTCTATGTGCTTGAACAGCAGATCATGCAGGAACAGTTCCCTCCCGAGTTGCAGGAGCGTTATCTGGAATACATCAAGGGCCATCTGGTACCGGAGTACATCAAGTTCATCGGCAAAGAAATCCAGACCTCCTACCTGGAGAGCTACTCCGAATATGGCCAGAATATCTTCGACCGATATGTAACCTATGTGGATTACTGGTTGCAGGATCAGGAGTTCCGCGATCCGGATACCGGTGAATTCCTCAACCGCTCCGCCCTGAATGAAGAGTTGGAGAAGATTGAGAAACCGGCCGGCATTTCCAATCCCAAGGACTTCCGTAACGAGATTGTCAATTTCGTACTCCGGGCACGGGCCAACAATAACGGCAAGAACCCAAACTGGACCAGCTATGAAAAGCTGCGCACGGTCATCGAAAAGAAGATGTTCTCCAACACCGAGGAGTTGTTGCCGGTCATCAGTTTTAACGCCAAGGCCTCTACCGAAGATCAGCAGAAACATGAAGACTTCATCAGCAGGATGATGACCAAAGGCTATACACGAAAGCAGGTCCGGCTGTTATCCGAGTGGTATTTACGGGTACGTAAATCGAACTGAGCCAGAGCGAGGTGATTAACGATCAACCGATAAAGTCTCAAAGTAAGGAAGTAATTCATGGCCATGATCATTGACCGAAGACTCGACGGGCGTAACAAAAGTGCGGTGAACCGTCAGCGCCTGATGCGGAGATATAAGCAGCAGATCAAAAAATCCGTATCGGATGCGATCAGCAAACGGTCCATCACGGACACACAGTCAGGCGAGAAGATCAATATCCCTGCCAAGGATGTCAAGGAACCGATCATCCATCATGGCCAGGGCGGAATACATGAACATGTCCATCCGGGGAACAAGCAGTTCAGCCAGGGAGACAAGGTCAAGCGCCCCGAAAAGTCGGGCCAGGGCGGCGGCGGTGGCCAGGCATCCAACTCCGGTGAAGGGGAAGATGATTTTGGGTTTGAGATATCCAAGGACGAATACCTCGATCTGTTGTTTGAAGAGTTGGCGCTGCCCAACCTGGTAAAGACCAAGGTAGTGGCACAATCCACCAAGACCCTGGTCAGGGCTGGATTCTCCAACACTGGCGTTGCCTCCAATCTGAACCTGTTGCGTACCATGCGGCGGGCCAAGGGCCGCAAGATCGCCATCGCCTCACCCTACAGCAAACGCTGCAGGGAACTCCAGCAGTTGCTTGAACTGGAACTTGAGAAAAAACCGCACAACGAAGAGAAGATAAAAAGTCTGCGCGAGGAGTTGTCGCTACTTCGATCCCGTATTGACGCCATTCCCTTCATCGATACCTACGACCTGAAATTCAACCAGTTCATTCCGCAGCCAAAGCCGATCACCCAGGCTGTCATGTTCTGTATCATGGATGTCTCCGGCTCCATGAGCCAGGCCACCAAGGATATCGCCAAACGCTTTTTTATCCTGCTCTACCTGTTTCTCAGCCGTAGTTATGAAAAAACCGATGTAGTGTTCATCCGTCACCACACCTCGGCCAAGGAGGTGGATGAGGAGGAGTTCTTCTACTCACGGGAGACCGGCGGCACGATCGTCTCCAGCGCCCTGAAACTGATGCGCGATATCATTCGGGATCGCTACCCCACCGAGGATTGGAATATCTATGCCGCCCAGGCCAGTGACGGCGACAACTGGGAAGACGACAGCGCTACCTGCCGCAACCTCATGATCGATTCGATCATGCCATATCTGCAGTATTACGCCTATGTCGAGATACACAACCAGGAGCACCAGGGCCTATGGAGGGAGTATGAAAAGGTCGGCACGGTTTTTGAGACCTTCTCCATGAAGCAGATCAGGGATGCCGGCGAGATCTATCCGGTGTTCCATGAACTCTTTAAAAGGCAAGAGGCATGACAAATTGGCACGGTAGACAATTTTCACGGCCGCAGGTCGCCCGTCAGGGTGCGGCACATGACTGCATGGATGCAGGATGTACGACCCCATGGATGGGGGGGGTAGACGGCGTCGGGAACAGGCGGTCGAGAGCAACGCAGGGAGCGGTTGCCGAGGGAGGTGCCGGATGAATATTCCTGGCGGTAAGCAGCACCCCGATGACAAACGGCGGCCGGTGCCCGCCAAACGCCGGATCATCTCCACCGAGTCAGACTGGACGTTCGACCTGATTGATGAGTACAACCAGGAGATTGAACGGATCGCCAAGGATGTCTATCACCTGGACTGCTATCCGGTACAACTCGAGCTGATCTCCAGCGAACAGATGATGGACGCCTACGCCTCGGTCGGCATGCCGATCGGCTATAACCACTGGAGCTTCGGCAAACAGTTTGTGATCACGGAAAAAAACTACAAGCGGGGCCAGATGAACCTGGCCTATGAAATTGTCATCAACTCCAATCCCTGTATCGCCTACCTGATGGAGGAGAACACCCTGACCATGCAGGCACTGGTGATTGCCCATGCCGCTTATGGTCATAACAGCTTCTTCAAAGGTAATTACCTGTTCAAGATCTGGACCGATGCCGAGGCGATTATCGATTATCTGATCTTCGCCAAAAATTACATTGCCGAATGTGAAGAGAAGCACGGCATTCAAGAGGTGGAGGAGATACTCGACTCCTGCCATGCCCTGATGAATTTTGGCGTCGATCGTTACAAGCGTCGCGCCGGCGAGACCCTGGAAGATGAACCCCACGTACAGTCAGACCGGGAGCGGATACTGCAGCACCACGTCAATGAGTTGTGGCGTCAGCTGAACATTCATGAGCCGCAAGAGAAAGAGAATAACACCAAACGCATTCCACCCGAACCACAGGAAAATATTCTCTACTTTCTGGAAAAGAATGCCCCCCTATTGAAATCGTGGCAGCGCGAGATCATACGCATCGTGCGCAAGATTGCGCAGTACTTTTATCCGCAACGGCAAACCCAGGTAATGAATGAGGGGTGGGCCTGTTTCTGGCATTACACCATCATGAACCATATGTATGACGAAGGGCTGATCAATGATGCCGCCATGCTGGAGTTCATGCATACCCATACCAATGTCATCGCCCAGCCGGATTTTGACAGCCCCTACTACTCCGGCATCAACCCTTACGCACTCGGCTTCAAGATGATGATGGATATTCGAAACATCTGTGAAAACCCGACCGAGGAGGATCTCCAGTGGTTTCCGGACATTGTCCATTCAGACTGGCAGACGACCCTCGACTTCGCCATGCGCAACTTCAAGGACGAGAGTTTTATCGGACAATATCTGTCGCCCCGATTGATTCGTGAATTCAGGCTGTTTTCGGTACTGGATGACGACCGGGAGGAAAACCTGAGCATCTCTGCCATCCATGATGATGCGGGCTATCGGGCGGTGCGTGAAAAATTGAGTGCCCAGTACAACCTGAGCAACCGGGAACCCAATCTTCAGGTCTACAATGTGGATCATCAAGGGGACAGAACCCTGACACTCCGATATTACAAGGATCACAATCGCCCCCTCTCGGACACGACCGACGAGGTGATCAAGCACCTGCACCGGTTATGGGGCTTCAAGGTCGATATTGAAGCGGTGGAGAGTGACGGCAGCACCCGGATCACCCATCGTTGTCCACAACCGACCTCCGAAGAGATAACCTAGCGCTCCTGCAGACTGTAACACTTGGGCGAGACGCCCAACTCACTTCGAAACATGGCGGCAAAGGCACTGCTACTCTGATAGCCCAATTCAAAGGCGACCCGGGTAACCGATTCACCCTGTCCCAGCCGCTCGATCGCCTCCATCAGACGCAGCCGTCTGCGCCAGGCACCAAAACTCATGCCGGTCTCTTTGACAAACAGACGCGACAGGGTTCGCGCACTGGTGCCGACACGTTTCGCCCAATCCCCGATTTTCCCCGGATCAGCAGGCTGCTCAACCAGTGCGTCAATCACCTTTCTGACCTTCGGATGCCTGGACATGGGCAGATGTAGCGGCGCCCGCTGCATCTGCCGCAATTCATCCACAATTACTTCCATCAAGCGTCGCTCCGGCCCCAGCGACGGGTAGCTGTTGCCGATCTTCACGGCGCGCAATATCAGCTCCCGTAGCAGCGGGCTCACGGCAATGACGCAACAGTCAGAGGGCAGGTCACCGCTCCAGGCGGGATCGACGTAGATGGAGCGAATGGCAATCGCCTCGGTGGCAATCACTTGATGCTCAATCATGGAAGGTATCCAAACCGCCTGAGTTGAGGGGACCAACCAGGTACCCAGGGCAGTGCTCACCCGCATCACGCCCTGAATTGAATAGAGCAGTTGCGCCCGAGGGTGGGTATGGGGTGCCCCCTGTTCCCGCTCAAGATCAAGTGCGATGGAGACCACAGGAAGGTCGGGATTGAGGATCTGCCCGGTGGGTGAAGATGGCAACATTGGCATTTTCTCTATAAAAAATGTCTTTTTAACTGTAACACGCCAGAGCAGATTGAGCGACAATCAGCCAATGAAATCCCCGATTACCCATCCCTGGAAGCGTCCCGACATCCTGCTAATGTTGATGGCGGCCGCCGTGCCCATCAGTTTCGCCGCCTGGCAGGCATTGCTGAACAACTTCGCCATTGAGATGGCTTCCTTTACCGGCAAGGAGATGGGCATCCTGCAGAGCCTGCGCGAAATTCCCGGGTTCCTTGCCTTTGGTGTGATTTTCCTACTGTTGCTGTTCCGGGAGCAGACCCTGGCCTATATCTCCCTGCTGCTGCTTGGAATCGGTAGCGCGCTGACCGGTTTTTTCCCTTCGGTGATCGGTCTCTACCTCACTACTATTGTCATGTCGATCGGCTTCCACTATTACGAGACCCTGCAGACCTCACTCGCGCTGCAGTGGATAGACAAACAGTCGTCCGCCGAAACTCTGGGACGCCTGATCGCCACCGGCTCCTTTGCGGCCATCCTCACCTTTGGACTGATCTGGCTGGGCAATGACCTGCTGCAGCTGGGCTATCAATGGCTCTATCTACTCACCGGGGGTATCACCGTGGTTATCGCCCTGATTGCCTGGACCGCCTTTCCGCTTTTTCCACAGCATACCGACCAACATAAACACATGGTGCTGCGGCGCCGCTACTGGCTCTACTATGCCCTGACCTTCATGTCGGGCGCGCGTCGGCAGATCTTTGTGGTATTCGCCGGTTTTCTGATGGTCGAGAAGTTCGGCTACTCGGTCAGTGATATCGCCATGCTGTTTCTGCTCAACGCCGCGCTGAATGTAATGTTCGCCCGGCGCATCGGCCGGCTGGTCGGACGGATCGGCGAGCGCAATGCACTGGTAATCGAATACACAGGCCTGATCCTGGTGTTCAGCGGCTATGCCCTGGTTGAGCAGGCCGAACTGGCCGCCGGACTCTATGTCCTGGACCATCTGTTCTTCGCCATGGCGATCGCCCTCAAAACCTATTTTCAGAAGATCGCCGCACCACAGGATATTGCCGCCACTGCTGGTGTCAGCTTCTCCATCAACCACATCGCAGCGGTGGTGATACCGGCCAGCTTCGGACTGCTCTGGCTCGCATCACCGGAGCTGGTGTTCTACTCCGGAGCGGCGATGGCGCTGGTCTCACTGCTGCTCTCCCTGCTGATCCCGGACGTTCCGGAAGCCGGTTGTGAACACCGCTTTTCCCGCCTGGTGGCGGAACGCTGATTCTGATCGCGACCGGAGCGCCGCAACGCTCTGAGCGTCCCAGGCGGCCGAAAGGCCTTCCGTGCCCACGGTTCCTGTCCGCGGCTTCAGATAGGCATGCCTAACGGCATCGTCGCCGACTCCATCCACCGGATTATTTATGCGACCAGGGCACGCGGCCCCGCACTTCGACTGCTGACGGATTGACAGTTACCAGACTTTGACTAGAATTGACGGTTCGTCACTGACGAACCGTCAATCCACTTCTGAACCCCAGGCGTTTATGCATGAGTCCAAGACCTGTCAATACAGAACGACTGCTGGCCCGCGAACAGGAGTTGATTGAAACCGCTCTGAGTATCATGGAACAAGAGGGCACCGCCGGCCTGACCATGGACAAGGTCGTGGCCAGAGTCCCGTATTCCAAGGGAACCGTGTACAACCATTTCTGCAGTCGGGAAGATCTGCTGACCGGCATCTGTAACGCCGGCATGGAGACCCTGGCAGAGCTGTTTTCCCGGGCTGTCATGTTTCAGGGCACCACCCGAGAGCGGCTGTTGGCCATCCACTATGCCTATCTGCTGCACGCCCTACTGGACCCGATTAAATTCATGCTGGTTATCTCGGCCAAAACCGCCAGCCTGATCGAACGCACCTCAGAACGCCGGCTAACCGCACTCTATGAACTGGAGGGACGCCTGATGGGACCCATGTTTGAACTGGTGAATGAGGCCATAGCCGGTGGAGAGTTGACACTCTCTCCCCACATGAGTCGCCGACAGATTGTGTTCACTAACTGGGCCGGCAGTTTTGGCGCCATCGCCCTGCTGATCAGCAGCAAGGACAAATGTAGCGGCAGGGACGGCCTGGATACCCAGACCGAGGTGTTCAATCACGCCAATCTACTGTTGGATGGCATGCAATGGCGACCACTGACCCCTGAGTGGGATTATGCATCGACCCTGGACCGCATCATATCTGAGATATTCCCCCGGGAATCCGCATTGATCGGGAAGCTCAAACAAGAAGCCCGCTGCGGGGTTACGAACCCCGACCTCGAGACGGAAAACCACGCGTCACAAACATCCATTCCGGGTCAATAAAAGGTTCCCGGACAATAGACTATCGCACAGGCGCAAACGCCGTATCCAGGTGCTCGGATCAAGGAGAAAGACATCATGCACCAGAAGTTGACACCCTGGATTCTGAAACACCCGGTGCTTGTCATACTGGCCACTATCCTGCTGGTTGCGGTGGTGGCCTCCGGGGCCCGGCATCTGGTATTCAAAAGTGATTACCGGGTATTTTTTGGCGAGGAAAATCCTCAGTTGAACGCCTATGAGGCGATCCAGAAGATCTACAGCAAGAGCGACAATGTCGCTTTCATTATCGCCCCGAAAGATGGCCGGATCTTTACCAACGAGCGGCTTGAAGCGATCCGGGAACTCACCGAAGCCTCCTGGCAAATCCCCTTCTCCACCCGGGTCGACTCGATCACCAACTATCAATACAGCTACGCCGACGGCGATGAGTTGATTGTTGAAGACCTGGCCCTGGAACCACTACAGATGGATCAGGCCGCACAGGAACGGGCCAGGAACATTGCCATTAATGAGCCGCTGCTCAGGAATAAATTGATCTCGCCCCAGGCGCACGTGACCGTGATCAACACCACGGTACAGCTCCCGGGGATCAATCCCGTGGAAGAGGTACCGCAAGTTGCCAGCAAGGTACGCGAACTTCGAGATCGGTTCCTGTCACAAAATCCGGACATAGATGTCTATCTCTCCGGCATGGTGATGATGAACAACAGTTTTGCCGAGGCCTCCCTGGAGGACAGCGCCACCCTGGTGCCGGTGATGTTTCTGATCGTGACGCTGGCCATCGGGTTGCTGCTGCGGACCATCACCGGCACCCTCTCCACCATTCTGGTCATCATCTTCAGCATTGCCACAACCATGGGCATCGCCGGCTGGAGCGGCTTCTACCTGACCGCTCCCTCCGCCAGCGCACCGACCATGATTTTGACCCTGGCGGTGGCCGACTGCATTCATATTCTGACCACGCTATTTTATGAGATGCGTAACGGGGTCGAAAAACGTCAGGCCATTCTGGACAGCCTGCGCATCAATTATCAGCCGATTTTTCTCACCAGCATCACCACCGCCATCGGCTTTCTGAGCATGAACTTTTCCGACTCCCCGCCGTTCAGGGACTTGGGCAATCTGGTCGCCATCGGCGTGATGCTCGCCTTTCTCTTTTCCGTCACCCTGTTTCCCGCCCTGCTGTCGCTGCTGCCCCTGAAAGTGAAGCAGCACAAGGCGCGTGGTGACCTGATGATGCACTTCGCCGACTTTGTCGTGCACAACCGCCGCTGGTTGTTACCGGTCACCTCTCTGGTCATGGTTTTCATCATGCTGTTTCTGCCGCAAAACAAACTCAATGATGATTTCGTCAAGTATTTCGATACCACGGTCCCTTTCCGACAAGCCACCGATTTCATGCAGGAGAACATCTCCGGCATGACCACCATGGAGATATCCCTGGACAGCGGCAAGTCCAGTGGCATCAACGACCCGGCTTTCCTGCAGAAACTGGAACAACTGAGTCAGTGGCTGCGTGACCAACCGGAGACGGATCATGTCAACACCCTGAGTGACACCCTGAAACGGTTGAGCCGCAACATGCATGAAGACGATACAGCCTGGTATCGCCTGCCCGACAGCCAGGAGCTGGCAGCACAGTATCTGCTGTTGTACGAGATGTCCCTGCCGTATGGACTGGACCTGAATAACCAGCTCAACGTGGACAAATCCTCTACTCGCCTGATTGCCACCTTCGACAACATGACCAGCAACGAGCAGATTGACCTGGAGCAGCGGATACTGCTCTGGCTTGAACGTAATGCGCCTGAATACAAAGTGACCATCGCCAGCCCGGCCCTGATGTTTTCCCATATCGGCCAACGTAACATTCGCAGCATGCTGCTGGGCGTCACCTTTGCGCTGATACTGATCTCACTGTTACTCGGTGTTGCCCTGAAATCGATCAAGTTCGGTCTGATCAGTCTGTTGCCGAACCTGACCCCGGCCGCGGTCGGCTTTGGTGCCTGGTATTTCATCAATGGTCAGGTGGGGTTGGCGCTGTCAGTGGTCGCCGGCATGACCCTCGGCATCGTGGTGGATGACACGGTGCACTTCCTGAGCAAATATCTGCGCGCCCGCCGAGAGCGTGATGCCGACCCGCATGCGGCGGTGCGCTACGCCTTCAGCAGCGTCGGCCGAGCGCTCTGGATCACTACCCTGGTGCTGGTCAGCGGCTTCATGGTACTGGCCCAGTCAACCTTCAAGGTAAATGCCGACATGGGACTTTTGACGGCACTCACCATACTGATCGCGCTGGCCATCGACTTCCTGTTCCTGCCGCCGCTACTGATGAAACTCGATACCCACCCGATTACCACAACTGAAGGAGCCATAAAGGATGAGAAGGCAAAGAATGCCGCTTAGGATATTCCTGATACTGACGCTGCTTGGCGTACAACCGCTGTTGCATGCTGAATCGGCGGAACAGAAAGGCCAGGCCATCGCCGCCGAGAGCATTGCCCGAGACACCGGCTGGGGTGACATGAAAGCCGATATGCAGATGATCCTGCGCAACCGACAGGGCGAGGAGAGTCTGCGTGAAATGCGCATGCAGTCACTCGAACAGGAGAACGATGGCGACAAGAGCCTAACCGTTTTCGACAAACCGCTGGATGTAAAGGGCACTGCCTTCCTCAGCTTTTCACACGCCCTGGGCGCCGACGACCAGTGGCTCTACCTGCCGGCACTGAAGCGGGTCAAACGAATCTCGTCACGTAACAAATCCGGCCCCTTCATGGGTTCCGAATTTGCCTATGAAGACCTCAGCTCGTTCGAGATAGAAAAGTACACCTATAAGTACATCAGGGACGAGGTGATCAATGGCCTGGACTGCTTCGTGGTTGAACAGTATCCGGTGGACAAGAACTCCGGCTACACCCGCCGTCTGGTATGGATCGACAAGTCGGAATACCGGGTACAGCGCGTAGAGTTCTATGACCGCAAGGACAGCCCGCTGAAAACCCTCGCTTACACCGGTTATCAACAGTATCTGGACAAATACTGGCGGCCGGACCGGATGGATATGGTCAATCACCAGACCGGGAAAAGTACCGAACTGCGCTGGATGAATTTCCAGTTCGGGACCGGCCTCAAGGAGGCGGATTTCAATAAAAACAGCTTGAAGCGTGCCCGCTGACATGAACCGACGCCAGATAAAACAGTGGCTGCCCTTTGTCCTGTTGGTATTGCCGACTATCGGTACCGCAGAAAACCGACTGGAGACCAGCGGCAAGGTGGGTCTGGAGTTGCGGCTGTTTTCGCACAGTCCCCAGTTTGCCGAACAGCATGATGCATCCAATCTTTCCGGCTTTATTGAACCGCAGTTTTTCTACACCTGGAACGAAGATGCGGACTATGTGAAATTCATCCCCTACTTGCGCTGGGACCAGCATGACCGGGAACGTACCCACGGCGATATCCGGCAACTGAGCTGGAGCCATATCGACGACGGCTGGGAATTGCACAGCGGGATTAACAAGGTGTTCTGGGGTGTGACCGAGTTCCAGCACCTGGTCGACACCATCAACCAGACGGACGGGGTCGAGGATATCGACGGCGAGGACAAACTGGGACAGCCCATGGTCCACCTCTCCCTGGCTAGACCCTGGGGCATTCTGGACCTGTTCGCCCTGCCCGGTTTTCGCGAACGCACCTTTGCCGGTAGCGACGGACGCCTGCGAAGTGGACTGGTGGTGGACACCAGCCAGGCGGCCTATGAATCTGCAGCCGGTGACACACATCTTGACTTGGCGGCCCGCTGGAGTCGCACCCTGGGCGACTATGATATCGGCTTGCACTGGTTCCGTGGCACCAACCGGGAGCCGCTCCTGCTGCCTGGCACGGATGGCGGCGGCAACCCCGTCCTGACTCCGTACTATGAACAGATCAACCAGCTCGGCATGGATCTGCAGGCGACGCTGGATGACTGGCTGTGGAAACTCGAGATGCGCTGGCGCGACGGTCAGCGCGACAGTTTCTGGGCCCTGCAAGGCGGCTTTGAGTACACACTCTACGGCATCGCCGACAGCGACACCGACCTGGGGCTGCTGCTGGAGTACGGCTGGGACGAACGGGGTACCCGGTCCACCAGCCTGGCCCAGAATGATCTCTTTTTCGGTGCCCGCATCGCCCTGAATGACGCCGAGAGCAGTGAACTGCTGGCGGGTATCGGTTATGACCTGGATTATCACAGCCACAGCCTACAGGTAGAGGCCAGCAGCCGCATCGGCAGCGGCTGGAAAGCCAGCCTGGACCTGCGCCTGTTCTCCGGCGATGAGGCCAACGACCCGCTATCAGCGCTGCGCCGGGATGATCATCTGCAACTCACCCTGGAACGCTATTTCTAACGGCCCGCCCGGTGGGTGGACGTCATCCCCGTCGGTTTCATCAACCCAGCACCGAATCCCAATCCTTCCAGACCGGCTCAAAGCCCTGCCGGCGGATCATTGCCGCCACCTCTTCGGCGCTGCGTTCGTCGCTGATCTCAAACTGCTCCAGCGCCTCTTCCTCAATGGAGTAGCCACCCGGCTCAGTCTTGGAACCGGCACTCATGGAGGTGATGCCCAGTTTCAGCAGGTGATCACGGAATTCGGGCCGCTCGCGGGTGGAGAGGGAGATTTCCACGTTTTCGCTGTAGATCCGATAGGCGCAGATCAACTGCACGAAATCCCGGTCCGTCACCACCACGTTGGGTGACTGCACCCCCTCGGCCGGCCGCAGGCGGGGCAAAGAGATGGAGTACTTGGTCTGCCAGTACTGGCGCTCCAGATAACCCAGGTGCAGGGCGACAAACGCCGCATCGGTACGCCAATCCTCCAGTCCCAGCAAGGTACCCAGGCCGATGCGATGAATACCGGCACGCCCCAGCCGGTCCGGGGTCTCCAGGCGGTACTCGAAATTGCGCTTCTTGCCTTTCGGGTGATACTGCTGGTAGTTGGCCCGGTGGTAGGTTTCCTGATAGAGCAGCACACTGTTGAGGCCTTTTTTGATCAGCCGTTCATAATCGGCCTGATCCAGGGACTGCACCTCCATGGAGAGACTGGAAAAATAGGGCCTGATCCACGCCAGGGCCTGCTCCAGGTAGTCCACCCCGACCGTGCGATTGGCCTCGCCGGTCACCAACAGCAGATGCTCAAAACCGTGCGCCTTGATCGCTTCCACTTCCTGCATGATCTGCTGCTGATTCAGGGTCCGGCGTTCCAGCTTGTTGTGCACACTGAATCCGCAATAGGTGCAGATATTGTGGCACTCATTGGAGAGGTACATCGGAATATAGAGCTGGGTGGTGTTGCCGAAGCGTTTGCGCGTCAGTTGGTAACTGAGCTGCGCCATGCGCTCCAGGTAAGGCACCGCCGCCGGCGAGACCAGGGCACAGAAATCATCCAGGTCCCGTTTTCCCTGCCTATTCAGCGCCCGCTCCACATCACTTGCCTGTTTACTGTCGATGCATGCGGCCATTCCTTCCCAGCTATGCTGCTCAAAGATCGGCAAAAAGCTCATGATTGTCTCACTCCTGCCCCAGGAAAGCGGTCAACGGACTGCTCGCCTCGGCTGCTTTACTGACATTGCCCAGCCTGGCCTCATAGGCCATGCGCCCGCACAGGGTGGCCATGCGGAAGGCGTCGGCCATGGCCACCGGATCACCGGCCACGGCAATCGCGGTATTCACCAATACCGCGTCAGCGCCCATCTCCATCGCCTCGGCCGCCTGGGATGGCGCGCCGATGCCGGCATCCACCACCACCGGCACCGTGCTCTGCTCGATGATAATCTCCAGCATGGCGCGGGTCTGCAGCCCCTGATTGGTACCGATGGGTGCGCCCAACGGCATCACGGCGGCGGCGCCCGCATCTTCCAGACGCTTGCAGAGTACCGGGTCGGCATTGATATAGGGCAAGATGATAAAGCCCTCTTTGGCCAGTATCTCGGTGGCCGCCAGGGTCTCGATGGGGTCCGGCAGCAGATAGCGGGGATCGGGATGGATCTCCAGCTTCAGCAGATTGGTCTGTAGCGCCTCCCGCGCCAGTTGCGCCGCCAGCACCGCCTCCTTGGCGGTACGCACACCGGAGGTATTGGGCAGCAGATTGACGTCGGGAATCTGCAGATGGGAGACCACCTCGTCCTCCTGCTCCTGCAGCCGCACCCGGCGCAGCGCCACTGTCACCAGTTCACTGCCGGAGGCGACCACCGCATCGTGCATCAGCCGGTTGGAGCCGAACTTGCCGGTGCCGAGAAACAGCCGCGACTGAAAGGTATGTTCGGCAATCTTTAATGGTTCAGTTTTCATGCTTTACCCGTTCCTTGAATAATGGAGAGACCACCGGTTAACTCAACCGCCCTGGACCGGGGCGATGACCAGCACCCGGTCCTGCGCCTGCAGCCGATAGCCGGACCACGCATCCTGGCGGATCACTGTGTCGTTCACCGCCACCGCCACCGGGCGTCCGCCGGTGAGGTCGGCAAGCAGCGACGCCAGGGTCTGACCGGGCTCGATCCGGGTCTCTTCATCATTCACGTAGATATTCATCACCCAGCATCAGGCCTCTTTGTAGATCTCGCTGCCACCGGCGGTAAACTCCTGCGACTTCTCGCTCATGCCCACCTCAACAGCCGTTGTCAGGTCATCCAGACCTTTCTTGTTGGCATATTCGCGCACATCCTGGGAGATCTTCATGGAGCAGAACTTGGGGCCGCACATGGAACAGAAGTGGGCTACCTTGGCCGACTCCTTGGGCAGGGTGGCATCGTGGTATTCGCGCGCCCGTTCCGGGTCGAGTCCCAGGTTGAATTGATCCTCCCAACGGAACTCGAAGCGCGCCTTGGACATGGCATTATCGCGGATCTGCGCGCCGGGATGCCCCTTGGCCAGATCCGCCGCATGGGCGGCAATTTTGTAAGTGATGATGCCCTCGCGCACATCCTCCTTCTCCGGCAGACCGAGATGTTCCTTCGGGGTCACGTAACAGAGCATGGCGCAACCGTACCAGCCGATCATGGCGGCGCCGATGCCGGAGGTGATGTGGTCATAGCCCGGTGCGATATCGGTCACCAGTGGGCCCAGGGTATAGAAGGGGGCCTCGTAGCACTCCTGCAACTCCTTGTCCATGTTCTCCTTGATCATCTGCATCGGCACATGACCGGGGCCTTCTATCATCACCTGCACATCGTGTTCCCAAGCCTTCTTGGTCAACTCGCCCAGGGTCTCCAGTTCGGCAAACTGGGCCTGATCGTTACCGTCTGCAATGGAGCCGGGGCGCAGCCCGTCACCCAGCGAGAAGGCCACATCATAGGCCTTCATGATCTCGCAGATCTCGTCATAGCGGGTGTAAAGGAAGTTCTCCTTATGATGGGCCAGGCACCACTTGGCCAGGATGGAACCGCCACGGGAGACGATGCCGGTCATCCGTTGCGCGGTCATCGGCACATAGCGCAGCAGCACGCCGGCATGGATAGTGAAGTAGTCCACCCCCTGCTCCGCCTGCTCGACCAGGGTATCGCGCATCACCTCCCAATTGAGGTCCTCGGCGATACCGCCCACCTTCTCCAGCGCCTGGTAGATCGGCACCGTACCGATCGGCACCGGCGAGTTACGCAGGATCCATTCGCGGGTCTCGTGGATATTCTTGCCGGTGGAGAGGTCCATGATGGTATCGGCGCCCCAGCGGATGCCCCAGGCCATCTTCTCCACCTCTTCCTCGATACTGGAACCGAGCGCGGAGTTGCCGATATTGCCGTTGATCTTGACCAGGAAGTTACGGCCGATAATCATCGGTTCCAACTCGGTGTGGTTGATATTGGCGGGGATGATCGCCCGGCCACGCGCCACCTCTTCACGGACAAATTCCGGGGTGATCTCCTTGGGAATGGCCGCACCGAAGCTGAAACCGGGGTGCTGTTGCTGCAACAGCCCCTGCTCCCGCGCCTCCTGCAGGCGCATATTCTCACGCAGGGCGATAAACTCCATTTCAGGCGTCACTATGCCCTTGCGGGCATAGTGCATCTGGGTCACATTGGCACCGGACTTGGCCCGGCGCGGCTCGCGCAGATGCTCAAAGCGCAGCGCATCCAGTTCCGGATTATCCTTCCTCTGGCGGGTGAACTGAGAACTGACTCCGGACAGTCTTTCGGTGTCATTCCGCTCTTCGATCCAGCTACGGCGGATCTCCGGCAGGCCCGCCCGCAGATCGATTTTCACATCGGGGTCGGTATAGATTCCGGAGGTATCGTACACCAGCACCGGCGGATTCTTCTCCGCGCCAAAGCTGGCCGGTGTATCCGTCAGGGAGATCTCACGCATCGGCACCCGAATATCGGGGCGACTCCCCTGCAGGTAGATCTTGCGGGAACCGGGAAAGCTCTCGACCGCCATGTTGCCGGTATCGACTGAGTGCTGTGGCTGCGTGTTGTCTTTGGATTGCATTGCGTTTCGTCCTCCATTAAGGGGATGGGTCAGACGAAACGGGGGTTTGAACGGAAAGGAAGGAGTGTCGCTCTTGTTTAGCCTACGGAACAGAGCCAGCTTCCCTACGCCGGTATGACCCGGATCAGGTTCAAAGGGTATTTCTCAGCCACCTCCCGGTGGCACCCCCGCTTCAATCAGGGCGGCTTATCCGCCCACATGCGCCACATGGTACAGTAAACGAAGGCGGCACGGCAATGTGCAAACGACCCGGGCATCCGCGTGCGCACAAACAACGTGCCCACCCTACGAAACCGCCCGCTGAACATCAGAACTCCAGCCGCATCAGCAGTTCCGCCAGGTCCGGCCGCCAGCCGAACTCCCTCAGTTGGACCCGGTTGTTCAGCACCACCACGTCCTCTTCCTGTAGCCGTTGCTTCTGTCGTTCGGCCTGGGGCGAGCCGGCCGGGAAGGCGATCCGCCCATCACTTCTGAGCACCCGGTACCAGGGCACCGTCATCTCATCCGGTACCTCACCCAGAGCCCGTCCCACCAGGCGGGCTCGCCTGGGCAAACCGGCCAGATCGGCGATCTGCCCATAGCTGGCCACCCGGCCCTCCGGGATCGCCAGAACGGTGCGCCAGATGCGTTGATAGTTGTTCACCTGCCTGCCCATCTACCTCACCCACCTTCAGGAAAAACTCTGACATTTCCGGATCGTTTGCCGGTTCCAGTTGTGTGCACAATCCGGGATTCCGATTGTAGGTCGTGTTGGCCAAAGGCGTAACCCGACAGGCATTGTTCAGCACAACACCTTAGTTGTGAATAAATAGAATCTGTAGCTGACAAAATGGTATTAGCCTGTTTGTTGCAACGCACAATAATGGGCGATACACTTCTCATCAATCTAACCGTTCGCTGGGAGCGACTATCATGCGTCGAGTGGTGTTCAATCAGAAGGGAGGTGTCGGCAAGTCCACCATTACCTGCAACCTGGCAGCCATCAGCGCCGCGCGCGGCAAGCGCACCTTGGTGATCGACCTGGACCCACAGGGCAATTCAACCCGCTACTTGCTCGGTACCAATCCGGCCGAACTGGATGACACCCTGGTGGACTTTTTCAAGGAGATCCTCTCCTACAGCTTCAAGCCGAAGGGCCCGGCGGCCTATATCCACGAAACCCCATTCGAGAACCTGTACCTTATGCCGGCCCACCCGGAACTGGAAGATCAACAGGGAAAGCTCGAGTCACGCTATAAGATGTTCAAGCTGCGGGATACCCTGCAATCACTGGAAGGCTTTGATGAGATCTATATCGACACCCCGCCGGCGCTCAACTTCTACACCCGCTCCGCGCTGATCGCTGCTAACGCCTGCCTGATTCCGTTTGATTGTGACGACTTCTCCCGCCATGCCCTCTACACCCTGCTGGGTAATGTGCGGGAAATCCAGGATGACCATAACGCTGAACTGAAAATTGAGGGCATTGTTGTCAATCAGTTCCAGTCCCGCGCCCGGCTGCCCCAGACCCTGGTCAACGAGCTGGTTGAAGAGGGACTGCCGATCCTCGGCACCTACCTCTCACCCTCCATACGCATCCGGGAATCCCACCAAAGCGCCCAACCCATGATCCATTTCGACCCGAAACATAAACTGACCCGGGAGTATGAGGCACTGTATGGCGTGCTTGGTGAGAGTTCGCAGCCTGGATGAAGCCCGCCCCACGAAAACACGACAGACGCACAACCCCGGATTGCGCCGCGGTGAGCGTATGTGGTATCGGTTGCGGTGATGGCGGCTTCATACAGGCTACGGCGCTACCTGCCAGGCTCCGGCAGATGTGCCGATAGATCCTGGATAAACCCCCTGGAAAAATCATTCATTCCCCGCTGCCGCGCCTGCCGTATCTTATCCCAGGCAGCCATGTAATCACCCTGCCGATAGAGTGAGTGGGCCCAGCGTTGCCAGACCGGCCGATATTCCCCATCCAGCGCCACTGCGGCCGCAAACCGGGCGTTGGCCCGCTCAAACAGCGCAACACTTTGCCCGGCCCGTGCACTTTCCGCCTGCTCGCCCTGTAGCGAGTACACCGTCCCCATATCCGTCAACAGCGCCGGTTTCTGGTAGGGGTCATCCGCCATTTGCACCGCCTGTTCAAGATAGTGCGCAGCACCTGCCAGCTCACCCCTGGCCACCAGCACCTGCCCAAAACCCCAATAGACCTGGTAATTGCCCGAATCCAGCAGCCAGGCCTGGTTCAATCGGCGCATGGCCGCATCCGGATCACCCATATACAGGATATCGAACGCCTGCCTGGACGACTCCTGGCTGGCCTGTTTCAAATCGCCGCGATAGCGGTAGGCGATCTGCTTGATGAAGGCCGCATCTTGCCGTTTTAAATAATCGGAACGGGTGAGTCCGGGCTGACCGTACATGGGCAGGGCCTCGATCGTCTCTTTCTCCGCTACCGTCATGCAGCCACTCAACAGGAGCATTATCAGCAGAAAAATTTGGGCTCTAAGTACGTTCATTCAGTTGTAAATATTCAGCTATTCCAAAACACACGGAGGGGTAGGACGGGCAAAGCATCGGCACCTTGCTCGCGTTTCACACCCAGGCACGGGGCGTGCCCATGTTCCACCGCAGTGATGGGCACGCTGCGCTTTGCTCATCCTGCGTGTGGTCCGATTTTATATTGTGTATCAGGCCTGCTCGCGCAAGCGCGCGATCCGGTCCTCGATTCTGGGATGGGTGCGAAACAGATCACCCAGCCCCTTGCCACCGGCAATACCGAAAGCCGCCAGTTGGTCCGGCAATCCCTCCGTCTGTTGCATGCCACCAAGCCTTGCCAGAGCATTGATCATACTGTTGCGGCCGGCCAGCTTTGCGCCGCCCGCATCGGCCCGGTACTCCCGCTGACGCGAGAACCAGAAGACGATCATACTGGCCAGAATCCCCAGCACCAACTCAGCCCCGATGGCGGTGATCCAGAACGCCGGGCCGTGTCCGCGTTCGGTCTTGAACACCACCCGGTCCACCAAATGCCCCACCACGCGGGAAAGCACAATCACAAAGGTGTTCACCACCCCCTGGATCAGCGCCAGGGTCACCATATCGCCATTGGCCACATGGCTCACCTCGTGCCCCAGTACCGCCTCCACTTCCGCACGGCCCATCTGTTGCAACAGGCCGCTGCTCACGGCCACCAGGGCATCATCGCGGTTCCAGCCGGTGGCAAAGGCGTTCATCTCAGCCCCCTCGTAAATCGCCACCTCCGGCATGCCGATACCGGCCTGCTGCGCCTGTCGCTGGACCGTGTTGACCAGCCACTGTTCCGCCGCGGTCGAGGGGGTCTCGATCACCCGTAGTCCCATCATTCGCTTGGCGGTCCACTTGGAAATGAAGAGTGAAATCAGCGAACCGCCAAAGCCCAGTACGGCGGCAAAGATTATCAGCGAGTTCATATCAAGGCCAACCCCCTGCTGATCGAGAATCTGCTCTACACCCAGCAGGCGCAGGGTGACGGAGAGCACTGCAATCACAGCCAGGTTGGTGGCAAGAAAAAGAACAATACGTTTCATCGGGCCAGAACTCCATACAAATGCAACCCATGAGATAGGGATAGCACCGGGAATTTTCAAGAATGCAGCAGGCTCGCTCCCCGCCAGGCAACGTGGACCACGCAAAAAAGGCCCCCGCCTTTCAGCGAGGGCCTTGTCAGCCGCCCAAGGGCCAGAAGCCGTGTTATTCGGCTTCAGCCTATGCAGTGATCAGGACGCCTTACGGCCGCGCCATGCCACACCCAACAGGCCGACAGCCATCAATGCCAGTGGCGCCGGGGATGGTACGCCGCTTGGCGGCAGGCTGCCCTGATCGAGCAGGGCATAACGCAGTTGACCACCGGCATGCAGGACTTCACCGATTCCGTTACCCCAGAATGAGACCTCGGTAAAGTCACCGCTATCATCAAAAGCCGCAACAAAGATCTCGTACACACTGTTTAGCGGATTCGTCTGTGACGGAAACAACCCATCGCTAAAGGTAGTCGCACTGCCCACCAGGATCGGGGCGCCACCATCGAACGAAATAAACAGTTCAGTCACCGGATCATGGCAACAGGTTGCCCAATCGCCGACTTCAAACCCAACCGCATTCACGGCACTGTCAAATGTGAAGGTAATACCGCTACCAAAGTAATCCAGTGGATCAGTCCGCGGATCGCTACCGCCACCCGTCGGATTGATTCCAATCACCTGACCCGACAGTGAACCATAGGTACCCACAGAACCGCTGCCACCATCGTTCTGAGTAATGGTGTAGTCACCGCGGTCGATGCTGACGCCGCTGGTCATACCCGACCAGATATCAGAGGTTACGGTGGCACCGGCGCCGGTGACGGTGGCATCGAAGGCAGCAACACCTGCCGTGACCCCGTCATATACCGTTGCAATGGTCGCGTTGGCTGCCGTGCCAATTGTCATTGCGGCAATCACCCCCGCCAATTTAAGTTTTCCGATCATGTTCACTTCTCCTTAACTCGTGTTGTTGTTCGAACATCCCGATGCTCTCAAACCATCTATATTTACCGCATTGTCCCCACAGTTAATTATATTGCAATAAACATACCATAAAACAAAATATGGCGCTAATATATTGAAATTGTTATTTTTTAATTGATACTGCGACTTAACAAAAATCCGCAACGATCCGATTGTGTAAAAAAAACCAACATAAATTTTTTAACACAACAAATCCGGATGACATGGGACGGGGTGTCACTTTGTATACTACGGATATTTTCTTTGGGTTTGGCGCCGAGGCAAAAATCGGACTACAGGTCGCAACCGTAGCCAATGCTGTCGGCCACAATGCTTAAGCAAACGTCACCAAGAGCGAACGAGACTAGGGCAACTCATCCCGGATGTAGCGAAAAAAGCCGGCGATCTCCGTATCACTGAAAGGATTTTCATACGCGGTGTAACTGTCGCCGCGCAGGCCACCGAGCAGGCGCGCCAGCCACTCACGCTCCGGCATGGCACGCGCAAAAGCGCCGAAGTTGCCGATGACCACCGACCGGTCGAGCGCCGGGACCAGATGACAGCCCAGGCACATCTGCTGGTAGGCTGATGCCGTCTCTGATTTGGTTAGCGTGTCCAGTGGACGTTCGAGGTCGACAGGAAAGCGGACAGGATACCGCTGGCTCATCTCTTCGGCCGCCTCAAACAACTCATTGCCCCCCCTGGCCTGCTGTTGCAGGTCTTTGATCTGCTCCAGCAGACCGGTTTCATCCAGCCCCGCCTCCTGCAGATAGTGACGCGCCAGAAACGGCAGTACATTGAGGCTGCTGGCGATGCGCCCTTCGATCCACTGGCGTTTTTCCGGAGACAAACCATCCCCACCCAGCAGCCGGCTGTCACCGGCAAGCAGCGCCACCTCAACCGCGAAGCGCCGCTGATGTTCTCCGGCTGAAGAGACGCTGACCGGAATCGACAAGGCGATTCCGGTCAGCAGCCCGATAAGCAATCGGCTCATCAGAGCTTGATTTCCTCAGTCATCGGCAGTGATTCATCCGCACTCCATTCGACCATGGAACCGTCATACAGGCGGGATTTTTTATTACCTATCAATTCGCTGCCAACAAACCAGCCTACTGACGCCCAGTGACCGGTATTGCAGAAGTTGATGGCGTCGCCCTCGGTAGGCAGATCAGCAACCTGATAAAGTTTCTTCAGGGTCTCCACGTCGCGGAATTTGCCACCCCCGTTTACCGTCAGCCAGCTCTCCGGCAGACTCTTGGCTTGTGGAATGGTGCCGCTGCGTTTCGACTTGGGATGCCGATTGATACCGCGATACTGATGGGTCGGGCGGTTGTCGATCAGTGTCACGCCGTCGCCGGCCGCTTTCTGCACATCCTCCTTGGTCGCCAGCAACGCCTCATTCAGTGTGGCCTTGAAGGTTTTCGGATCAGGGTTCTTGTTGCCTTTTTCCAGTGGGTTCTTCTTATCCGCGGTATAGGCGGCCAGGCCGCCATCCAGGATGGAGACATTGTCATGCCCCAGTACCTTGAACGTCCAGTAGACCCGTGTCGCGCTGCCCAGATCCAGTGCATTTTTACCCGCATGGTAGATCACCACATGGGTCTGATTGTCGACACCCAGGTCGCCGATCAGTTTTTCCAGCTTGTCCACAGGCGGAAGCTGTCCGGGTATTTTATTGACCGCAGTACGCCAGCCACCCTTGAGATAGTCGGTGTGAACGGCGCAGGGAATATGTGCCCGCATATAGTCTGTTTTTGATCCACCGTCGATCGGGTTACGAATATCCAGCACACGCACTTCCGCATTGCAGCTGTTGGTCCTGACCCAGTCCACATCAACCAGCGGGAAAGCGCCCCAGGTTATTGAACAGAATCCCAACAGCGCCAATCCACCACCGATTTTTTTCGTTATGTTCATTTGCATCCTCCTGGTTTTTTTAAAGCACAATGAGACGTTCAGCGACCAGGATCTCATCGAGTATCTGATCCCAGTCACTGTCCGCGAGGTCGTCACCCGTTGCATCGTATTGATACAGGTTACAACTCGATAAAAGATGGTCTATTCCCGCTTCAACGGTTTCTCTATCGGGAAACAGACCCGTCTTTAACACAGCAATGTTCATCGTTTGGTAAGCCCCTTAAAGATTGATCACACTGTCTGCCTGCAGTAGCGCCAGCGAGAGTGCGGCACTATCAAGATAAGGCAGATCCTGCCCCGCAACCGTGGTTTCCGGTTCGATATCACACAGTTCCAGCGTTTCCGCCTGCTCAATGTTCTCCGCTGTCTCTTCAACGGGGCCAGTCATGAAAATCAGGCGAACCCCGTGACCCGCTATGGTAAGGCCCGCCGCCACACGCATCGCTTCCGCATGATCACGCCGCGCCAGTACAATCAGGTTTTTATTCGGCATAGCTTCTCCCTTATAAACTCACAATCCGGTCCGCCTCGCCCACCATGATGCTGTTCTGGGTCTGACTGCCCAGTTCCACTGGACAGGGCGTATCACCCATATAACGGGCCCAGGAGTGTTCACAGGCCACCATTCGTTGCGCGCAACAGGCCGCCTCCTTCATTTCCGGTTCCGCCAGGACGCTGACCCCATCGTGGGTAAAAAAACAGCTCCAGCGGGCGCCCTTTCGCTTGCAGGCGGCCGCCAGTGGCAACAACACGCGTCCGGCGTCCGGTGTCGATACAATAAACAGCAGATTCACGCATACCTCCCTTTGCCCGAAGGCGTTCTTATTGACGACTGACCTGCCCGTTTTCAGGAGCCTGTCAACGTCTTGTTATCTTCGTAGCTTTCTGAATCGACCGGCAGGCTGCTATCGGCAGACCAGGCTCGCCAGCCTTCGATCAAAACCTGCACCGGTTGTGGCCAATATGCCTGTATCCGGACAAAGGCGGCGATCGAATCACGTGGCGCATGAGCGTAGACCACTGTATCCGCACCGGCTTCTGTCAATCGGATCGAGCGCCCGGTTTCCAGAGCCACAGACTCTGCACCCGGAATGTGTCCGCCGCGCCAGCCCCGTATCCGTTCACCCCAGTACTCCGCCTGACTCCGCGTATCGAGCAGCCGCAGCGGCTGATTTCTGTTCAAGCGTTGCTGCAACTCGCGGCGTAGCACGATCTGCGCATCCCGCGGCATCGCGACATAGTGCCGCTCACGACTCATGCTGCGTCGCTGGCCAGCCGCGAGGGAATAATCCCCCGAGGCGATCAGCCGACTCAGCGGTGGCTGCAGCACCAGCACACTCCGCTGGCCGGCCAGATAGAGCACACCGGCGATAAAGTCGCGCGTCTCACCCGGACGACCAGCCACCACCACCGTTTCACTCCCCTGCAGTCCCAGCGTGCCCAGCAACCAGACGATGTCCCGCAGGCTCGGCAGACGACCACTATGACCAAGCAGGTCATCTGCCGTGAGGCAGCGTGCGTCCTGGATGCTGCGCTTTTCACACTGCTCGACGGGGCGCGTATCCAGCAACCGCCAGTGGTCACCCTCCGGCAGCCTGTCGATAAACCGCAATCCACCCGCCACGGCCTGAAGCGGCATCACGGCCAGCAGGCTCAGGCAACATGTCACCGCAAATCGGATCACTGCTCTAGCAACCGCCAAAATGTTTTTGAACCGGCGCGGCTCCGGCGGCCTTCACGGGTGGATTCTCCAGGTAGTAACCTACCAGTTCGAAGACCGGGATCTCACCGTAGTCAGGTCCCAGGTCGACATCGCTGAACGCCTCCATCGGCTGCGGCTGGCTGGCGGCCAGGCGCTTCTCCTCCGGCACGGCCGCATAGGAAAAAAGCAGCGCGCTGATCCCCAGGGTGCCCAGCAGGCTGAGAATATTAAAAATCACTATTTCTCGACGCATCTTGCGGCCTCCTCAGGACGAATCGCTGGTCATGCTGAAATAGAGCACAGCCATCGCCAGTACGAACATACCCAGCTGAATCCAGGTTTGCAGACTCAGGTCCATTTCACTCCCCCTTGTAGTGGCGAATCAGTTCACCCATGTCCAGCGGCTCGCCCCCATCCGGGTTGATCACCTGCGGCGTATAGAACGGCACGCCATCACGGTCGGAGCGGAGATAGTCCGGTTGGGCAGTGACGATATACGCAAGCGAGGCAATTGAAATCCCGATCACTCCAATCGACAATGTCAACATGACGATATAACCCTTGGTCATGGCGCCACCCTATTGCCGACGGACAATGACGCGCCAGTAGCGGTCGGCTTTCACCGTACCCAGGTGCGTACTGCCCAGTTCCGGCATCATTGGTGGAATCGCCTCCATCGAGGTGGGATTATCAATGCGCACCTCGATCACATCACCCGCCGCTGCCCCGGAGAGCGCCTTCTTGGTCATCAGCTGGGGGCGTGGACAGGAGTCGCCGATACAGTCCACGATCTGGCTGACCGGATAAGTATTGCCATCTTCCAGCGTCACTTCGCCGGTCGGACCCGCGGCTTCGGCCGGTTTATTTTTATTGCGTCCAAAAAGTCCCATGAGATCTCCTCCTGTGGAGTGCTGTTCAGGATTTGCTTTCCAATACTGACTGAGTGCCCATCGTCGGCTGACTCACCGGGGCGCGCTGTTCGGCGATATTCCGCTCCTTGCGCAGGATCGCCTGATAGATGGCATAGAGCACGGCGGTCTGGATCAGACCAAAGAACAACGCCGGGATGCCGGTCTCCTCCTGCAGGGTGGCGGCATTGGCGAAGCCAAACTGCAGGCCTGCCAGATTGGGTTCACCGGTCATGGCGGCCGACGCCGGCGGCCAGTAGGTGTAAGACCAGACCAGTGAGAAGAGGAACATACCGATAAAGGTAAACAGCAGCGCCCAGATAGCGCCCACATTGCCCTCGCCCGCCTTGACCCAGGTGGAGACGGTACAGGCGCCGGCCAGCACCATACCGATACCGAACAGGAACAACCCGATGATCTGGTTGAGCCCCACATCAAACTGCAGCGGGTAGCCATCACCAAAGGTCATGAAGGTGGTGAAGCCGACCGTAAGGATCATCATGGTGACCAGCAGCGCCTTGGTGTTGCGATAGGTTTTGAACAGCATGGCATCACGCAGCGCGGCCGTATTACAGAAGCGCGAACGCTGCACCAGAAAACCCACGGCCGAACCAAAGATAAATGCGGCAAGACATTGACCGACAACCGACATATCAACCCTCCAGAACTTTTTTGTAGATGAGTGAGCCGACCCAGGCCCCGGCAATGATGCCGGTGATCGACAGATAACCGCCCAGGTTCATTTGTGGGGTCAACCCGAAGAAGGTGCTCACATTGCAGACAAAGGCGAGGCGGATGCCGATACCCATCAGCAGACCGCCGATGGTGATCATGACCCACTCGGAGAGGTGTTTCGGAACGCGCCAGTAGAACTCCTTGCTCATCAGCGCGCCCACCAGGGCGCCGAACAGCATGCCGAGGCTGATATAGATCTTCCAGTAACCGGCATCGGGCTTGAAAACCAGATCCCAGAACGGGATGCGGGCCAGTTCATCACCCAGGAAAAACTCGGCAATGAGACCGGTCATCATGGTCTCGCCACCACCCACGGTCCAGGCGCCGACGGTCAGAAACAGAAAGATATTCAGGACCGCGATGATCGCCAGAGAGATCACCGGGTCGAAGGTCTTCTTGAAAAAATCCATGCACCCCCTCCAATGTCAGTTTGTTATTGTCGACAGAGGAGTGCAAACCGGGTGCCAACCGGGAGTTAGGTTTTTTTACCTGTTATTACAATCAGTTAAATACTTTATAACATACTGATCCTGATCTGTTTTGAACAAGGTCTGTAGCAAAATGAATCACCTCATCTGACTCATTTTGCGTCGCAGGGTGGAACGGCTGATCCCCAGCACGCGCGCCGCCGCTACCTGATTCTGATCATTCGCCTCCAGCACCGCCCGGATATGTCTTGCCTCCAGCTCGGCGATAGTCAGGGTTGTCTCATCTCGCACCTCACTGATCGGGGCCTTGCCCGGGGTGGAGATGATGATCTGGTGTGCCTCCAGCACCGGTCCGGGGAACAGGGCAAAACTGCGCTCGATGATGTTCTCCAGCTGGCGCACATTGCCGGGCCAGTCATACTGCTGCAGCTTCTCCTGGGCGGCCGGCGAGAGTCCCAGGTCATCCCGCCCGACGCGCTCACGCAGCTGGTGCACGAAATGCCACGCCAGCGGCAGGATGTCATCCCGTCGTTCACGCAGTGACGGCAGATGAATCGGCAACACGTTCAGGCGAAACAACAGGTCGCTACGAAACTCGCCTTTGACCACCATCTGTTCCAGATCCCGGTTTGTGGCCGCGACCACCCGGACATTGACCCGCACAATACTGTTGCCGCCGACCGGGCGCACCTCACCCTCCTGCAGTGCCCGCAGCAGCTTGGCCTGCAGGCGCGGACTGACATCCCCCACCTCATCCAGAAACAGAGTGCCGCCATCCGCCTGCTGAAACAGCCCTTCCCGGCTTCCGCCCGCGCCGGTAAAAGCGCCCTGCACATGGCCGAACAACTCCGAGTCGAGCAGATCCTCCGGCAGGGTACAGCAGTTGATGGGTACGAACGGCTTGTCGGATCGGGCGCTGGTGCTGTGCAGTGCCTGTGCAATCACCTCCTTTCCGGTACCGGTTTCACCGGTAATCAGCACCGGGATATCCCGCTCCTGGATACGCGCCACCACATCCAGCACCTGCTGCATCGCCGCGCTGGCGGCAACGATAGAGCGGACCTGTTCCCGGCCATCGAGAGCCATGCGCAAACGCTTCACCTCCTCCTGCAGCGCACGGCGTTCCAACACTTTCCTGACCCGTAACATCAACTCATCCGGGTTGATCGGCTTGGTCAAATAATCATATGCACCCAGACGCATCGCCTTGACAGCGGTTTCGATGGTGCCGAAAGCGGTCATGATAATGCTCTCCGTGGTCAGGCCACGCTCCTGTAACCGGGCAAGCAGATCAATACCGCTCTCCATGCCCAGGCGCAGATCGGTAATCACCAAATCGATCGGTTGGGTATCGAAATACCCCAGCGCCTCCTCGATTCCTGCCGCCTCGAAGGGCACAAAGCCTTCCGCCTTCAACAGCAGACTCACGGTCTTGCGAATTGAGAATTCATCATCAACGATCAGTACATTACCCATTACTTGTCAACTTCCAGGTCAAAAGAGACTTCAGTACCAGAGCCTTCCCGGCTGGTGATGCTAAGCACCGTCCCGTGCTGGGCCAGTATGCGCTGCACCACGGGCAGGCCAAGACCGGTACCATCCTTTCTGCTGGTAAAAAAAGGCTTGCTGATTTCAGACATCAAGCCGGCCGGAATGCCCCGGCCGTTATCCACAATACTGACATTGAGGCGACCGCCAATGCGCTGCAACCGGATAATCAGCTTTCCGTTACCGCTGATTGCCTGCAGGGCGTTCAACATCAAATTGAGCAGGACCTGCCGCATTAGATCGGAATCGAAACGGCAGCGGTTATTCACCTCGTAACGACGCTCAAAACTGACGGCGTCCCCATAGCGGGGGTCCTGACTGACCAGTCCAACGCTCTGTTCAACCAGTAGTTTCAAATCTCCGCTCTCCAACCTTGGAGCAGGCAGACGGGAGAACATCAGAAAGTCATCCAGGATACGCTGCAGGCGCCGAGACTCGGTATTGACAATATCCACCACCGCCGTGTGATCCTCGGCAGCAAGCTGCCCATTGCCCAACAGCTTCACCGAGTTGATCAGCGCCACCATCGGGTTGCGTATCTCATGGGCAATCGACGCCGCCATTTCACCCACACAGGCCAGCCGTTCCGCCTCGGTGCGCTTACGATGCTCCTGCTCCATCTGCCGGGAACTGCGCTGCAGTGAGGCGGCCATCAGATTAAAGGCATGGGCCAGGGTCCCGGTCTCATCCTGGCTGCGTACATGCACCCGGGCATTCAGATCCCCCCCGCCGATCCGTTTTGCAGCCAGGGTCAGTTCATGCAGATTTCGGGTCACCGCCAGGGAGAGCAGCCAGGCCGCAACACTGCCGATAACCAGCGCCAGCAGAATGTACTGAATGCCGCGATTGCGAGTCTCGACCAGGGCATTTTCAAGATTTGTGGTGGATAACCCCAGCACCACGAACCCCACCCGGTTCTGCTCAATCAGAACCTCTTCACGAAGATCGAGCACCCGGTCGTCGGCTGCCAGCGGGAACCGGTCGTTCTGTTCAATCACCGGCCCCACCTGACGACCCACCCGCCCATCCCGGGTACTGGCCATGACAAATCCCCGCACATCCACAACTTCACCGTAAGAGACATCCTCCCGCTCCCCGACCCGGCGCGTCACCTCTGCCAGCGAGGCCAGATCCTCGGCCAACAGGGCATTGGTCGAGGCCACCACCATCAGGCTGGCCAGCGAGCGTCCCTGGTTGACCATCTCCTGGCGCAGTTCATGGGATTGGCGTTCAACCGCCTCCCAGGTGAACAGCCCCATCAGCACCACATGCACCAGCGCCACGGAAATGATCAGCCGCATACGCAGAGTATGAAACAACCGGGGGACCCACCGACTGTGCCGTCCCAGTATGGGGGCCGCTGAAAACAGGGGGGTATCGGTCACTGGTTGACCTCGAGATACTCTTCATCGGTAGCAGACTCGAAGCCCCGCTTGAAGCCCATTTGCCTGACAATTTCCCGACCCAGTCTGTTTTCGGCAAGTCCGGTCAGCGCCCGGAAGAGTCGGTCGACATGTTCAGCCGGCAAGTCGTCCCGTACGGCTATTGGCATCTGCGGTTGTGGTGGTGTCTCGGCAATAATCCGTAGATCATTGCGTACCGCGCGCGGCATCGAGCGCAGCGAGGGGCGCCAGGTCCCGGTAATGTCCACCAACCCATTATGTAGCGCCAGGATGGCGGAATCCTGTGAACCGAAATACTGCACCTGGAGTTGCCGGTCCACGTCAATACCGATGGAATCGAGGTATTCGCGCACCATCACCGTTGCCGCGAAAGCGCCCGGGTCGGGAAATCCGATACGCAGTCCCACGGGCAGCGACGTGGCTGACAGAGTCTGGATCGGCCCGTGTCTGCGCACCACCAGGATACCGGTAAAGGGCTCGGAGGCCACCTTGGCTATTACCCGGTAACCGTATTCGCGGGAGCGTCCGTAGAGCAAGGGATTGAGATAGATAATGTCATATTCACGCCGTGCCACCTTTTCCATGAAACCAGAGAAACTGCTGCTGGTGACGAACTGCACCGGGCGTCCCAGTTGCTGACCCAAATACTCGGTCAACGGCAGAAACATGCCGGCCAGTTTGGTCGGGCTCTGCAGCGGGAGAACACCAAAGCGCAGGTATCCCGGCTTCACTGTTTCAGCTTGAAGCACTGTCGATAGCAACAGGGCAAGCACCGCCGCCAGCCAGCCAATTTTTCCTCCCAACTCCTACCTCCCGCACCACCCACATTATTGGTGGAGTAAATACAGCCTATTCAGGACTCGGGATTTCATACTTAACTGATGAAGATACCGTCTACCTGAAACTGTAAATTGTTATTTTGACTTTTGGACCGGGCCAGTCTGTTTGGTTATAGGTTGTATTAGCAACAGACCATCGCCCAATTGGGGAGTACTCCTCTCCATAGACAACAATATCAGAGTATTGCGCGGATACTCCAGCCTGTTTGTAAAAGGTATGGCGGAAGATGTGTAACCGGGCACCCACTCCCTCCCTGTGGGATATTTTCGGGACAAATGGGGCAGACTGGCAGAGTTTTGGGGATATAGCAGCACAATCAAATAGCAACTACAGGAGCTGAGCTGGCAGGCGATAGACACCTGCAGATGACTGATAGCCTCATAAAATACATTATGCATTGTCAGGTAATTTTACACCTCACGGTTCCACCTTATCGTAAGTGCTTGATTATTTTTGTTCGGCATGCTTATTGCTAGACCTAGAAATTAAACAAAAGGGCGATTAATCAAGCCGCAGTATTTGGCAGACGCCAGCTATATAGGGAATTGATGGGCTTTCGCATCGCGTTGAAGGCTCACACCATTTGGAGGGGATGTAACCATGTCCATCGGTCGAGTTCTTATCGCAGATGATCACGCTATGATCCGGGAAGGAATCCGGGCTATTCTTGCCGATGAGCAAGATCTCGAAATAGTCGGTGAGGCCGTCAATGGCCAGGAAGCCATCCACAATACCAGCCTGTGCCGTCCGTCGATTGTACTCATGGATTTGAACATGCCCCACATCAACGGGGCCGAAGCCATTCGGGCAATCAAGCGACGTCATCCCAAAGTCAAAATTATTGTCCTCACCGTCCATAAAGCAGAGGAGTTTGTCAGATCCACGCTCGATGCAGGCGCCGACGCTTACATACTGAAAGACGACACCAGACTCGAATTGATATCGGCCATCAGACACGTCCAGAATGGCAAAAGCTACCTGAGCCCCGGTGTCTCATCCATGGTGGTCACCGGCTACCTGGGGCGGAATGAGACCTCCCCCCAGCGTGCGTCCTGGGAGATATTGACCACACGGGAACGCGAAGTCATGAAACTGGTTGCAGAAGGCTTCAAAAACAAGCAGATTGGCAGTTACCTGTCCATAAGCCTGAAAACGGTGGAGAAACACCGGTCCAATCTGATGAAAAAACTGGATCTGCACAGCGCCTCTGCCATAACGGCCTATGCGATGGATAACAACCTGCTGGTTAACTGATACAGCGATTCCCAGAATCCGACAATGTTAATAGTGCGGGAAAGATAGCCAAAGTCTCTTGGCGCCCCGGCACCGATTCGGATGTACGGTGACGAACACATAAAGTCACCCCTAATCGGCCATAATGGGCCAAATCACTTCGACCTTGGTTCCCTTGCCAAGCTGCGACAAAATATTGAGCGTGCCACCGGTACACTCCGCCCGCTCCCGCATGCTAACCAGACCCAGGCTGTAAGCGGGAGCAATCCCCTGATCCATAATCATTCCCTTTCCATCATCTTCAATCGACAAGTGCAACAATTGGTTTTTCAAGTACAGCCGCACGACTGCATTCTTGGCCTGTGAGTGTTTCACAATATTGTTGAATGCCTCCTGAAGAATCCTGAAAATGGTCGCTTTAATCTCTTCACCGATGTGCTCTTCTATTACCTCGACCTCTTTTTGAATCTCCATATGCGGAAGTTCCGCCGCGCATTCGCGGCAGAACCAACTGATGGTCGCGACGATACCCAGCTGGTCCAGGGTGGCGGGCCTCAGATTCATGGAGATTCTTCTGACTTCATCGATGCCCATTTGTACTTTATGTAACAGATCGATCAATCTTTCCGTGGCCGTACTGCGACCGACCTCCATCTCACGCACCACGTTTTCCACAGCCATCTTGATTCCGCTGAGGGTTTGTCCAATACCATCATGCAAGTCATTGGCCACCCGTTTTCTCTCCTGCTCCTGGGCATCGATAAACTTAATCGACAACGCCTCCAACTCCGCCTTGGATGCTTCCAGACAATCCTGGGTAACAACCAACTCGGTAATATCGACCACATTACCCAGAACAGCCGACTGCCCCTTGTGCACAACTTTCGCCGTACTCTGATTCAACCATATCGTTCGTCCATCCGGGTGCACGACCTTAACCACAGTCGTCCCTCCCATCCCTTCCGGACGATCACTGCCTGACTTGGAGGGGGATTCATTGGAAAACTGCACCAGATCGGTTAACCGCACGCCATACAACTGCTCGACAGAACAGCCCAGTATCTCCGCGAAACGGCTATTACAGAAGACCAAAGTCTGGTTTTTGAGGATATATATACCGGTCAACGTAGTATCAACCAGGCAGGCGTATCTCGATTCTGACTCTTTCAGCGCTTCCTTATCCTTCACATGTTCGGCAATCTGCCGTTCCAATTCACTATTAATTTTTCTAAGCAGTGCGGCGGTTTCCCACAATTTTTGTTGAAGATCGCTATTATTCGATTGCAGAAGATCCCTGGCCCTGCGCTCCAATGTAATATCCGTTAACACCAGCGCAGCACAGCTTTCTATTCGGTATCTGTTCTGCGTATCTTCTCTGGCAAGATCACGCATGGACACCCGCAACTGTCGATTGAGCGGTTTATCAAAGTATTCCCATTGGGCATGTCGGTGCGTACTCAGATACGCCAACTCCGTCCTCAAGCGCAGACGCAGTTCGCAATCACTCTCAAAGCAGCGGGGATGTAACATCGCATGACAGTCACGTCCGCCCACCTCTTCGACCCGGGCGAGGTTCCATTCTTCAATCACGCGGTTGGCGCGTGTGATTTTTCCGTTTGCATCAAGCAGGAAAACGAGTTGCGGCAGCACATCGACCGTCTGTTCCCATTCGTTTTTGGCAATCTCTATATCTTCTTCATAACACCCGCTGGACTGTGCCGGAAATCGAGTCGCCAGAAGCAGGACAATTAACTCCGAGACACTGGTTACAAATTGAAGGTCGGCTTGTGTGAAGTCACTCAGCTCCGGCGACAGAAGACCCACCATGCCGATCTTGTTTCCGTGATCGGGGCAAGTAACCGTCGCTGCGGCGAATGACTCGAAACAGTTCTGACCGCACACGGCATTGAACTCGGACACCATGGGGGCATTGCACCAGCTCTCGAGAACATTCGGCTGGTCACCCATCATCTCGACAAACTGATCCAACCGGGCCGCCAGAGTAACCATGGTGGACTCGCCAACCCCACGACTCAGGGTAAAGCCAGTAGAATCATCGACGACTTTAAGCACAATGAAGAACGATGGATAACGGGATTCCAGTACGCCGGCTATCTCTCGCAGGGCACAGTCCGCGCCGATCTTCAGGCGCTGGGCGCGACTGACGATTTTGACAACGGCCTCAATGGTACAGGTAGCATCCACTTCCATAACGCTCATACCTTTCCCTACCTCTGTTCTGCTGAATGCCGGAAGATCCAAGTCGCCGATTATCTGGTACGTGCAGCTAATATCCATCAATACGCTCTTAACCTAACCCATCACCCCTGCGGATTAGTTCGATCCGCTCCCATTTCGGGCGATCAGGGTCGGCACCCCGGCACGTAGAATTCTGTAAATTTCCAGGAAATCGAGTCATAACAAACGGCACCAGTTAATCAATAATCAGGTTTTGTCCCAATTACATGTGATATCGATATGGCTGGAAGAATTGCCCAGCCAAGAGCTTATACCGCGAAATTCGCAAATAACTCCGCTCCTACGAAAGCACCGGCTCTCATGTCACAGATAACCAGGTTAGCGTCAATAATTACCCCCGGCCATCAACCCGTTACCGGGCCGCATGATTAACTTGTTGCAACCCCTTCATCTTGCCTTTCAACTCCTCCGTCGCCTCTCGTGCATCGCTGTCATCCAGAATTGCCGTCGGGGTGATAAGCACCAGAAGTTCTGTCCGGGTATTGGTCTCACTCTCCTTGCCGAAGAACCAGCCGATCACCGGCACCTTGCGTATCCCGGGAACGCCGCTCTCCGAGTTCGACTTATTATCTTGGATCAGGCCACCGAGCACGATGGTTTCGCCGCTCTGTATCGCTACCGAGGTCTTTATTTCACGCTGGTTGACCGTTGGGGAATCGATGCCGGAGGTTGTTGTGGAGTCGACGCTGCTCACCTCCTGGCGGATATCCATGATCACCTTTCCGCTATTATTTATCCGTGGTGTCACTTCCAGGGTAACGCCGGTATCCCGGAACTGGATGCTGCTGGTAATCACCGGGTTGTCTCCGGAGGTGCCCTGGCTGACCGTCTCCGAGGTACGAATGGGGACCTGGTCACCCACGGTAATGGTGGCCGTCTTGTTGTCCAACACCATGAGCGACGGAGAGGAGATGACGTTCAGCCGGGTATCGGCCGCCAGTGCGTTAAGGACAAAGCCTATTTTGGCGGCAGCATCCACCACGGAGTAGGAGAAACCCGGTACGATTGCCGCAAGGCCGGCCGCATCATCGAGGTCAAGTTGTGCGGTACCCGTTTTTGAACCGCGATTATTGCGGAAGAACCACTCCAGCCCAAATCTGAAATCATCGGTCAAGGTCACTTCGATGATGGAGGCCTCCACCAGCACCTGGTTGGGCGTGATGTCCAGTTTACGGATCGCCTTCTCCACTTGAGCATACTCCTCCGGCGTGGCGAGTATAACCAGGGCGTTGCGTTCCTCGTCGGCAATAATATTAACTTCCGAAATACTGATAGTTGCCGGCTCATTCGCCGGGCCCGCACCCGGGAACATCACCTGCCTGGGGGCCGCCAGGGACGGCGTGCCAGCCGCACCAGCGGCGTTCCCCTGGTTAACTGCAGGTGCTCTCTGTTCAAGCTCTGCGACGCCCGCCTCTGCCCGCAAGGGGCGGGGGACAGGTGAGCCGGTACTGCGTCCGCCGGTCGTCAGTTGCTGTAGCACGCTGGCCATCTTGGACGCATCACCGTTCTGGACAAAATAGACATACATCCCGCGACCGGCCGTCAGTTCTGCCCGGTCGAGGCGCTCAATCCACTCGTCGATATCCCGCAGATACTTGGGCTGGGGTGAAATGGCCAGCAGGCTGTTGATACGCTCGATTTCCAGCAACCGCACCATCTGCCGCCCGGACTCTCCAGCCAGCGCCTCCAGTATGGCCTCCAACTCTCGCTTGATAGCCTTTACTTCAACCACTTCCAAACGGAACAGCCCAACCGACATACCCGCCATCTGATCAATATCGAACACCTCTACGGTACGCAGATATTCACGCAGTTCCGCCGGCGTGCCACTGACCATCAACAGGTTACGATGTTGGTCGGTAACCACACCCTTCCTGGCACTATTAAGTGATTCCAGAATCTTGCGCATCTCCTCTGCCGCTATAAAGCGAAGAGGAATGATAATATTTTGGTAACCCCTGTCCGTCAGCAGATTGGTTTGTGGTGCGAAAAGCGCAGAGAGCCCCGTCGCCTCGGGTACCACACTATAAATACCCCCTTCGTTGATGATGACCGCATCATACCGGCTCAACAAAGTTTCCAGCGCCGGCAGCAGATCCTCCTTCGCCAAGGGGTTGCCGGTCTGCATAAAAACCTGCCCGACAATCTTGTCGTCCATGGTGTAGTTGAGCCCGAGAATATCGCCCAGAATTGTTTTAACGACCTCACTCAGCTTGGCATCTTCAAATTTCAGGTTGTATTCTCCATTGCGTGTCTTTGCGATAGACTTGCGCGCAGCTTGAGCATCAAAGAAACGTCCACTTCCTTTTATCAGTTCACTTTTCTTGCCCGGCGCCAACCCATTGATGCTGTTTCCGGTGGTATTTGTCACACCCGGTACAGTTCCGCCTCCCTCCGTCGACGCCCCCGAGTCTGTGACCGAAGTCGCCGTAGGCGCAGCTTCCGATCGGGCGGTATTGTCGCGGGGCGTGGATGCACATGCCGCCACGAGCAGCGCAAGTAACGCGGTCGTAACACCTTTGGCAATGAATGCATTGCGTTTTATATTTTTATTCATAGCAACTAATTGCCCCTATTGTTTGTAGTTTTCAGTTTTGCGGTTTACGCGTCCTTTGCTGTCGGGTCCGGAATCGTTGTAATGCTTCTCTGGCACTGGCCACACCGGGCGGTTGCGTTGCGGCAGGCTGGTTTTCTTTATAGAGTGGAAGTCTCCTGGTTTCTCCGTCGCGGGAAAAGACAACTTCATCCTGTGTAAACTGTTCAAGTTGCCAGCCTTGGAAAGCGTGGCCCTCACGCAAGCGGACTTCCTCCCGGCTAACGCCATTCATGAGTATGGCCAGTTTCTTGTCCGGTCCGGTTACGATTCCTGTCAGCACCAGTTTATCGATTTCCGACGGGCGCACTTCGGTACTTTCTACGCTGGTTATCACAGGGGGACGACGCTCCTTGCTGAACAACGGCCTGTTGATAGTCTCCTCATACTCCTCAAGGCGGGCGGTTTCCAGATCGTGCTGTATAACAGCAACAGGTGCTACCTGGAGAGTCTCCCCCTCCGACCGTAAACCGACAGGCTCACGCCGCTCGCTCTCCTGCCACACGTTCCAAACCACCCCTGCAAGCACTGCCGAGAGCAGGGTATTGAACAGAATCAGCGATAGTTCACGGCTCATAGTGATACTCCTGACGATCCGGTTCGCAGGTAGGCACTAATCTTGATTCGAATATCCAGCTTGTTTTCATGCTGTGGTGCGCCGCGATTAACGCGGCCCACCACTCTTCCCCGAATGGAGGTAATGAGTAATTCATCGACGAATACTATCGGACGATTGTTGGCCAACTTGTAAAGCACGTTTTGCAACGCGTTGATATCACCCTGCATGCGTGCGTCAATGGATACCATTTCCGGGCCTTCGGTGCCGAGCGCATCATTAGCCTGACTGCTGATTAGACGCCCATCGCTGGCGGCAATTGTATCGCGTATCAGTTCCTGAAGCTCTGCTGAGGCAAGCGCACGTTTTTCGCTGTTCAGGAAATAAGCCGCGCGACCCAATTCTCGCTTGCTCAAGCTGAGTTTCCGCTTCAATGCAGCGCCGCTTTCTGCCGTTCTGCGGTAGTCCAACAGACGTTTTTCCAGCATCACAATCTGTTCACGATTGTCCCAGTATCGGCTAAGCAGCGGTTTGGCGATCAAACCATATATTGCGCCGATAAAACCGGCCAGCAAGGCAACCGCAACCAGTTTTCTCTGTGTAGGTGTTATTTCGATTCTCATGGACCCGCCCTCCCGAGAACCGTCGCACTGATGGAGAAACGTTCAGTCCCCGTATGGGCGTTTCTAACCAGAGGCGCGGCGAATTGTGTTTCTGTAAATCGATTCGAATTTTCCAGTAGTGTAATGACAGCGGCTGCATTATTTGATTCGCCATGCAACTGTATTTTATCCTCCTTCAACTCAAAACGGTGCAGCCAGGTATCGTCGGGTAAGACTCGGGTCAGATCGTCCATACCTGCAATAACAAGCGGTGCACCTTCCTTACGAGTCACTATAAAGCCGACATCACTGGCAATCCGGTCAATCTGTCTGGAAACCGATTTCGCCGTCGACACATCAGCCTGGATTTGCTGGATGGCTCGATCAAGTTCACTGCTATACTGGTATTGGGTCCACAGGGGCAAGGCGACCGCCAGAACCGCCAATAGTGTGACCATCAATGCGCTTGCGTACACCAGTCCTCGTAGCGGAGATCGACGCTGCGTATCGGCGCCACCTTCCAACAAATTTGGTTTTGTCGGAACAACCGGTGCAACAGTCTGTTCAGAAAGGGGGCGCATGGTGATCGCGGTCGGTTGGATGCCAACGGCAGAAAGTCGCGCGACCAGTACATTGACTTCCTTCTTTGGTGCTGCGTAAAGCCGAACCGTCAGCATCCCATTCGCCTCGTCACGCGTCTCCGTCAAATAGTCATAGGCCACCATATCACGCTGAAACGGTGTAATACGATCCATTTCGAAACCCAGCACTTCCCGCAAGTTATCCTCGGTCGCGACCGGTAACTTGACCTGCCGCTGCAGAACTTTATTGTATGGCAAACGCAGGATTACCTCATCGGCACGTGCAGCGTAGTGTATAACCGACTCGAGTTCTCGCATGTCGGCTGCGTCAGAGACGATTTTCAAAGAGCCCAGCGACTGGCAGCGCTGGCCTTGCCAATGCAGGGCTTCCAGTTGCCCGGGTGTCGCATCCATAACCAGAATATTCCGCTCGGTACCCAGTATCCTCTGCAAGCCGGCAGGCAATAATCCCAGCAATTCGCTGATCCACCAGTTTATAAACCGGCTCGCCGGCTGCAGCAGATGACGAAGCAGCGCATCAAGACCGATTGAAAACCCCGGCATCAGGCGCTTCATCATGGATTTTTGTGCGGTCATATTAAACTCCAGCCACTGTCAGTAAGACGATGAGGACCAGGCGGTAATCGAAAGGAGCGACGCCCCCCGTCGCCGGTCCGCCACCACCACCGCGCCGACCCGCGCAACAGCCCTGTTCTGAATCTCGGCACGCGCATCCACCCGATAGGCAGGCCCGCTTTCAAAAGTAACGTAAGGACTCCCACTCAGCGGAAATGCCGGTGCCGGAAGACCCTCGACCAGGCTCGCCTCTCTCGCTTCCACAAATCCATTGACCAGTTCCTCGGTCATTCCCGGTATTGCCGCCAATACCAGGCGACTGGCGGCGATCGGATTTATGTCGGACGCATGGGTTTGTGTTGTAAACGCACTACGCACGACCTCAAATATCTCCGGACGCATTTCCAGCACCCGCTGTAACTCATCCACACTGTCAAACTCGGCATCCTTCGCTTCGTAGCTTAAACCTGCGAGTCGATAGTCCATATCCTCTGCACCGTGCAACCTGCGCAAACTATCACTATCACGCCAATCAAGAATGGCGTCAGTCAAACGCGATGCCTCATCCAGCTCGACTCCCGCCGCCTGTATCAATCCCCGTATAAGCTCATCGGGTGCCGCATTCAAGTCAATTTTTCCACGCTCATCCTGGATCTCTGTATGGACTAAGGCATTGCCGATCCGAAGCGCACCATCCGACAGCGGTAACTTTTGGCCGCCACCGACCTGCTCGCTGGATAGCTGATGAATGGCAAAATAAACGCCGCCCTCTGCCGCATGATACGCCTGTTCGGAAGCAAGCAGGTTTCTCGCCAGGCGCTGCTCAGTACGTGTCTGTGCCGCGATCCCGGTCACCACAACTGTCAATATGGCCAAAATCCACAGTACCCCAATAAGCGCTACGCCGACTTCGCGTTTGTTCAGCCTTCGGCCGCAACGTGTGACAGTACCGGTGATTTTATTCATATCCGCCACCTCAAAGCTGTTGTGGTGAGGCATAGATCGGAATAATTAGCTCCGACCAAAGGTGGTAACGTGTTTCATCCCGCACAATCCGTAATCGCACGCGTTGTGGCAGATGTATCTGGTTATCCCAATAATCATGCCAGCCCGCTCGCGCCCGCACGCTCATGGCGCCGAAATAGCTGATTTCAATGCTCTCCACCCCCTTGCCCAAAATGATACGTTCAATATCCGGTTCATTACCGCCGATTCGGCCAAACGGCCAGACACTCAATAGCAATACTTTCTCGTCCTCGACCAGCTCCGTTTGGATCTTATTGAAAAACAGTCCTCCACCGGAGACATGGCCGGGCAGATTCGCTACAAACTCAATATCGTTTCGACTCCCACGAAAAAAGAGTGCCTCCCCAGCATCGGCACCATCCCTTTTGACGGGCAGCGCCTCACTGATCTGTTTTCTGACTACCCGCTGGGCGGTGCGCGCCCGATCCATGATCTCGGCACGTTGTTCAAGCCGGTTCCAGGTTTCCAAGCCGGTACGCACGCCTTGAATCGCCAACGGAGCAATAAGCATCATGATGGCGATCGCCACCACCACCTCGACCAGCGTGAACCCCGACCGGCGACAATATTCACCTCTGGCAATCGCGTACTTCATAGGCCCTTACCCAACCGGAGCGAATAAATCTCTACAGATTTTTCCCCCCCATTTTCCTGCCATGCCACTTTCACCATTACTTCATACGGAATAATCGCACGACGAGTCGCTCCTTCTTCACCGGTAGCGGGCAATACGCCGATTGTGGTTATCCAGCGTAAACCCTCTTCCGTTTCTCCGCTCCGAAGGCCCGGCTCCAGGTCGGCGTTGCGACTGACTTCCGACATTTGCGCCACCGCAACACCCACTGCACGCTCATAACTCGCCACTTGAAGGGTGCTACGGACGCTGGCGGAAAATACTCCCAGGGTTGCCGTCAGCACCGCAGCAAGGATGGCAAAGGCGACCAGCACCTCCACCAGCGAGAAGCCTTTACAACCGTTGTGCGATAACCGAATTGTCCGCATCGACACTCACCTGCCCGGTCAACGATTCAACGTCGATCCGATAGCGTTTATGGCTGCTATTCAGGGCCAGCCGAACGCCCGAAGAGCTGCCATCCGGGTAAAAAACCACCCGTTCAACAGCCGCCTGCTGAAGCGGAAGATCAAATTGCACTCCCCGAGGAAGCACATAGTTGATCGGGCTGTTCAACAGCGATATCTGCCCTTGTTCATTGTCAATCAACACGACTGCCCGCTCCGCTCGCGCAATGGCATGACTGCGGGCCACTCGCAATACACCATAGACCTGCCGCGCTGCTGCACGCGCCTCTAGTGATTGTGTGCCCTTCGAGAAAACCGGCAGTGTGACCATGAGGACAGCACCAATCAGTACCATGACCACTAACAACTCAATCAACGTCACGCCGCGTGCCGCCCGATAAAGCCGTCGTTGACGATCTGCTACGATCCTGCAACCGTTCACAACAAACCGATGGTGAAGGATGCGGTTCATTTCCAACTCACAATATCGCTGTTCTCACCACTGCCACCCTCCTGCTGATCAGCACCCAGCGAATAGACATCGAATTCACCGTTCTCACCCGGGTAACGATAAAGGTAATCGCGCCCCCACGGATCTTTGGGGACAAAGGTTTTACGCAGATAGGGGCCGTTCCAGCTGTCGACTCCGTTCGGCCGTTGCACCAGTGCCGCGAGTTTTTCATCGTCTGTCGGATAGCGGTCCACGTCGATGCGAAACATGTCCAACGCGGCAGAAATTTCTTCGATCTGCAACTTGGCGGTCTTGACCTTGGATTCACCCAGGTGCTTCATAACCTGTGGCCCAACCAGACCTGCCAGCAGACCCAGAACAACCAGGACAACCAACAGTTCGATCAGTGTAAAACCCTGTCCTTTCCCAACTGACTGACGGTGATCACTACGCTTCATTATCTCTCTCTGCCTCACTGCAATAGGTTGTAATATTTCATCGTACTGATGTGTGTCACAGCCCGGCTGACCATCATCGGCCTACCTACAACGGTAATTCATTGACACTGATTATGGCGACCATGATCGACATGATGATTCCCCCGATGACCACACCCAGCCCCACGATCAGCGCCGGCTCCAGTACCGCAAGCAGTCGTTTCGCCGCCTTGGCCGTCTCATCCTCGTAAATGCTTGCCACCTTGGTGAGCATGCCCTCAAGATTTCCGGTCTCTTCGCCCACCTTGATCAATTGCAGGGCCAGGGCGGGAAAACGCGGTGTATTGGCAAACATCCCCGCCAGGCTACCGCCATCCTTGAGTTCCCCCATGGCCTGCTCCATCGCCTGGTCCATCACCTTATTCCCCAGACTCCCCCGTGCCAGGGGTAACGCCTTGACCAGGGGCACCCCGTTGGCCAGCAAGGTTGACAGACCACGACTCAGGCGCGCCACTTCGATCTTGGCAATCAGATCGCCCAGAAAAGGGACGCGCAACAGACGTGCATCCCAACGCATGCGACCGGCCGGGTTGGCGAGTTGATGTCGGAGTACCAGAAGCACCGCCAGCAGCAGTAGCAATATCAGCCACCAGTAGCCACGCACGAACGCCGCAGAAGCGATAACTACCGAAGTGGAGAGTGGCAACAGCTCCTCATAACCGACAAACAACTCGGATACCTTGGGAATAACGTAGGCAAGAATCAAACCGATGGAGATAACCGCCACCCCCAACAGTATAAGTGGATAGATCGTGGCGGAGATAATCTCATCGCGCAGCGCCTTTTCCCGTTGCAAGTACTCGTTGAGCCGTTCCAACCCCTGATCGAGCGCTCCTGCCGCCTCGGACGTACGGATAATATTGATGAACAGAGGTGAGAAACTGGCACTCTCGGCTTCCAGGGCGGCAGAGAAACTGTTTCCACCTCTCACCGTTTCCAGCACGTCGGCCAGCAGTTTGGCACTGGCATCATTCTCGGCTGCGTTATGGGCGATTACCAAAGCCTGTTCGAGTGGAATCCCGGCCTTCAGCAACACCGCCAGCGCTTCGGTAATGCCGTACAGTTCGTTGCGACTGACAGCACGACCCCGGCCAAAACGTGGTGACCAGTCCAGCCATCTGCGTGCCGTACCGAGTGGTTCGACCTTGATCGGAATATAGCCCGCACCCTGAATCCATTTCACTACGGCAGCCTGATCGGCTTCTTCACGCCGACCCTCGATGAGTTCGCCCGCCGTGGTTACCGCCTTGTACTGAAAGACCGTCATATTTGTCAGGCCTCCTGGGTCACGCGCAAGACTTCTTCGAGACTGGTGATACCAGCGGCAACCTTGCTCAATCCAGCCTCATACATGGTGCGCATGCCGTTGGCGCACGCCGCCGCTTCAATACTTTTGGTCTCTTCGTGATTGAGAATCAGGCGTCGCACATCATCATCGATCACCATCAATTCATGGATGGCGGTACGACCGCTGTACCCGCTGTCGCCACACTTGGCACAACCGTCCGCGGTATAGATCACGCCGTCACCCTGTTCCCGCTCAGGCACCTTGTCCAGTACTGACGCCAGTTGATCAGACACCGGGCCGGGACGCCGGCAATGTGGACAGAGGACCCGTACCAGGCGCTGTGCCACCACCGCATTCAGGGTCGACGTCAGCAGATAGTCCTCGACGCCCATTTCCAACAGGCGCGTAGTACTGCTCGCCGCATCGTTGGTGTGCAAGGTCGACAGCACCAGGTGCCCGGTCAGTGCCGACTGAATGGATATGCGCGCCGTCTCCAGGTCACGCATCTCACCCACCATGATCACATCCGGGTCCTGCCGCACAATAGAACGCAGCGTGCTGGCAAAACTCAGACCGATACTCGGTTTGGCCTGGATTTGATTGATCCCGTCGAGTTGATACTCCACCGGATCCTCGACCGTGATGATCTTGCGTTCCGGTGTATTGAGCAGGCTCAGCGCGGCATACAGGGTGGTGGTCTTGCCGCTGCCCGTTGGACCGGTCAGCAGGATCATGCCATGCGGCAGTTTCAACACCTGCTCAAAACGCTTGCGCACGTCGTCAGGGAACCCCAACGCGGTAAAATCATGGTCGATCGATTCGCGATTGAGCAACCGGAGCACCACGCTTTCACCATACATGGTCGGTATCGTGGAGATACGCAGATCGTAGTCCTTACCCCGTAGCCGCAGGCGGATACGCCCGTCCTGCGGAATGCGCCGCTCGGCAATGTCGAGGCGGGCCATGATCTTGATGCGGGAGACGATGGCGGCGCTCATTTGCACAGGTGGCGGCTCAGTTTCCCGCAGCACGCCATCGATACGATAGCGTACCTTGAGCTGCCCCTCGAAGGGCTCGACATGAATATCGGAGGCCCCTGACTCAGTTGCCCGTTCGATGATCAGGTTCACCACACGAATGACCGGCGCCTCACTGGCGAGATCCTTGAGGTGTTCAATATCTTCGCTGTCCGCTCCTGCGTCGGACTCTGTCTCCTCGACAACTGAATCCAGCGCAGAACCATTTTCCCCCGACAGCCGCTTGATAGCGACTTCGATTTCCGATGGCAGCCCTACATGCAATATCACCGGGCGACCACAAGCGTAGGCGAGGGCTTCACGAGCGCTGTCATCCAGCGGATCGGCCATGGCTACGGTGACACCCGTCTCACTATCCGCCAGCGGCAGGATGTGGTTCTCCAGCATGAAGCGCGGAGCGAGCAGGCCGTTGAGTACACTTTCAGTCGGGTACCCACCCGGACCCACCAGGGCCATCCCGCTCATGGCGGCAATCGCTTCGGCAACATCACGTTCACCGACCACACCCAGCTTCACCAGCAGCCGCGCCAGCCGTTGGGTATTACCCTGCTCAGCCTGTACCCGTTTCACGCGGTTCAGATCGACGGCACGCAGTTTGCCCAAACGAACAAGGTACTCGCCCAAGTCAGCTTCCGATTCAATGCTCGCCGTCACCCCAACCTCATTCATCGACTCTCAATCCATCCCAAATGACCGTTACATTGCAATCCTTTAATAACCATTTTGATAATCCCCAAAAACTTGCGGCATATGACCCATTAATTAACACTTAATAGCACGTAAATAGAATTTTGCCCCCCTATTTATCCTCGCATCGATAAAAATACAGGACTGTAGCCCCGCGACTGGGGTGTTTCCCTACTGTAATAAACCGACCTGCGATGCACCGGCAATGCCTGGCCAAACCGGGAATAAATCCGTTGTACTACCGTACAAAAAGCGACAAAAAATATCCTGACTTTCATTCCGCGCTTATCGGCGACCGTTTACGGGTGACGGCAGGTCAACCGTCACATCCAGATCGATACGCTCCACCTCCGGTCGGGTGGCCAACGAGGCGACCATGCTTGCCGGCACCGTTACCGCCAGTGAATTGTTAATCCAGAGAGTTTTAAACCGGGTAATCCCGTGGGAGTGGAGGTGGGCCTTGAGCGAAGACTGAGTGTCAGTGGCATGTCTTTTTAACAGTACCGGCAAGGCAGCTCGTCGCTGCCCGGGACTCATTGCCTGCAGATCCGCAAGGTCTGCTCGCTTGGCGAAATAGATAATGACGGCGACAGTCTCCTCGGGTTCAAGCTCCCCCAGTACCCCGCGCAACGACTCGCCCACTACCGCCTCCGCCCATAACACGGCGCTTGCTGTCATCAACAATGCGGCCAGCAGCAGATTCTGATTCAATAAACGGCTACGCGACATTCACCATAACCCAATAAGAGTGATTATCCTTCAATATAGTTGACTCCTGTCGTACCGCTTCGCTTGCCGCCTGATACGGAGCTCTGTCGTTCCAGACAGAGTGCGAGCGGTCACTATTCATCAAAACAAACACCATCGATGCTGTCGGCCATCGCCTCATCAAACCAACCGATGAAGTGTCAGTATTTTTTACATACAAAAAATAAAGGGTTATTTAAATTTCCTGTATTTAATTGATAATAAACAATAAATACACATTGGCATAATATTCGCTTAATCACAACAGATAGTGAAATAAAAGCCGGAACGAAATACTGGCAACCTAACAACAACTAAAAGCAGGAGACCCAATATGTATTTGAGTAAGCACTTGTTAGTCGCCACAGGGTTTTCTATGTTGCTGGGATTATCCCATACAGCCTATGCCACCCCCGTTGCAGTGAATTACACTTGGGACTTCAGCGGCACTGAAGCGGCGACCGGCAATCCAACCGGACTCATTACTACCGGTCCCAATGCCGCCACGCCAAATGTCTCTTACGATTTTCAGTCAGCCCCCGGCGGGAACCCACTGGTGGCCCAGGCGTTTCGCCTGCGGGATGGTGATTCGACCTTTCAATGGTCCCGCGTGCACCGTAATGCCACCAATGGCCTGGGAGTAAGACGGAATTTAAACGGCAGTTCTACCAGCAACACAATCGATAATCTCGCCGCCGCCACCGATCTGCTGCTATTTGATTTCGGGGTCGCCAACCTGTTCGACAATTGGACCATTGATTTTACCGTCAACACCGCCAACGACAACGCTTCGATCTGGGCAGGCAACGGCCTGACCTCCGGCGATGATCTGAATGGTTTGAATTTCAACACCTTGGTCAGCAGCGCTGGGTTTGAACTGATTAACGGTAATCTCAATGTATTACTGAACGACCCCTACACATTTTCCACCACTGTGCCCTATCAATACCTGGTCATCGCGGCGAATCCCGATCAGAACAACGACAACTTTCGTATCGGCAGCATAAGTGCCAGTGGTACGGCTCGGGTCCCCGAGCCCGGTACCCTGCTGCTGTTTGCCGTGGGTCTGTTGGGATTAACCATTCGGCGCGGCGCATTTTAAGATTCATGCAGGGTGGACAGGTTTGTTGCCTGATGAAGCCCGCCCCACGAAACGCCGACGACCCATAACCTCGACGAACGCAATCCGGGGCATGGCACCATATCCATTCCAAACCCCGGATTACGCCGCCGTGAACCCAGGTGGTCATACCGGTTTCGCTGGCGGCGGCTGCATCCGGGCTACGGTGCTACGGATTGGCTGCACCGACAAATCCTGTGGCCAGACGACACACCTTGTTGGGTTACGCCGTTGGCTAACCCAACCTACGATTAATGTCTCCCGGATGGAGCGCGCCCACGAAAGCAGAGTAGGACGGGCAAAGCTTGCGTGCCCATCAATTTGTCCGGCGGATCATTTCAGTCAATGTTGCCCGGATGCATCCAATCAGGGGATAACCCACTCCGTCACCGCAACGAGCGTCGGGTTGGCACCGGTGGAAATCTTGGCAATATAACCACCCTTGGCGGCAAAGCGCTGCCCCGGCGCCAGACTGATATGGGGATAGATCGAGGTGTAGGGGACACTGTCCACCGTATGCTCAATTCGTTCGATGAGGTAATCCCGGAAGAAATAGCCACGCATGTGCATGAGGGCATCGCCAGCAACCTTCAGCGCAAAATAAGCGTTGGCTTGCACCGGCCTGGCCCCTGGTGCATATATTTTCTTGACCCGGAGCCAACCGGTGGAGCGCAACAACAATCGGGAAAGACGACTGGGCAGTTCATTGGTATGGATAAAAAACAGCCGATCATGGACCGAAAGGGGCACGGCGTCGGAGCGGTCGCCATACAGTGTGGTAGAGAGATAAAGTCGCTCCGGTCCCTTGGTTTGCTCCAGCAGCGGCCACAGCGTATCAACATCGGCCTTACTCAACCAAAGGGCCAAGATGGCGCCTTTCGCCTCGCTCAACACCTGGCGCCAGAACTCCGCGCTCGGTTGCCCCTCACCAGGATGCCACACCACCGTCTGCACCCCGCGCTCCTGTCGAATCACCTCGGCCGCCGTCCTGGCCCGCTGATCCCCGGCGCGGTACACCTGAACCAGCGGCCGATCGGCCAGTCCATCATCGCGCCGATGCCGGGTGACCAGTTCGCCTTCGAGCATCATACCCTTGGAGAGATACATGGGATAAAAATCCTGTTCCGCCATCACCGGCAGATCGGTGGTTGGAAACAGGCAGGGCAACTCGGTCTGCTCACAGAATTGGTGGATCGGTTGCCAGGAGCCGTTGCTCACACCACTGAGGACCGCAAATACCGGTTGCCGGCGATAATACGCCTCCAGTTGAGCGGGCCAGGTCTCCGCAGCACCCTCCAGTTCCCAGACATGTATCACCCATTTGCGATAGGGTGCGAACAACCACTGCTTATGCCAGGGTGCGTTTCTCGCCCGCTTGCTCTCATGGCGGGTTTCGGTGTTCTTCTGTTCCGCATACACCTGCATGACATCAACCAGCGCCTTGCGAACTTCAGGGGCAACCGGCCCCGCGATGATCGTGGCAAAGTGAATATCGCGATCATCCACCCCGGGTGACGTTTCCACGGAAAGCGTCTTCAGATAATCGATCAACAGATCGAGCTGACCATCGTCCAGCGAATAACGGGGCATCAGCGGATCCAGCAATTTGCCATTGGCGTCGACACCGCTACGGATGGCCCGTTTCAGGGTCTCCTTGTTGTAGGCCGGGCGTTGCAGGGGTGTCAGAGGTGGCTTACTGGTGGGCAATCGAAGGGGATTGAACAGCACTTCCCCGGTAATGGCGGGAATAACTTGAGAGCCTTCACTGGATCCCAGACCACTGCGGCGGTGGCAGGTGCCGCAGATCGCATAATCACCACCAACGGCCACATCGCCCCGCACCATCGCAGTGATCATTTCACCCGATGGGAGTACGCCGTCGCGGTACATCCGCCGGCCAGTTTCGATTCGGGTATCCGCAGACGACCTGATCGGCTGCGCGGCCTCATCGGCGATCGATGCCGGCGGGGGTGCCGCCAGCGCCGTAGCGGAAGCCGCGGCCAGCAGCGCCGCGGCAATCTGCACGATCAACCTACCCTGCCTCATCGGGCTGTGGAGGCCAGCGCATTGAACTCCTTCATGATCTCCGCGGCGCTGGCCAAACCCTCGACACGCACCCACTCAGACGCACCGGAGGCCCGCAGCAGCGTGATGGGTTCATGATTGGTCTTGCTGCCCCGATAGATATCGAACACCTTCTGCACGGCAATGATGCTGTCCAGTTCCCCAGTGAGAAAGCGCCACTGAGGTCCGGCATGAAAACGCTCGGCATAACTGCGCAACTGCTCAGGGGTGTCCTGCTCCGGATCGATGGTGATGGAGATCATGCGCACATGCTGGGCCTCACTGCCCATATCCTGCTGTACTTGTGAAAAAGTGGCGCTGAGGACCGGACAGATCGAGGTGCAGGTGGTGTAGATAAAATTCAGCAGTACCGGCATCGGGGTGTCGAGCTCCTGCTGCAGCGTGGTCGCTTTGCCATCCATGTCCACCAGGGCGAGATTCGACAAGGCATAATCGTTCACGGAACGCGCGTATCCCTGTCGCTGCATCATCTGCTGATGCTGGGCATGCTCTCCGGTCATTGGCATAGGCTGACCATGTGCATTGTGGTCCATGGTGTGCATGCTGTGATCCATGTTGTTTGCATGATTCATTACCGCGACCGTGTTATCTGTATGCCCGCTGACAGCAGGACTATGCATGTCGCTGCTAACCGCCAGGTTCGGCATCCCGGATAGCGCAAGATACAGTGCCGCCGCCATGCCGGTGTTCCCTATCCGCCCCAAATACGTAAATCCTTTCATTACCTTCCCTCCAGTGTTTTTATGCCATTGTAGTCATAGTAGTTCAGTGCGGTGGCAATTCCGCATCGACTCCGCAGCCTCCTGTTAGAAAGGCCGCGTCATCATTCTGTTGACCAAAGGCCAGGTGTCAGCGCTGATCCACCGCGCTGCTCTCCGTACCCTCCACACCCGACACGGTCACTGCTACGGGGATCGCCCCATAAGTGGTCGTAAAGTTCTTGAGCGTCTTCTGCCAGCGGCCCCGCTTGGCGCTCCACTTAAGCGGCTTGGTGACGCTGCCACCACTGGCCAGGCCGATGGTCATGCTCAAGCCGGCCTGATTGCCCCGGGCACTGGTCGCCCAGACCACCAGTTTGTTCTGGGCTGATACAAACCGGGCGCGCGTTACGTCGATGGTCAGGTCGTAACCGTTGCAGTCCTGATCGATCCCGTCATGCTTGATCTCCGGCGCACCGGGATAGATTGAGGCGTTGGCATCATTACAATCGACGTCGACAGCATAGCCATCTCCATCACTGTCCACTGGTCCGGGTGGTGGGTCATTATCAACAATCGTGGTCGTGGCTCCGGTCGGCACACCCAGCGTTGCCCCGCCACCAGGATTGGACAGCGCCACACCAAAGTTTTCGTCGCCCTCAAACTCGCTGTCGTCGATGATAGCGATACTGAAGTTGACGCTGGCCTGGCCGTCCAACAGGGTCAAGGTGCCGGCGGCAGCGGTGTAGTCAGAACCCGCCGTCGCCGAACCGTCGGCGGTGGCGTAATTCACCGTCACCACGCCATCACTGCCAGCGGAACGCAACACCGTGAACTGCACACTTATCCCGCCCTCCGAGAGGCTGTAATTACTCGCGGACAGGGCGAGCGTGCCGTGTTGCGGCGCCGGGTCATCATCCAGCAAGACGGCCTGGGCGTTCTGCAAGGCGCCAAGCGTGGCGCCGCCCTGCGGGTTATTGAGGCTGATCGAAAAGTTCTCATCACCCTCATACAGACTGTCATCCAGCACCGCCACGGTGAAGTTCTGGCTGGTTTCGCCATCGGCAAAATTCAGCGTCCCCGCACTAGCCTGGTAATCCTGTCCCGCTATCGCCGTGCCGTCACTGGTGGCGTAATCCACCGATACTGCCCCGGCAGTGCCACCGGTACGGGTCACCGTCACGCTCAGTGAGGCGACATTTTCATCCACGCTGTAGGCGGAAGCATTGAACTCGAATACCCCGGGGCCGATACCCCCACCGCCAAGGCTGTCCTCCAACCACGCATACGCGGCCGCCACATTCAGCATTCCGTAACCAAAGGTATCGTCGGGTCCCAGTGTCCCCAGGTCCGTGGTGGTATCGATGAGCGAGGTCTCAAGCTGGCTGACCGTGGCATCGGGAAACGCACTTTTCAGTACCGCCATGGCACCGGCCAAATGGGCGACGGCAAATGAAGTTCCCGACACCACATTGTAGTAGATCGGTACCCGATCAGTGGTGAGTACACCGTCGCCTGGCGCGACCAGGTGCGGGTAAATACCACCGTCGCACGCGCCCGCGCCGCGACTGCTCTGGACATCGATATTCAATTGTTGATCGACCCCACCTACCGACACAGCAGCGGGATCGTTAGCCGGGCTCACGCTGGTATCCACATTGGGACCATAGTTGCCGGCCGAGAACACCACTGCAATCCCGGCCTCCTTGAGCAGGGCGATATCCGCTTGAAACTCCTGATTGCACTGATTGATCGTGCTCTGTAACACCCAGGAGTTGTTGACGATATCGGGGGCATCATCCGTTACCGCATCGCCGTCCGGGTCAAGTATCCACTGATAGGCCTCATGGATGGCGCTCAGGGTCGATTGATTGTTGTTGTCGAAGATTTTGGCGGCAATCCATTGTGCACCCGGTGCCATGCCGATCTGGTAGCCGAGTGCTCCCCCCCCGACGATCAGTCCCATCACCTGGGTACCGTGGCCGTTCAGGTCCGCGGGCGTCGCGTGCTGTCCGTGCGGATCGAACCAGCTGTTGGCACCACCGCGCCATCTCGACCCGAGATCCGGGTGAGCGGCATCGACACCGGTATCCAGCGACGCCACCACTACATCCTGGCCGGTGTTGCCGGTGGCCCATATCGGCTCGACGCCGGTCGCCGGTAGGTTCCAGAAAGTGGGCGCACCCGGCGGGGTGCCATCACCAGGACCCTGCAGGGTGATATCCAGAGTCACGCTCTCGACACCCGGCAGCGCCGCGATCGGCTCCAACAGATCCGCCGGGATGTTGGCCACCACCATGTTGCGCACCCAGATCAGCTTCAACGCCGGTTTTTCACCATAACTGCGCAGCAGCTTCCTGACATCACGCTTGGAATTACGGGCCGCCGTCTTGAGTGCCTTGACCAGCATCTTGCGCTTCAGCTGACGACGCGCCTTGCGCTCTTTTTTGGCATCGTCCGGATGCATCGCCTTGGCCAACAGCCGGGCCTCGCGGCGCAGCGTCTTGATATCCACCGTATCCTTGAAGCGAATGATCACCGGCAGGCTGTCCGGTGCATCAGAAGACGACACAATCCCCTGCAGCGCAGGATCGATAGTGCCGGCCGATGCCGGTAGCGAAAAACAGGACAATGACACGGCGGCGACAAGAATTAACAAGTGGCGTTTCATAGCGCTCTTCCTGGTTTTTGGCTAACCTGGCCGCGCACGGTCAGATGTTCAACACTAAAGTCACCGACCACCACGGAAACCTTCTGCCCAGGCTTCACGCTATAACCCGGGTTGGCAAACATCATGGCGTAGATCTTGCCGTCCTGGATATTGGGCCCCCGTTTGGAGGTACGCAGTGCGCCTATCTTGGCAGCTGTGGGAACAGAGAGTTTGGTACCGCTCTGTTCCGATTTAAGATAAGGTTTAATGCGGCTATCGAACAGCACTTCTGCCTTGCTGGCGTCGAGCACGCGGAATCGAAAATCGAGCAAAAAACCACCCGCCGTGTAGTTAACTCCAATCACCTGAACGCCCCATTGCTCAATAAGCGACGGGGGAACCGCTGCGTCCGGTCTGGTGAGCGCCACGCGCCGCTTCTCGGCCTCAATCATGGCAGTGTGGATACGTTCCAGGGTTTGTCTGGTACGGAGTTCCTGCGTTTGGATGGGAGAAGTGGCCGCAGACGCCATAGCCGCACTGGCCGATGTCTGTTGTGCAACATACGGGGAATTAACCACGGGAAGTGGTGTCTGCGCCGCAGATGCACCCGAATTCCATGTCAACCCCGCCACTGTGAGGAGAGCAATCAATACATTGCTCACTTCCGCCTTCTTATAACACTTGTTTAAATTCGCCATCGTGTTCCCATCCTCTCTTCTTATGGTTGTGTAGTTGCCCCTGTGCCGTTCACTCGCTCCTGGGTAAAACGGTCCCGACTGTCGGGGCACCGTACAAAACACCTGCAATGCGTCGATGGGACGGGGGCGCATTACGCTCCCGTCCCGATCCAGACTTACGGCACGTGGATAGCGTCCACGTCCTGACTGTCGGTACTGTTGAGCCCGGTATTGGCGCGGTACATCGACCAAGTCGTACCGTTATAGGTCACCACGGCCTCATCCTGCACCACTCCGACACCCGGGACATTGGTCCCGCCATTGCGGTCGAAGGAGATGTAGTAGGTAGTACCCTGGACCGTCAGGCCATCGATGTCGGCGTTACCCGGCAGTCCGGCGTCGCTGCCGTCCAGTGCCCGGCCACAACCCGCACCGCCACTCCAGGTGTAGACATCGGCGTCGTCATAGGGCGCGCTCACACCGGTCACGGAGTTGTTGTTACCGCCACCGCGGGTCGAGAAGTAGAGCGTTCCGCCAGAGACGGAGAGCGCATCGATATCCCGACCATTGCTGGCATTCAGCCCGCAGAGCGAACCGTCGAAGTAGGTGCTCCAGGTACCCGTGGTAGTGTTGTATGCCACCACATCCTCATCCGGCACCCCATTCAGCGTCGGCACGTTGGTGTTGGCGGCGGCAAAGGAGAGGTAGATCGTATCGCCGTTGACACTCATACCATCGATATTGGCGTTGTTGGGCAGACCAATGTTAGGTGGAACGGCAGGACCGTTCGCTGCATTGATCAGCCGGGCGAAGGTACCCGCGCCATCGACCGTGTAGACGTCACCATCGTCGAACGGCGACCCAACACCCGGCACCGCACCGGCGCCAACCGTCGAGAAGTAGAACACCGGTGCGCCAGCCCCGGTCACCTCAACCGTCACGGTAGCCGACCCACTGCTGTTGACACCATCGCTGGCGGTGTAGGTGAAGCTGTCCAGACCGATGTAATCGGTTGGCGGTGTGTAGGTACAGGTGCCGCCTGTCACGCCGGTGACACAACCCACGCTGCCGCCCTGCGCGCTGCTCGCATCAAAGGTGGCGATGGAGAGCGGATCACCCTCGGGATCCGTGTCGTTTGCCAGCACGTCGATACCGGTCAACTGGGTGTTGATACTGGTGGTTTCGGATGGATCATCAACCGCTGTCGGTGCCAGGTTGGGGGCCGTCACCGTCACCGTCACAGTGGCCGGATTGCTGGGATTGACCCCGTCTGTCGCGGTGTAGGTGAAGGTATCTATACCCGTGTATCCACCGCTCGGCGTGTAGGTACAGCTTGTACCCGCACAGGAGACAGCCTGGCCACCCGTGCTGACTGCGTCAAAGCTGCCTACACTCAACGGCTGTCCTTCCGGGTCAGTGTCGTTGGCAATCACATTGATTGCCACAGCTACATTCTGATCGGTTGCCGCCGCGTCAGCGTTCGCCATGGGTGGCTGGTTGGCCGTAACTGTAACCGTCACGGTAGCCGGTGCACTGGTGCTGGTCCCGTCGCTGATGCTGTAGGTAAAGTTGTCAACCGTACCACCGGCAACCGCGCTCGCGTCATAGCTGCAGGTGCCACCCGGTATCCCGGTCATGCAACTGACATTAGAGGGTCCGGCAAAGCCGGCAATGGTGATCGGATCACCCTCGGGATCAGTGTCGTTACTGAGCACGCCGATATTGGTGGAGAAGCCGCTCACCACGCTTACGGCATCATTCACCGCAATGGGTGCGCCGTTGACACCCGCACCGAATGACAGGAACCGCAGCATACCCCCCACGGTATCGCCAACCATCTCATCAGCCGGATCAGACGGATTGGTCATGTAACCGTTACCGTTATAGACTGCGTAACGCCCATTGGCCGGGGCCACGATAGTGGCATCCTTGGTCTTGGCCGGAGGCAGCATGGCCGAGTACTGCTTGCGTGGCGCGGCCGCCACCGGATTACCGGAGCCATCCTGGTAGTTGTATTGCAGGCCATCCTCGGCGTGAATGGTCATATCCATGCCCTGCATCACCGCAACGTGGGTGTCGGTGGCGGTACTCGCCAGCCGCAGCAGGGTATTGGTGCTGGCCGTCAGCAGACCGTTGGTGCCGCTGGTAATATCACCCAATCCGTTCACATAGGGTTCACCATTGACCAGGAACCAAGTCGGGTGGCGATCCATAGCGGTACTCAAAGTACCTGCATCGACAGCCGCGTTGAAAGCCGGATCGATATCGCTGTAGAACAACACAACATCATCGCTATAGTTCACTCCGGGATAGGCTTCTCCCATTGCTTCATCTTTGGTGACCAATCCGCTCAGACCCATATAAACCTGCTTCTGCGGATGGGTGCCGCTGTGGTATATGAAGCTACCAGGGCGGTCAAAGCTCGTGCTCCGGAAGTTATTCCAAACGTATGCACGGCGACCGCCATTGGCATTCGCCTCTCGACCAAATGTGCGAACGCGCTGGGTTGGGTTGGTGCGCGGCCCGACCGTACCATCGTTCCAGGTCGGACCATTGATATTGTTAGACCAAGGCAGCTTCTGGCCAGGAATCATGACAGAGGTGGGTTCAAGCAGTCCGTTGGACAGGAAAACACGCAACGTGGTCTGTGTTGGCGGAACGATAAGTCGCGGGCCCTGGGTCTGGTTTCCCGTGGGACCGGGAAGAGCATTGACACAGGTTTGCCGGGCGAGATTCGACGCTGCGTTGTAACAGGCCCCGCCCGAATCCTCCACATACCCCCACATAGGAACTGTGGACCCATCAGGCATCATCTTTGTGTACGCCTTGGCTGCGAGGTAATAGTCAATCGCGAATACCGGACCCGTCATCAAGGTGAGGGCAACTGCGACTACCGTTGGCTTCAGATTAATTTCCATGTTAGTTAGCCTTTTCACTGTGGTGCCCCCCCTCAATCAATGGTGACGTAGGTGGGCAGCACGACCATCGCGCTCAGGCTGCCGCCAGGGAAGATATCGAAGGTGGTCAGCTCTTTCTCGGCGTGGGAGTGCCACACGAAGAAGTAACCACCGTTCGGGTTCAGGCCACCCTCACCGGGGGGCAGATCACCCACATCACCCATGTAGGGACTGCCGCTCCAGAAGCCGCCGAGAGTCAGCTCGGCCACACCGGGCAGATCGACCGGAATGGGTTTTCCGTGGTCCCCACAGTACTCGCGAGTGACCGCGTCGAAGCCGTCACCGGCGTCGGTGCAGCTGTGTTCGTAGCCCGGCCCGGTACCGAAGAGATCCCAACCCAGATCCTTGCCGGTCCAGGTCCAGATGGCATCCACGGTCTGCTTGGGCGCGGAGTTGATGGTGTTGTCGGAACGGCCCAGGTCGGCGATCAATCCGTCAGAGGAGAGCATGTTGCCGTCGCGGCCGATAAACCGATGGTTCTCGCCGTGGTAGTGGAAGGGATGACTATCGTGCCCACCATTGGCATTGCGTACCAGTATCCGATCACTCGGGTGGGACATGGAGAGCGACTGGTAGGGCTGGTGCGGAAACAGTGGATTGTAGTCACCCTGCAGCAGGTCCGGATAGACCCGCCCGTTGACAAAATAGACCGTGGCGTAGCGCTCGTTGTTGGTGAAGTGCGCGTAATGGCCACGTTCCATCTGCTGGTGGATCTCCGGGTCCGCCTCGGTCAACAGGTAGAGGTACTCATGATCATAGTCCGTCTCGGTGCCGCTACCGTAGGCGCTATGACTGGCGTCGGCGGGACGCACAATCAACGTGCCGAGCAGTCCCATTTCGGTATGCAGTCCGGGGTTGGCGCCATCCAGGCTGTGGTAGACATAGGTACCGGGCTTGCTGGCGGTGAAGGTGTAGGTGACCGGTGCCGTGAAGGTGGCATTCTGGGTCATCAAACCGGCTTGACCACCACTTGCGGACACGTTATGCCCCGGTATTACGATGGAAACCGGATCGGGCACCCCGTAATTGAACAGGTTAATGGTGACCTCCTGGCCCTCGGTGACGATCATGGTGGGTCCAGGATACTGCGGCAGGAAGTAGCCGTTGCCCTCCGGATGAGTGGCGTTGGCACCCGCACCCAGATCGCCGAATCCCCACATATAAAGGCTGGATCCCTCCGGCAAACTGATATTGAAGGGCGATGCATAGAGATTGAAAGTCGGCCCGGTTATCCCGCGAATGTCGTGACCGTGGCCCGCCTGCGCGGATACCCAGGGCAACAGCCCCAGTCCCAGCAGGATAATCCCCGCCAGGCGTCCGTAATAGTTGAATCGATTTCTCATGGCTTGTTTCTCCTGGTCAGGCACCGGCTCAGTTGACGACAATCTCGGTCATCAGACCGCCGTCGAGTTGCGTCTTGTTGCTCATCTGGTAGAACTCCGTGGCAGACAGGAAGTAGGTCCCAGGTGCAACTCCAGTGGTATCGATAATGACGTCGTGGGTCTCCCCACCCCCGAAGTTCACGGAGGCCACGTCTCTATAGATATTCTTGCCGGTAATGCCGCGCATCTGGCGCGCGCCGGTTCCGACGATGCGCATCTTGAGACCGTGCGCGGTGAGGGTGAAGAAGCGGTCGATGCTGACATTGGAGAGTCGCAACAGCAGCTTCTGACCTGCGTTCACGCTGATCGCCGAGTCCATGTCCTGGGAGACTTCGCCGTTGTTGAGTACCTCGCCCGGGGTACCGAGGAAACCGTCATCCACCGGCGCCCCCATCTCCCCGGGGCCCGGATTGAGTGGGTTCGCAGCAACGGTCTTGATGGTATCCGGATAACCGCGGCCGTTGATCTGCGGGTAGTCGGTTTCGAGGGTCGAGAAGGGCAGCGGCTGCACCAGGATGCTGGCGTCGTGGAAATCGCCGTCGAATCCGGATACCTGGATGGGTGCCTCCACATCGAACGCCGTGGTGCCGTCGCCGTCGTTGTAGGCATAGCCCCATGGACCGTTGCCGCCCTTACGGCCAGCTATGGTGTTCGGGTCACCACCATAACCGGTTACGTCCTGCGCCGGATGCACATAGAGATTGGCCAACATGCCCATCTCCATGTGCTCAGTGGCCTCCACATGGCAGTGGTAGATATAGGTGCCGGGTTCTACGTTGTTGTAGTAATAGGTCAGAGTGGAACCCATGTTGACGGAGATGGAGACTTCCGGCACGCCGTCGAACACGGTGGCGGCGTTCGGGAAACCGTGGTAATGAACGGTGTGTGGATCGAACAGGTCCGGCCGCATCACCGTACCGACGTTGGTGAGTGAGAGGTACAATTCGTCGCCCTGGTCAAGCTCGATCGTACTGCCCGGCCAGCGGGCGGCCAGAATCCCCTCAGCGATTACATCGGCGGGCGCGACACCCGTTTTGTCAGAAAAACCGAAGGTGTACGCGGGGTGACCGTCAGACATCTGGGCGAAGCCGTCACCGGCCACCAGGTGCTTGCACTTGACCGTGCCGCCGTTGGGGCCGGCCGCTGGTTGTGTTTCACCGTTGTCCCAGATGGCGTTACCGTTGTCATCACCCGGACACTGTACGTTGACCGCGGCCTGTGCCGTGCCCATTCCTCCCTGCAGCAACAGCGTGATGGCGGCCGCCAGGGCGTTTCTTGTCAATTTACTTTGCATCGTCATATCTCCTGTGGGAGTGCGATTAGACCTTGCCTCGCGCCCCTCCCCCCATCGGGTTCCGGGAGGGGCGCGCTGTCGCCGTCTCTACTAGGGCAGCGGCTGCGGCAACTCGTCAGCACCGATTTCGTTGGTGTTGCCGTTCTTGCGAGGATCACCATCGAAGTCATCACCCAGCAACCCACCGAGCCCGACGTTTTGCCCGGCGCCTACCGCGGGTGAAAGCAGTCCAAGGTGGTAGTCATAGAACACCCGCTGATTCGGATTGCTGCCCAACTCCACTGTGGTCAGCGGACCGAAGGCCACCTGGATGAAGTTGCCACCCTCGTCGAAGGCGCCTGCCGTCTGCAACACGGTGAACTCAGGCAGATCCAGGCTCTCCTTGCCCTCGTTGTAGACCGGGTTCACGAACACTGGATCCATTGTGAACACACTACCGCCACCGGTGTACTCCGCCACGTTGTCAGCGTTGTCGGTGAGCAGGTTGAAGCGGGCAAACATCACCTCTCCGCTGTCCACCGTGCCGTCGAGTACCGCCAGGTCATCACGGGCATCGATCGAGTCGATCGCACAGCCTGTCGTAGGCGTAGTGCAGTCAGCGGGGAACAGACCCGTCTCAATAATCGTCGTCGCCGGATCGTCGAAGTTCAGCCAGTAGAACGACCGGTTACCGAAGATGATGTTGTTGTTGAGGTTGGCATCGGAGAACGTGAGGTACTCGTCCACCCGCCCGCCATTGGCCGGGATGGTCGCCCCGGTCAGCAGGGTCGCCATGTCGGGCGTATGGAAGCGCGACATGATACCGGCCGGCAAGGCCGTGGACTGGTTGGGAAAGCCCGGCGTGAAGGCCTGCGACGCGGTTGCCGTCGAGTCATTGTGGGCAACCGTGTTGTTCTGCACGTGCACCTCCAGGGAGTCCTGGATGGCGATGGCACCCGCCAGACCGGAGACGTTGTTGGTGATCATGTTATTGAACACGCTGACGTCGTACCACCGTCCGTTATTGCCCAAATTGTTGGCCACGTCGATACCGTTGGCATTGGCAATGGCGATACCACCACCGTCACCAGCCCCGGCCATGTTGCCGTGGATACGGTTGGCATTGATCACCACGTTACCCGCACCCTCCGACAGCAACAGACCATCGGCCGGCTGTAGCGCCGGCTGGCCACCGATATAGAGGCCGCCGCCGTTAACAGTAAAGGCCTGGCTGAAGGATTCGTTGAACAACACGTCGTTGTTCTCGATCCGACCACCGTTGGAGCGACCGATATGGGCGATACCACCACCCTGAGCGGCGGAGAAGTTACCGCAGACCCGATTTTCCTGCACGCGGTAGGCATCGGCACCGGTGTAGAGCGAGATACCGCCGCCGCCCGCACTGGTGGATTCACCGATCAGACCATTCTTGACCACCTGGTTATGGTGGATGCGGATCCGGTCATTCACGGCATCGGCATAAGTGAGTCCGCCGTTGTCATCCTCGACCGCCAGCTCCGGATGGCCCACCCGGATACCGCCGCCGTAGAATCCGGCGTTGGCAGTCAGGTTGTTATTGCCGATATTAAGGAACTGGGCATAACCGTTGACCACGATGCCGCCGCCCTGGCTGGCACCGACGATGCTGAAGCCGTCGATACGGGCACCACGGTTGGGCAGGCGCCCGAAACGGTCGGGACCGCTGGCCCGGCCGGCCACGAAGATGCCTGCCCCTTCCTCAGTCGGGAAGGCCGGTGCACCCAGTGCCTGGAAGATACCGCCAGCATTGGCCTGTTGCCCGGGCAGCAGACTGATCTCACCGTTGGCCGGGTTACCGTCCAGCAGTTCGTCGATCTTGGCACGCCAGGCCGAGACCTTCTCGGTCGGTACCTGGCGGGCATTGATGGTCACCGCACCGGCACCCCAGCCCTGCAGCTTGACCGGCTTGTGCATGATGACCAGTTCATCATACTCACCCGGCTCCACCAGGATCAGGTCGCCCGCGTTCGCCATATCGATGGCTTGCTGGATGGTGGGCATATCTGACGGTACGCTAATGACCCCGTAGTGCTGTCCATTTGGACGTACACCCATGGGCTCGCCACCCACCAGTTCACCAACCGTCAGGGTGACACCGATTTCAGACTCCACGGGGGTGGGTACACCCTGTCCGCGTGTCACCACCACTTGATACTCTCCAACCGGCGTACCGACAGGTACAGTGGCGGTAATCGTGCTGCCGTTCCATGGCCCGTTGCCCGGGGTAATATCTATACGGAGCCCGTTGTCATCCACCAACTCCAGTTTGCCATTCGGACCCGGATTACTACCGAAGTTGCGGTTTCGGGTGATAAAGCGGGTGGCCGGATCGACGCCGTCCCACTCCGGATTAACCACCTGTTCATACCCCATGGAGCGGATGCGTATCACATCACCCGCCACCACAAAGGGACCCATGTTGCGGGTGTTGTTACGTACGTCGCGGATCATCGGCGTCCGCTGTGGTACGGCACAGTCCACCGGGAAACTGACCGGGTTGGTGAAAGCTGCAATCGACACCACCGGGGTATCGAGATAGGTGGTGGAACCCGGCATGTACTGGAAGGTGTAACAGAACTGACTGAAGGCCGGGTTGAAGAACGGATCCACGATCATCTCACCCGGATTGAGCGGATCAGGAATCGGCCCGGCGTCGTTCATGCAAGCCAGCAGCATGTTCGGAGACATGCCCGACGGCTGCGGCAGGTTGGCCGTCCAGGTGGAAGGCACCAGGGCGTTATAGCGGCCGAACTCGTCCGCGTAGACACGATTTACCGGTTTGCCGTTCCAGTCGTAGAAACCGACCGGCATCAGCGGTGGTGCGTACTTTTCACTGAAGTTCGGGCTATTGGGATTGAACTCGTTGGCCAAGTCGTTGAGGATCATGCCGGTGACATTGGCCGCTATCGGTACATCGGTAACCAGGAAGAAATCAGCGGCGGCGTTTTGAGCGCCTGCCAGGGGTACCTTCTTCTGGTCACAGACCGGACGCAGGTCTCCGGCGAATGGCGCTGCCGCATCCGCCAGGGCGATACCGGGTACGATCTGCCCGGGATCACCACTGCCGTCCCTGGTGGAGATGGCGAACAGATCAGGCACGACTTGCGCCGGGCCGACACACACCGGGGGCAATGCCTGGGGCGCGGGCTGATACTCATCGCCGAAATCGACATTCTTGTGATGCTCACGCAGGGTCTTGTAGCCGACCGGCGTGGCTGCCTCGACAATGTAGTCTGAGGGCAACAGACCGAGCTGCAGGGTGGCGGCCACTTCAGGTGCCACAGGTGGATTGAACGGAAGTCCCACGGTGACGTAATCGTAAAATGCCTGGATCTTCGCAGCAGCTACCGGACGGACCGCTATCAAATGGTCCATGTCGTACTCGCTAAAGGCATAACCACCGTCGAACACACCCGGGCGGACTTGATTCCAGTTGCGCATGCCATCAAAACAGCGGGTATCGGCGATACCGGGCATATTATTCAGACCCTGGCAGCCATCAGGAAGGCTATCATCCCAGCTGTCGGTCCAGGTCACCGCGATGGCGTCGCCCATGTCAAAGACGCCGTTGCTGTTGTGGTCGATATCTTCCGGGCCGGGTGCGCAAGGTGCTGCGGCGCAATGTTCGGGTGCCCAGTTGAGCGGGTAGTTATCTACATCCGCCAAGGTGACGAACCCGTCGCCATCGATGTCGTCGATGGCGTTGTCGTCGGCGTTGTTGATACCGTCACCATTCCAGTCGATGTCACCCACACCACCAGGGAACGGTGTTAGCGGAAACAACACAGGCGAGTCGATGTCCCCATCGGCATACAAGTTGACCTGTACCCGTGGCACACCCGGCTCCCACTCCTCGGCGACCGCGAATTGCGGGTCGTTCTCGGCGCGGGTAACGGTATTGAAGACAATACCCGAGATACCACCATTCTCACCGACATACTTGGGTGGGAAGCCGCTCTGGACAGGAGTAAAATCCAGGTTGAGGTATTCAGCCTTACCGAACTGAATGACATTGGTCTGTCCCAGGAAACCCTGGAACGCCTGGGTCAATACCGGACCGGTCTCGGTACGATAAGGTAAACCGCCATTCTCGGATTGCGGCTGCGGATTCAGCTCACCAAAGCCGGGGAACTCGTCGGTACTGGTATCCACCGGACCGCCCGCATCCACCACGATGGTGGCACCGGTCGCCTTCTTGTTGGTGAAGCCGACTTCGGCCACCAGCCAATTGAAGAACGGAAATACCTCGTCGAAGGGTGCGACACCATCGAAATCGGTCGGGAAACTCTGATAGACGGTACCGTCACGCCAGCGGATATTCACCGGTCCGTTTTCAGCCCCAAGCGGGGTTTCTCCGTCATCCCAGAAACCATTCTGGTTATCATCGTTGAACAGGTAGGTGGTCAGACGGTTGAACCAGTTGAATACCGGCACATTACCGAGATCACAGGATTGGCCACCATTACAGGTGCCGCCCGGGTCAACGGTAAAGTTCATGGTCGCGATGACAATATCGAGCGGCGTATCAAATACCTTCAACTCGTAACTGCCGGGCGGCACATTAGGGATCGAGAAACCGCTGTCGCCGTTACAGGGCATGGCGTAACGGTTGATACCGGGGACCGCACCACCTTCATTGATCGCAACCCAGCATTGTGGAAAAGGACGCCCACTGAAGAACTCGGTGGAGGTCGGACGCGACATGTGCATATCGGTGATCATGCCACTGACGGTCGAAGTACCACCGGACAGCGTATTGCGTTGCTGCGTGTAGCCGATAAAGACATGCGGGCCTGGAAGACCGAACTCCGCGAAGAATGGAGGCTCATTGGCCTTGACCCAGGCGTCGATGACCGGGGAGCCCTCGATGGTTGAAGTCTGCGTCCAACCAGCCGGAGGGGTCACGATAATACCGTATTTTCCCGGCGCCAGATTCTTGATCAGCAGCGTGCCATCCGGGTTGGGGGCCAGAGTGCCATCACCCAGTACAAGGACATCACCGGCGGCATCGTAGGTGGTACCAAGAGGGTTACCAAAGGCATCCTGCAACAGCGGGCCGCCGGAGATGCCGTACTTGCCGGCGGGCTCCTCGACCACCACGTTGAACTGACTGAAGTCCACCGCAGCGGGCGCGCATGTGCTTGAGCCCTGTTGTTCTTCCGGCAGGTCCGGCGCGCCGTTCAGCGGATGGCAGTCGTGGAACAGATAAACTGCAATCTGGGCAGTGGGAATGGGGAATTGTTCAACCACCACGGTAACATCGTCGACCGAGTTAGTGGGATCCTCGGCATTGGGAACCACCGTCACCGGTATACCGCCCATAGCATAACCGGCGTATGGGAGCACCGACAGGTAGTAGCGACCCGGCGGCACATTCTGCACGGTCTCTGCATTACCGTCAGTATTGCCGTTCAAAGGCTGGCCGGCCGCACTCCCCTGTTTTCGGGCCAGTGGATGGTGGCTGGCGTGAAAACCCAGCGCAAGCTGCTGGTCAATGGGGCCAGGTGCATTTGGATTCATCGCGAACGTATGATCCTCCTGCAGCAACCAGCGGAAACCAGGGACTGGATTGCCATCCCCATCTACCACGCTCATGTTGAACTGAGCGGCTTGAAGTGACGTTGTCGTCGTCAAGGCGAGCAGCAATAGTGTCCCAATCGACCCTATGCTCAATCTATTCAGTACATTCATCATTGCACCCCAATCTGCAAATCCCACCGCTTAAACGTGGCTACCGGGTTCTTGTTACAACCGGTTTGTCGCACTGGGCGACAACTTCAATTTAGCCACGCGGTCCGTTAAACGACTCAACGGTGCACAACCGCTTTTGTCGTTAATAGGAAGTTTGCGTGGGAAATGACACAAATACTGGTAGGGTATGACTGTATTTTTTGGCCGGAGAGACCTGTAACAAAGGTAGGGTTGGCTGTAGTCGATAACAGAAAGGCTTTACTGGGACGTACGCTGTCGGCTCAGGTTGTTAGTGACCGAATTAGAGCTTGTCCGGAAAAAAAACGGCAACTTCTGTCCCATCAGACTAACCGGGGACGCTTGATGCAGGGTAGACAAGCCGGGCGCATCCACCTTTTTGCTGCGATGCGCATCCATCACTATCAGCGACAGGTCTTGTTGGGTTACGCCTTTGGCTAACCCAACCTACAGCTCGATCGTAGCCCGGATGGAGCCACCCACACCCGGGCTACAAAACGGATTTAAAAATCGATCCGATAACCGGCAGTGAGATAATAGGTTGAAGTGGTATCCGACAGACCCGGACCATCCAGTTCGGAATACTCCCCGCCGACTTCTACTTCGAAATAATATTTACGCTGCAAGAGGTAGTCCATTCTGAGGGATGGCACAAGAATCCACTCGGTGCTGTTGTTACTTACCCGATCTTTATAATCAATTCGAACACGGGGATTGATCCGCCAGAATTTGGTAATGGGATAGCGGGTATTGAGCGAAAGCGTCGAGGTATTTACGTTGGTGGTATCTGAATAGCGCACCCCGGCCACGGTGATATCCCCGGGTTTGAGCAGATTATTGCCAATCAGTTGCAGATTATAGAACTTGTCCACATCGGTCCCGGGTACCGCTGCAACTCCCCCGGATGCCGGGGTATCGCTCAGCTCGGTCAGCGTTACATCACTGCTCAATTGCAGTTGGTCAGTCAGCGGCTTGGACGCACCAAGGGTCAGTGACGTGCTCTCCGCCGTGCGATCCTCGGCTAACTGATAGATCTCATCTTCTGTAAAGCTCGCCCGCAGCGCGCTCAGGGAAGTAACAGTTTGTCCCTGAAGCGCATTTTGTGTGGTTAAAAAGGGACTCGCCCGATAGTCAAACTGGGCGTTCAGGGAAAGACCACTCGATAAATTCAGGTTGCCGATCAGCAGGAACGTATTGAGCTTCTCAAAATGGACGTCATAGTCCACCAGTCCCAGCAGCGAGCGTTCCGCCGTGAAGTATCTGAACTCACCACCGACAGCCTGGCGCCCAGTCAATCCCTCATTGGTCTGGTCCAAATAGAAGAGTACAAAATCCCAGGCATTGTCGTAGGTGCCCAGATCAACACTGGTACCCCAGAACCTGCGGTCCGTGTCTGGTCCATCCGCTGAACTGTCAACCGGGTAACCCGCCACCAGATTAAACTTGACGTCCTCACTCATACGGTAGCCAAACAGCCCGCCATCAAATCGCCCGGTAACCCCACCAGTACTACGTGTCTGACGTCCCAGCCGGGTAGAGAGGCCGGTCTCCTTGTGGTCCAGGTCAACGTAAAGAGAGCTGACGCGGGAGAAGCTATCCGGGTCATCATCCAGGAAATCCTTGAGGTAGCCGCCGGTAAAACGGATGCTCGTATCCAACTGATCGCTGCGTCCCCTGGCGCTGACATCCAGATCAGTGGTCAACCTGTTCTGGGTATCCCTTGCTCCCAGCGGCTCGATATCCAGTACGTCGCGACGATAAAATTGCGAAAAACTGCCATAGGTTCGCCATTCGGTACCGCCCTCTTCGGGCGGCGCACGGCGTCCCGGCTTGAGAGCCACCTGGGGCTCCTTGCGTGCCGTAACCAGTGCCGCCAGACGCTGTCGCACCCGGTCGGCCCCCTCACCCTCTGGATAGAGTACCAGGTACTTCTCGTACTCATGCTTGGCATGGGCAAGCTGCTTGTTCCGTTCCCGCGCCAGCCCCAGAAACTCCTGCGCCGGCTCACGATATTTGTGCTCGGGATAACGCAACACCTTGGTATAAAGTTGGATGGCACGGGAGAAGTCATTACCTGCCATCGCCTGGCGTGCACTCTCCATTATCGCCGCCACCTCTGTTTCAGGGATGGCGGGCAATAACTCCACCACCGGCTCCTCTGCTGGCTCGGGGCGTGGTTTTTTCACCGTTACCGCGGGTGCCGGCGCTGTTCGGCCAGTGGCACCTGCTAATTCAGCACTGGCCGCCTGGGAAACCCATGCACCGGGATAACGAGCCTTTAACGCCTGCTGCGCGGATACGGCGTCAGCGTAGCGGTCAAAGAAACCCAGTCGCAACCGATGCCAACGTTTCCCATCCAGATCAATCTCGGTGACGTAGAGATTGTTCTTGTCAAACGGAGCATCCAGTTTTATTTCTGCCAGGTTGGGTGGTTCTATTGTCGATTGCAGGTTGACCACGTAGCCGCCAACGGCTGCTGCTCCCTCAACCGCGGCGGGTCCACCTGGAGCCCCGGGGGTTGTTTCCTGTTCCTGCCCAGCCACGCCCGCCCGACCTGGTCTGCCTATCTCCCCGGATGAGGATGGATGTTCAATAATCAGCATGATCTGACGAAAATCACGACTGGGTTGAACCCGGAAATTCGAAACACTTTTTAACCGAATCCGTATGGAGACAAACCCGGACGCCGTGTCCAGGTCATATTCGACCTGGCGAACTTCCGAACTGCCCGGGACCAGTGATAGTTCTTCCAGGAACCCTGCAGCAAGGACTGCCACCCCACGGACGGGGCGAAGCTGTATCTGAATATCGTTGCCGCGATTCTTTGGGGTATGGTTGATGTACTGTAGTGGTTCGGCAAACTCCATCCGAAACTCCACTTCACTTGCGCTGAGTCTCGTCTGCTCTGTATCAATGATCAGCCGCTCCTGAGCCCACGCCGTCCCGAAGAACAGCGCAGCAAACACCAGAAACGCAGCGTAGAGGAGATTGCGCGTGTGCCGGCTTCCGGGTTGGGCAATCCCACCGACTTTCTTTGATTCAGTACTTCCGATTAAGGACATCGTCTTTCCTGGTTTTACTTGTCTGATCGCGTCTACATCCGCGACTCTCTTTTCCACAACGGCGGTTACAGACAGTGGTTTCGCTTCATTGGTCTGGACTCTGCGATTGGCAACTAATCCGTGTGATGTTTTCCTCGACACCATCCATTTTGCTGATACGGAACTCATATCCAACCCAGGCTTCGTCTGCTTAATGGATCTGAAAAAAGGGGCCATAGCATTTCCTTTCCCATCGATATTATGTGTAGCTTATGGGCAACTCTTAGGTTTTCCATGAAAAAAAGCTGTTAACTATATAACAGTAAATGATTTTTTTGTGAAGTAATTTTATTCAAGATATCCATATTATTGAATCGATGGCTACACAAGCGCCATGACACTCCACTCATGTAGCCATCATCCTGTCAAAATCAGAATCCGCCATCGCTCACCCTATGCTCCCCGCTCCGACTCTTCTTAATCTGCGTCATGCTGGAATCAGTGTAGACATGGCAGCTACCAGCACAATCCCGCAGTTCCGAGACCGTGTACTTGGCATCAGGGTTTTCATACTTCTTATGGGGTCCTGACTTGTAATCCTGTGCATGACAACCCGCACAATCCGGTTGATACGCCGGGGCACGCCAAGCAACAACCTGGCTGTTGGATTGATGGCAGGCAGCACAGGCCAGGTTCCCCCGGTGGTCACCGGGATAACTGCCGCCGCTGTGCCGGAAATCAGAAGGCGTCCAAGCATTCGTGTTGTGGCACTCGTCGCACTGCAGACTAGTCACAAAATGTCCCGATGTCTTGCCAGTGGCTGTGGTCCCGTTATGGCAACTATTGCAGGAACCGGTTACCGAGCTGTGATCAAAACTGGCGGGGATCCAGGCATTAGTACTATGACAGGCGTCACACTGGGCATTTGTAGAGACATGGTTTGCCGTCTTCCCGGTCGCCGTCACCCCGTTGTGACAGCTGCTGCAGTTGCCGGTGACACCCGAGTGATCAAACACCGCACCGCTCCAGCTGTTGGTGGTATGGCAATCGTCACAAAGATTACTGCTAGGCAGATGGTTGGCGCTCTTGCCCATGGCGGTGGTGCCGTTGTGACAACTGACGCAGGTTCCAACCACCGCGGCATGATCCACCCGCGTTACCGGTGTCCAGCTGTTGGTGTTGTGACAAGACTCACAGGTGTTGTCGGTGGCGATATGCACCGACGGCAGTCCGGTCGCCGTCACCCCGTTGTGACAGCTGCTGCAGTTGCCGGTGACACCGGAGTGATCGAACACCGCACCGGTCCAGCTGTTGGTGCTGTGGCAATCGTCACACTGGTTGCCGCTGGCAATGTGGTTGGCGCTCTTGCCCATGGCGGTGGTGCCGTTGTGACAACTGACGCAGGTCCCGACCACCGCGGCATGATCCACCCGCGTTACCGGCGTCCAGCTGTTGGTGTTGTGACAGGACTCACAGGTGTTGTCGGTAGCGATATGCACCGACGGCAATCCGGTCGCCGTCACTCCGTTGTGACAGCTGCTGCAGTTGCCGGTGACACCGGAGTGATCGAACACCGCACCGGTCCAGCTGTTGGTGCTGTGGCAATCGTCACACTGGTTGCCGCTGGCAATGTGGTTGGCGCTCTTGCCCATGGCGGTGGTGCCGTTGTGACAACTGACGCAGGTCCCGACCACCGCGGCATGATCCACCCGCGTTACCGGCGTCCAGCTGTTGGTGTTGTGACAGGACTCACAGGTGTTGTCGGTAGCGATATGCACCGACGGCAATCCGGTCGCCGTCACTCCGTTGTGACAGCTGCTGCAGTTGCCGGTGACACCGGAGTGATCGAACACCGCACCGGTCCAGCTGTTGGTGCTGTGGCAATCCTCGCACTGGTTGCCGCTGGCGATATGGTTGGTGTCCTTACCCATGGCGGTCGTGCCGTTGTGACAACTCACGCATGTCCCGACCACCGCAGCATGATCCACCCGCGTTACCGGTGTCCAGCTGTTGGTGCCGTGACAGGACTCACAGGTGTTGTCGGTAGCGATGTGGGCTGATGGCAATCCGGTGGCCTGGGATCCATTGTGACAGCTGCTGCAGTTGCCGGTGACACCGGAGTGATCGAACACCGCACCGGTCCAGCTGTTGGTGCTGTGGCAATCCTCGCACTGGTTGCCGCTGGCGATATGGTTGGTGTCCTTACCCATGGCGGTCGTGCCGTTGTGACAACTCACGCATGTCCCGACCACCGCAGCATGATCCACCCGCGTTACCGGTGTCCAGCTGTTGGTGCCGTGACAGGACTCACAGGTGTTGTCGGTAGCGATGTGGGCTGATGGCAATCCGGTGGCCTGGGATCCATTGTGACAGCTGCTGCAGTTGCCGGTGACACCGGAGTGATCGAACACCGCACCGGTCCAGCTGTTGGTGCTGTGGCAATCCTCGCACTGGTTGCTGCTGGCGATATGGTTAGTGTCCTTACCCATGGCGGTCGTGCCGTTGTGACAACTGATACAGGTGCCCTGCACCGCGGCATGATCCACCCGCGTTACCGGTGTCCAGCTGTTGGTGCCGTGACAGGACTCACAGGTGTTGTCGGTAGCGATGTGGGCTGATGGCAATCCGGTGGCCTGGGATCCATCGTGACAGCTGCTGCAGTTGCCGGTGACACCGGAGTGATCGAACACCGCACCGGTCCAGCTGTTGGTGCTGTGGCAATCCTCGCACTGGTTGCCGCTGGCGATATGGTTGGTGTCCTTACCCATGGCGGTCGTGCCGTTGTGACAACTGATACAGGTGCCCTGCACCGCGGCGTGATCCACCCGCGTTACCGGTGTCCAGCTGTTGGTGCCGTGACAGGACTCACAGGTGTTGTCGGTAGCGATGTGGGCTGATGGCAATCCGGTGGCCTGGGTGCCGTCGTGACAGCTGCTGCAGTTGCCGGTGACACCGGAGTGATCGAACACCGCACCGGTCCAGCTGTTGGTGCTGTGGCAATCCTCGCACTGGTTGCTGCTGGCGATATGGTTGGTGTCCTTACCCATGGCGGTCGTGCCGTTGTGACAACTGATACAGGTGCCCTGCACCGCGGCGTGATCCACCCGCGTTACCGGTGTCCAGCTGTTGGTGCCGTGACAGGACTCACAGGTGTTGTCGGTAGCGATGTGGGCTGATGGCAATCCGGTGGCCTGGGTGCCGTCGTGACAGCTGCTGCAGTTGCCGGTGACACCGGAGTGATCGAACACCGCACCGGTCCAGCTGTTGGTGCTGTGGCAATCCTCGCACTGGTTGCTGCTGGCGATATGGTTGGTGTCCTTACCCATGGCGGTCGTGCCGTTGTGACAACTGATACAGGTGCCCTGCACCGCGGCGTGATCCACTCGCGTTACCGGCGTCCAGCCAGCGGGCGTATGACAGGACTCACAGGTGTTGTCGGTAGCGATGTGGGCTGATGGCAATCCGGTGGCCTGGGTGCCGTCGTGACAGCTGCTGCAGTTGTCGGTAATGCCGGTATGATCAAACGCCGCACCGCTCCAGCTGTTGGTGCTGTGGCAATCCTCACACTGGTTGCTGCTGGCGATATGGTTGGCGTCCTTACCCATGGCGGTCGTGCCGTTGTGACAACTGATACAGGTGCCCTGCACCGCGGCGTGATCCACTCGCGTTACCGGCGTCCAGCCAGCGGGCGTATGACAGGACTCACAGGTGTTAGTGGTGGCGATATGGTTAGCCGACAAGCCGGTGGCCTGGGTGCCGTCGTGACAACTGCTGCAGTTGTCGGTAATGCCGGTGTGATCAAACGCTGCACCGCTCCAGCTGTTGGTGCTGTGGCAATCCTCACACTGGTTGCTGCTGGCAATGTGGTTGCTGCCCTTGCCCGTGGCGGTATTGCCGTTATGGCAGCTGAGACAGGTGCCCTGCACGGCGGCGTGATCCACTCGCGTTACCGGCGTCCAGCCAGCGGGCGTATGACAGGACTCACAGGTGTTAGTGGTGGCGATATGGTTAGCCGACAAGCCGGTCGCCTGGGTGCCGTCGTGACAGCTGCTGCAGTTGTCGGTGATGCCGGTGTGATCGAACACCGCACCGCTCCAGCTGTTGGTGCTGTGGCAATCCTCGCACTGGTTGCTGCTGGCAATGTGGTTGCTGCCCTTGCCCGTGGCGGTATTGCCGTTATGGCAGCTGAGACAGGTGCCCTGCACGGCGGCGTGATCCACCCGCACGACCGGCGTCCAACCGCTCGGACTATGACAGGACTCACAAGTGTTAGTGGTGGCGATATGGTTAGCCGACAAGCCGGTCGCCTGGGTGCCGTCGTGACAACTGCTGCAGTTGTCGGTGATGCCACTGTGATCGAATGCCGCATCGGCCCAATTGTTGGTACTGTTGTGGCAATCCTCGCACTGGTTGCTGCTGGCGATATGGTTGGGGCCCTTGCCCGTGGCGCTGGAGCCGTTGTGACAAGTATTGCAACTGTCAGTGGTAGTTGAGTGATCAAACGTTGTCTGCCAGGTATTGGTCGCGTGACAGGTTTCGCACTTGGTATCGGAGGGTATATGAGTTGACGGTTTACCGCTGGCAATCTGTCCATTATGGCACTGTGAACAACCACTGGTGATGTTGGAATGATCGAATTGCGCAGCGCTCCAGTTATTGGTCGTATGGCAATTTCCACAATTGTCGCTGCTCGCAACGTGAGTAGTCGACTTTCCAACTGCAATATTATTATTATGGCACTGGACACAGGTGCCGCTGGTCGCGTTGTGGTCCATCTCCACAGATTCAGTCCAACCATCAGTTGCATGACAGCTCGTACAGTCATCCGTGGACACTATATGGTTGGCGGGTTTAACCGTGGCGGCCATCCGGCCCGAACCATGACAAGAAACACAATTTGTGGGTGTACCTTCAAATACCCCCCCTGCATGGCAGGATTCGCAACTCAGGACTTTATGCGCACCCAGCAACTCAAACCCTGTTTGCAGGTGGTCGAACGGGGCTTGATCCGATTGCTGCGCAGATGCGGTCCACCAGCCTCCCATCAGAACCAAACACAACAGCGTTGCGCAAATGCGCCTCATATTTGCCAAAACAAGAAACTGCATAATCGTATCACCCCTGGTGACGCTGCCGACTAATTCGGTGACAGCTATCTTGCATTGTTAATGATCTGAATATCGAAGGATTCCGGAACATGACAGCGTTCGCATCGATTACCCAACTGCCCCTCATGCACATCATCAATCGAGTGACAATCAACACACTGCCTTGATTGCTCCCTCTCTTCCATACTGGTTTTATGACATAGCCCACAGGCTATTCCGGCATGCGCCCCCTCTAACGGGTATTCGGTATCCTGGTTATGATCAAACAACCAATAACTCCAGCCATTAGGGTTATGGCAACCAGTACAGTTATCTGTAAATGCGCCTTTGTGCACATCATCCGACGAATGACAATCGACACACGCCTGTGATGTCTCTTCATAATTGGCATCCAGATGACAACCACTGCAACTGACGGCCTCGTGCAACCCGATGAGTGGAAACTCAGTAAGCCCATGATCGAATATCGTCTCAGCGGTCCAACTCTCCTGACCATGACAGCGATCGCACTGTTCACCCTGCTTACCTTTATGCCTGTCATCTCCTTCATGGCAAGCAACACACTCCTTCTTCAGTTCTACGCCCTCGATTCCAGCTTGATGACATGCAATACAGGTAATTTCCTTATGTCGTCCCACAAGCATAAATTCTGTTTTACGGTCATGATCAAAAGTAATGTCATCCCACTTGGTTTCCCGATGGCATTCCTGGCACTCCGGCCCATAGCTTCCACTATGAACGTCTGAATCCGTATGGCATGACACACATGTCTTACCCACATCATCTGCAGGTCTGTCCGGCAGATGACAAGCGGTGCATTGAAGTTCCTGATGTGCTTTACGCAGTGGAAACTTGGTATCCTTGTCATGTGAAAAAGAGGATTTATCCCATCCTTCCTCCTGGTGGCATTTTTCACACTCATTACCCAAAGTGCCTTGGTGTTTATCATCAAGACCGTGGCAATCAATACAGAGTTTTGGAGCCTGCTTGTAATCCTGGCTGATATGGCAAGCCGCGCAATCAGTCTCCTGGTGTTTTCCTTTCAACGGAAATTCTGTTTTTTCATGATCAAATTCCACCTTTGTCCAATTCTCACTGACATGGCAGCTCTCACACTCATCTCCCTGTGATTCTTTATGAACATCATCATCCTTGTGGCAATCAATACAGAGTGACGGCGCATCTCTGTAAGGCATATCCGGTTTGTGACACTCCTTGCAAACCACTTTGCGATGTCCACCAAGCAATTCAAAGTCTGTATCCTGATGATCAAAGCGATCTTCATTCAGTCCTCGAATATCCGCATCCCGGCCGATGTGGTCGGTATGACAGACACGGCACTCACTCTGGCTGGCCAAGTTGTTTTTCGAATGAAATCCCTGCTTTTGCTTCAGATCATCGGCAACCTTTTCATGGCAATCGAGACAAAGTGCTTTTTGTCCCGCCTGCTCAAAGTTCACATGGCACTTCTCACATTCGGCCTCATATTCTTCATGTCCCGAAACAACCGGCCCCGGCATAAATATTTTTTCAAATTCTGTTGCGGCAGCCGAGCCCGCCATCAGAATCAGAAAAAAAAACAAGGTCCCCTTCGATAACACTCGACTCATGCGTGTCCCGGTTTCAATACATATGAACAGCAACGATATGAAAAATTGTTGATGCAACCAGCATAATAAAAAATGGCACATGAATTACATGCCAGAGCGAGAACAGTCGCTCAAATAACAACAGTGCTCTCGCCGCGGCGATACTTTTTCTGACTTTCCTGAGCTTTCGGGAAAACGCCCTCTTAACTTGAGGATATTGTTTACTGCACAATTGCGCCCTGAGCTGCTGTTCAAACAGCCGCAACTGTTCCCGCAGTTTCCACTCGCCTGTTGCAGCAAGCTGCTTCAACTTATCCCCTTCTGAAAAATCCCAGGACACTCCGGGATCCGGAGCTGGAACAAGCGATTGCAAACCCTCCACCTGTGTCAAAATCAATTCGACACTGTCGCGTATTTTCTTTCGCTCACCCGATAATCCGTAATGGAGTTGGGTATATAGATAGCGACCAACCAGGCCGCTTATAGCTACCAGCATCATGCAATAGAGGGCAACCCGACTATTGAATGAACCAAGACTGAAGTTTGAATGGAGAAGCACCAGAACGGGGACGGTAAAACCCAGTCCCAAATGCACCTGAAACCAGAATTTCACTCCCCCTAGCCATTTAGGGAACTGCCGGCGCTTTCGCCAGGGATACACCAGCATGAGCAGGAGCAAGACACCACTAATAATTCCCAACCAGTAGCCCAAACCCTGCTCTGCCACTATGTAGCGCTCGCCACTCACCCGCCAGGCGCTCCACATGACATAGCCCAGAAGTGCCACATAGAGGTATGAAACCAGCCTACCGGCAAACAGAACCAGTTTCCCCATCGACAGTCGCGGGGTGATTCTTCCGACAGCACCCGCCTCTGCTTGCATTGTGTTAGCTGCGTTCGATTGCATCATGAGTTTCGACCAAGTAAATTTTTGGTGCTATCTGGTATAGTGGTCAGGCTAAAGGCATCTCCTTACAAGCATAAATCCTTTCTCGACTATAGCAGACAAAAAACACCGCGTTGATTAAGGTTTAAGTAATTTATTCGTGATAACGCCAGAGATATACGTTCACAAACAAATTCCGCGCAGTTTAAAACGATAACAATTGTCGTTTATCACCCACATCAGAAACTTGAATCAGTGCACAATCTCTCCAAATAATTGAGTGATTTCACCTACTCTGGCCGCCAACTCAATATATAGTACGGCCTGGTTCCGTTACGCTTCCGGTCGGAACCGAACATCAGGACCACATGATCACAGCATTACCATCAATAGGTCACTCCCGGAACTATACGACTGAGGATTACTACGATGGACAATACTGCCACTACTACACTCTACTTCCTGCCGCTGGCTTTCAGCCTGCTTTACTATCTGTTACGACGCAGCTCCAACAACCGTAAAAATAGTCTGGTTTTACGGGATGCCATAGCGGACAAGCTGACGGAGCCGGCCTCTCTCCATCCTTTAATTAACACGGATAAATGTGTCGGTTGTGGTTCGTGTGTGCATGCCTGCCCGGAAAACCTGGTACTTGGGCTTATCAGTGGCAAGGCACAGCTAATTAATCCCACCCATTGTATCGGCCATGGCTGCTGCAAGGATGCGTGCCCGATGAATGCCATAGAACTGGTATTCGGCACAGCTACCCGCGGCGTGGATATTCCACACCTTGAGCCAAACTTTGAAACCAACGTACCTGGCATTTTCATAGCAGGAGAACTGGGAGGGATGGGATTAATAAAAAATGCCATCGCCCAGGGTAAACAGGCCGTTGAAGCCATCAAACGCAAAATCAACAGCCGACAAGAGGTGGACTACGATCTGATTATCGTCGGTGCCGGACCGGCCGGCATTGCCGCATCACTTGCTGCAAAGAAAAGCAATTTGCGCTATCTGGTACTGGAACAGGAATCTCTGGGCGGTACGGTGTCCCATTACCCTCGGGGGAAAATCGTCATGACCGCCCCCACGGAATTACCGATTGTAGGAAAGGTGCATTTTCGTGAGACATCAAAAGAGCAGTTGATGGAGTTCTGGAAAAAGGTGGAGTCCGATACCGAACTCAATATCAACTATCACGAACGGGTTGAATCTGTGACGGCACTAGACCAACAGGCCAACGGTTATCAGGTCATCTCGAACGAAAACAAGTACTCCACACATGCCATCCTGCTCGCTATTGGCCGCCGGGGAACGCCGAGAAAACTGGGAGTTACCGGTGAAAATCTTCCAAAAGTCGTCTACCGTCTTGAAGACCCGGAACAGTATCAACGAAAACACGTGACTGTCGTTGGTGGTGGTGACAGTGCACTGGAAGCCGCGCTTGCGATCAGTGAACAACCAGGAACAACTGTCACACTCTCCTACCGGTCGGATTCATTCAGTCGCGCCAAGAAAAAGAATAGAACGCTTATCAGTGCTGCCGAAGAGCAGAAAAAAGTATCTATACTCTTTAATTCAAATGTCAAAACCATTACCGAATCCGATATCGACATAGAACAGGATGGCAAGCTTATAAAACTGAAGAATGATGCCGTCATCATCTCGGCCGGTGGAATTTTGCCAACGCCTTTCCTGAAACAGATTGGCATTAATGTCGATACGAAATACGGGACCAGCTAAACCATGTATCCAGGTTATTTTCTGCGTTTCCTCATACTCTGCTTAGTCACCATCCAGCCGGCCTGGTCCGACAGCATCGATGACGCGCTGAGCGCCATACGCGAAAAAAATTATGAATCCGCCGTTCAGATCCTGAATATTGAAGCGGAAAAGGGGAATGCCGAAGCACAGTTCAGGTTGGCATCACTATACCGGGGTGGATTGGGGGTAGAGAAAGATCTTCAACTTGCTTTTGAGTGGATGCGTAAATCCGCGGAACAGCATCATGCCAAAGCTGAGTACAATATGGGCGAGTTTTATTACCATGGCTGGGGGGTCGCCAGGGACCGTGAAATGGCTAATCTTTGGTACGAAAAGGCGGCCGAGGACGACTATCCACTAGCCCAAAAAAAACTGGATCAAATCAAGGCTAACCCTTCCGCAGATTATTTAACCGCTGAAGGTGAAACCGGTATAACGGCTCTTTTTGCAGCAAGTCGAAAAGGTGACCAGTTGAAAGTAAAGGCATTACTCGATCAGGATGTTCCTGCCGACAGCACCAACAGCGCCGGCCAAACACCACTGATGATCACCTTAAACCGCGGTCATGCCGACACAGCTGCGCTGCTGCTTAGACATAACGCCAAGATTACCGCCAAAGATAATGACGGGAATACTCCCCTGCTGCATGCAGTCAAATCTAAAGCTTTGCAGGCGGTGGAGATTGCCGTCGGCGCCGGCGCGCCGATCAACCAGACCGATGCATCCGGCAATTCGGCCCTTCTACTTGCGATCCGTCAGGGTGACGCTGAAGTTGTACGCCTGTTGCTTGATAATGGAGCGGATGCCAACAAAAACAGCACCTCAAGTGCCAGCCCCCTGGACTTGGCAACTCGTCTGAAGCACAAGCAAATTGCCAAACTACTTAAAGAGCACGGCGCAAGAACAAACCGTCCCGCCACGAAACAGGATTCCCTGGCTGAATCGATTAACCGTATAGCCAAGCTGTCCAGCGAAAAAGAAGCCTCGGAAAACTTGTACAGCCAATGGCCCCCCCTGGTCATCGCAGCCTGGCGCGGGGATATTGAACTGGTCTCTGCTCTTTTGCGCAAGGGGACCGACATAGATCAAAAGGCGCCAGACGGACAGAGTGCCCTGACTCGCGCCGTGATGGCAGGTCACAACAACATCATTCAGCTCCTATTGATTAATGGCGCCGCTGTTAATCAAGCACTGCCCGATGGAACCAGCGCACTTGAGTTGGCAGTTGTGGTTGCCACTCCGGAAATTGCCAGGGCACTCCTGGATGCCGGGGCCAATCCGGATGGTTCGGATCAGGGCAGTACCACGCCGCTGTTACTGGCTATCAAATCCGATGCAGAGGAAATGGTTGATCTGCTACTGGCACGAAAGGCTAACCCCAATGAATTTGACCAAAACAGGATAACCGGGCTGATGCTGGCGGCCGAGAGGGACGATGTCGAACTGGCCAAAAAACTGTTGTCAGAAGGCGCTCAGACGGAAATTGCCGATACAGACCAACGCACCCCTCTTTGGATAGCGGCAGAAAATGGCAGTAACAGCGTGGCTCTGGAGTTGCTGAAAAACCGGGCCAACCCTGATAAAGCCGACAACCAGGGACACACACCCATAATGCGTGCCGCCCTGAATGACCATGCTACGATCATTAACGCATTGATTACACATGGAGCCAACCCAGCCACAGCCACGGAGAGTGGCAACACTCCGCTTCATCTGGCGGCCAGCCGGGGGCACCGTGAGGCAACAAAACAACTCCTTGCAGCCAAGGTTGCTATAAACCCGCATAATAAAAACGGCAACAGCGCGCTCATGCTGGCCATCAGCGGCGCTCACCAGGATGTTGTCCGGATGCTGTTAGAGGCCGGGGCTGATCAAAACATCCGGAATTTGAATGGCCTCAATGCCTCGGACCTCGCCTCGCAACTTGATGATCCCGAGCTCAATGAACTGCTCAGCCAATACAAAGCCAAGCGTCCTGGCCTGCTTAAGTTATTATGAACAGTGAATATTATACTTAATTGCCCCGGTTAAAACCTGACATAAGCCGCTATGCCCCCATGCTGTTTACAGAACGGCCCATCCATTGATGATAGTCAAACGGGCGGCAAAGGGATGCACCGAAATACGCCTATAGCCGAACGGCCAGCACTCCCCCGCAACAGCGGGTTCAGCCACGATAGGCGTGTATTGCCTGGAATCACGGGAGCGGCTTCAGCCGCGATGAGGACTCCCCCATCAGGGCATAGATCGCAGCTATAGCTGCTCCTACGGCCAGAGTGGGCCGGCGCGGGATGGGGCGGTGGCAAGCCGCTTCAGCCACGCGAGTCGCGGACAAATCCGTAGTGCGGAATTGCTAGCCATACACCACAAGACACGCTGCTTTTAAGGCAGTTTACTCAGCATCTTACTGGCTGATTTTCCAGGGTCCGTCTCAGGCCCCAGTTCAACTGCACGCTGTAAGGCCTGCTTCGCTTCAGGAATATTTCCCACACCACTTTCGACAAAACCGAGGGTCAACCATATCCGTTGAAACTGCGGCTGCAGATCGCTACCGCGTCGCAACATCTCCAGGGCCTCAGGGGAGCGCCCCAGGTAATATAGTGTCAGCCCCAGGTTATTGAGCGTGCCGACATTGTCTGGTGATAATTCCAGAACACGCCTGTAGAATTTAGCGGCGTTGTCATAATCCTTTTCCTGAAAATACTGATTTGCCTGCCGGTCGATTTCGGCGGGATCGCTGGACTGAATGGTATCAGTGGGTTTCTGTAGGCTTTTTATCAAATCCGGAGTGGGAATTTTCTGGTAATCAATGGCGGCAGAATCCACCACAGTGCGGGTGCCGGGGGATTGATCACTGTAGTAGTCTCTGGTTATCACGAAGACCAATGAGGCGGTGACGATCTGAATCAGGATAATTACAGAAAACAGCTTAAAATTCATATTCATAACTTTGCCTTTTTCCCCTACTGGTATCACAAGCATCACTCGGTCACGTGAAATGGCTAACTAGTGTAGGCTCAATTGTCCGGTACGCTAAGCGGTCCGTGAGATTTTTTCCTGCACACTTACAGCGTTCAGCAGTTGAGTCTGTGCAGTCAGAATAATAGGACGCACAGAAAGCAGAAGGGTTCCATTATGCCAAAGAGTGTAATTCCATTTCAAAACAAGCCTTGAATTGCGCTGATTTCTCAAGCCAATAAGAATCGATACGCTATGCGGTGATCAGGCGCATCGGTTTGGCTGGACATCCGGTTATGCCCGGCCGGGGACGATGAGACAGCTCAGGCATAGAGAGCTGCCAACCTGAAGCTAATAGCTGGGGACTGTCGCCCACGACGCACATTCAATAATAGTTACCAAGGATCTCTTCAGAGACCAGGTTCTTGAGTTCATCAGCACCAAATTTAATCAATGGCTTGCCATTGACGAAGAACCCTGGTGTCTTTCTGACCTCAAGATCCTGCACATCCGCCATATCCTGCTCAAGCCTGGCGGCGATCTCAGCGCTGTTCATCGCTTTCCGCGCCTGTTCCACATCAACCCCCGCACGCTCCAATGGCTGCCAGATTTTCCCGGTATCGATGTTACCGTGCGAGGCCCAGACAGGTTGCGCGGCGTAAACAGCCTCCAGGGCTTGCCAGTATTTGCCCTGCAGTCGCGCAGCCTCAAGCGCCTTCACCACGTAATCGGACCCCTGGTGAAAGGGTGCATATCGCATAACAACGCGCACCTTGCCCTGATTGGATGCCACCAGATCTTCAACCAGGGGATGGAACGCACGGCAGGTTTCACAGGCGGGATCAAAAAACTCGACAATGGTCACTTTCGCACTTGCACTTCCTTTGGTCGGCGAGTGGTCGCGCTCAAGAAAACCTGAATATTGCATGGCAGTCTCATTTAACTCGGCCGTTTTTTGCACATCGTAGCGGTATGCCGCAAATGCAAAAACAGCCAGAAGTAGAACGATTACCACGGGCACCTGGTATTGTTTCTTCATCGTTTGATCCTGTAGCCGGCAATAGATAGAAAAAGAATGATTGCTGTAAATGAGAGTATGGATAACATCGGAATAGTAATAAAGCCAAACAGTTCAAGATTTATGTCTGCGCAAGAGGGTCCCTGTCCACAGGGTTGCAGCGCTTCCGGGATGTAGCCGGAATAAACAAGATAATGGTATATGGCAAATCCCCAACCAATAACTGCCAGTGGCAAGGAGTAACGGATCACGCTTTCATCATAGGGATACATGCCCAGCAACAAAATGACCACCAGGGGATACATGAAAATCCGCTGGTACCAGCAAAGTACGCAGGGTGGCAAATCCATGACCTCACTAAAAAACAGGCTTCCCAGCATGGCAACCGTCGCCAGCAGCCAACTCAGGAAGACCAACATCCTGTTGGTTTGATCATGCATTGTAGCTTGGCCCATAAGTTATGTACCGTTCAGCTCAGGGTAGTTGACGAGAGTTGACCGGATCGTGACCCAGTTAACGTTGGCTTGACGATCCGGTTGCCTGATTGGCGATTCATAAGTCCTGTTCACACCGGGTGATACGGCCTTCATTCTGTGCAGGACTGATGCGATCCTCCCGAATCTCACGCCTTGCCTGGCGGATTATCAAGGTCGACGAGTGCAGAAACAGTAACGCCATGCCTGCAGCCACGATCAGATCCGGCCAGCGCGACTGGGTGTAATAGACGACACCCGCCGCCAGCATGACAGCCAGATTGCCAATCGCGTCATTGCGGCTGCAGAGCCAAACCGAACGTACATTGGCATCACCCTTACGGTACCTGAGAAGCAGGATCACACTGGTCGCATTTGCCGCAAATGCCATTAGAGCGACCGAACCCATAATGGTTTCATTGGGTACGCCAAGAATATAAACCCGATAGACCGTCGATCCCAACACCCAAACCCCCATCAGAGCCAGCGTCACGCCCTTGAACAGGGCCGCCGACGCGCGCCAACGAATCGAATGGCCAATCGCCAGGAGTGTAATACCATAGGTCAGGCTGTCACCCAGAAAATCCAGCGCATCGGCCCTAAGCGCCATGGAGTCAGACGCCATGCTGGCGCCCACTTCAACCAGAAACATCAGCGCATTGATGGCAATAACGACCCACAGTATCCGCTTGTAGGGTACTGATATACCGTCAAAGTCGAGATTGTTATCGCAACTGCAGCCAGCCATTCCGATTCGCCCTTGTATCTCATTGAAGATTCATGCACTAAGCTTACAACCTACAGTCGTTGTAGCTTCAAGAGGTATTTGCTGTGAGTGAACACTATTCCATTGGACAGATGGCCAGTATCGGTAACTGCAAGGTACAGACAATTCGCTACTACGAACAGATAGGCTTATTGCCGGAGCCGGAACGAACCCCAGGCAATCAGCGCATCTATAATCAGGCACACATGGATCGCCTGGGATTTATCCGTCACAGCCGTGAACTGGGATTTTCACTTGACAGAATTAAAGAAATCCTGGCGCTGAGCGATGATCCTGCCCATTCATGTGAGACGGTAGACCAAATTGCACGCCGGCACTTAATGGAAGTGGAGTCCAAGATCAAGCGATTACAGAGTATGAGAAAGGAGTTGAGGCGGATGATTAATCAGTGCAATGGGAATAAAGTGGCGGATTGTCGGATTATCGAGGTACTCTCCAATCATCAACTCTGTTTATTGGATAAACATCTCTGCAGCTAAGGCTATACGAAAAACCCCAAGATCAGTCAAAACCGGGGCTCCCCGAATCGCGACGACCGAAGGAGAAGAACCGACGGAACCACCGAATCATACTCATGCATATTGACATATCGGTGATTTAGTGCACCGCACAGACCATGCGTATTGAAGGGATGATTAATCAGCCAGCCGAGGCTGCCTGGCGGATCAATCGTCCACTCAAATGGAAGCCACGATAGCCGCCACCTGTTTCGCCCCTTGTAGCATGAACCCATGCTCGGAGCCGACAAAAAAGCCGCTGATGCCTTTCTCGACTAACTGCTGGACAGCAGTTGTATCGGGGACAAAAGTCATGCAGCGCTTGCCATTTTTGCGTGCCAGTTGCGCCACTTTTTCCATTGCTTCAATGACGGCCGGGGCCGTCAGGCTGGTTTCGCCCAGACAGACTGCCAGATCAGCGGGGCCGACGAAAAGCGCATCAATACCTTCAACAGCGGCAATCTCTTCGGCGGCGCTTACACCCGCGGGCTCTTCAATCTGCGCAATAACCACTGTTTCATTAACGCTCTTTTCCAGGACAGCCGACATGCTGTTACCTGCAAATCCGGCCCATCGGGTCGAACCGGCATAACCGCGTCCACCCTCACCAAAACGAGCCCATCTGGCAATATCTTGCGCCTTCTCGACTGAGTCGACATGGGGCACAATTACACCTGTGGCGCCACTATCCAACACCTGAAGGATGGCTGACTGAGTCCCCTCAGGGACCCGAACCAGCATCGCCATCTTCTTCGCTTGGCCCAACGCCAAACAGGCATCGAGCCGGCCCCGGTCAAACGGGGCATGCTCTGCATCCAGAGTCAAAAAGTCCAGCCCCGACGCAGAGAGCACTTCAACCAATTCATAGGCTGGTGTTTTGACCATGGTACCGGCAATCACCGCCTCACCATAAAGTTTTGATTTAAACGACATGTAACTCATCCGATTCAGTTTGTAAATACTGTTTGAAGGCACCCGCGCCTGTTGCGAAATAGTCTCCAAACGCTGAGTGGTATAAGTGAAATAGGCATTAGGCAGCCGTCCCCTTCACACGGCGTTCTCCCGCCACCAGACCCCCGCACAGACTCTGAAGCTATTGGTGCCGAGACACGGGGTGCCATGACCGTCATCAACACACTTCAATCCTGGTGGATTATTGCGCGAGTAAACGTGCGCTCTTTCGAATCTGCAGAGGACCATCAAGGGAGATACGCCGAGGCACCCTATTTCCCTCCACGATATACTCCATCAGGGTTGACACTGTTTCTGAAACCATCCGGTTGATCGGTTGCCGAACAGTGGTCAATTCATAGCTGGGCCAAGAGGCCAGGGGCACATCATCGTAACCGACAATGGATACATCATCAGGGACCCGTAGCCCAATCTCATAGCGGAGTGTATCCATTACGGCAAAGGCCATATGATCATTGGCAACAAATATTGCATCCGGCTGCTCAGCCTGTTGAAACATCCTTCGAGTGGCCTCTTTTGCCTCTTCCAGTGCAAAGTTACCCACACCACGGCAATACAACTCCATGCCCTTCGAGGCCAGGCCATTCAAAAAGCCATTTTCCCGGTCTCGTTGCGTGGTCGCCTTCTCCCAACCCGCGATATAGCCAATTCGCTGATGCCCCCCCGCAACCAGGAACTCAGCGACCTTTCGGCCACCAACGTAGTTATCGGAAGTGACTGTGCTCAGTCTGTCATCGTCCTGCGAGCGATTAAACAGCACTACCGGGATCCCTTCGGCCTGACACCGTTGCGCCAGACTAGACGACATGCTGACCGACGCGATGACCAACCCATCCACTTTGTAGTCGAGAATCTCAGAGAGGATATCGTCAATCTCGGCTTCCCGCTGGGAACTCATGAAGATAAGCGCATGATACCCCCTGGCCTGCAACGAGTTGGTCAGCTTTTGCACCGCCTCCGGATAAAACTGATTCTCCAGGTAGCCGACGACGACACCGATGATCCGGCTCTTTCCGGTGATCAACCCCCGGGCCAGAACATTGGGCCGGTAACCCAGCTTTACCGCTGCCGTATGGACCTTATCAATAGTCTTTTGCGAAACAGAGGCCCCGGGGGTATAGACCCGACTGACGGCCGACTGGCTAACACCAGCCAACTGTGCCACATCCTTGGAATTGACTCTGTGTGTATCTTTTGCCATCAACTTGCCGTCCAACCCCCATCGACCAGAATCGACGTGCCGGTAACCAGCGCCGATGCCTCGGATGCAAGAAACAAAACAGCACCCATTATATCTTCAACCTCACCAACCCGGCCCAACTTGATATGATCTTCGATCCATTTAACGCGTTCCGGATTATTGAAGGTAGATTGTGTCAACGGCGTCTTGATAAAGGTCGGACAGACTGAGTTTACACGGATTCCCGCCTTTCCCCACTCAATGGCCATCGCTTTCTGTATCCCTTCGATCGCATGTTTCGAACCACAATAGACCGAACGGTCGATACCGCCAACCTTGGCCATTTGGCTGGAGATAAAGATGATCGACCCTCTCTTGCCCGACTCGGTCATCTTTTTAGCCGCCGCCTGGGCAAGGAAATAGGCGCCCCGCACATTGACCCCCATCACCGCATCGAAGTCCTCAGCCTTAGTATCCAGCGCGGCGCCGTGCCTGGCCAGACCGGCGCTATTGACCACGATATCAAAGCAGTCGCAATCACCAAGCGCCGTCCTGGTTGCATCCACATCTGCAATATCCAATTGCAGTAGGTCAGTCTTCCAACCCTCGGCAACAAATTCCGCCTGTACCTGTTGGAGCTTGTCGAGTCGACGAGCCGCCAGTGTCACCCGGGCACCCGCCTCGGCCAGGGCCACAGCGCAACCCAGACCGATACCACTTGATGCTCCAGTGACAAGCGCCCGTTTCCCTGTCAGCCGAAAAGAGGGGGTTCTTGGCAAATGCATCAGAGGGCCGCCTGGGCGTAGGGGACGTCCTTACCACCGTATCGACGCACACGAATATTGGCCTGCTCACCGTGCCCTGCAAAGCCCTCCAGCATGCACAAGCGCGAACAGAACTCACCTATTGTGGTTGCGGCCTCATCGGTATCGATCCGCTGGTAGCTGTGTGTCTTGAGATACTTACCCACCCAAAGTCCTCCGGTGTATCGTCCTGCCTTGTTGGTCGGCAGAGTATGATTGGTACCAATGACCTTGTCACCGTTGGATACGTTGGTTCGCGGACCAAGAAACAGTGCCCCATAACTTGTCATGTTGTCCAGAAACCATTGGTCGCGATCAGTCATCACCTGAACATGCTCGGAGGCAATCTCATCGGCCACCTTCAGCATCTCGTCATAACTGTCACAGACTATCACTTCACCGTACTCATCCCAACTGACACGGGCCGTTTCTGCCGTCGGCAAAATCTGTAGCAGTCGGTCGATCTCTCCCAGCGTTTCCTGCGCCAAAGATTCTGAATTCGTTACCAGCACGCAAGGGGAGTTATAGCCATGCTCGGCCTGGCCAAGCAAATCAGTCGCACAGATCTCTCCATCCACCGTCTCATCGGCAATCACCATTGTCTCGGTCGGGCCGGCAAAGAGATCAATACCCACACGACCAAACAGTTGCCGCTTGGCCTCGGCCACAAAGGCATTGCCGGGCCCCACCAGCATGTGTACCGGATCGATGGTTTCGGTTCCTATCGCCATCGCACCAATAGCCTGAATACCACCCAACACGTAGATCTCATGAGCGCCAGCCATGTGAATGGCCGCGATGACCGCCGGACTTGGCTCGCCGTTAAAGGGCGGCGTGCAGGCAATTATGCGCGGCACACCGGCCACGGCGGCAGTCAGAACAGACATGTGTGCCGAGGCAACCATTGGAAACTTGCCGCCGGGTATATAACATCCAACCGACTGCACTGGTATGTTCTTATGTCCCAGGATCACACCCGGCAGGGTCTCCACCTCTATATCGGTCATGGAAGCGCGTTGGGCTTCGGCAAACTTTCGTACCTGCGCCTGGGCAAATTTGATATCCTCGATCTCGCGTTCACTCAGTATTGCTATCGCCTGTTGAATCTCCTGCTCGCTCAATCGAAAACTTGCCGGGGAATAGTGATCGAACTTTTCCGAAAGCTGACGAACCGATTTATCGCCACTTTCTTCGATACTTTTTAACGTGGACTCCACAATTGCACGTACTTTCGCGTCATCATCAGCCCGTTCAGCTTGCGGTTTGCCCTTCTTAAGGTACTTAATCATGTTCAAACTCCTTTATGAAAAATTAATCGGATCAAATAACGGCTTGATCAAATGACCGGTCTATAGTGCAGCTTCGTCATGCGTGGCAGCACAACAAAGAAACCCAGCACCAGTAGCAGTGAAACAGTCGATGTGATTATGTTGGGGTAAAGCGCCAGTACCATGGGAATCAGCCAAAGCACCCAACTCCGGGGAGTACGGGGCAACAGCGGCTGAGCGGCAAAGAAAGAGGCCGCTGACAAGGTAAACGCCACACCGGTCACCAGTGCCAATACAATCGATTCCGCCCCGCCTTTTAATAAAAGCCCCGGATACGCCAACAACAGCATGGGGATGACGTAGGCAGTTCCACCAAGGCGCAGGGTGTCCTTGGCCACCGCCATCCACTTCTCCTGCGCAATGGTCGAGGCCACGAAGACCGCCACGCATACCGGGGGAGTAATAACCGACAACGCCGCGTAATAGAGCACGAAGAGATGGACAGTGATCGGGTCCAAACCCTGTTGAATCAGCACCGGGGCAAAAACCGCGGCGACGAGAACATAGGCCGCGGAAGTGGGCAGCCCCATACCGGCGATCAGACAAACCACCGCCATGATCACGGCAATCAGCCAGATATTTCCCCCGGCAAAATCAAGTATGGCCGAAGTAACCGCAACACCAACACCCGTGAGATTGATCATGGCGACAAACACTTGGGCCGCCACCAACAAGATACCGACGATCACCACACCCCGGCCGCCATCTTCAAGCGCCTTTATCAGGGTTTTTCCAACCGTCTTCCATGAACCACCGGAGGTCAACGTCGAAAAGGTATAGGCGATTACGATACCAATCATCCCGTAACAGGCGGTTAACTGGATCGAGTTGCCGTTGATGATGCCCAGGGCAAGACCCAGTATACCGGCAACGATAGGCAGCATCCGTCGCCACGCGAGCGCCTCACGCCAATTCGGGAGTTCCCCGTCCTCAACAGCACCCAGCGCCCTGCGCTTGGCAATCAGGTGTACCGTGGTAAAAACTCCCAGGTAGAACAGAAGGGCAGGAAAAAAGGCAACGGCGGCAATGGTCCAGTAATTTTCACCGACCAGTTCGGCCATGACAAAAGCCGCGGTACCCATAATTGGCGGGGCAAGCTGTCCACCCGTGGACGCTACGGCTTCGACCGCTCCGGCAAAACTGGCCGGGTACTTCAGGCGCTTCATCAAGGGGATGGTGAAGTTGCCCGTGGTGGCAATATTTGCGACCGAGCTGCCACTGATAGATCCGAACAGACCAGACGCCACGGTAGCGATCTTCGCGGCCCCACCCGGTGAGCGGCCACCGGCACGCGCCGAAAGATCAAAGAAGGTCTGTCCCGCACCGGTGTGCAGCAACAGACTGCCAAAGAGGATGAAGGACGCAAGCGTGGTTGAGGCGATACTGACCAGCATTCCCCATAACCCACGATCAGAAAGATAGATGATCTCCGCCACGTAGCCGAAATCAAAGCCGCGATGCCCGAAGGCCCCCGGTAGTAAGTGGCCGGCCAAGGCATAGACCACCACCAGACCCACTATCAGTGGAAACACCATACTGGCCGAACGGCGAGCCAACTCCAGAATGACCAGGAGGGTCCCGTAACCCAGCAGCATATCCACGGATTCTGCCATCGGCAAGTCAACCATGATACGTTCAAAGTTAACGATCACGTAGGCGGCGGCCACCACGACCAGTCCACCGGCCAGCGTGTCGACCAACCCTGCCAAAGGACGCCACTTACCCGCCACCTTTAGGGGAAATAGCAAGATCCCCAACACCGCTATCATCGCCACAAATGTCGCACGCTGAATCAGGGTTTCAAACGCACCAAAGAAAGAGGTGTAGACAACAAAAAGGCCGACACAGATGGAGAGCACCGCAATAGCAATGTGACGCACACCACCTGCTTTCAACCCACCCGGTGCGATCTCGGTACCTTCTGTAGAAGAGGACATCGTTTACTCCAGGGTAAAAAATGAAGCCGATCACCCCCAGCCGGCCATAACGCCGGCTGGGTAAGAAAGCGTGGGTTAACGCAAGGACGCCGGCACTTGCATACCGATCTCTTCAAAGTATCGGATCGCCCCGGGATGCAGCGGCGAGGTAGCGTATTTCAGCGTGAGTTCAGCAAGATTGACACCTTTGACGGAAGGGAAAGCCGTTGCCTGCTCGGTCTTGTCTTCCATGACCGCCTTGACAAGCTTGTAAGCGGTTTCATCATCCAGATCGGGTGAGGCCGAGACACCGATCATGAATCCCCAGGTAGTATAAGGCCCCGAGTTTTCCATATCCCCACCCGGCATCTGCACGATGGATAGCTCCGGCAGTTTCTCCTGGATCAGTTTACGCTGGCTATCGTTGATGCCGAGCACCTGAACCGGGGTGAAGGTCGCAATATCAGTGGTCAGTGCGTCAAAACGGGTACCCACCGATGACTTGATAAAGCCGATTGACCGGTTATCCTTGATCGCCGCCGCCAATTCGCCATTTGAGCCACGAACCCAGTCAGGGGAAAAACCGAGCGTATTCATCACATCAAGGGAAGTGGCCTCGGTCGACGAGCCACGCTGCCCCGGACCAAACCGTTTTCCGGAAAGCTCTGCCAGGGATTTCACACCACTGTCTCGACGAACAATGACATTTTGCGGTGCCAGGGCATAGGCCCAAAGAAGCTTCGATTTTACCGGCCTTCCTTCAAAGGCCTTCACCCCATTGTAGGAGTGGTACAGGGCACTAGTTGTGATCAGGCCGATATCCAATTGATCACGCGCCATGCGCTTGAGGTTATCGACCGTCGCCCCGGTCTCCACCACGGAGGCCTTGAACTCCGGATTCGCCCTGTTGACGACCTTAGCCAGCGACGCAAAATAGGCATAGTGAGCCGATTGCGCATTGGTTGCCCCAAATGCAAGGCGCTTTTCAGCCACAACCGGGGACGCCACCAGAGACAGAGCAAGGGCGGCGATACCCGCCACGTGTATCGTTGGTTTAAACATAGCACTCCTCCAAAATTCGCTTTATAAATATGAAACCACGTAATTGCATACGTATGCAATACGCTATCCCAAACCAGCCTAAACGTCAACGAAAGCGTTATTACATTTGTCAGTTAATTTATAATTGATTGATTTTTATTGTTTTTATATAATTTCACCATCAGAAAATATACAGCTATTTATTGCATACGATTGCATTATTTGCGGCCGATATAATCATCCAGTTGATGAAATCGGCTATCATCCGCTTTATCCGTATGCACCAGGGTGTCGGGGTCAAATGGGATTAAATCTGTGCGCTGTCATTCACCAGGTCAGTTCGATTCGCCTCCGACCCCGGAGAGTTTTTGAGAGACAGGCCAAGACAAAGAAAGGTAGGCATCGGGGTCGAAGTCAATGCGCGAATGAATGCGTGGGTTGCCATTCAACAGGTTAGTTCAATTTGACTCCGATCCAGAGGGAGTGAGGGCTTTTCTACCCCGCAGTCACACGTCACGCCAGCACCATCTTGAGCCCGACCAGGCAGAGAAACAGCGCAAAGGCCCGTTTGAGATGCGGCACATTGAGCTTGTAGGCCAGTTTCACGCCCTGCGGTGCACTCCACATGGTCATGGGAACCAGGATGGCGAAGATTGCCCAGTTTACGTAACCCGTGGTTAACGGCGGCATCCCCGGGGTGCCCCAGCCATTGGCAACATAGACTACCGTTGCGGGCACGCTGATGATCAGGCCGAATACCGAGGCGGTGGAGACTGCCCGGTGAATCGGAAAGGCGAACAGGGTCAGCAACGGCACCATCATGGTACCGCCGCCAATACCCAGCAGCGCGGAGAAGCCACCCACCAGCGTGGCGAGAAAAGCCTGTTGCGGGCGTCCCGGCAACGCCTTGAACAGCCGCAGATCCCAGCGACTGCTGGCCAACATGTGCAGGGAGACCGCCACCAGCATGAAGCCGAAGACCGTCTTCACCTGGGCACCATCGACCACCGATGGCGCCAGCGAACCGATCACCACGCCGAACAGGACCGGCACCACCCAGCCCTTTACCAGCATCATGTCGACACCGCCCTTGGCATAGTGATTGCGCGCCGAGACGATGGAGGTCAACACGATGGTGGATAATGAAGTGCCTACCGCCAGCGGCATGGCCAGTGAGGTGTCCAGGCCAAAGCCGGTCAACAGGTGGAACAGGATCGGCACGATAACAATACCTCCACCGACACCGAGCAGTCCCGCCAGCACCCCGGCGAACGCCCCGGTAACCAGCAACAGGGGGATCAACAACCACAACTCCTGGGATTCGATCATGCCTTGCCGCCTCCGGTAGGCGCAATGGCAGCCCCATCACTGCGTGGATCGGCAGCACCTTCCACCAAGCCATACGGATGCCAGACTACCGCACCGGCGTGGCCGACGGTCTCGTCGTAGTCATCAATCAGCATCAGGTCATGACCGCGCTGGCGCAACACCTCGATGAGCGCCGGATCGAAACGCGCCTCCAGCTTCAGGTTGTCCGAGTGGTCTCCCCAGGTACGACCAAGTACCCAACGGGGTGCCGCAACAGCCTGCTCAAGGGGCTGCCCGTAGTCGGCGTAACGGGTAAACAGAATGGCCTGGGTCTGGGGCTGTCCATCACCTCCCATGGTGCCAAACACCATGCGCCGGCCATCATCAAAATGGGCCATCGAGGGGCAGAGCGTATGAAACGGCAAGGTTTGAGGGGTCAGTTGCAGTGGATGACCGGCCTCCAGGCTGAAACTCGCGCCACGGTTCTGCCAGCAGATCCCCGTGGCCGGCAACACCACACCGCTACCGAACTCATGGTAGATGCTCTGGATACAGCTTACCGAGCGACCCTCTGCATCAATGGCGCCAAACCAGGTGGTATCGGCCGGGTTGGTGGCAGCCCCCCAGGGTGCCGCCGTCCGGGCATCGATCGTGGCGGCCAAGGCATCCAGGCGATCGTCCCCAAGCAGTGCCTGGGCCGGTTCACCCATCAGATCCGGGGCACGCACCTGGCGGTTACGGATTTCAAAGGCACGCTTGGTAGCCTCCACCAGCCAGTGCACCGTATCCACATCCTCCCGGGTCGCCAATCCTTCAGGCCGGCGGGCGAACTGGCCGAGCAACATCAGGGTGGCCACACCCTGGGTCGGTGCCGGGGTGCTAAAAATCTCCGCCGTTGCCGTACGCAGGCAAACCGGTTCCGCAAGTTGGGCGCGATGCTGCACCAGGTCTCCCCGGGTGAGCGGACTGCCAATCTGCGCCAGATCGTGACTGATCAGCCTGGCCAGTTCACCGTGGTAGAAATCGTCCAGACCGGCTTCTGCCAATCGCTCCAGGGTGTCCGCCAGGGCCGGCTGGGTAAGCAGGCTACCCGCCACCGGTGGCTTGCCATCGCACAGGAATAGCTCGGCAAAGCCCGGCTGCTTCGCCAGTTGATCCAGACCACCAGCCGTCGCCGAGGCCTGACTCTCGGTGACCCGATACCCCTCCCGGCAATAACGTATGGCATCACCAAGCAGGTGCGACAAGGGCAGCTTGCCATGCCACTGCCTATTACTGATCTCCAGAGCCTGCTCCCACCCGGAGACGGTTCCAGCCACGGTATTGGCCGCCTGGCTGCCCCGATAGGGGATACTGGTGTAACCGGCATCAAGATAATGCTCCCGGTCGATGCCCATGGCGCTGCGACCACAACCCAGTACCGACTGGACCTGGCCACCCGGTTGATGCAACAGCCAAAAGCCGTCGCCGCCCAGCCCCGTCATATGCGGGTAGACAGCGGCCAGGGTGGCGGCCATGGCGACGCAGGCCTCGATGGCATTACCACCCGCAGCCAGGACATCGGCGCCCGACTGGGCCGCCTGGGCATGGGGAGCGACGGCAAGACCGCCGCGAGACTTACTATAAAGAGGGTTGGATAAACTCATAACTACACTACCATCCAATTGTTTTGGGCAGCCAGGTGGCCAGCGCCGGGAACAGTAACACCAGGATAAATCCAAGCGTTTGAATACCGATGTAAGGCAGAACACCCCGGTAGATATCGCCGGTTTGTATTTCCGGCGGGGCGACGCCCTTGAGATAGAACAGGGACCAGCCAAAGGGCGGGGTCAGGAACGATGTCTGCAGGTTCATGGCCACCAGCATGCAGAGCCACACCAGGTCTACCCCCTGCTCGATCAGGAAGGGTAAAAACAGCGGCAACACGATGTAGCTGATTTCGATCCAGTCGAGGAAAAAACCCAGCAGGAACAGCAGCAGCATCATGAAAATGAGCCCGCCCCACATGCCATCGGGCAGAAACTGAAACAGTTGATCGATCAGGTCATCACCACCCAGCCCGCGAAAGCTGAGGCTGAACACCTGGGCGGCCATCAGCACGAACAGGGTCATGCCGGAGATCTTGAAGGTACTGTCCACGGTTTCCCGCAACACCTTAAAGCTCATGCGCCGGGTGATGCTGACCAGCAGCAGCGCCCCGACGGCGCCCATGGAAGCGGCCTCGGTGGGCGCGGCGACACCACCGATAATGGAACCGAGCACCACCACAACCAGCGTCAGCGGCGGTATCACAACCTTGAACAGATCGAATAACAGCTGCATCTTGGTGACTACGTCCCGCTCCTCCATCGGGATGGGCGGCATACTCTCGGGACTGCGCAGGGCGGAGAAGAGTATGTACAGAAAGTACAGCAGGCCCAGCAACAGCCCGGGCACCAGCGCGGCGGCGAACAGGGTGCCGACCGATTCACCCGTGATATCGGCCAGCAGGATCAGCACCAGACTGGGCGGGATGATCTGCCCCAGGGTGCCGGAGGCGCAGATGGTGCCACAGGCGATGCGCGGATCGTAATCACGCCGCAACAGGGTGGGCAGGGTGATCAGGCCGACCGTGACCACGGTGGCGGCAACAATGCCGGTCGATGCCCCCATCAGCACGCCGACAAAGACAATCGCCATGGCCATGCCACCGGCGCGATTGCCGGCCAGGTGGCCAATCACATCCAACATCCGCTCCGCCAGGCGTGACTTCTCCAACAACACACCCATGAAGACGAACAGGGGGATGGCCAGCAGTGAATAGTTGGTAACCACGCCGAACAGCCGCAGCGGCAACAGGCTGAACAGATCGATACCAAATCCGACTATCCCGAACAGGATACCGCTGGCCGCCAGGGCGAAAGGCACCGGTATCCCGCCCAGGATCAGCCCGAACAGCGCCACCACCATCATAATGGCGAGAGTTGCTTCACTCATGGTCAGGTTCCTTCGATTTTTTCAATTGAACAATGCCATATATCGTCATGGCGACGCCCTGCAGGGCGACCAGAAAGAAGCCCAGGGGCACGAAGGCCTTGATCAGGTAGCGCCCCGGCAGGCCTCCCGGGTCGGGAGAGGCCTCGCCGATGTCCCAGGACATTTCGACAAATTGCAGGGACAACAGGGCGATGAAAAGCATGGTCGGCACGATGATCAGCCCGGGCATCAAGACATCCATCCAGCGCTTGACGCGCGGACTGTAACGGGCATAAAAGATGTCGACCCGTACATGCTCACCCTGCTGCAGGGTGTAACTGGCGCCGATCAGGGCGATAACCGCAAGCACATGCCACTCAAACTCCTGCTCGGCAACTGAACTGACGTGCCACACGTAACGGAACAGCACATCACCGGCGACCAGCAGCACCAGGAACAGGGTCAGCCAGCTGGCGACCCGTCCGAGACGGGCCACCAGCCGATCAAGGAAATGTGCCACACCGGTTGCATCCGGCAGGCTTGCCACCCGATTGGGCGCAAGCCAGCGAGGCTCGGCGCTTTTTTCCTTGAACTCCTCCATCACAGTTTTCTGTTCAGTACCACGGCCTCACTGTTGAGGAGCCACTTGTCCGCCTCAGTCTTGAACGCGAAGTAGTGTTCATGCACCTTCTTCGCCAGCGGATCCTTGGCAGTAAGTTCGTCGAGTGTCTCGAAGGTCAGTTTGCGCAGGGTCTCCACGATCTCGTCGGAGAGGGTGCCCACCTTCACCTCGTAGTTTTCCACCAGGTCTTGCAACGCCACCGCATTATTGGCGGTGCACCAGTCGAAGCTGGTCTGATTACAGGCCGCGGCGGCATTTTCGATAACCGCCTGCAGGTCGGGCGGCAGGCTCTCCCAGGTCTCCTTGTTCATCAGCAGTTCACTCACGTTTGAAGGCTCATGCCAACCGGTGGTGTAGTAGTACTTGGCGGCATTCATCAGGCCCAGCTTGCGGTCCTGGTAGGGCCCGACGAACTCGGCGGCATCGATCACCCCGCGCTGCAGCGCCGGGAAGATCTCGCCACCCGGCAGCAGCTTGACGCTGACACCGAGCTTTTCGTAGACCTTGCCGGCCAGGCCCGGGATACGCATACGCAGGCCGTTGAAATCTTCCACCGTCTCGATCGGGTTGCGGAACCAGCCGGTCATCTGCATGCCCGTATTGCCAGCCGCCAGTGCCTTCAGACCGAACGGCTCGTACACCTCATCCCAGAGTTCCTGGCCGCCCCCCTGGCTCAACCAGGCGTTCATGGCCAGGGCATCCATGCCAAAAGGCACGGCAGTAAAATACTGAGCCGCGAATGACCTGCCCGACCAGAAATAGGCATTACCCCAGTTCATATCCACGGCGCCCTGGCGGACGGCATCAAAGCCACCCAGCGCCGGCACCAGTTCACCGGCGGCGTAGAACTTGATCTTGATGCGACCGCCAGACATCGCTTCGACCCGCTTGATGAAGTCGGTGGCGCTGCCGGGACCGGTAGAGTAGAAAGGTGCCCCGCCCGGATAGGCGCAGGTCATTTTAAATTTGTAGGTCTCCTTGCTCTCCGCCTTTGCCACGGATGGCAATGCCAGTGCGCTGGCAGCGGCACCGAGAGAGGTAGTGAGAAAATTACGGCGATTGATGGTCATGAGCATCTCCACAATGACTGGGTTAAGTTACTTTGCTCCCGATTACCCTTGACCCTGGGTAACCGGCCTGCAACCCCTACAGCAACCGCTGTGCCAATCCTGGATATTTTTTATATCAAGCTGTTTTTGTTGATATTTTTTTCTATTCGCTGATCATAGAAGGGCACGCCGTCCAGAAAAATCTGCACCCTGGTAGCGCAAAGGCGAAAAACCATACAAATGTAAACAGCCGAGGCATAGGTACTGCCAACTGTTACGGATGTCAGCAATTGATCGCTATTTTTGTTGTCATCTGGCCGTGCTGCGGCAGACGGCTTGACAATCGGCACCGCGAGGATCAACTGCCCGCCCTGTTATGGGGCGCAAAGGGGAAGATTGGGGGGCTCCTGAGGGGCCGTCGTTTGCATATGTATAGTAACTGCCTGCTATCCGGAGAAACTCGACTCTCTGGTATGCAACTTGCTCCGAACTTGTGACTATTCAACAGATCGATCAAGGAGTGCGTCGTGACACCCATGGATACCAAAATTCTCGGCCAACTGATCAAGGACGGCAGGGCCTCCTTTGCAGAGATTGCCCGCTCACTCTCAGTCTCCCGTGCCCATGTGCGCGAACGTGTGCAGAAGTTGATTGACGAGGGGGTAATCGAGCAGTTCACTGCGGTGGTCAATCCGGAAAAACTGGGCAAGGCGGTCTCCGCCTTCTTTGATATCAAGGTCGCCCCCCGGGAGATCCAACAGGTGGCCAGCGAACTGGCCGCACAGCCGGAGGTGGTCAGCCTCTATATCATGAATGACATGCACAGCCTGCACATGCACACCCTGACCGAGGATATGGCGGTACTCGAACAGTTCAGTACCAAACACCTGTTCGGCAAGTCATCCGTACAGAGTGTGGATTGCAAGACATTGATGAGTCGCCTGAAAAATCGGCGGGGTGGTCCGCGGCTCTAGGGCCTGTGGCCTGGCCCGATTAGAGGTACGCTGCAAGCATACCCGCCCCGATCACAAGGTTGGCTAGACCGGCAGACCCAGAAGCGCCTGGATCGCAATGGATGTTGCCCCGGAACGGTTGTCCACCTGAATCTTGGGGTAGATCTGCTCCAGGTGCTTGTTCACGGTACGCGGACTCAGGGAAAGGAGTTCACCAATTTCACGATTGGTTTTTCCATGCGCCACCCACAACAGTACCTCCGCCTCGCGCCGGGTTATGGGCAGGGCACTGGCCAACACCTCCGCATCCATCAGCAGATCGTGCCCAACGATGCGCAGCAGGTGCTCGTCACTGTTCACAGCCTTGAAATAACGAATCGTCAGTGGATGGGCTGATGTCTGAATCACCAGATCATTTTTCATGTTGTTGCTGGTGATCCACGCTTTCAAAGCCGTGGTGAATGCACTGGCGCCATCCTCGTAATCGATGCCGTTGACGTTCAACAGTTCGCGGGTTTCAGGCGTGGCCCAGAGGCTCTCGCCGGCACTGTTGACCGCCAGCACGAACTGTTTCGCCACATCCAGGGCCGCGCGGGCATTTTCGATCATGTTGGCGCTGTTGACATGCGCCTTTATGCGCGCGAGGAGCTCTTCCGGTTTGATCGGCTTAGTGATGTAGTCATTGCCACCGTGTTCAAAGGCCCTGACAATATGCTCCACCTCGGTCAACCCGGTCATAAAGATCACCGGTAACAAGGGCCGCGAGTGACGCATCTGCTTGCAGCACGTATAGCCATCCATCACCGGCATAACGGCATCCATCAGCACCACATCGGGCTTGATCTGCGCCACGATATCCAGTGCTTGCTGGCCATTCAGCGCAACCAGGACCGTATATCCCGCCTGGTTGAGCGCACTGTTGATCATGCCCAGGGAGTCTGGCGAATCATCCACCACCAGGACAATTGGATTATTGCAATCAAGCCCCATAGCTAAGCCCCTTGATGGCCTGGGTCATCCCGTCGAAATCGCAAAGCTCTGCCCTCGACTTCAGATACTGTAGAAATTCAGAATCAATATCGGCCTTTTCCATGGCATCCAGTTTCTCCAGAATACCGCTCAGGTAGCCGATTCTGGCCATGGATATCAGTCCCTCGATATCCGCGGTGGACGGTCGTTTATTCACCGCGGTGGGAGGGATCTTATGGTTCTCCTTTCCACGAGCCTTCTGCTCATCGTGAAGCCAATCGATATGCATGGTCTTCTCCATTTTCTCCAGCAGTGTATCCAGGCGGACCGGTTTGATCAGGTATTCATCATGCAGATCACTGATCATCTCTGTTCGATGATCCTCGATGGCATTGCCGGAAAGCATGATGATGGGGGCCTGGATACGCCGCTCCCGCAATCGGGCGGCCAGCATCCAACCATCGATTATCGGCATATGTACATCCAGAAGGTAAAGATCGAAACTTTGTTCCGCCACCATTTGCAGGGCGAACTCACCGTTGTAGGCCTCCAGCACATCAAACCCCAGGGGAGTCAGGAAGTCCGCGATCAACGTACGGTGACTGGGCTCATCGTCCACAACCAGTATGCGTTTTCGTTCACCGGAATAGCCCTTGATCTTTTTCGAGGGCAGGGTCAGGGCCTTGGGCGAGTGTATAACCGGCAACATGAGTGACAGGGTAAATACCGTCCCCTTGCCATAGTCACTGCGCAACGACAGGTCGCCTCCCATAAGGTTGGTGAGCAGGCGCGAGATGGTCAGTCCGAGTCCGGTTCCACCGACAAACTGCGTCTGTTCGTCCCGGATACGCTCGAAGGGGTTGAAGATATCATCCAAGTGTTCAGGTTTTATCCCCACGCCTGTGTCACTCACGACAAACCGCACCACCTCGTTGCGGTAACTCACCCCCATCGACACCTGCCCTTCCCGGGTAAATTTCACCGCGTTGGAGAGCAGGTTCATCAGCACCTGTCGCACCCGCTTCTCATCCGCCAGGACATAGCCAGGCAGCTCACTCTCGCGGAGGTATTTAAAGGAGAGATTTTTTGCCCTCGCCTGAATCTCGAACATCTCCACCAATTGATCGATCAGGGAGCGGAGATTAACCTGATCGCGGTGCAGATCGAGGCGACGTGCCTCGATCTTGGATATCTCGAGTAATCCTTCTATGACATCGGCCAAGTGTTCACCACCGCGCTGAATAGCTTCCGCCGCGCGCTTGTTGCGCTCCGGCAACTTCTCATCGGCCTCCAGCAACTGGGCATATCCCATAATGGTATTCAGCGGGGTACGCAATTCATGACTTACACCGGAGAGGTAACGGCTCTTGGCCCGGTTGGCGGCTACCGCCGCCTCCTTGGCATCCTGCAATTTTTTATAGGTCTGATCATGGGCCTCCACCTCCTGGCTGAGCAACTCGGTTCGTTGTTGTGATTCGTCCAGTGCGTTACGCCTGCTGTTTTGTGCCAGTACGTAGAGCCAAATCAGCACACCGGCCACAATGATCAAAAGAAAGTAGGTTTTAAACAGGGCATCGCTCAGCATAAGTCCGCGTTGATCCGTACTGTAATCCATGGAGAAGTAGACCAGCGTGAACAAGCCTGCGATCAGGGTTGCTATCACCGACAGTATCACCAGGAAGCGGCCGACCGTGGAGTGCAGCCTTTCCACCCATGACGCCGGGAACAGCCGACTCAGTATCCTGAAAGTCTGCACCTGGAGATGGGCATCGGGCCGACACCTGTCCTGGCAACTGGAATCCAGGGCACAGCAAAGCGAGCAGATGGGGCCACTACAGGCCGGACAGTTGCTCATGTCCTCAGGTTCGAAACTGTTTTCACAGATTGAACAGACCAAGTCCCCCCTTTCCGCGAGCAGATCATTCGGCCTGGCCAGATAGTAACGCCCCCGGGTCACCCACGCGATCAATGGCGCGGTGATAAATGGCGTGAACAGTGCCACAAACGGCGACAACGCCTTAAAGGTCGGACCTAACAGCTCCAGCTGACCCGCAACACCCAGGGTCGATGCGATAAGCATGGACCCGACCCCGACCGGGTTGATGTCGTAGAGGTGGCCACGCTTGAATTCAATCTCCCTGGGCCGCAGGCCGAGTGGCCGGTTGATGGCCAGGTCCGCCACCAGTGAGCCAATCCAGGCCAACACCAGTGGGGAAAAGATAATCAGGATAGTCTCGAAGGCGTGATACAGGCCCAGTTCCATGAGCAGTAATGCAATCGCCACGTTGAAGAATAACCAGACAATGCGCCCCGGGTGGTTGTGGGTAACCCGGGAGAAAAAGTTGGACCACGCCAGTGAACCGGCATAGGCGTTGGTCACGTTGATCTTTAACTGTGAAATAATCACGAAGGCCGAGACCAGCACCAGCGCCAACTCGGGGTTGTGGGTGATATAGCTGAACGCCACCAGGTACATGTGGGTGGGATCATCAGCAAGTTCCAGCGCAACACCCTGCTGATAGGCCAGCACCGCCAGGAAAGAGCCGGCAAATAACTTGACCAGGCCGAACAGGGTCCAACCGGGGCCGGACAGGGTCAGCGCCAGCCACCATTTGCGGGAATTTTCCTCATCCTTGGGCAGAAAGCGCAGATAATCCACCTGCTCGGCGTTTTGCGCCATGAGTGGAAATATCACCGCCGCCGCCGCACCGAAGAGTAGAAGATCAAACGATTCTCCGGTATGCCCACCCACTCCGGCAAACTGGCTCCAGTTCAACACTGCATCGGCATGGTGATAGACAATGAAAGCCAGTGGTGCGACCTGGAGAACAATCCAGATAGGCTGGGTCCATAACTGAAAACGACTGATGCGGGTAATACCGTGGGTCACCAGCGGGATGACCAGCATTGCGCTGATCACGTAGGCCCAGCCCAATGAAATACCGAACATCAACTGTAGCGCCATCGACATAATGGACGCTTCCAGGGCGAAAAATATAAACGTGAAAGAGGCGTAGATCAGCGATGAAACGGTAGAGCCGATGTAACCGAAACCGGCACCACGGGTAAGCAGATCTATATCCAGCCCCGACTTGGCCGCATGGTAACAAATGGGTAATCCGCAAAGAAAGATAATCACGCAGACGACCAGTATGGCCCAGGCGGAGTTGAGAAAACCGTACTGCAGGGTAATGGCACCCCCTATCGCCTCCAGAGCCAGAAACGCCACGATACCCAGCGCCGTGTTGGCAATGCGCACGTCAGACCATTTGCGCGCCCTGGTGGCAATGTAGCGCAACGCGAAATCCTCCAACGTTTCGTTGGCAACCCATTGGTTGTATCGTCGCTTGGCGGGTACGACCCGTTGATCTATCGCCATAACCGGAACATCTCTCTTCCTCGCGCCTCATTACTGCGCATGCCACCCCCCAAGTTGACCGCCACGCATCATTTCGGTGCAGAAAGAGTCTTCCAACAACCGTCTGCAGCGGGCTATACGTCATTTGACGTACCCCTATGAGTGCATCACCGAATAGTGACCGGGGATTGGCCGCGTAATACTGGCAGCACATGAAAATCGCTACCCAGGTAATAGCAATTCCAGTGCCAAACCCTAAATAGGAGCAACACCCGATGAAGAAGAGTCCCCTGAACAAGCTCGTGCTATCTCTTGCCGCGGCTGCCGCCTGCCTCGGCACTGCCCAGGCGGCCGATACCATCAAGGTCGGTATCCTGCACTCCCTGTCCGGAACCATGGCGATCAGTGAGACCACACTGAAAGATACCATGCTCATGCTTATCGAAGAGCAGAACAAGAAAGGCGGACTGTTGGGAAAACAGCTTGAACCGGTGGTGGTCGATCCCGCATCCAACTGGCCCCTGTTTGCCGAAAAGGCCCGTGAGCTGATCAGCAAGCACGAGGTCGCGGCCATTTTCGGCAACTGGACCTCGGTCTCCCGCAAATCGGTACTGCCCGTGGTTGAAGAGCTCAACGGACTGCTGTTCTACCCGGTTCAATATGAAGCGGAAGAGTCTTCCAGGAATGTGTTCTATACCGGCGCGGCGCCGAACCAACAGGCCATCCCTGCGGTTGATTACCTGATGAACGAAGTGGGTGTGAAGCGTTGGGTGCTGGCCGGAACCGACTATGTCTATCCCCGCACCACCAACAAGGTCCTGGAAGCCTATCTGAAAGCCAAGGGTGTGGCCGACAAGGACATCATGATCAACTACACCCCGTTCGGTCACTCCGATTGGCAATCCATTATCTCGGAGATCAAGAAGTTTGGATCAACCGGTGCCAAGACCGCCGTGGTTTCCACCATCAACGGTGACGCCAATGTCCCCTTCTATAAAGAGTTGGGTAACCAGGGCATCTCCGCCGAGGATATCCCCGTTGTGGCCTTCTCCGTGGGTGAGGAGGAGCTCTCCGGTCTCGACACCAAACCCCTGGTCGGCCACCTGGCTGCCTGGAACTACTTCATGAGCGTCGATGCGCCATCCAACGATGCCTTTATCGAGGCGTGGCAAAAGTTCATCAAGAACGAGGAGCGTGTCACCAACGATCCCATGGAGGCCCATTACATCGGTTTCAACATGTGGGTAAAAGCAGTTGAGAAGGCCGGCAGCACTGATTCTGATGCGGTTCAGGATGCCATTATCGGCGTGACCGTCCCCAATCTGACCGGCGGCGTCTCCGCCATGATGCCAAACCACCATATCACCAAGCCCGTGCTGATCGGGGAGATACAGGAAGATGGTCAGTTTGACGTGGTGTGGAAGACATCCGGCCTGGTTGCCGGCGATGCCTGGTCTGATTTCCTGCCCGGTTCCAAGGACATCATCTCCGACTGGAGAGCACCCTTGAGCTGCGGCAACTACAACGTAAAAACGGCCAAGTGCTCCGGCCAGAACTACGAGTAAACATTTTTAGAGAGATACCTCCTACTGCTTGTTATCAAGCATTTCAGGCCGGCTCCACCGGGCCGGCCTTTTCTTAACCACGAAGACGCCTTGACCATCTTGTATTTAATTGATGAGAAACGTTTTCAATGACTGGCCACACAAGTATGTATATGACACGGCTATCCAGATGGTTGCTGCTTATTATATGCCTTGCGACAGTGCAGCCATTATTGGCTGCCGGGGTCGATGCGGGCAACGTGCTCAACCAGGCTACCGGACTCCTGAAGTCCAATAATTTCGATGACAAATCGAAGGCCGTGACGCTTCTGGCCGGGGATGCCAGCCCAGCCGCCGTGGAACTACTGAACACACTGCTCAATGGCCAACTCTATTATGTAAAGAAAGACAAGCGTGTTGTCAGCGTCGTCAAACAGGATAGTAACTACCTGATTAGCGATGCGCTCAGCCATGAAGAAATCGGCAATATCAGCAAAAGAAAGATCAGAAAAATATCCCTGAACAACAGGCTGCGCAGCCAGATTCGCGGCGCATTGTCAGCCATGGATCTGAGCAGTCCGGATGCAGACAAGCGACTTCAGGCCGTCAACCAACTGATCGACCATCCCGACAGTGAAAACGCACGCCTGATCGAACCCCTGCTCGGTCAGGAGAACAACCCGGATGTCCGCGAGGCGATGGAGATCGTTATCGCCCTGGGCCATCTGGTCTCCCAGGACAAGACAGAGCGTATGGCCGCCGTCGATGCACTGGCGGGTAGTATCCATCCCAGCGTAAAAAACGGCCTGATCAAACTGCAACAGACAACCCAGGACAAGGAATTTGCCGCGACTATCGACCAGGCCCTGAAAAAGATCGATTTCAAGCTGCAGGTCTACACGGTGATCGAGAACATCTTCTTCGGCCTCAGCCTCGGCTCCGTGCTGGTGCTGGCCGCCATCGGCCTGGCCATCACCTTCGGTGTCATGGGCGTCATCAACATGGCCCATGGTGAACTGATCATGATCGGCGCCTATACCACTTACGTGATCCAGCTACTGATGCCCGACCACATCGACGTCTCGGTACTGATTGCCGTACCGGCCGCTTTCCTGGTCTCCGGCCTGGTCGGTATTGCCATTGAACGGGGCGTGATCCGTTTTCTCTACGGCCGCTCCCTGGAAACCCTGCTGGCCACCTTCGGCATCAGCCTGATTCTCCAGCAAACCGTGCGTTCGATCTTCTCACCTCTGAACCGGTCGGTGGAGACCCCGGCCTGGATGAGCGGCACCTGGGAGCTGAACAGCGCCCTCTCCCTCACCCTCAACCGGCTCTATATCATCATCTTCTGCCTGCTGGTCTTCATCGCCCTCTTCCTGGTGCTTAAAAAGACTACACTCGGACTGCAGGTCAGGGCCGTTTCGCAAAACCGCGCCATGGCCCGGGCCATGGGTGTCCGTTCCGAATGGGTGGACGCCATGACCTTCGGCCTCGGTTCCGGCATTGCCGGAGTGGCCGGGGTGGCCCTGAGCCAACTCACCAACGTCGGGCCCAACCTGGGGCAGTCCTACATCATCGACAGCTTCATGGTGGTAGTGTTCGGCGGTGTGGGTAATCTCTGGGGAACCCTGGTCAGCGGCATGAGTCTGGGAGTCGCCAACAAGTTCCTTGAACCCTGGTCTGGCGCCGTACTGGCCAAGATCCTGGTGCTGGTATTTATCATTCTCTTTATTCAGAAACGGCCGCGGGGACTCTTCCCGCAAAAGGGCCGTGCAGCGGAGGGTTGATCCATGGGTGTTATCAATCTTCTGAAAAATGATCGTGGCGGACAGATCTTCCTGGCACTGCTTGCACTGGCGGCCGTGCTGGCACCACTGATGAACCAGTTGCTACCCGAGAGCAGTGTGCTGCATATCAGCACCTATACCATCACCCTGCTGGGCAAGTATCTGGCCTTCGCATTACTGGCCGTGGCGGTAGACCTGGCCTGGGGCTATCTCGGTATTCTCAGCCTGGGACACGGTGCCTTTTTCGCCCTCGGCGGCTACGCCATGGGTATGTACCTGATGCGCCAGATCGGTGAACGGGGCGTTTATGGCGACCCGGTTCTACCGGACTTCATGGTGTTTCTCAACTGGGACAGCCTGCCCTGGTTCTGGTACGGCTTCGACATGTTCTGGTTCGCCATGCTGATGGTCATGCTCGCGCCTGGCCTGCTCGCCTTCATCTTCGGCTGGCTCGCCTTTCGCTCAAGGGTCACCGGTGTCTACCTCTCCATCATTACCCAGGCACTCACCTATGCCTTAATGCTCGCCTTCTTCCGCAACGAGATGGGCTTTGGTGGCAACAACGGGCTGACCGACTTCAAGGATATACTGGGTTTCAGTCTTCAAGAGGATAGCACCCGCATCGCCTTGTACGTGGTGACGGCTCTGTCCCTGGGATTGGGCTACATCGCCTGCCGTGCCGTGGCTAGCTCGCGTCTTGGACGCGTGGCTGTCGCCATCCGGGATGCCGAGGACCGGACCCGTTTCGTCGGCTATAAGGTAGAGCGTGTCAAACTGGCCATCTTCACCTTCTCGGCCGTACTCGCCGGTATAGCCGGCGCACTCTACGTACCCCAGGTCGGCATCATCAATCCGGGAGAGTTCTCGCCGCTCAACTCCATCGAGATCGTCATCTGGGTGGCGGTGGGTGGACGCGCCACTTTGTACGGTGCCGCCGCCGGTGCCCTGATGGTCAACTATGGCAAATCCTACTTCACCGCGGCGCTGCCGGAGGTCTGGCTGTTTGCCCTGGGCTCACTGTTTGTATTGGTGACCATCTTTCTACCCAAGGGTGTGATCGGACTGTTGAACAGGAAAAGGGCTGAATCATGAATGCACTGGACAACCTGCGTGAAACCATGCGCCCTGATCGTGTATTCGACTTCATGCTGCAGACTCGTGGCCTGGAGGTGGATATCAGCCATGGCACCATCCTCTACCTGGAGGATATCTCGGTCAGTTTCGACGGCTTCAAGGCGATCAACGACCTCAATCTCTATATCGAGGCAGGCGAACTCCGTTGCATTATCGGCCCAAACGGAGCGGGCAAGACCACCATGATGGACATCATTACCGGCAAAACACGGCCCGACCGGGGAAGCGCCTATTTTGGACAGAATATCGACCTGCTGCACCTGAGCGAACCGGAGATCTCTCAGGCCGGTATTGGCCGCAAGTTTCAAAAACCGACAGTCTTTGAATACCACAGCGTGTTCGAGAACCTGGAACTTTCCATGGCTGGAGACAAGGGGGTCTGGCCGACCCTGACCGCACGACTTAACGGTGAGCAGCGCGACTTCATCGACGAGGTCCTGGGGATCATTGGCCTGCAGGCCGAGCACAACCGGCTTGCCGGGTCCCTTTCACACGGCCAGAAGCAGTGGCTGGAGATCGGCATGCTCTTAATGCAGAACCCCAAGCTGCTGCTGGTGGATGAGCCGGTCGCCGGCATGACCCACCAGGAGATGGATCGCACCGCTGAACTGCTCACCTCCCTGGCCGGACAGCACACGGTGGTTGTGGTGGAGCATGACATGGACTTTGTCCGTTCCATCGCCCGCAAGGTAACCGTATTGCACCAGGGCAGCGTGCTGGCAGAGGGGAGCATGGACGAGGTACAGAACGACCCCCGCGTCGTGGAAGTCTATTTGGGTGAATGAGATGCTGAAGATCGAACAACTCAATCAATACTATGGCGAATCCCACACCCTCTGGGATCTCGACCTCCAGGTTCCCGAAGGCACCTGCACCTGCCTGATGGGACGTAATGGTGTGGGCAAGACCACCCTGCTGCAGTGTGTCATGGGGCTGCTGCCCATCAAGTCCGGGGAGATCCGCTTTGCCGGTAACAATCTCAACAAACAGATCGCCGAGCGGCGTGCCCCCCTTGGCATCGGCTACGTCCCCCAGGGCCGCCAGACCTTCCCGCTGCTCACCGTGGAAGAGAACCTGCGCATTGGACTGCCGGCGCGCAAGGACAAGGCGAAGCAAATCCCGTCGTTCATCTTCGAACTCTTCCCGGTACTCAAGGAGATGCTGGGGCGCAAGGGCGGTGATCTGTCCGGTGGCCAACAACAACAACTGGTGATAGGCCGCGCCTTGGTGGTCGATCCCAAGCTGCTGATCCTGGACGAACCGACCGAGGGTATCCAGCCCAATATTGTGCAGGAGATCGGTGACATTATCCTGCGCCTCAATCGGGAGATTGGTCTGACCGTGCTGCTGGTGGAACAGAAACTCCCCTTCGCCCGCAAGGTGGCCGACCGGTTCTGTATTCTCGACCGGGGCCGCCATGTGGCCGCGGGGGAGATAAAACAACTCGATGACGAGCTTATTCGTCAATACCTGACCGTTTAGTCATAGAGAGGATAATCATGAAGCTACCCAACGCCTTGCTGACCACTATACTGACACTCCTGTCCGCCTCCGCCATGGCCCATGTCGGACCCGATGCACTGGACGAACACTTTATCGAACACCTGGTGCTGGCCCTACTAATCGGCGTACCGATAGGCTACGGCCTGCTCCGACTGGCCGCACAAACATTCAAGCAAGACCAGCAACACTGAACATGCCTTCCCTTGCACAGCAACCCTGTTCAGGTTGGTATGCCAAACTGCATCTCGGTTTTAAACAGCGACCGGGCAAGACCGTGTTGACGGAACGCACTCGCCAGGGCCCGCTCGCAGTGCAGCGCAGCTTCTATCCCGAGGGTGATCTCTGCCATGTCTATCTGCTGCACCCACCCGGCGGAGTGGCCGGTGGCGACCAGCTGGATATCAGTATCCATGTCGCCGAACAGGCATCGGCCCTGATCACCACACCGGGCGCAACCAAGTTCTACCGGTCTGTCGGCACCACGGCCCGTCAACACCAGCAGTTAACGGTCGAAGACGGCTGCCTGGAGTGGCTTCCCCAGGAGAATATAATTTTTCCCGGCGCCCGGGCGGAACTCTCCACCCGGGTCGATCTCCACGGTGACGCCCGATTTATCGGCTGGGAGATCAACTGTCTGGGACGACCGGTGGTTGATGAACGATTCAATCATGGCAGTGCCCTATTGGCCTACAGCCTGTTACGTGACGGTCTCCCCCTGCTGCACGAACGGCAGGTTATCGACAGTGAGCAGGCACTGACGGCCGCCGCGGGACTGCGCAACCAGCCCGTGGTGGGCACCTTCTACGCAACCCTTGCAGATAACAGTCTGCTGGAAAAACTTCGCAATACGATTCCGCCGCGGGATCAGCAGTCCATCGGCCTCACGCTGGTCGACGGCCTGCTCATCGCCCGTTATCTGGGAGATTCGACTGAAACGGCACGGCGACTGTTTATTGATATCTGGAAAATTCTCAGGCCCGTGGTGGTTAACCGGCCACCCAGTGAACCGCGCATCTGGAATACATAATCCCGTAGGAGCATCCCATGGAACTCACCCCGAGAGAAAAAGACAAGCTACTGCTCTTTACCGCCGGCCTGCTCGCCGAGCGGCGCAAGGAGAAGGGACTGAAACTCAACTACCCGGAGGCGACCGCCTACATCAGCGCAGCAATTCTGGAGGGTGCACGGGAGGGCAAAAGTGTGGCCGAATTGATGGACTTTGGTCGCACCCTGCTCACCGGCGATGATGTGATGGACGGGGTAGCCGAGATGATCCACGACGTGCAGGTGGAAGCGACCTTCCCCGACGGCACCAAGCTGGTGACCGTGCACGAACCCATTCTGCCCACTGCAACAAACCAACCGGGCGGGGTGATACCCGGCGAGGTGATCGCCGTACCCGGGGAACGCATCCTCAATGCGGAGCGGGAGACCGTGACGCTCTCCGTGGCAAACACCGGAGACCGTCCCATACAGGTCGGCTCTCACTACCACTTTGCGGAAACCAATTCGGCCCTCAAGTTTGATCGCGACAAAGCCATGGGGTTTCGCCTTGATATAGCGGCCGGCACGGCCGTGCGTTTTGAGCCGGGCCAGACCCGCGAGGTCACCCTGGTGGCCTATGCCGGTGAGCGAAAAGTATTCGGTTTCAACGGCCAGGTCATGGGAGGTCTGGACTGATGGCAAAGATAAGCAACCAGGCTTATGCCGAGATGTACGGCCCCACCACCGGCGACCGGGTGAGACTGGGTGACACCGAACTGTTGATCGAGGTGGAACAGGACCACACCGTCTACGGTGACGAGGTAAAGTTCGGCGGCGGCAAGGTGATCCGCGATGGCATGGGCCAGAGTCAACGGCCCAGCCCGGAGGTGGTGGATACGGTGATAACCAACGCCCTGATCGTCGACCACTGGGGAATCGTTAAGGCCGACGTCGGCATCAAGAACGGCCGCATTGCCGCTCTTGGCAAGGCAGGCAATCCCGACATACAACCGGGCGTCAATATCATCATTGGTCCGGCCACGGAGGCGATTGCCGGTGAAGGCTGTATCCTGACCGCCGGTGGTATCGACTCCCACATCCACTTCATCTGTCCCCAGCAGGTGGAGGAAGCGCTCATGTCCGGCATCACCACGATGCTGGGTGGCGGAACAGGACCGGCCACCGGCACCAATGCCACCACCTGTACGCCCGGTCCCTGGCACATACACCGCATGCTGGAGGCCGCCGAGGCACTGCCGATGAATCTGGGCTACCTGGGCAAGGGTAACGCCAGTCTGCCAGAGGCGCTGGAAGAGCAGGTCAGTGCCGGAGCCATCGGACTCAAACTGCATGAGGACTGGGGGACTACCCCGGCCGCCATCGACAACTGCCTGTCGGTTGCCGACGCCTTTGATGTACAGGTGGCTATCCACACCGACACCCTGAACGAATCCGGTTTTGTGGAGCACACCCTGAACGCCATGAAGGGACGCACCATTCACACCTACCACACCGAGGGCGCCGGCGGCGGTCATGCACCCGACATCATCAAGGCGTGCGGACAATCCAATGTACTGCCCTCCTCTACCAACCCGACCCGACCCTACACGGTCAACACGGTGGATGAACATCTGGACATGCTGATGGTCTGCCACCATCTCGATCCCAATATTGCGGAGGACGTGGCATTTGCCGAATCCCGGATTCGCCGTGAGACCATTGCTGCGGAAGATATCCTGCATGACCTGGGGGCTTTCTCCATGATCGCCTCGGACTCCCAGGCCATGGGACGCGTAGGCGAGGTGATCACCCGCACCTGGCAGACCGCTCACAAAATGAAGGTACAGCACGGCAGCCTGGCGGGTGATCCCGCCCAGCACGATAACCTGCGGGTTAAACGCTACATTGCCAAATACACCATCAACCCGGCCATCACCCACGGTATCGCCCATGAAGTGGGCTCCATGGAAGTGGGCAAGCTGGCCGACCTGGTGTTATGGAAACCGGCTTTCTTCGGCACCAAACCAAGCCTGATCATCAAGGGCGGCATGATTGCGGCCGCTCCCATGGGTGATCCCAACGCCTCGATTCCAACCCCCCAACCGGTGCACTATCGCAGCATGTTCGGCACACTGGGCGCCGCCCGTCACGCCACGCGCATGACCTTCATTTCCCAGGCCGGTTTCGATGCGGATGTAGCCGGAGCCCTGGCGCTTAAATCCATGATCGGTGTGGTACGTCACTGTCGCCAGGTGACCAAGGCCGACATGCGGCTGAACGACTACCAGCCGATGATCGAGGTTGACCCACAGACCTACCAGGTGAAGGCCGATGGCCAACTGCTGACTTGCGAGCCGGCAACCGTATTGCCGATGGCACAGAAATTTTTCCTCTTCTAGGGCTTGTCAGAACCATGATCAGACTGACCATTAAAACAGAACAGGCGGACCGCATTGACACGACGCTTACCCTGCCCCTGCACCACCGGATCAAAAGCCGCCTGCGGGTGGTCCTCGATAACGGCCAGGAGGCGGGGCTTTTTCTGGATCGTGGAACAACCCTGAAGGATGGTGACCTGGTGTGTACAGATGGGGGTTACAGCGTACAGATCCGGGCGGCCAATGAAGCGCTATCCCGGGTCACCAGCGGTGACCCCCATCTGCTGGCAAGGGCCTGCTACCACCTGGGCAACCGTCATGTCTCGATCCAGATCGAACCGACCTGTATCAGTTACCCGCATGACCACGTACTGGACGAGATGCTGCGTGGCCTCGATTTTGAAGTGAGTCATGCCGAAGCCCCCTTCGAACCGGAACCGGGGGCATACGGCGGCAGTGCCAAGAACGCGCACAACCGTGATCACGGACATCACCATGCCCATCACCACTAACGAGTCACTCGCCCCGTTGCGCCTGCTGCAACTGGTCAGTCCCTCCCTGCCGGTCGGTGCGTTCACCTACTCCCAGGGATTGGAGTGGGCAACGGAGTGCGGCTGGGTCTCTGATAAACAGTCATTGAAGGCGTGGATCGAAAGCCTGATGGAGAGCAGCATGGCCTATCTGGAGCTGCCGGTTCTTGCCAGGCTCTATCAGGCCGCCGCCAGGAAAGACGGCGAAGCGCTGACCTACTGGAGCCACTACCTGGTGGCCAGTCGCGAGACCGGCGAGTTGCGTCTGGAAGAGCGAAACCGGGGACGGGCAATGGCCTCCCTGCTGCCGGAACTGGGCATTCCGGTCAGTCAGGAAAACCTGCCCCTGTTCAGGCAGTGCCAACTGGCCGGTTTTGCCCAGGCGGCACAGCATTGGCAGATTCCATTGAAAGAGGCGGCGGCCGGTTATCTGTGGGGCTGGCTGGAGAACATGACACTGGCGGGAGTCAAGATCATTCCGCTGGGCCAGACCGCCGGGCAGCGCATCATCGCGTCACTGACCATCCGGGTGCCGGAAATCGTCAGCACCGGGCTGACGATCAGCGATGAGCTGATCGGCGCCTCCTGCACCGCCCAGGCCATTGCCAGCAGCCTGCATGAAACCCAATACACACGAATTTATCGATCATGAGAGAATCTGACATGAGCAATCCATCCCCTCTTCGAATTGGCATCGGCGGTCCGGTCGGTTCCGGCAAGACCGCACTGCTGGAAGTACTCTGCAAGGCACTGCGGCACAAGTACCAGCTCGCCGTGGTCACCAATGATATCTACACCCAGGAGGACGCCAGAATACTGATCGAGAGCGAAGCCCTGGAGGCCGAACGGATTATCGGCGTGGAGACGGGTGGCTGTCCCCACACCGCCATCCGGGAAGACGCCTCCATGAATCTGGCGGCAGTTGAAGACCTGAGCGATCGCTTCCCGGACCTGGATGTGGTCTTCATTGAGAGCGGCGGCGACAACCTCAGCGCCACCTTCAGCCCGGAACTGGCCGACCTTACCATCTACGTACTGGATGTGGCAGAAGGCGAGAAGATGCCGCGCAAAGGTGGTCCCGGCATTACCCGTTCCGATCTGCTGATCATCAACAAGATCGATCTTGCCCCCTATGTCGGTGCGTCACTCCAGGTCATGGAGGAGGACACGCTGAAGATGCGCAAGGAGAAACCCTTTGTATTCACCAATATGAAAACCGGTCGGGGGCTGGGCGAGATCATTGGATTTATCGAGCATGAAGGGATGTTGGCTTCCCAGTCACGGCAACTCAAGTGCCGATTTCCTGCAGCGCGGTACTGATGTAGAGTTCCCGCAAGCGCCGGGTGACGGGGCCGGGCCGGCCATCGCCCACCGGCTGGCCGTCGATGTTCACCACCGGCATCACGAAGGTGGTGGCGGAGGTGATAAAGGCCTCGGCCGCGTCCAGCGCCTCCTGCACGGTGAAGGCGCGCTCCTCGATCTTCAGGTCGCTGGTCCGGGCCAGCGCCAGCACCGCCTTGCGGGTAATCCCGGCGAGGATCTCGTTGCCCAGCTGGCGGGTCACCAGGGTGCCGTCACGGGTCACGATATAGGCGTTGTTGGAACTCCCCTCGGTCACCTTGCCGTCTTCCACCAGCCAGGCGTCATCCGCCCCGGCCCGCTTGGCGATCATCTTCGCCATGCTCGGCGCCAGAAGGCCGACGGTCTTGATGTCGCGTCGCTTCCAGCGGATGTCTCTGGTGGTGATCACACTGATGCCGCGCTCCGCCTGCGGGCTCTGTAACAGATTTTTCGCCTGGGTAAACATCACCAGGGAGGGCTTGACCCCCTCCGGGTAAGCGAAATCGCGATCTGCGGCACCCCGGGTCACCTGCAGGTAGACCAACCCCTGCTGCACACCGTTGCGTTTGATTAGGGTATTTTGGATCGTCTGGATCTCGGCATCGCTCGCCGGGGCATCCATCTCCAGCTCCGACAGCGAACGATGCAGACGAGCCAGGTGGCCGGCATTGTCCACCAGCCGGCCCTGCAGTACCGATGTAACCTCGTAGACGCCATCGGCAAACAGGAAGCCGCGATCAAACACCGATATCCTGGCCTGGTCTTCCGGCAGGTACTCTCCATTGACATAGACGATTCGGCTCATTGGTTCTCCTCAACTTGAAATAAAAATGCCCGATCAGTTGCCAAGTTCAGTCGTGGGCAGAAAAAGTAGCCGCGAATGAACGCAAATAAACGCGATTTTTGTTAATTTCCTGATACCAACTCTCTTGTGCGGGAGAGTACTGTTTACATATGGCCAGAGACCCTTAACAGCTGACCAACCAATAGCGTCCATTCGCGGCTGTTCTTACCCTGTCAGCCCCACAGGGCCGGCTCGGGGGGATGGATCATCCCCTGCTCAAAATTCAGCCCGTCCGGACGGTCCCGCTCCAGCAACAGCGGGCCATCCAGATCCACCACCGCCACCCCCTGGGCCACCAGCATCGCCGGCGCCATGGCCAGGGAGGTGGCGAGCATGCAGCCAACCATGATCCGCAGCCCTGCCGCCTCAGCGGCCTGGCGCAGCGCCAGCGCCTCTGTCAGACCGCCGCTCTTGTCCAGTTTGATATTGACCATGTCGTAGCGGCCCACCAGCGTCGCCAGGGACGCCCGGTCGTGGCAGGATTCGTCGGCACAGACCGGGACGGGCCGTTCCATCTCAGCCAGCACCCCGTCGGCACCCGCCGGCAAGGGTTGTTCTATCATCTCCACGCCGAGGCGCTGCAACTCCGGGACGAGAGCCTGGTAGAGATCCGCTGTCCAGCCCTCATTGGCATCCACGATCAGGCGCGCATCGGGCGCCCCGGATCGGACCGCCGCGACCCGCTCCAGATCACCTTCGCCGGACAGCTTCAGTTTCAGCAGCGGCCGCCGGGCATTCGCCAACGCCGCCTGCTGCATCTTCTCCGGGCTATCCAGTGACAACGTGTAGGCAGTCACTTGGGGAGCCATCTCCGCTATACCGGCCAGTGTCCAGGCACGCCGGCCGGCCTGCTTCGCCGCCAGGTCCCAGAATGCGCAATCCAGGGCATTGCGGGCGGCGCCGGGCGGCAGGATCTTTTGCAGTTCCACCCGGTCCAGGCCATTTGCCAGGTCGTCCTGCAATCCCCGGATCTGCTCCAACACGCTGTCGCAGCTCTCGCCGTAGCGGGCATAGGGGACGCACTCGCCCCGCCCCCGGTGCTCAGCCGCGCGCAACTCCACCGTCACCACCTCGGCCCGGGTCTTGCTACCACGGGCGATGGTGAAGCTGCCGCGTATCGGCCAGGACTCCCGCTTGACGTCGAGGCTTACCACCGCGCCAGTTCATCCACGATCCGCTCCACCCCCTGGCTCACCGGATCCACCGTGATCAGGCCATAACGGGCCTCGGTCTCCTCCAGGTAGGCCTTGGCATCTGCCGGTGACAATTTGGAACTGTTCACTGCGATAGCCACGAAGCGGGCGTCCGGGTTGGTCAGGCGGGCAGTTCTCAGGTTCGCCTCCATACACTCGCCCAGCTCCGGCAGGGGAAAGTCGGGCAGGCCGCGCATATGGGTGCGGGTCGGCTCATGACAGAGCACCAGGGCATCCGGCTGAGCGCCGTGAATCAGGCCGGTGGTGACACCGGCAAAGGAGGCGTGAAACAGGGAGCCCTGCCCCTCGATAATATCCCAGTGATCGGGATCGTTTTCCGGTGCCAGGGTCTCCACCGCACCGGAGATGAAATCCGCCACCACCGCATCCACCGGCACACCGGCGCCGGCCACCAGGATTCCGGTCTGGCCCGTGGCGCGGAAATCAGCATTCATGCCGCGCTGGCGCATCGCCTTCTCGATCGCCAGGGCAGTGTACATCTTGCCACAGGAGCAGTCGGTACCCACCGGCAGCAGCCGCTTGCCACTGCGCCGCACCCCGGTCGCTACCGGAAACTGCACCCTGGGATGGCGCACATCGAACAGGGTGCGTCCCAACCGGGCCGCCTTCTCCGCCAGGGCCGGGATTTCGGACAGCCGGTTGTGCAGGCCGGCCGCGATATCCATACCCTGATCCAGGGCATCCAGCATCACCTCGACCCAGGCCTCGGAGATCACACCGCCCCGGTTGGCGACGCCGATCACCAGGGTCCTGGCGCCGGAGCTGGCCGCCGCCTCCAGGGAGAGGTCGGCAAGGCCGAGATCAGCCAGGCAGCCCGCCATCCGGTACTGTCCGATCGCGTGCTCCGGCCGCCAGTCACAAATACCCTGGGCCACCTTGGCCGCCAGTGCATCCGGCGCATCGCCCAGGAAGAGCAGATAAGGGGTCTGAATTTGCATAATTGAAGTCTCACCTGATGCTAATGGCCGGAACCACTCGTTCCAAACCTCTGCCCATCCTGTCCAGAGACCCGGCCGAGCCGGGCCCGCCCGATTGTGTATGCCACACTCTGCGTTATAGCCTACTTTTGCAGTTCCGTACTGGCGCGGTACGCAGACCAACGATCACTGGCATTATTCTCCAGATGAATTGCAAGTTGTAACGAAATCACCTGCACTTTATCAGCCGCAGTAAGACACCACTGACAACCGCTATCGTGTATGCTAGCGGGCCGGGGAGTCTCATTGGTTACGCTCGATATCCCCGGGAAATTCCGCTATCGTCAAGCCGCGCTGCCGGCCTGACCCTCGACCACCGCACCCGGATATTCATGAGCCACGCTGTATCGTCCCATCGTTTGCTGATTCCCAACCTGCTCGGCCAGATGGCCTTTGGGCTGATCGCGATGACCCTCAGCATCCCCTCAATGCAGGAGTGGGGCGCCATCTTCGGCGAAGACCAGGCCACGGTGCAACTGACGCTCAGCGTATACCTGCTGCTGTTCGGTACGGCGCAGCTGATCTACGGCCCCCTGTCCGACCGCTATGGGCGCAAGCGCCTGCTGATGCTGGGACTGACCCTGGCGGCTATCGGCTCTGCCCTGGCCGCAATGGCGCCCAGCCTGCCGCTGCTGATCGCCGCCCGGGGGTTACAGGGCGCCGGCTGTGCAGCCGGCATGGTGCTGGGCCGCGCCATGGTGCAGGACTTCTTTGAGGGCCCCCAGCGAACCCGCATCATGGCCTACACCGGCATGGCCATGGGGCTCTGCCCGCCTCTCGGCACCATTGTGGGCGGCCAGATCCACGTGAACATCGGCTGGCAGGGCAACTTCGTGCTCTCCACCCTGTTGGCGCTGCTCATGCTGCTGGCGGCCTGGCGCGGCCTGCCGGTGCGCCAAAAGCAGCCGGTCAGGGTGGACAGCCACTGGTTGAGCGAGATGCTCGCCGCCTACCGGCAACTGCTCAAGGCTCCAGTGTTTCTCGGCTACATCGGGGTGCTCGGCATGAGCACCGCGGTGTTCTACGTCTTCCTGGGTGGCGCCCCGATCGTGCTCGGCAGCTACGGGATCGGCCCGGATGGCATCGGCTGGTATATCGGAGCGATCCCCGTCGCCTACATCATCGGCAACTATGCCACCAGCCACCTGATCCACCGGCTCAGTGAGCGGCTCACCATGGCTATCGGGCAGAGCCTGGCGCTGAGCGGTATCGGTCTGCTGTTGTGGCTCAGCTTCATCGGCATACATACCCCGCTCGCCTTCACCCTGCCCCTGATGCTGCTGGGCATCGGTCACGGGTTTATCATGCCGCCCAGCCTGGCGGGCACGGTCAGCGTGCTTCCCGCGCTGGCCGGCGCCGCCGCCGCGGTGGCGGGCCTGCTGCAGCAGTTGATGGGGGCTATTGGAGGACTGGTGGTGGGACTGGTGCCCCATGAGGGCACAACCAACCTGGGCTGGATGCTGCTTGGCTTTACCCTGCTGGCAATTACCATGCAGTTGTTTCTGCACCGCGCCCAAGTCGCCGGTGCAGTGCGCCCCAATCGTGAGGTGCGCGACCAGTAGACTGGTTGAGTCTGCGAACGCAACCACTGGCCGCCGGCCAACACCGGGTGTTGGTCCGCCGGGTGACCCGACCGGATGTGTCTCCACGTAGTCCATGAAATCACTCGGCAGTATGGGCCTATCCGGGTCAGGGCGTTCCGTCTTCCACTGAGAAATCTCCCGCCGTGACCGGCTTTTAACCCGCTCGACAGAAAAACTCCATGAATTTTGAACGGATATCTCCCAGCCCAGTCGTGCGAAACTCCCGGTATGAAACTCAGCAACAGCTATGCCGAACTGCCGGAACATTTCTACGCCCGGATTCGGACCGACCCGGTCCACAGCCCCCGTCTTCTCGCCTGGAACGGGAGCCTGGCCGCGCACCTCGGTCTGGAGGAACTGGGCGGGGACAAGGAGCGCCTGGCGGCGATCTTCAGTGGCAGTGAACCCCTGCCCGGCGGCAGGACCGTCGCCATGGCCTACGCCGGGCATCAGTTCGGAAACTTCGTGCCGCGACTGGGTGACGGGCGCGCCGCCTTGCTGGCCGAGGCGCTCAGTCCCGTGGATGGCCGTCGCTATGACATCCAGCTCAAGGGTTCCGGGCAGACCCCGTTCTCGCGCAACGGCGACGGCAAGTCGCCGCTGGGGCCGGTGATCCGGGAGTACCTGCTGAGCGAGGCGATGCACCGGCTGGGGGTTCCGACCACCCGTTCCCTGGCCGCGGTGGCGACCGGCGAACCGGTGTTTCGTGACCGGTTGGAACCGGGCGGGGTCCTGACCCGAGTGGCCAGCAGCCATATCCGGGTCGGCACGTTCGAGTACTTCGCCTCACGGCGTGACGGCGAGGCGCTGCAAACACTGGTCGATTACGCCATCCAGCGCCACTACCCGGATTGCGCGACCGACGAAAACCACGTCAGCACCTTCTTCTCCGCCGTGGTTGCCGCCCAGGCGAGGCTGGTCGCACACTGGATGGCGATCGGGTTCATCCACGGGGTGATGAATACCGACAACTGCGCCATCTCCGGCGAGACCCTGGACTACGGACCCTGCGCCTTCCTCGACACGTTCCAGTTCGACAAGGTATTCAGTTCCGTTGACCACCAGGGTCGCTACGCCTACGGCCGGCAGGCACACATGGCGCAGTGGAATCTGGCCCGGCTGGCCGAGTGCCTGATGATGATTGAGGGGGAGCGGCAAGACTACGAGGTCCGCCTGAATGAATTCCAGGCCAGCTTCGAGGCTCACTACTTCGAGCTGATGGGCCGGAAACTGGGCCTCTCGCAGCCGGACGCAGAGGATCGGGAACTGGTGACCGCCTGGCTGCGGCTGCTGCAGGACAGACGGCTGGACTACACCCGGAGCTTCCGGCAACTGGCGTCGAGGCTGGAGGCCGACGACGCCTTCCTGTTCGACGATTTCGAGACCCGCTGGCTGCAGCAGATCGACCGACAGCCCGGTGGCCGGGAAACGGCAGCCGGTCTGATGGCCGCGGCCAACCCCCTTTTCATACCGCGTAATCATCAGGTGGAGCGGGCCATCCATGCCGCCTATGCGGATGATCTGAGCCTGTTCGATGAGCTGCACCAGGTGCTGTCGGCGCCGTTCGATGCACATCCGGGGCTGGAGCACTATGCGGAGCCACCCGCCGAAAACGAGCAGGTTCTGGCGACCTTTTGCGGGACCTGAACAAGGGCGTCGCTTTCCGCAGCGGGGCGCCGCCCCGGACCGAATGCGCTGTTCCCTGAAGCGGGGGCTTTTTGTAGGAGCGGATTTATCCGCCACATTCGCGGCTGAAGCCGCTCCTACAGGTATGGTTGACCGCCGACGTGGACTTACCTCCCCTGGCCGATCGGGTTGTATCGGGATCAGACCCTGGCCAGGGCCTGGTCGATATCCCCGAGCAGGTCATCCAGATCCTCCAGCCCCGCCGACAGCCGCACCAGCCCCTCGCTGATCAGGTGGGCGGTCCGCTCCTCCGGCGTGTAGACCGAGTGGGTCATGCTGGCCGGATGCTGGGCCAGGCTCTCTGCATCACCCAGGCTGACCGCGCGGGTAACCAGTTGCAGCGCATCCATGAATCGGCAACCGGCCTCCAACCCCCCTTTCAAGTCAAAGGCCACCATGCCGCCCGGCGCGCTCATCTGGCGCTCGGCCAGCTCACGCTGCGGGAACGACACCAATCCCGGGAAGTGGCAAACCTCCACCTTGGGGTGATCCGCGAGGAACTCGGCGATCCCTTGCGCATTCTGGCAATGCCGGTCCATACGCAGGGCCAGGGTCTTCAGGCCGCGCAGGATGAGGAAGGCGTCCTGGGACGAGAGCACCGCCCCGGTCATGTCCTTGAGGCCGTGGAAGCGCACCTCGTCCAGTGACTCCTTTGGGCCGACAATGGCCCCGGCGATCAGGTCGCCGTGTCCGCCCAGATACTTGGTGGCGGAGTGCACCACGTAGTCCGCGCCCAACTCCAGCGGGCGCTGCAGGTAAGGGGTGCAGTAGGTGTTGTCCACCACCACTTTGGCATCATGGGATCGGGCAATGGCCGCCACGGCGGCAATATCCACCAGCCGCATGTTGGGATTGGCCGGGGACTCGAAGAAGACCAGCCGGGTCTTCCCGCTGATCGCCCGGGACAGATTGTCCGGTTCGGTCAGATCGACGTGGGTGATCTTGACCCCAAAACGGGCCAGGCCGTGATTGAAATAGGCGTAGGTGCAACCGTACAGCGTCTTGTCCGCGATCACCTCGTCACCCGGCTTGAGCAGGGTCCAGAGCAGCGAGGCCGTGGCCCCCATGCCCGAGCCCGTCACCAGCGCCGCCTCCCCGCCTTCCAGATCGGCGATGCGCTGCTCCAGCAGCGCTGTGGTCGGATTGCCGACCCGGGAGTAGACATAGCCGGCCTGTTCACCGGCGAAGCGTGCGCTACCGTCGGCCACGGTCGGAAAGGTATAGGTCGAGCTCATGTAGACCGGCGGATTCAGGGCGCCATCACCCGCGTAGGCATCGTAACCGTGGTGAATCGCCCGGGTGGAGAAGCCCGGCTTGTCATCTGTTGATCTGCTCATAGATCTGCATCACTCCTCAGGTGGCCGCATCGCGGATCGGATCGATGGCAAAGAATCACCGACGGGAATCCCTTACCCATGATCATTCGACCCAACATTCGCTATATCAACCTAATATAATTCGTCAATTACTGATTTAATAAGTATATTTCTCGCTGCATACTCACTTCCATGAAATAGTTTTCGGTAAACAGGGATCAAAATGTCACTCGACCGAATCGACATCGAAATAATCAGGCTTCTGCAGAACAATGCTCGGCTCTCCAACAAGCAGATCTCCGCCGAGGTGGGGCTGGCGCCCTCCAGCGTGCATGAGCGGATGAAACGACTGTGGGAAAACGGGGTGTTGACCGGCACCCATGCGGAGGTGGATCTGGCGAGCCTGGGGATCGGGCTGGAGGCCCTGTTCATGATCGAACTGGCGAAACACGAACGGGGCACCGTCGACCGGTTCATGGATGACATGCTGCAAATCCCCGAGGTGCGCTCTGCCCACTTGATCACCGGCCGCTATGACCTGGTGATCCACGTGGCGGTGCACGACACCCGGCATCTTAAAAACCTCGCCCTGGACCAGTTCACCAACCGCCCCGGCGTCACCCGCATCGAGACATCGATCATCTACGATACCCGGGTAAATCATGAATTGCCGGATCTGCGAAACAGTAGTCCGCAATAATTCTTCCTGCCTGCCCGCTGTTACGGCGCCATGACTGGCCTGATTTCTGCTGCAACTTTATCCAGCCTCGTTGGAAGTTTTGGCGAGGTACGTGCAATCAATGGGTTAGGTGTTTTGCCGGATGTTAAATGATAACAACAGACATCCTACCTTGGTGCATACCGTTGAAACTGCACAAAACCAGTGCACTACGAATCAGCAATGGAGGATAAAACCATGCTTACTTTGAAAGACTGCACGGATTTTTGCGACCTGTCAGATGACGAACTCCTGGGCCTGCTGGCAGGCGCCGACATGAGTCCGATTGAAGTCTGTGCCATGGTGCAGCAGTTTGCCGACACCCCGAGCGAATGCAGAAAGATGCTGGGCTTTTTACAGACTTATCTGGAAAAGGTGGAAAGCAAGGGGGATACCAAACGGGCTCACGAAGTCCACGAAGCGATCCACCACTTTGTCTCTAACCACTCTATGATCTAGCCATCGTCTAGACCGGATGGGACTCCCCTCAGGGGGATTACCCCATACCGACCGGCCTCCCGGCGCCTTCGCCATCCTGATTTTCTGGCAGCTAGCTGCCGGGAGGCTTTCAGTTACCGAACACACCCTTCAGCTTGTCCAGCAAACCACCCGATTCACCGGCCCCTTTTTTCGACGATTGGCTGTCAGCGCCGCCCCCGTCCAGGGCTGTGCGGCAAGGATTCTCATCGGCAGTCGCCTTGTTCCAGAGCCCCTCCAGCAGCAGGGAGGTGCCACCGGTGGCGATCGCGCCGTAGAGTGTCAGGCCGGCCTTGGCGGTACCCTTGGCATCCAGCCCCAGCTCCGGCTTGCTGAGCGACCCCTTGAGGCGGGCCGCATTGACCAGGTCACCGGCGGTAATCCCCAGGTCCGCGGTATCGGACCTGGGCATCGGCTTGAACCCCACGTCCAGCTGTTCGTTTTTCAGATCGATGGTACCGGCGCTGACGATACTCATCTGCCGGGTCAGCATGGCGATCCGCTTGTCGTATTCGGCCACGCCGTTGTTGAAGCGGAGATTGACCACGGCACACTCCATTGATGTATAGGGTTCACTCCCGGCTGCCGGGTTGAGCGCGGCAAACAGCTGGTTCAACAGATCGCCGCCCACCAGATCGAGGTAGCGGTTGTTGATTCTGCCTTCGCCCACGCTGATCAGCAGCCGGCCGTTCAGACCACCCATCAGGGCGGCGACGGAATCCCCGCGCGCCTTCAGGTCGATATCGATCGAGGCCGACCCCTGCTGCATCGGTGCCTCCTTGGCGGAACCGCGCAACAGCGTCTCCAACAACACATCCTTTCCTTTCAGCCGCAGGTCCAGCGCGGCAGGACTGCGACTGCCGTTCAACACGGCACTTCCAGTGAGCAGACCACCGCCCGCCAACAGTGTCAGCGGCTGGACGGTGAGGACACCGTCCTCGAGCCGCAGGGTGGCATCCAGATCGTTCAGCGTATAGCGATTACCCAATACCTGCTTGCTGCTGAAGCGCACATCGGCTGCGAGACCCAGCAGCCCATCCAACGGCAGTGACGCGGTAGAGAAGAGCTTGCGACTGGCGTCCTGTTTATCCGCCTCCGTCTTCTCGCTGCGCAGGTCGATCCGCTCGGTGGTCAGGGTCGCCTCCAGAAGGGGTGGTTGTGCAAGCCGGTCGAACATCAGTGTACCGGTGAGTACATCCTGGCCGTGGCTGAGCTGGAAACGCTCCAGAGTGATCCGGGACAGAGCATCAGCAACTTTGCCCTCCCCCTGCCACTGCACCTTCCGCCCAGCATGCGCGAGCTGCAGATCGAACCGCAGATCACCCCCGGAGACGATCGCCGCCAGACTCTCCAGTTCACCCTCCACGACCGCAGGCTCGCCGTTATAAACGCCCTCAAAGGCCAGGGCCAGTGGAGCACCCAGGCTGTCGGCCGAGGCTTGCAGCCGGTCGATGGAGACCTCCACGGCATCACCCGCTGCCGGGAGAAAACGGATTCGTGCATCCTCGATCAATAGATCCTTAACCTCCGGAAGGGCGACGCCAGCGGATTGTGCGGCCTCACCGGGATCACTTTTCGTGAACTGCCAGTTGGCCTCCCCCTCGGCGCTGCTCTCAAGGAGGATATCGGCCTGCCGCACGATCAGCCGGGTTACCCGGACATCCCCGGTCAGCAACGGCAGCAACTCCACCTGCATCGACAACTGGCCGATAGAAGCCATCTGCTCCGTCGAACTCCAGGGCGCATTGGCGAGCGACGCCCCATTGACCTCGATACTGGGGCGGAGCGAGATCGACAGCTCCAGCTCCCCGTCGATGGTCATTTTGCGGCCGGTCAGCGCCTCCACCTGCGCCATCACCTGGGGCTTGTACTGGTTAAAGTCGAGCGACATCAGGATGCCGATCAGGGTCAACGGGATCAGAAGCAGCAGGATGATCAGGATGCGGAGGATGATTTTCTTGGTATTCATGGGTGGTTCAGATTACCTGGGATGGTGTTTAGTACGCATAGGGCGGATAAGCTTGCGCATCCACCGCCACCGGATCATATTGAAAGCGCCGATGCCGTTCTCGGCACGCAGGGTAATGGAAGAACCGGGAACGACGCAATCCATACTTACTCGCTGTAATCAACGTCAATAAGGCACTCATGGGCAGGCTGCACCCGTGGGCTCTGACAGGGAATAAGGTTAGCGCATGACATCCACGATGTGCATATTACCGTATCTCAGACAGCAAACTTTAAGCCGCCCACACCTCCCAACAGGTTCCAATCCAATCGTCCCGGCAACGCCTGACGAAGCCTCTGGTCCGGAGCTTAAGCCCATCATGCGACCGAACGGTCACGCACGCTTCGCATACCATCGAAAACCGGACCGACAATGTGATCCGGAAAATCCCCCGGTATCAGGCCCGATACCCGCCCGATAACCTCATCCACCGAATCCATCATCTCGACAAACAGCTGTTGTGCCGTCTTTTCATTGAAGCCTACCCGCCTGGCTGTAATGCTGAAGTGCCGCGGCTGGATATTTGCCCAACGATAGTGGCGGTTACGCCCGCTCAACGGAGATTCGAGAGTCATCGCCATTCTCTGCATTCATACCCAGGGGTGCGTTTCGGTAGTTGTTCAGCAACCGCACAAATTGCCCATCGGTCGGCGGCGCCCCCTTGATGCAACGCACATCGGGTGGGGACTCATCGCTCGGAATGATTTGCAACGCGCCCACACGACCCATTCCAATCGCCGCCAACATATCGAACGGGAGTGAAGTCACCGCCTCGAATCGTGCCTGGATCCGTTCACGGATTAGCGGATTGTCCGGCAACAGGTTGTCAAAATAGTTGAAGACAACCTCACCGATGTAGGGTTGCCGGCGCAAGCGCATCGAGAGTGAAACCGGGCGCGCCCCTTTGGTCTCCAGCCAGTTTAAGCTGTAGGTAAAGGCCAGTGCCCCGGTGGCACTCTTGGTGAGTTCACCAACCTGGATGCCGTTCATCCAGACACCCAGCGACCGGGTCTTGCTCACCACGGCTCACTCCACTGATCCTTATCCCCTTCGACATCAGATTCACCTTTCGGCACGAGATGCACCTCGAGGTCCAATGCGGAAAGGAGTCGAAACAGGGTTTCCAGGCGCACGTTATCGGGCCGGGTTTCAAACTTGGAGACGGTATCCTGGCGAACCACACCCTCCTCCGCCACTTCGGTTTGGGACAGGCCACGCGCCTTACGCTGGTCTCGGTAGTAGGCCGCCAGGTCTTTCGGGGAATGAAACAGCATGATGGGCTTCTCCGTGCCGGAAGTCTCGACGCCGTTTTACACGCGATTGCAGGTATTAGGAAATATATACGCTTTCGCGTGTATTGACAGGCATCAGCAGGTTCTCCCCATCACACCAGACTCTGCAGATAGGGCTGCATCACTTTCTTTACACGGCAGATCTCCACATAGCGCATCAGCTCGTCCATGGTGAAATTGCGAGCGGACCACCCATCGCGCAGGGCCTCCAGAGCAACATCCAGACCGTATTGGGGCGAAAAAGACGATTTGAATATCTCTACGACTACGGTGATAGCTGGTGGCACACAATCACCCTTGAAAACAGGCTGCCATTGACATCGGCATGGCCTGGTGTGGTCTGCATCGGTGGCGAAATGGCATGCCCACCGGAAGATGTGGGTGGCTTGGGTGGTTACTTCGAGTTCCTCAACGCAATGGAAGATCCACAGCATGAAGAACATGAAAGCCTGATGGAGTGGTTGGGTGGAGCTTTTGACCCAAGGGCTTTCGAACTCATCCAAATCAATAAACGGCTTAAGCAAATAAAAACATGACTGGCTCGCGGCAATGACCAGCTGACGCCGGAGCAGAAAGAGATCAGAAAGCTGAAGGCCCAGGTGAAACACCTTGAAATGGAGCGGGATATCTTAAAAAAGCCACGGCATTCTTTGCACCACAAACGAAGTAAAGTACTCGTTCATCGCCCGGCATAAGAATACCTATCCCATCAGCCCGCAATGCCATCCACCTCAACCATCGCGGCGAGGATGCCGCTCCTTGGCATACTGCTTTCGGGGCACCAAGAGCTCAAGAAAACAATTGTTCATTTTATATCCATGTACATTAATAATGTACACCATTTATTCATGAACGGTACTTACTACTTCAGGGACTATTGTTCATTATTGATTAGCGTTCATTATTAATGTACATTCGCTAATTATGTACGATGATACAGATGCGCACCAGACAGAAGAGGCCATACTGAACCGGGCGATCGAGACCGTCGCCCGGGAAACCGGCCTGCGTCTGCGTATCGATAAACTCCGGGGCAAGGCTGGCCTACGGGAGATCGACGCCGTGCTGACGATCAAGGGACGCAAGGAACGCCTTGCCGCTGAAATCAAGCGCTGGGCGCCACAAGCTAATCTGGGTGCCCTGATCAATCAGGTACAGGCGCTACCCATGAAGGGGTTGCTGGTCGCTGACTATGTAAACCCCAACATGGCTGAGAAATTGCGCGAGCAACATGTTCAATTCATAGACACCGTAGGAAACGCCTACTTGGACATACCCCCTGTCTACATCCTGGTAACGGGGAGACGTCAGCCAAAGCGGAAGGAGAAAACCAAAGAGGATACCAACCGCGCCTTTGACCGAACCGGACTCAAGGTCGTATTCGCGTTTCTTTGTCGCCCGGAACTGGTTGCGGCACCCTACCGGGAAATTGCGGATGTTGCGGGAGTCGCCCTGGGAACGGCGGGTGGTGTTATCAGCGGGCTCAAAGCCGCAGGCTTTATTTTTGAGTATGGAAAAGACAAACGCCGGGAACTCGTCGATTACAAACGGCTACTCAACCGGTGGGTAGAGACCTATCCGGAGAAACTCCGCCCGAAAGCACATATCGGCGACTTCCACGCTGAAGATCCTTACTGGTGGCAGGACTTCGACGTTCAGGAGTTTCACGGCTACTGGGGCGGGGAAGTTGCTGCAGCACACTACACACATTATTTAAAACCAGCAGTCGTCACTCTCTATTTGCCAATAGAGGCCAAGAGCAAGTTTTTAGCTCGAACCCGCCTGCGAGCCGCACAAGCGGCGGTGTTTGAGGAAACCGGCACCGTCAGGCTGTACCAGACGTTTTGGCAAGATACGGCATTGCCCTTTTTGGATCCTGCCAAACCGGGCCTGGTGCCGCCGGTACTGGCCTATGCCGATCTGATTGCGACAGCCGACCCAAGAAACCTGGAAGCAGCGGGGATGATCTATGACGAGTACATCGCTCGACATATCCGACAAGGTTGATCCCGGCACCCTCACTGTTCTGCAGGTGGTGGCGAATGCCGCCAGAAGACTGGGCATCCCGTTTTTCGTGATCGGCGCTACCGCCCGGGATCTGGTACTCCATCTTTACTATGGTGCCCCGGTCAGTCGGGCCACCCAGGATCTCGACTTTGCTATACAGATACCTGACTGGTCGGCATTTGAAGCTTTGAAAACCCGACTTCTGGAATTGGGGTTTTATGAAACCAAGACGGTGCACCGCCTCAGCACGAGTTGGGGAGGCTGGGTCGACCTAGTTCCATTTGGTCCATTATCCAGCAACGGTAAAGCCGTCGCCTGGCCGCCAAAAGGCGATGTTGTTATGAATATCCTCGGCTTCACCGAAGCATATAGCCATACCCTACAGGTTAGGATCAACGACTCCCCGAATACTGATATTGTAGTCGCGTCACCCGTCGGGCTGGCGCTTCTAAAATTGATTTCCTGGACTGAACGAGAACATGAGAAACGCCCGACCGATGCAAAGGATTTTCTCTATCTCTGCGCCAACTACCAGGAAATCCCGGTAATTCGAGACCGGATGTACGACCAACAAGCCATGATGGAACGATATGATTGGGTGCCTGAATGCGGATCAGCGTATCTGTTGGGAAGAGATGTGCGGCAGATAGTTGGACCGGATACTCATGAACACCTGGAACAGCTGTTTAACGAAGAGATCAGAAACCGGCCACTTAAAGAACTCATTCGTGAAAGCTGCGAAATCGGGGCAACTGCAGCTCAGCACGAAGAACACGGAGTGATGTTCCAGGCATTTCTAGATGGATATCGGCAATAGATGGAATATGAGTAGTTCCCTTTTCCGCGGAATGCCTGCCAGCGCAAAATCAATTGTTCACGATGTGAATCTTGAGTGAGGGTATCCACGCAATTTGATGTGACCATCTCCTGATTATTTGATGGTTTTAATCCAAGCGACCGATGCCCGGCGTCCGGGTCATCGGCCGTTGTCGTGTTACAGCCATCACTCGCCCAAGTCAAAGTTCCAGATGACACTCATTGGTGCGCTACCCTCATGGCTCTGGTAGTGCACTTGCCCGATATAACGGAAGGGAGCCGCTTTTCCGGAGGCTAGTTTATGTTCACGAACGAATAGATGAACATCGATACCCAATCTTTCGTGATTGATCAGTTCCTTGCCACGCTTACTTTCAGGCGTGGTGCTATTTTGACTTTGCCAGTGAAAGTGGGTCGCATCAATAAAATAATCATGGTAACGATGCTCTGTACTCTTACCCTGTTTATTGATAGTTACCAATAGAATATGAGCATTTTTATCCGTTAGAACAACATGGCCATTATGCCAATTTCCCGGACTGAAGGTCTCTCCGAACAGAGCAGGGATCTCCTCACGCTTAAACTCCTGGTCAATGGCCATCTCCAATGGATTAAGAACTGTCACCAGCCGTGCCAGTGTGCGCATCTCTTCATTGGCTTCGTAGTCTGGGTATTCTGGGTTGGTAGCCTTGAGAATGTATCTTCCGGCGGGTGTTTTGGTAACGACGCGGAGTAGGTATTGATCATCCCCAGTCACGTCCTGGCGCTCGATCACCAGCGTACTACCAGTTATTGACCCTGCATGGTCAGACCCCAGACGCTCCAGTAGCAGATAGTCACCGTCATTCACGGGCTTCTTCCCCCCGTTCATGGAGTCCCCAATGGCACGTGCAATGAAGTGACGCGCTGGGTCCAGGCGACCATAACCGTCACCAATCCTCTGATACTCATCTACCTCTGCACTACCCTCCCGAAAATGCCCACAAGCAATACGCAGATTTGGGAAAAATGGCAATTCGGTGCCACCTGAGCCTGACTTAGACAAAGGTACAACATTCCCATGATCGGCGGCTGGAAGACGAGGAACATAAGCGGCTAGTCGATAGTCTACAATTTCTTGAATCATCGACCCCAAGACATCTACCTGCTTTTCGTTAACCGTAAAGGTTGGCTGGAAAACTCCATTCTCGATTTCAAACCACTGTTGAGCATCACCTTTTTTGTTACCTCCAATCCAGGCATTGATCGGATTGCCCTTCCAGTAGTTTATCCAGGCCTTGGAAGACACATGTTCAAGATCTTGCAGGTCGTCACGGATATCCGCTACGAAACCCGGACGACGGCGAAAAACCTTCAACGCTTGCATCGCAAGCGCGTCGATTGTCGGCGACGCACGGAGCCCATCCATTTCAAGAAACGCCTCCAGCAAAACTGCCTTAAATGACTTGGTCATTGGTGTAATTTCGAGCTCGCGCAGAAAGTCACTGGTTGTTTCCAGTACTGCCATCTCCATATGGCCTAGATCCCCCTGGTCTTGCACTAAACGCCACCACCGTCCATACTGTTGACGTACTTTCTGCAAACTTTCACCACTACGATAGAACTCAGAAAGCGTCGGTCGCCGTCCAAGTGAATCTCTCAATGTTTGATAGGCTTTTCCAGACCCATCACCAGAAAGGTGTGCCAGAAATTCTATAATTTTTAGATCGTAGTTTACGTAACAGCCAGGTGGAAGTGCGAGCCGTCCCTTCTTTAGGTTTCGACCAAATTCTGCCAATGCCTTGTGAGTACTCCCCACTCCAAAGAGAGCCTGCGGCTTGTTCAGGAAACCTTGATGGTTACCTATGAAATCCAGCACCACCAATTGTTCCTTTTTTTCGTGCCGGCGAAGTCCGCGACCTAACTGTTGTAAAAATAGAACCTTTGATTCGGTTGGGCGAAGCATCATGACAGTATCAATCGCCGGCAAGTCTACTCCCTCGTTGAACAGATCAACGGAAAAGATAACTTTTATCTCACCATTGGATAGTTGTTTCAACGCCTCGCCACGATCAAGAACACTTTCTCCATGGACAGCTACAGCAGCTACACCCTCCCGTCGAAATCGCTCAGCCATAAACTCTGCATGTTTGATAGAGACACAGAATGCCAAGGTTTTTGTCTGTGCTTTTTCCCGCCACTCCCTGAGTGAATGCCTTGCCCTGGCCAACGTGGCCAGCTTGTTTGACAAGGAATCAATAACGAATTGTCCATTGCGCCAGGGAATCTCTTGGTAATCGACCGATTCATCGTAAATTCCAAAGTAATGAAATGGTGCCAACAGCCCGGACTCAATGCCATGGATCAAATTACGGGTAAATACCAGATTGTCATCACAGAGGGTAAGAATATCCGACTGGTCAGTGCGTTCTGGAGTCGCTGTAAGTCCCAACATAAATTTGGGATTGAAATGGGATAACAGCTTGCGATAGGTCGGGGCGGCGGCGTGGTGGAACTCATCAACCACGACATAATCGAAGTGGTCTGTAGAAAAACGCTCCAGGTGGTGAGACTGACCCAATGTTTGGATTGAAGCAAAGAGGAAATCCGCATTAATCTCTTTTCTTTTTCCTGTATAGCGACCCACCCGTGCCTTTTGATGTATCCGCTGAAAAGTTGCCTCTGCCTGACCTAAAATCTCCTCCCGATGCGCTACAAAAAGCAACCGCCTGGCACTTAACTTTTCTGAGTCAAAAGCGGCCAGGTATGTTTTACCCAAACCCGTCGCCAGTACGACTAAACCCCGACGGAATCCAGCACGACGGCTGTCAGAGAGTGCTCGCAAAGCATCTACTTGCACCTCGTTTGGATCAGGTGGTAGCAATTCAGGGTCGTCGCTTCCCGGCGCTACCGGTAATCGTTGAACCTTACGTCGCCGTTCATAGCGATCGATCCAATCATAGTCCAGAGGCATGACTTGTTTGTGAGAAATTAGATCAGAGTACTCCCTACGTATCTGTTTAAAGTGTTCTATCTGGCTGGAATCTGCGCCAATCTGCAATCCGACTGCATAGTTCCACTCGATACCTTCGGTGAGTGCCGTACGGCTAATATTACTTGATCCAATAAAAGCACGACCCTCTAGAATTTGCTCACCTTCTCGTCGAATCACAATGTAAGCTTTAAGATGAAAACTGGTGGTTGATCCCGTCTGAAACACTCTGATATCAGCACCACGTTCAGCAAGCAACATCAACTGGCGTAGCGCTTGTGGATCAGTGACATCCAGATAGTCACTGGTAAGCAATGTCAATTGCACTTTCCTCAACTCTACGGCATCCATCAGCGCTTGAAATACCAGGTCCAACCCGCTGCTCTTAATAAATGCTACTGCGAACTCGATCTCATCTGCCCGATAGATCGCTTCGAGTAAACTAGGCAGCAACGGCGCACGATTACCGCCGGTAAGCAAACATGACTTCAATTGATCTCCTCCGACCGCAGCAAGGTATTAAGCCAAAGTTCATCTTCTCGCCCTGCCCGTTGATCCCCAGTAATCCATGTTTTAATTTCAGAGAATCCTCCGACTCGATCGATCAGACCAGAAAGAGCAAGTTCATTCATATTGGTAAATATTCGACCGTTGCGTTCATGTTCTCCTGACCCATACTTGAACGATGCGTAGAGCACACCATCACCGACTAGCGCCCTGCGCAATCGCACAAACACTTCCGGCAACTCCTTAGTCGAAACATGCAGTAGGCTGGCACAAGCCCAGATACCATGAAAACATGATGCATAGTTCATTTCTTGAAAAGTCATTACTTCAACGGGGCTACCAATATAATCTGCAGCTAATTGGGCAATGGAAGATGAGGCATCGAAGGCTGTCACTTCGTAACCTACTTCCAAAAAATATCTTGAATCACGGCCGGAACCACAACCCGCATCAAGTATCTTGGCTAAAGGCGGTAACGTGTCTAGAAATACCCGATAAAGATTAGACATACCCACGTCAACTGTCTGATCGAAGAACAGTTGCGCATTGTTGTGATAGTAGTCATCACCCGAATTTGACATCATTTTTTATAAGAGAAAAAAGAGCAGAAAAAAAGAGGACACTCATCATTTATACCGCAATTCCCTGCGGTGTAACTGGACATTGTCAACTGATTCCTGAAATCTGAGTCTTAGCCATTTCGTTATTGATAGTTGCCAACTATTCATCACTGGCCTTGGCCGTATTCACATATCCAACCCAAAGACTATTTGTATCATCCTGCCTCACGATACCTAACTCCCGCAATCCTTTTAAATCACGCTGCCTGGTTTTATCTGTCAGTTTGACGTAAAGCGCTTGATACCAGGGCGCTTTCGTCAGGTCCGGCAGCGATACCGGCTTACCCGTCGCCATTATCTGGCTGACGATGGCATATTGTCTGGCGTTGATCGCTTTTTCGTTATGCAGGCGTTTCACTTCGTTTTCAAACAGGATCTGGGCGATCAGGGCATTAACCCGATCATGCAGTGCATTGATGCTGGCCAGCATCCCTTCCAGGAAAAAGGCGACAAAATCGGTATTCGGTACCTCGCTGTTTTTCTCCGCCTTTTTGCGGGTCGTGTTGAACAGGGTGAAGTAGGCGTGGATATACTCCAGGTAGTAGCGGGCTTGGGCAAAGGGGGCATATTTGTACCCCTCCGCCTGAAGCAAGGTCGCTTCCAGCACCCGGCCTACACGGCCATTCCCGTCCCAGAAGGGGTGTATCAGTTCGTAATAGAGATGCACCAGCGGTGCGCGGACCAGTACGGGGACCCCGTGCTTCACCAATTGCTGGTGCCATTCAATCAGACCATTGAGCAGCCGCTCCACGTCTTTTCCATACTGTGGCGGCTTGTATATCCCGCCATGTTCCTGGCTACCCACACGTGTAGTTATCCCCTTGGGATTATCTCTGAGCAGCCCCGGCCGGTTGTATTCGTGGGGAAGCTGATCGGTAACGGCGGTATGGATCTGTTTGATGAACTCTATATCGAACCGCCAGCCGGGGTGCGCGGCCGCTCGTTGAGCCAGTTCATAAGCATTTTTAAGATTAATGGCACGGCGTTGTTCTATATCCTTCACCTGGACCGGTGTGAGATCCAGGGCCTGTTCCGTCTCCTCGACAGAAAGGGTGCCACCTTCAATAGAGTTGGTGCCATAGATGCTGCTGACCACCACCTCCTTCTCCAGGCGGCTTGCCACCTGGGATAAAGGCGAGGTTTTGAAGCGCTTGTGGGCATCGTCGACGCGCATCAGCAGACTTTCCAGGCAAGGCATGTCCACGCCGAGCTGAAAGGTGAAGGGACCAAACCGGTCGGTTTCGATCCTTAGCTGGATTTGATTATCCCAAGCCACGCAAAAAGTCCTTAAAAATGTCCACCCGTAAAGTTTATTTTATTTGTTTAATATCAATTTGTTATATATTTTTACCATTAAACCATGTCTTGATTTATGTCCGTCTAGCATACCCATGGCGTAGCGTAAATACCAGCAGGTTTGGTGGATGCGCCTGCCGGCTTATCCACCCTACCAGATACCCATGTGCTCATGGAAAATCGCTGATAAAGGAGTGGCCGGAGAGGTAGGATGCCGGTGAGCTACCTCACGTGCGCATGAATTGATCAGGTTGTTACAGCAAAAGTTATAACCAGCATCCAGCCAGGTTTATCCAGGACCCGGCAGCCTCATTCTCGCTATCAGGATATCTATCTCTTTAGCCGGGAGCCGTATTCATCGCCGATGTGTGGAAACTGCTCTATGGCCTCCCTCACCTCGTTCATGATATTTTTCACCGCACCCGCTGCAATGCCAAACTGACGACCAAGAACATTAAGTGAATTCAGCGTTGGTGTATTGCCCACAGTACCGAATTGCAGAACGTGCTCCCGGTTGTTGGCCGTATCGGGATCAGCCACCACGATCTCCCCTGCCAGAATGGGTTCGCCCACCGGAGGGCGCAGCCAGACCCGGAGATGTATCACGCGCTATCCCCCGGCAACTGGTCAAAAAGTGAGCCGCTAAAGAGTGCTTCGAGTTGCCCCAGGTCTCCGTACAGGCGGATGGCCCGAACCCAGCAGCCCACACCTGTCCCTGGATTGCCCCGCTCCATTTGGCGAAAGGTTTCCCGGCTGACGCCACGCCGGGCGGCCGCATCCAGCTGGCTGTCTCCCCGACGCTTGCGCTGGACCTTGGCCCCTCACCGAGGCGCTCAAGTACACCTGCCTCATGCTCTGTCATGCCAATCACACTATGCAAAATAGTCTATATAATGCCATTGTGACTATTATTTTTGGCAGCGTGCTTATCCAAGTTTCGGAGATCGCGGTATTTCCAGGTCGCGTTAGCCTAAGGCGCAACCCGACAGATCGGGCGTGTGCGTCGGATTACGCTGCGCTGATGCGACCTACGATTCTTCCACCCTTCCGCGGTAGTCCGCAGGCACGTAGCGTGGGCAGGTTTTTTGTGCCGACGCTGTAATAGCGTGGGAACGAGTCCAGCATTGCACCCTGTAGGAGGCTCGCCCCCGGGCCGATTTCGCGGCGGGGCGCCGCTCCTACAATTGCCCGGATGGTTGCGGGTCAATGCACGGTACAGACCATGCAGAAATTCCGAAATCGCTCACTGGCCTTTTTATACAGTCACATAGCTCGCCAAACACCACTCTAACGCCCGCCCATTATTGGTGTTTACGGGCTCTTTAAATCAACATCTTACAGAACCATTTTGGGAAGAACTGGCTCATCCTGAAGCAATAACTTAGTCGGTAATACTGGATGAGATGACCTGCTCACGAGGCCCACTATCAACCGGAAACCTCCACATAGCCCAGCGCCTTATATCCCTTCTCACGCCGCTGAAACATACGTTTCAACGTCGGCAAACCTGAGTCCACATAGTCATATACCAATACCCGCTCTTTGCCTTCGGCATTGCGGTGAATCCGACCGACATACTGCGCCAGAGAACCTTTCCAGGAGATCGGCAGCGCCAGAAAGAGCGTGTCCAGCCTCGGCAAATCAAACCCCTCACCGATATACTTTCCAGTCGCAATCAATACTTGAACCTCATCCAGGCTATCCAGCACGGCGCTACGCTCCTTGGCACTCATGGCGCCCCGCAGGGTTGCGACACGGTACCCTAACCCTGCTATGCGCTCGCTTAACCGTTTGGCATGCTCCCGGCGTTCAGTCAGCACCAGCGGATTCCGTCCCGCTTCTACCGCCTTGGAAACGTCATCAATAATCGTTTGATTACGCACTTCATCCTCCGACAACCAGCGATATACATCGGCAATATGTGGTCGGCCATTATCCATGACCAGTTCATGAGGTGGCAGATGATCCCGCCAACGCACTATGAGCTGCTGTTCGAACTGTACCTGTCGGTCATCTCTGACTTTGTGACGAACCGGTCCTGCCGCCATGAAAATAATTGGCTGATGACCGTCTTGGCGCTCAGGTGTTGCGGTCAGTCCCAGTACGTATTTGGCATGTATGGCATTGAGCACCATCTCAAACCGAGGCGCGGAAACATGATGGCACTCGTCGACAATAATCTGGCCGTAATCATGCACCCACTCACGGACCGTGTTGTCCTTGCGATCAATCAGACTTTGATAGGTTGCCACATCGATTTCGCCGGACGGTTTTTTCCTTCCTCCACCAATCACACCGATCTTGGCTCCTTCCGCGAATGCCCCGAGACGCTCGCGCCACTGGTCCAGCAGTTGGCGGCTATGGGTCAAGATCAGGGTATTGGTCTTGCGTTTGGCGATAATCCCGATGGCAGTGACCGTCTTACCAAAGGCCGTTGGGGCATGAAGTACGCCCACGTCATGCCTTGTCATGGCGGCCACCGCCTTACGCTGTTCTTTTCGAAGCTCCCCCTGAAACCGAAACTTCTTCAGGGGTATCCCCGGATTACGCTTATCGTCTATTTGTAGCTCCACCCCCTGCTCCTTCAGCAACGCACTGGCACCATCCAGGCAACCTCTTGGAATGGACAGATAATCCTGCTCGATTCGGGCGCAACTGATAAATCTGGGTATCCCCTGCGTGGAAAACCTCAGCGCCTGAGTCTTGAAAAAGACCGGATTGGAGAAGCTGGCCAATCGCTTCAGTCGCGCGATCAACGTCGGAGGCAACTTGTCGATGGGCACGTAGAGTTGGTTGGCCAACACCACGGTCAAAGAAGCGGGGCAATTCTCCAGCTTCTTCGGTTTCACTGGGAGACCCTCTTCCCAAGGCTTTAGCGCAAAGGTCGCCTCACCAGCACGATCCTGCGCGACCTTCAGCAGTTCCGTTAGTGCATTGGGCATCACCAAACCGATTTGCTGGAGGAACCCCCACTGATCTTGATAGGGAACCAGATCCATATCAACAAAGACGCTATTACCACTCTGCCGCGGACTATGTTGAAGAGGCAGCGCTATCAGGTTGCCAAATCCACCCTCCGGAATCCTGTCCTGATTGGGGAACAGGCGATCATAGGATTCAAAAGAGAGTCCCGGATGGATCTCCATTGCGCGATCCAGCAGTAGAAATCCGAGGCGCCTGGCCTCCTTCGCCGGCACCGGCTCCGAAAAGAAGATCCAAACATGGGCCCCGTTTCCGGAGCGAGAACGCTCAATCGCATAGGGGATTTGCAGGCTTACACAGGCCTGCGCATAGGCCTTTGCGGCTGACTGCCAATCGGCCTTGTCGAAATCTGCCGCCAATAGGTGGCAGCTGCTGTCCTGAAGTAGCGAATAGAGACCTACGGTTTGCTTTCCAACCAGATGATCGTAGATCGCCTTGGCGTCCAGCGCCTTGAACGACCGATGGGGACACTCTCCACATTTAATCTTGGACTTACGGCACAGGCCGGCCTGCCACTCGTTGTGGCAGGCCACGGTATATCCACTTCGCCCGGCTTTGTTCTCCCAGCGAAGAGCAAATATGTCACTACGCCCCTGGAAGAGTTCCCGAAACAGACTCATTTTCTCTTTTGTCGTAAGTGGCGTACCAGCCTGGTTAGCCCCGAGAGCCAGCCTCTGTTGCAAAACGGCTTTACGATCCAGCAGGTCGGACTTCTCCTTGCTAAGTTCAACAAGTCGCTGCTCAATCGAGCGCAGCTCAGCTTCAAACCGTCCACTTGGATATACCGACATCTAAAACTCGCTGAATACTGATTGCATGCTCTTGTTCAGGTCCAACGGCATACCAGACTTTGAACCATGACTATTCGACCTGCGCTGCCAACTGAATCCACGGGGACATGCCACCGTCGGATACTTGACCGCGCGTACATCACTTTAATACGGCCTCTAGATTGCCTACGGCCTTAATTCTCTTGTCCCTCGCCATCTTGGCAAGATTCAACAATTTCCACCGCACCGAGGGGAGCTGCTCGATATGCGGTATGCCCAAATGCGCCCAATTGGGCTTACCCGCCTTAAAGGAGAGCAGAAACGCTCGATCATCATCAGTAAGATTGGCGTGCAGCGCTTCTACCAATCGGGGCAGCGTCGCATCAAGCGTCTCAACGTCGACCTCGTCAAATGCCATGCCACTAAACTCGGCAGCATAGCTTTCCGCCAGTGGCTTGGGCCTGGGAGCCAACAGCTCTGCCATGGGTCGATTATGACCTATTAGATAGACGAGAAAGGCTCGCATAAGGTCGCGACTGAGCCCCTCGTTCTCCAGTAGCAGCCGCGTGTCATACAGATCACGTGGATGCTGGCGATCCAATGTCGCACAGAGCTTACCGGCATAGAGATCGTTAAAGCTGACCAGTTGAACCTCGGCAAACCCGAACTGTTTCTCGACAACAGGCCGTACCGAACACACCTCCGGTTCATAGACTGCCCCGCGCAGAACCGGTGTCACCTCAATCTTCACCTGGGCATCGGGGAGAGCAACATTCAGCTTGAGTAGGGTTCCGGTCGCGCGATTGGGCTGTGCGGTTACCTGGCAGCCAGACAGACGCTGCCTCACCTCATTGGCTATGGCCTGTAAGGCCGTATCGATCTCCATTAGCGCCTGATATCGATCCGCGGTTGGCAGATAGGCAAGGTCAATATCCACCGACAGACGTGGCAGGTCCCGCACAAAGAGATTAATGGCGGTACCGCCCTTCAATGCGAAACACTCCTGCCGCCCGACGATGGGCAAGAGCTGAACCAGCAGGCTCACCTGCCTATAAAAAGGATTGCCCGGGTCCATCTGCCACCTCGCTTACCATATGTCTGGGTACCGTGATCTGATACTTGTTATTTAAAGCACCACCCTTCTCGATAACCCGTTTCCCACTGCCTAGGTTGATGAGATCCACCTCCAGGCGGTCAAACCAGGCAAAGCCGTGCCGTTCGGCAAACCAGAGAAACAGGCGCTTGGCCTTGATCTGGCGGCAAGTAGTCAGCAGTTTCATCAACAATTGGGGGCGCAGTGCGGTGGCCGATTCAAACAGCTTGTCCATCACCTCAAAATCGGAGGAACGCTTTACCTCGGCGGCCAGTTCCAGCAGGGCAAATTCGGGGGTTGCATAACTGAGCGGCCAGTCCCAATGACCAAAGGGCTTAGTGGTCAGGTACTCCGGCAACAACCGATCAAACAATCGGGAGCTGTGCAGAGTGAACTGATAGGGGGCCTCGAGCTTCTCAATCCAACCGGGGAGCCTCTCAGCGCTATACAGGTGAATCTGTTGCACCCCCTGCATCGAGAGGTAATGAGCAAAACCCTGAAGCTCCAACGCGGAGCGCCCACCCACATGGGCCCGATAGCCTGACTCCTGTATGGAATAGACCACATGCTCCCATTTAAGCGGCGGGCCGGGTCGACGGTAGGCCCCGCGGGCTACCGGCACCAGGGCACCGGAACGAAGGTAATAATCCACCAGGGGACGATCAAAGCCCCGGTCCGCCAGCCAGGCACGGTCAACGACCAGCCCGTCAAGAAGCAGGTCCTCTAGCCTGGCCCTAGAGCTGAAGCCGCCCATTAGTTTACTATACATCCACTTAGCATAGCCATACTATGCATTATACGCACTATCAAAACCACGCGCGAGTTTATTTTTATATATTATTGCATAGTTTTACAATGCAAATAGTGCGTACTTATAAACCACTAGACTTAAAATGGACTGCATACCGGACGTTATTCAGATCAATTGACAACAAGGAATTTAATGCCCGATACGCCAGACTGGTACGGGTTTAGCGACTAACTCTTCCCCAAAATCGCACAGTACATTAGACAACATTTAACTATTTATTATCAATGACTTGTGCTGGTTAATGGACGGTACAGACCATACAGGGATCGAACGACCGCACGATGTGCTGCACCGCTACCGGCTCCTTTTCACCCTCACGCACCGGCGCACCGATCAGCGCCTGCTCCAGTGGGCCGCCAATGCCATTTTGATCTCTCGGTGAGAAGTTCCAGGTAGTCGGGGCGATGATCTGGTAATTGAGGATACGGCCGTTTTTGATCCGCACCCAGTGACCCAGACTGCCGCGGGCCGCCTCGGTTAGCCCGAAACCTTCCGACTCGCGCTTCAATTCACTGCCTACGCAAAAGTGATCCTTCGGTTTCAACTGTCGTACCCACTGCTCCATCTCGATCAGCACCCGGGGGATCTCCAGCAGCCGTGCGATCATGCGGTTGCGCACATTACTGCCACCGGTCGTAACCAGATCATTGATCAGGGGTTGACCATCAATCAGTTGGCGGGCCAGTGCGCCGACCTCGACTACCTGGCCATCCAGGCGCGGTGCCTTGCACCAGGTGTAACCGGAATCGGCATCAGCGTCGGGCAGGGTGACGCCGTGATAGGGGTGTTGGGGTTCGGCCTGCCCCTCCATCCAGCTGTGACTGATATCCTCGGTAATACAATCCGAATTAAGCTTGCTTCGCTTGCCCTGATACCAGACACCGGAGCGGAATGTGCGTTCGCCTTCCAGTGAATAGACGCCGTAGCTCATGAAACGGTTGTCGGTCTTGCCCAGCTGATCCAACTGAAGATCACGGGACAGCTGCAGCAGGCGACGGAAATCACTCTCAGCCGGATCGCCCGCCGCCAGCCAATCATCCAGTTGCCGTTGATTGTCAATCTCCAGCATCTGCTCCAGCGGCGAGCCGAACAGGCGCTGTTCCAGAAAACGCCGGAACCCGCTCAGGATGGATAACAGCCTTACCGTCTCGGTCGCCTCGATGCCGCGGGTACTGCCGCCAGGCTGGATGCCCAGGGTGTGAGGCCACTTGCCGGCCATGATTCCCATCAGGTGCATGAACTCGGCGCGCGCCTGCATCACATCAGCCGCCGCCCTGCCCTTGACCGCCTTAAAGCGTTCCCCGACCGCATCGAACCAGGGTTCACCGCAATAGATCTCACGGGCGAAGTCCGGCATGAAGAAAAGATAGAAGTGGGTGAAATGATCGGCCAGGTTTTCACAGGCGTGAATCAGGTTGAGCGCCAGTTCACCATTCTTCGGACGCATGATACCGCCGGCATGGGCCAGGGCATCGGCGGCGGCAATGGATTGTGAGACCGAGCAGATACCGCAGATACGCGGCGTGTAGATCAGCGCATCGCGCGGATCCTTGCCGTGCAGTATCTGTTCAAAACCGCGATACATGGGGGAGACCACCCAGGCGTTGCTGACGACGCCTTCGGCAGTTTCGATCTGCACTTCCAGATCACCCTCGACCCGGTTGAAAGGCCCAACAATGGTTCGACTCATGCTATCACTTCTTTTTGCTATGGGGAGGGACAACAATATGGTCCGACACGGCATTCTGTCTCAACCGTTTTGGTGTCGCCGCCTTGGAGAGTGAGGCCAGCGCCACAAACCAAGCCTTGGGCATATCCGTCGGCAGACCGATCGGAATACCGGCGATTTTCGGTGTCTCCTGGAAACGGTGGCCCGGCTCCTGGAAGCCGGGTGCGGTGCAGTTGATACAGGCGTAACCGCCGCGCAGACAGGAGCCCTCGCCATTCCACAGCCGGGTGTTGCAGTCGGCATGGGCCTGGGTACCGAGACAGCCCAGGTGTTCCATCATGCAACCGAGCTGGGAGTGCTCCTCGGCACTCGCCTTGAATTCATAATACTCATTGCGCGGACAGCCATGATGCACCAGATGATCGGCATAGCCCCTGGGGCGTTGCCACTCATCCAGATCGCTTTCGGAAAAATCTCCCAGGGTCAGTTGCATCAGGGTCTCGGTAACCCAGTTGGGATGGGTCGGACAGCCGGCCACATTGATTACCGGCATATCGCATGTTGAACGGTACGCTTCACCCAGGACGCCGCCCCGCTCGGTCTCGGCAAACTGCAGACCACAGGCGTCGGTGGGATTGCCACCGCCGGCAGTGATGCCGCCAAAGCTCGCCCCGGTACCGATCCCCAGGGTATAGCCGGCAACAGCAGAGAGATCGCGCACCCAGTCGAGCATGGGGCGGCCGGTGCCGGCCAGAATATGAAAACGGCCGGTATCCCCAGGGCCACGCAGGATCGCCCCCTCGATGCAGAGCGCATCGAGTTTGATCTCACCGGCGATAACCGCCTGCAGAATCTGCACCATCTCGGAGCCTGACTCTTCGCTCAGCATGGGATGCCACAACAGATTGATGCCGGCACCTTCCAGGGTATGCAGCAAATTCGGTGACTCGGCATTCAGCAGTGACAGACTGCAGCCGCCACAGCCGCCGGACTGCAGCCAGAGCAGATTGAATCCCGTTTGCTGTTTCAGCACCCTGTCGTTCATGTGAGCACTCTTAATGCTACCACGCCCGGAGAAAATGCCTCTGCCATCAGACACCCAGGGGCGCGGATCATGGTGGATGCGCCTAGGGGCTTATCCATCTTGTCCGTTTTCATACCAATCCTCGCGGCTAAAGCCGCTCCTACACACAGCAGGCCTGTAGGAGCGGTTTCAGCCGCGAGATTATCCGCTATACCGCTGTTCCTGTAGTAAAACGACACTCAAACCGCCTTCAGGGTCAGGGTGAACATGGCCCCTCCTTCCGGATGATTGGAGGCGACCAGCGAGCCACCCTGATCATTGGCCAGGCCATAACTGATATAGAGTCCCAGCCCGGTGCCCTTGCCCACATCCTTGGTGGTAAAGAAGGGGTCGAACACCCGCATCAGATCCGCCTTGGGAATACCTGGCCCGAAATCCCGCACTTCTATCCTGACCCGGTCCCAGTCCTGCCAGCCGCGAATCGCCAGCCGGGGCTCTTCCATCTGCTCCATTACATCAATGGCATTCTGCACCAGATTGACCAGGATCTGGTGCACCAGCCCCTTGATGCCGACGGCCTGGAGATCGCCGGGAATCTCCACGCTGACATCCGGCTTCCTGCGGGCTGCCTTGACCACCCAGTCGACGGCCGTGGTCACCACCGGCGCCAGCAGGAACGGTTGGATATCCTCTTGCTGACTACCGGAGAAGCGCCGCAGATCCATCACAATATCGCTCACCCGCTCGGCGCCCTCCAGGGTGCCGTCGATCAGCGAACCAATGTCCGACAGGATATGGTCGATCTTCAGCTGTTTCCGCAGCGCCTCCCGCTCTTCTCCTTCGACATCTTTATGGATCACATCCAGATAGCGGGTGATGCGCTCACCGTAACGCTTCAAGGCATGCATGTTGCCGAACACGAAACTGATCGGGTTGTTCAGTTCATGCGCCACGCCCGCCACCAGGCGCCCCAGGGAGGCCATCTTCTCCGAGTGGACCAGCTGTTCCTGAGCCTGCTTCAACTCCTTATGAGTCGCGTGCAACTCTTCATAGGCGCGGCGCAACTCGCCCACCGGGCGGCCGATCAGTACCATGCCCACCAGACGGCCGTTGTGGTCATAACGGGAGCTGCAGTTCATCGCCAACGGGGTCGGTGTACCATCGGCGCTGATCAGGTTGACCTCACAGTCATACACCGTCTCGGAACGGATCTTGTCGGCAAAACCGTCCACCAGATATTGCGACGATTCAACGAACAGCGCCTTGAAAGAGTGGTTCAACAGCTCTTTTTCACTGCGTCCGGTAATCCGTTCCAGCGCGGTATTGGCTTGCTGGATACGGCCCTGGATATCGCAGACGATCAGTACATCGGTCATCGCCGCCTGGACACTTTCAATAAAACGCTGCGCCTCTTCCAGCGCACTGTTCTTCTCTTCCAGTTCCACTTGATAGCGCACCAGATCGGCGTAGACCAGATCCATTTTCTGGATTACCTCGATCCATGCCTCTTCGCTGCTCGAGGTCGACATCTGTTCATCCGATCCCAGCCGGGAGATCAGGCTGCCGGTGCCCTTGATGCCCGAATCAGTCACCATCCCGCCCCCTTCGCGAATTTCGCGGCTGAAGCCGCTCCTACAGGGACATTTTTTGTAGGAGCTGCTTTAGCTGCGACCCGTGCTGTAGGAGGCCCGCCCCCGGGCCGATTGGCCGGGGCTCTGGCCTCTGCACGATCATCGCGGCGAGGCGCCGCTCCTACAAGGGCGCAATCAGTGCGTAGGGTGGATAAGCGACAGCGCATCCACCGCAATAATGGTGGATGCGCCTGCCGGCTTATCCACCCTACCTCACAGCCGGACTCTGGGAGAAAATCAGCGACCGGTGTCACGCTCGACATCCTCGTCACAACAGGCATGCGCCCGGGGCGTCTGCTCCAGACCGTAACGCTCCAGCTTGCTGCGCAGTCCGACCCGCGACAGCCCCAGGTCACGCGCCGCCTGGCTCTTGTTCCAGCGGTGCCGGATCAGCGATTCACGCAGGATGCGCGCTTCAATCGACTCGATACGCTCCTTCAACGACCCATCCAGGGAGGCCAGCAGATCGAGTTGCGCCTCATCCTCACGAGGCGCCGCACGCAACACCCGTGGTGACAGCAGGTCGGCGCCCAGCGTTGGCTCATTGCTCATCACCAGCATGTGCTGTATCTCGTTCTGCAGCTCCCGCACATTGCCCGGCCAGTGATACGCCTGCATGCAGGCGAGGGCTTCGGTAGTAAAACCTTCCACCTGTTTGTTGAGGGAGCGCATGGCCGACTGCAGCAGCGCATGGGCAATGGGCGGGATATCCATCTTGCGTTCGCGCAACGGCGGCAGATGAATGGCGATGGTGGAGAGCCGGTAATAGAGATCCTGGCGAAATCGCCCGGCCCGCACCTCGGCTTCCAGATTTTTATTGGTGGCAGCAATAATGCGCACATCGACATTGCGGCGGCGGGCACAACCCAGGGGACGGATCTCCCCTTCTTGAAGCACCCGCAGCAGCTTTACCTGAAAAGCCGGCGACACCTCACCGATCTCATCCAGAAAGATGGTGCCGCCATCGGCCCGCTCGAACAGGCCGGCCCGGTCTTCCACCGCGCCGGTAAAGGCGCCTCGTTTGTAGCCGAACAGCTCGCTCTCCAGCAGTTCATCCGGCAGGGCGGCACAGTTCTCCACCACAAACGGCTTGTCGCCACGCAGGCTGTTGTAATGCAGGGCACGGGCGCACAGCTCCTTGCCGGTACCCGATTCGCCGGAGAGCAGCACGGTGACATCATAGGGCGACACCCGGTTCACCTTGGCGCAAACCAGGTCCATGGGACTGCCATCGGCGCGCACAATGCCGTCGTCACAGTGATGCTGCTGCTTGAGCTGTTTGCGCTTGTCGCTGACCTTCTGTTCCAGCAGGTCGGGATTGCGCTTCAGTTCGATATTGAGCAGTTCATTCTCGCGCTGCAGATCAAACAGGTGGGCGGCATTCTTCAGGGTCAGCAGCAGGCTGTCCGGATGCCACGGTTTGGTGATGTACTGATAGATGCCCGCCTCGTTGACTCCCTGGATGATATCCTCGGCATCGGTATAGCCGGAGAGGATCATGCGCACCACATCCGGCCACTGCCGCCGTACCTTGGTGAGAAACTCCACCCCGGTGGTCTCCGGCATGCGCTGATCACAAAGCACGATATTGATCCACTCCCGCTCCAGGATCTGTTCCGCATCCCGTGCATTAGTGGCGGTCCTGACCTCAAAATCGTCATCCAGGATACGTACCAGCGCCTCCAGGCCACGCACCTCGTCATCCACGATCAGCAGGGTGGGTTGTCTGTTCATGACGCCTGACTCCAGTCATCTCTGGGACGTTTGGAAATGTCGCGGTGTCCGGCAATGGTGATCGGGGTTCTGGACTTGGGCACCTTGTAGACGAAGTTGTAGCGCGCCACGTGATAGCTGGGATCGAAGCCGTAGAAGTTGAGGTTCATGCGTTCCAGCTCCTCACGGCGGTATTCGTCCAGTGGTTTCTCCTGCTCATCAGCCTGGCGGGTCGCCACCTTGTCACGCAGTATCTGGTCGAAATCCGCATCATCGGCCAGCACCTTTGCCCGCTGTTTCAGCTCGACCAGAAACTGCGGATTGTCCTGCCCGAAATATCCGTCCAACAGCCCCAGCTCGCCCGCCTCCTCGGTGCCCATCGGCAGGCGCGCCTGGGTGATGCGTCGGGCGCGCTCTTCACCAACCCGTTTCGGCAGCAGGTAGGTCCAGTACTCGGAGCCGAACAGGTTGCCCATATCCTTATAGTGCGGATTGAGCACCACACCGTTGCGTGCCCATACGTAATCCGCCGCACGCGCCAGGAACACCCCGCCGGCCCCCGCATTGCCCTGCAGTGCGGAGACGGTCAGATGACTTTCAGTGGTGATGATCTCACGCGCCAAGTCATTGATGGCGTTGATATTGGCCCAGGACTCATCGGCCGGACTCTCGGCCGCTTCAATGGTATTGAGATGAATGCCGTTGGACCAGAAGTCCGGTCCGCCCATCAGCACGATGACGCGGGTATCCCGTTCACGGGCCGCACAATAGGCCGCGCGCAGCCGGTTGCACTGGTCCGTGCTCATGGCGCCGTTATAGAAGGGGAAATGCAAATAGCCGACCCGGCCCTGCTCCTCGTAACGGATATCGCTGTAGCCATCGACTATCTTCGGCAGTTCAGCCAGTCGTTTACCCAGCACCCTCATGGCCGGCAGTTTGAACGAATGGGGTCCGTGTTTGTCCCGCAGGTGACCGATCCAGACCGCTCCATCCACGGTGGCCCGGCAGATCGCCTGCCCACTGTGGCCCAGCAACATACCCGGCTCGCCGTACAGCCCATCGGCGGCACGGGCATCATAGAGCATCACCTCCTGCCCGTAGATCCAGTCCAGCACACCGGGGAAGCCGTCGGCGCTACGAATCTTGCGCAATACGGTTTCAGTCGTGTCCCGTTGCCAGTCGATGTGTCGGTCGGACTGGCGCATCAACGGCTGTAATGTGCCTTTCACATCGGCCCGGCCGTAGTCCAGCGGCTCGGGGGTAAAATCCCCCTGTTCCATCCGCGCCACCGCCAGCAGTACCCCCTGCAGCGCCGCGTCCGTCACCTCGTTGCGATACAGGCTTGCCTTGCTGGCGGCACGCATGGGGAAATTGACAGCGGCCCAGATATCGCCGGCATCCATCTCGGCGTTGGCCTGCAACACCGTGACACCCCACTCCGGTGCTCCCTTGAGAATCGCCCAGTCCAGCGCCGACGGACCACGGTCACCCTTGATGCCGGGATGCACGATCAGGCAGGTGTGATGACGCCAGATCGTCTCCGGTATGGCGCGTTTGAGAAACGGCGCCACGATCAGCTCGGGCTGGAACAGCGCCACCGCCTGCTCGCTCACCGCATCATTGATATCAAACTCCACCGAAACCGTGTGACCGCGTTTTTTCAGCTCTATGTGCAGCCGCTGGCTGAGGCTGTTGAAGGCGTGGGTCAGTAACAGGATCTTCATCATTTAACCTAAAAACCTCAGTTGGATGCAATGGAGTGTGCGTTTTTTGCGGTGCAGGGCAAGGCGTGAAACGAAGCCAATGGCTCGCCCTTGGCAAGTTTCGCCACGCAGCCATGTGCCGCAAAAAATGTGCAATCCGCTGCATAGCGCACGCACCGTCAAGGTGAAACAGGATGTGACTGGAAATGCAATCAAAAACATGCGCTTTACTCCTGTGCCAAGCGGTCAACTGAGGTTTTTTGGTTTCATCACTCAGCAGATTCGTGGCAACTGTTCACCGGCCAGCCAGTCGACGATGCGGCTGCCGCCAAAGCTGGTCTCCATCTGGATAAAGTTATGCGCGTCCTCGATCACCTCACCGATAATGGCGGCCTCCGCCCCCTTCGGGTGGGCACGCATCACCGCCAGCAGCCGTTCGGCATCCGCCTCAGCACAGATGGCGATCAGCTTGCCCTCGTTGGCCACATAGAGCGGATCGAGCCCCAGCAATTCACAGGCGGCATGCACCTCCGGCTTCACCGGGATAGCCTCCTCGCGCAACTGCATGCCGACGCCGGACTGTTCGGCCAACTCGTTCAGGGTGGAGGCAAGGCCGCCGCGGGTCGGGTCGCGCAGGCAGTGGATAGCCGGCACCGCCGCCACCATTTCCGCGACCAGGTCGTGCAGCGCCTGGGAGTCGGATTCAATGGTGGTCTCAAAGGTCAGGTTCTCACGCTTCGACATGATGGCAACCCCATGATCACCCATGCTACCGGAGACCAGAACCCTGTCGCCGGGCCGAGCCCGGTCACCGGAGATATTGATCCCCTCGGGCACCACACCGATGCCGGTGGTGGTAATGAAGACGCCGTCGCCCTTGCCCTTCTCCACCACCTTGGTGTCACCAGTCACCACCGGCACACCGGCTGCATTGGCCGCCGCCGCCATGCTCTCGACAATGCGTTTCAGATCGGCCAGGGGAAAGCCCTCTTCCAGGATAAAACCGGCCGAGAGATAAAGCGGTTTGGCGCCCGACATGGCCACATCGTTGACCGTGCCGTGTACGGAAAGAGAGCCGATATCACCGCCGGGAAAGAACAGCGGCGAGATCACATGCCCGTCCACACTCATCACCATGCGTCCCCTGGGCACATCGAAGGCGGCCTGGTCATTACCCTGGCGCAACAGTTCGTTATCCAGTGCATCGACAAACAGCTCATCGATCAGCTGGGCCATGGCGCGGCCGCCGCTGCCGTGGGTCATGTCCACGGTACCGTTCTTCAGGTCCAGTCGGCTGGTGTATCTCTTTTTGTTCATCTGTTTCGATTCATCTGTCAAAAATATTCATCGGTCCGCAGGGGCCACCCCCTGTGGTTGCCGATCCTCCGGATTGCCCCGACCCGGGCAGGCACGGGGGCCTGCCCTACGAACGGGTTCACCCGCCCGGTGTTCCATGTCCCCGTAGCGGCAACCCCCTGTGGTTGCCCGATCTGCCGGGTCGCTCCGACCCGGGCAGGCACGGGGGCCTGCCCCTACGAACGGACTCGCCCGCCCGGTGTTCCATGTCCCCGTAGCGGCAACCCCCTGTGGTTGCCGATCCTCCGGATTGCTCCGACCCGGGCAGGCACGGGGGCCTGCCCCTACGAACGGACTCGCCCGCCCGGTGTTCCATGTCCCCGTAGCGGCAACCCCCTGTGGTTGCCGATCCTCCGGGTCGCTCCGACCCGGGCAGGCACGGGGGCCTGCCCCTACGAACGGGTTCACCCGTCCGGTGTTCCATGTCCCCGTAGGGGCAACCCCCTGTGGTTGCCCGATCCTCCGGATCGCTCCGACCCGGGCAGGCACGGGGGCCTGCCCCTACGAACGGGTTCACCCGCCCGGTGTTCCATGTCCCCGTAGCGGCAACCCCCTGTGGTTGCCGATCCTCCGGGTCGCTCCGACCCGGGCAGGCACGGGGGCCTGCCCCTACGAACGGACTCGCCCGCCCGGTGTTCCATGTCCCCGTAGCGGCAACCCCCTGTGGTTGCCCGATCCTCCGGGTCGCTCCGACCCGGGCAGGCACGGGGGCCTGCCCCTACGAACGGGTTCGCCCGCCCGGTGTTCCATGTCCCCGTAGCGGCAACCCCCTGTGGTTGCCCGATCTGCCGGGTCGCTCCGACCCGGGCAGGCACGGGGGCCTGCCCCTACGATCCCAGTCAGGCACGGGGCCTGCCCCTACAACATTCACGAGGCCGCCTGTTCGCGGAAGCGACCATAGGTCCAGTAGGCGGCACAGGCCCCCTCGGAACTGACCATGCAGGAGCCCATCGGATTTTCCGGGGTGCAGACGGTGCCGAACAGCTTGCAGTCGGTGGGTCGCTTCACGCCGCGCAGGATCGCCGGACACTCGCACCCCTTGATGTCCGCCGCCGGGATCTCCTCCACCGCAAAGCGCAGTTCGGCGTCAAACGCGGCAAATGGCTTCTTGATGCGCAGGGCACTGTAGGGCACCAGTCCCAGGCCGCGCCATTCAAACGCGCGGCGCAGCTCGAAAATCTCCGCCACCAGTTTTTTCGCCTTGAGATTACCCTCGGGCGAAACCACCCGGGTGTACTCGTTCTCCACATCGTGCCGCCCCTCGTTGAGCTGGCGCACCAGCATCAGGATCGACTGCATCACATCCAGCGGCTCGAAGCCGGCGATCACCACCGGGCGCTGAAACTCCTCGGCGAAGAACTCGTAGGGCTGACTGCCGATAATGGAGCTGACATGGGAGGGGCCGAGAAAACCGTCCAGCGAGACCGTGCCCAGCTCCCGCACTTCGGGCGACTCCAGGATGTTCTGGATCGCGGCGGGGGTCAGCACGTGGTTGCAGAATACGGAGAAATTATCCAGCCCCATCGCCTGGGCCTGCTTGATGGCGACCGCCGTGGGCGGGGTGGTGGTTTCGAAACCGATGGCGAAAAAGACCACCTGCTTCTCGGGCTGCTTGCGGGCAAGCGTAAGCGCATCCTGGGTGGAGTAGACCATACGGATATCCGCCCCACCCGCCTTCGCCTTGAGCAGGCTTTTACGCTGCGAAGCCGGCACCCGCAGCATATCGCCATAGGAGCAAAGCGTCACTCCGTGCTGCTCGGCCATGGCGATGGCCATGTCGATACGGGCGATCGGCAGCACGCAGACCGGACAACCCGGGCCATGCACCAGCCGCACATTATCCGGTAGCAGATCCTGCACCCCGTAGCGAAAGATGGCGTGGGTATGGCCACCACAGAACTCCATCAGATGATAGCGACGGTCAGGTCTTGCCTCGGCGCGAATCGCGGCAGAAAGTTTCTGCGCCGTCGCCTTGGCGCGGAACTCATCGACATATTTCATTCCATGACCTCCATCATGCCCGCCTCTTCAAACAGCCGGAGGGTGTTGGCCGCCTCCTCTTCACTGATCTTGTTGAGGGCATAGCCGACATGGATCAGCAGGTAGTCACCGAGGGCGACATCCTCCACCAGCGCGGTAGAGACCTCCTTCTTCACATTACCCACCGAGACGGTGGCCATATCCGTAACCGCGTCGATCTCCACCACTTTGCCGGGAATCGCCAGACACATTACAGTAACACCTCTATATCGTATGCATTCCCACGCAGAGCATGGGAACGAGCACTAAGCCTGTAGGAGGCCCGCCCCCGAGCCGATGAAAACCGGCACCATTCCCCCCGATTCCTTCGCGGCGGGGGCGCCGCTCCTGCACTATTCCTGAGCGCGCTTGGTGTGCCCACGCCGATGCCGCAGGCTACGCCATGCGCCCACGAATCCAGGCATACCAGGCATCCATCCCCTCGCCGCTCTTGGCCGAGAGTTGCAGCACCTCGATATCGGGATTGACCCGCCGGGCAAATTCGATGCATTTATTCACATCAAAATCGAGATAGGGCAGCAGGTCTGTCTTGTTCAGGATCATCAGATCCGCCGCATGGAACATGTCCGGGTATTTCAGCGGCTTGTCCTCGCCCTCGGTAACCGACAGGATCGCCACCTTATGCGCCTCGCCCAGATCGAAAGCCGCCGGACAGACCAGGTTGCCCACGTTCTCGATAAACAGCAGGCTATTATCCTCCGGCTGCAGGCTCTCCATGGCGTGGCCGATCATGTGGGCATCCAGATGACACCCCTTGCCGGTGTTGATCTGCAGTGCGGACACGCCCGTTTCCCGGATACGATCGGCGTCGTTGGCGGTCTGCTGATCCCCCTCGATCACCGCAATCGGCAGCTCACGCTTCAGGTCGTCGATACTGCGGGTTAACAGGGTGGTTTTGCCGGAGCCGGGGCTGGAGACCAGGTTCAGCACCAGTATCTGCTGCTCCTGGAACAGCTGCCGGTTGGCGGCGGCATACTGGTTGTTCTTGCCCAGGATATCCTGTTCGATCTGCACCATGCGCGACTGGCTCATGCCAGGGGCATGAGCGTGGGCCGGCCCCTGGCCGTAGTCGTGCTGGTCGCCATGGGTATGGTGGTGATGCCCATCATCGTGAGTATGACTGTGTTCGTCATCATGGTCATGATCATGGGTGTGATCCCCATGATCATGATGGTGGTGTCCATGGATATGGACGTGGTCATGCCCCGCTTCCTGCCCTTCAATACGGGTCTCACCTTCGCCACAGCCGCATACGGTACACATCAGTCCACCTCCAGTTCTTTGATTCGCAGCTCATCGCCGCCGGTAATCTGTAATTGAAAACTGCCACAATCCGGGCAGGCGTCAAAGCGCTGCCGGATCGGTACGCTCTTCGAACACTCCAGGCACCAGGCCGTGCCGGGCATCTCGATAATCTCCAGCCGGGCCCCGTCCGCCAGGCTGTTGCGGGTCACCACCTCGAAACCGAAGCGCAACGCCTCCAGTTCCACGCCCGCCAGCGGGCCGATCTCCAGCCAGACCGACTTCACCCGGTTGAACTGTTGAGTGTTGGCCTGCTCCTCCATGACCTGGAGAATACCTTCACATATCGACATTTCGTGCATTCAATAACGCCCGTTACTCTCTTCATAAAGCCATTTTTTAGCCGCGAATGAACGCAAATAAACGCGAATATAAAAATGCTTAAAAATCACGTCAAAATTACTTGCCAAACGCTGACAGGCTGTAGGGTGTTCACGCCTGATCAACCCGCAGTTCATAACCCACACAGGGATCAATCGCATTGATCAACAGGGCGGACTGCCGGCGCAGCCGATCGAAAGAGTCCACCTGCAAGCCTTTCAACCCTCGCACCAGCACACCGTCCGGATGAAAATTCCACTCCGTCGGGGCGAGGATCTGGTAGCGGGCGATCCGCCCCGCCTCCAGCGCCACCCAATGGACCAAGCGACCGCGCGCCGCCTCAACCTGTGAAATGCCCTGGCCTGGCGGCAGACCTGAATCGACAGCGTTCCCGGTAGTTTCGCCGGCCGCTTCGCGCAGTCGACCCGGTATCCCGGCCAGTTCCACCAGTCTCGCACAATAGCGGGCCAACAGACCGGTCCCATATTCCGCCACCACAGCCACCACCAGGGGATGATCAATCACACGGGTGAACGGCGATGTTTCATAACATTGTCCATCCAGGCGCGGACAGGCAATAAACCGACCGGCATCCGGCCGTTCCAGTTGTTGGGCCAGAAATGCCTGCTCCACGGGTGGGAGCACACCGATATTAGCGGAACCCAGTGAGTCCCAACCGTTATCCCGCACAAATTGCAGCATCCGACCCGCCGGCAGTCGGCTATCAGCGGCCCAGCGCAAAAGCGCGGGACAGCCCTCAAGCCCAAGCCATTGCACAGGCGGCATGCCAAACACCTGATCCTGCAACAGCCGTTCAAATTCATCAATGACACCGTCCATCTCACGGACACCATCAGTCACCGGCATGACACCCGGCATAAAGGGGCGCTCATTGGGATAGCAGGCCAGACGAAACCGCTTGATCAACTGCAGCATCTCGCCCACACCAGCGGCGACCGGCGGCAATCCGATAAATCCGGGCCAATCCAGCAGCACCCGCCACAGATGCTCTTTGGCGGTTTCCAGCCAGACCAGCCGCTCCCGGGCCGATCGCTGCCGGGCATCCGCCGGCAGACCGAGCGCCTGTTCACAAGCTGTCACCGCCGCCTGCGCCTGGGCCGTGCCGCAGATACTGTACAGCAGCGGCAAGGTCTGCAGCAGTTCTTCAACGGTTTTCCCGACGAAGATCCTCGGCGTCTGCAGGGGCCGGGAAGAGCGGATATCGACCCCTGTCACGACTCTGTCGGACAGTCGTAAACCGATATCCAGCCGCCCTTCTATATTGTCAACCGCATTACCCATCAGACCAACCAAGCCCTCCAGATTCCAAACCCTCCGGGGTGAGCCGCACGGACCCAAGGACCAAGGCAAGATGCAGGCCAGCGGCGCAATACCGGCCCGCGATCACGGGCGCCCCCTGGTCCGCCACTAAAATGGAGACCCGGAACGGCACCCGACAACATAAGGATAATCTTTTATTTTCAATTGACTAACGATCCAAGCCCATCAAACCAAATAGCGGCGCGAGAAATACATAACAGCGACATCGACGACTAATCGACGGAAACGACAAGCCACCGCCTCGACCATAACGGAAACATAGTGGCCAGTTTAGAGTAAAAAGTGGATAGTTAATTTGCTCCAGGGCAATTCCGCCCCAAATCCATCCCCATTGGACGAAAGCAGGTTTACCAGAATCCGGTGTCGACTAGAAACCGACTATACAGATAACCGGGAGGTTGCCACATGGTCTGTCGCTTATGTAGGTTGGGGTGAGTCTGCGAACCCCAACAGATGGAATCGCACAATACCGGCTGTTGGGATTCGCTCAACTCATCCCACCCTACGAAATTAACTCCGCCCCCGGGTAGAGGGGGCTAGAGTGACGAAGCCGCCCGTGCTGCCTGATCATACAGCCCCGACAGGGAGCGCAGCACCCGGGCCAGCTCGCCGATCTCCGGGTTACCCGTCCCCAGGAAACCCAGCGCATCCACCAGACACTCCTCCCGGATATCCCGGTAGCGCAGGCAAAGTGCCTCACCCTTCGCGGTGGTGGAGAAGAAATTCTCCTTGCCCTGCTTTTCGGTCTGCACCAGCCCCAGCTTGGTCAGCTTGCGCAGGGAGTAGGTGGCGGTGTGGGTATCTTCGATATTCAGATTAAAACAGATATCCGCCACCTTCTTGGCCCGGCGACGATGATTGACGTTGTGCAACACCAGGATATCGGTGGGATTGAGATCCGGCATGCCACTGGCGGTCATACAGCGCTCGATCCAGCGGTTGAAGGCGTTATTGGCGATAATCAGGCCATACTCCAGTTCGCTCAGTTCAATACTCTTGTCCGAGACCAGATGGGAAGAGGAGACGATTGGCTGTTTCTTTTTCTCAGACATCTTGAGCTACCTGACAAGTTTTATTCGGCTGCGAATGAACGCGAATTCATACGCATGGTTATTGGTGGATCTGTCGGGCACCATCTCCGCGACAACCGCATACCGCCAAAAGGATAGTGCCGTAGGAGCGGCTTCAGCCGCGATACCGGTTCGCGGCTGAAGCCGCTCCCACATAATGCTGGAGTTACCCTCGCTATATACCGCAGGCTGAAGCTGTTCCCAGCACCATCAATCCGGCCGTCCATAGCCCCCACCCCCCGGGGTTTCAATAATAAACAGATCCCCCGCCGCCATCTCCACCTGACCCTGGTGTCCCAGTTCGGTGACCCGACCATCGACATGCTCAATGTAGTTGTGACCCACCCGTCCCGGCAAACCACCGGCCATGCCGTAGGGCGGCACCCGGCGATGGCCGGCCAGGATATTGGCAGTCATCGGCTGCAGGAAACGGAGCTGACGGATGGTGCCATCGCCCCCCTTGTGCCGTCCTGCTCCACCGGAGCCGGTACGCAGGGCAAAGGATTCCAGGCGCACCGGGAAGCGCCACTCCAGCACCTCCGGGTCGGTCAACCGCGAATTGGTCATGTGGGTATGCACCGCCGAGGTACCGTCCTGCTGCCGGGTCGCCCCGGCCCCGCCGCAAATGGTCTCGTAATACTGGTACTGCCGGTTGCCCCAGGTGAAGTTGTTCATGGTCCCCTGGGACGCGGCCGCCACGCCGAGCGCCCCCAGCAGGGTATCCACAATCACCTGGGAGGTTTCGACATTACCGGCCACCACGGCGGCCGGATAGTCCGGATTGATCATGGAGCCTTCCGGGATGATCACGTTCAGCGGTTTGAGGCAGCCCTCATTGAGCGGAATCATGTCGCCCACCAGACAGCGGAACACATAGAGTACCGCCGCCCGGCAGACCGCCGCCGGGGCATTGTAGTTGCCGGGATGCTGGGCACTGGTACCGGTGAAGTCGATGGTGGCGCGGCGCGCCTCCCGCTGCAGGGTGATCTTGACGCAGACCCGGTGGCCATCATCCATCTCGTAACAGAATTCACCGTCACTCAGCACATCCAGCACCCGCCGCACCGACTCCTCGGCATTGTCCTGCACATGCCGCATGTAGGCGTGCACCACCTTTAGGCCAAAGTGCTCCACCATGCGCATCAGCTCCTGCACACCCTTCTCGCAGGCTGCGAGTTGGGCCTGGAAATCCGCCACGTTGGTGTCGATGTTGCGCGCGGGCCAGGGACTGCCGGCCAGCAGCGCCCGAATCTCCTGTTCACAGAAGCGCCCCCGGTCCACCAGCTTGATGTTGTCGATCAGTATCCCCTCCTCGGCCACCGAGGTGGAGTCCGGCGGCATGGAGCCGGGGGTGGTGCCGCCGATGTCGGCGTGATGCCCGCGCGAGGCGACGTAGAAGATCACCGTCTTGCCGTCCGGATCAAACACCGGCTTGATCAGGGTGACATCCGGCAGGTGCGTGCCGCCGTTATACGGGTCGTTCAGCAGATAGGCATCACCCGGCTGCATGCTGCCGACCCGCTCGCGAATCACCGTCTTGATACTCTCGCTCATGGAACCGAGATGCACCGGCATGTGCGGGGCGTTGGCGATCAGGTCGCCCTGCTGATCGAACACCGCACAGGAGAAATCGAGCCGCTCCTTGATATTGACCGAGGAGGCGGTGTTCTCCAACACCATGCCCATCTGCTCGGCAATGGACATGAACAGGTTGTTGAAGATCTCCAGCATCACCGGATCGACCTGGGTACCAATCGCCACCCGTGTCGGCAGCGGCTGGTAGCGCTCCAGCAGGATATTGTTCTCCCGGGTCAGGATCGCCTGCCAGCCCGGCTCCACCACGATGGTGCCGGTCCGTTCGATCACTACTGCCGGGCCTTCAACCGGCCGATCGACGGGCAACGTATCGCGGTCATAAAAGGCCGTGTCAACCGTCGCACCGTTCATCACAGTGGGTTGGACCGACAACGCCTTCAACTCCCCCTGACCCGCAGGACTTTCGCTGACCAGCGCGGGCTGTTCAGCGGCACCGATCACCTCCACCTGAATCGCCTCCACCACCAGCGGTTTCTCCGGCGAAATGAAGCCGAAGCGCTGTTGATGGGTCTGTTCAAAACTGCTCTGGATCCCTGCCAGACTGGAGAAGGCGACCAGCAGGGCGGTATCCGAGCCCAGATAGCGCAGGTGCAGCTTGCGTTCACAGCGGATTGCCCCGGCCTGCACCCCCTGTGCCCGCATCTCCGCCACGCCCTCACCCTGCAACCGCTCCAGTCCGGCCACCAGCTCCGGCATCAGCGACTCCTGCAGACGCGCTTCCACCGCCTGGTCACGCATCAGCCGACGATCGGCCAGCCCCATGCCGAAGGCGGAGAGCACACCGGCATGGGGATGCAGATAGACCCGTTTCATGCCCAGGGAGTCGGCCACCAGGCAGGCGTGCTGGCCGCCGGCCCCACCGAAACAGCAGAGGGTGTATTCCGACACGTCATAACCACGCTGTACCGAGATGCGCTTGATCGCGTTGGCCATGTTAACCACGGCGATGGCGAGAAAACCCTCTGCCACCTGCTCCGGTGTGCGCTGTGCACCGGTGGCCCGGTTGATCTCCTCGGCAAGCTGCCGGAAGCGCTCCTGCACCACTGCCCGGTCCAGCGGTTGATCGGCCCGTGGACCGAACACCCTGGGAAAGTAATCCGGTTGCAGCTTGCCCAGCATGACGTTGCAGTCGGTCACGGTCAGCGGCCCGCCGTTGCGGTAACAGGCCGGCCCCGGATTGGCCCCCGCCGACTCCGGCCCGACCCGAAACCGGGCGCCGTCGAACTGCAGCATGGAGCCACCGCCGGCGGCCACGGTATGGATCAGCATCATCGGCGCGCGCAGCCGCACCCCGGCCACCTGGGTCTCGAAGGCACGTTCATACTCGCCGGCATAGTGGCTGACATCGGTGGAGGTACCGCCCATGTCGAAGCCGATCAGCTTGTCGAAGCCGGCCGCCTCGGCGGTACGCACCATGCCCACCACCCCACCGGCCGGGCCGGAGAGGATGGCATCCTTGCCCTGAAACCGGTAGGCGTCGGTGAGTCCGCCGTTCGACTGCATGAACAGCAGCCGGCCTCCGGCCTCCTGCATGCCGTTCAGCTCGGCAGCGACCTGCCCCACGTAACGGCGCAGGATGGGTGACAGGTAGGCATCCACCACCGTGGTATCGCCCCGGCTCACCAGCTTCATCAGCGGGCTCACCTGAGAACTGATGGAGATCTGGCTGAAGCCGATCTGCCGGGCGATTTCGGCCACCCGCTGTTCATGCTCCGGATAGCGATAGCTGTGCATGAACAGCACCGCCAGGCTGCGCAGGCCCCGATCATAGGCGGCCTGCAGTCCCGCTCGGGTCGACGCCTCATCCAGGGGGTGGACCACTTCACCCTGAGCCCCGATCCGCTCGTCCACCTCCAGCACCTCGCTGTAGAGCATCTCCGGCAGCTCGATATCCAGGGTGAACAGATCGGGCCGGGTCTGGTAGCCAATACGCAGGGCGTCCCGGAAACCCCGGGGCACTAGTAACAGAGTCGGCTCACCCCGGCGCTCCAGCAACGCATTGGTAGCCACCGTGGTGCCCATCTTGACCGCATCGACCTGCGCCGCCGGCAGCGGCTCATCCCGGGCCACACCGAGCAGGTCCCGGATGCCCTGAATCGCCGCATCCGGGTACTGGGCCGGGTTTTCCGACAGCAGCTTATGGGTGACCAGCGTACCGTCAGGGCGCTGCGCCACCACATCGGTGAAGGTACCGCCCCGGTCGATCCAGAACTGCCACTTGCTGGAGACCACACCCTCGTCTTGTTTCACTACGTCACTCATCGAGAAAACATTCCAAATAAAAAGGTGTCAGCCCCGGATCATCATGCCGGGCAGTCAGCTGTCGATGGGCGAAAAACGCTGCCAACAAACATTACCGGGTGGATTATCGGCACCAGCCATGACTGCAACAGCATTCAATTCACGGCCACCCCGGCCATTATGAATTCGTTATATAAACGATTTATCTATAAATCGCCTGAATAAACATAGTGGGAGCTAGACGGGGCGTCAAGGCTTGGTCTGCTTGTTTTTCGCTGCTGTCGGCCGCACCACCCTCCTGGTTCAAACGGCATTGCGTTATATTCTGTGAAATATTACGATGCGGTTCCCGATTACAATCGACAGACAAACCATGAGCAATCACTACCGACTACGCGGACGCCTCTGGATTGAAGGACCGGAAGGTACGTTTCTCGGCTACGGTCGTGTCGTATTGCTGGAAAAGATACGCGAACACGGCTCCATCAGTGCCGCCGCACGCGCCCTGGAGATGTCCTACCTACGCGCCTGGAAGCTGGTCGATTCGATGAATCGGCAAAGCCAGAAGCCGGTGGTCACCAAAACCACTGGCGGACGTGGCGGAGGCGGTGCCGTACTGACCGAATCCGGCGAACGCGCCATTGAGACATTCTGGGCCGCCTACGGTGATTTCAAAGCGTATCTGGCCAGGGGATCGGGAAAACTGGGCATGTGAGAATTTATTTCATATCGCTATATCCATCGCAATATAACGAGTAATCCATACCCGAGAGTAACTGACGAATGAAAAAAACAACTTCGAGACACCTGCTAGCCATCGCCTGTCTGGCGCTGCTGGTCATAAATCCCGCCATGGCCGATGAGATCAATATTGCAGTCGCCAGCAACTTCGCCGAGCCGATAAAAGAGATCGCCAGCCGCTATGAGAAGCAAAGCGGACACCGGATCAACCTGGTATTCGGTTCCACCGGAAAACATTATGCCCAGATCAAGAACGGCGCGCCCTTTGCCGCTTTTTTTGCCGCCGATGCCCGTCGACCCGAATTACTGGAAAAAGAGGGGGTCGCCCTGCCCGGCAGCCGCTTCACTTATGCTGTGGGACATATCGTGCTGTGGAGTCCAAAAGCGGGATATGTGGATGCGCTGGGTAAAATCCTGCAACACAAACCGTTTCGCCATCTGGCAATCGCCAATCCAAGACTGGCCCCCTATGGCAAGGCCGCCCAGCAGTTCCTGCAGGCACGTGGACTCTGGGAGGGACTGCAGGACCACATGGTCCGTGGTGAGAATATCGGTCAGACCTTCCAGTTTGTCAGAAGCGGCAGTGCCGAACTGGGCATCGTCGCCTACTCCCAGGTAAAACGGCCCGGCCATCCCCTTGAAGGATCACTCTGGGAGATTCCACCAACGGAATACACCGCCATTGAGCAACAGGTCGTGTTGCTGGAGGAGAATCCGGTAGCCAGGGACTTCCTGGCCTTTGTCAAGAGCCCCGAGGCGATCAATATTATTCTCGATTTCGGATACGCAGTATATTGAAGCCGGCTCCAACGGAAGTCACCGGCAGACAGGCTGACTTGGCTGCCGCCACAGAATTGCTGTGATCGATCAGCCACCACCACGCGACCAGTAGCCGTTCCATATCGGCTCCCGGTCGAAATCTCCTAAAGAATACGGAGTTCACGCCGAAATATAGAGATTGAACGTTCCGCCTCCAGACGGGCGGATTAGCGTAACGCTGTACTGCTGGTACAGGTCTGTCGGAAGCAAACCCTGCATCATCAGAAATAGCAACGCGGCTGTGTGGCTGAGGGGAAGACATGTCTGAAACACTTCTCGATAAAAACACCAACGTCCTGCAGACCATTATTGACTTCCTGCCAAGCGGAATCACCCTGTTCGATCCTGATCTGCAGATGATTGCCTGCAATGAGCAACTAAAACAGTTGCTCAATTTCCCCCCCGAGCTGTTCGAGAACGGATTGCCAACGATGTACGAGTTGGCAATTTTCAACGCACGTCGTGGGGACTATGGCCCCGGTGACCATGAAACGCTGGCGCAACAGGTATTGGAGCGTGCGAGCAACATGGAGCCGCACGTCTACGAGCGAACCCGGCCAGACGGTACGGTGCTCGAGATTCGCGGCACCCCGCTACCCGATGACCGCGGCTTCGTCACCATCTATACGGATATCACGGAAAGGAAGCGTGCCGAGCAGGAGGCAAAACGCACTGCTACCTATCTGGACACAGTGTTGAACAGCCTGCCACAGGGGGTCACTGTGATGGATGAGCAGCTTAACCTGGTGCTGTGGAATGAACGCTTTCTCGATGTGCTTGAGCTCCCACAGGAGCTCATGCGTACCGGTGTGCGCCTGGAGGATGTGATCCGTTATAACGCCAGGCGTGGCGACTACGGTGTAGTTGATCCCGAGAAAAAGGTGCAGGAAGTGGTGGATCTCGCCTTGCGTTTTGAACCGCATCGCATGGAGCGCACCCGACCGCAGGGGCAAACCATCGATGTGGAAGGGCGTACCATGCAGATAGATGGCAAAGTGGCCGGCTTCATCACCACCTACACCGACATCACCGAGCGCAAACAGGCTGGATTGTACGAACAATTTCGCAGCCATACATTGGAAATGCTGGCCAGTGGTCAACCACTTCCCGCCATACTCGACGCCATCGCACGAGGTATGGAACAACTCAACCCGGCAATGCTTTGTAGTATCCTGTTGCTGAATAGCGAAGGCAGACATCTCGAAATCGGCGCGGCGCCCAGCCTGCCTGATTCCTATAGTACCGCCATCAATGGCACTGAAATTGGCATGGGAGTCTGTTCGAGTGGTACGGCGGCCTTTACCGGAAAGCGTGTCATTGTTGGTGACATAGCAACCCATCCCTCTTGGGCAGACTACAAGGAACTTGCAGCCAGCGCCGGATTAAGCGCATGCTGGTCACAACCCATCCACTCGTCATCGGGTCAAGTGCTGGGCACACTTGCCATTTATCATCGTCAACCACGCACACCCTCGGAATATGATCTTTCCATCATGGAGCAATCCGCCCATCTGGCCAGTATAGCCATTGAGCGCAGTGCCGCGGCAGAGAAAATTCATACCAGCGAGGCCCTCTATCGCCTGTTGACGGAGGATACCGCCGATGTGGTCTGGAAGACAGATCGGGACCTCCGCTTCACCTATATCAGCCCAGCCGATGAAAGACTGCGGGGTTACCGGGCCGATGAAGTGCTCGGTAGCCATGCGCTGGAAATGTTCACCGAAGAGGGTGCGGCCGTCGTCACGGAAATCATGCGAAAGAGGGTGATTGCTGAAAAGAGTGGAGAGCAGACGGGCTTTGTAATTTTCGAAGCACAGCATCGCTGCAAGGATGGCGGAGTGATATGGGGAGAAGTGCTGTCCAAGCCTGAACGTGACACGCAGGGTGCTATCACCGGATACCACGGCATTACCCGGGAAATCACCGAGCGTAAACAGATGCAAGACCAGGTGAAACAATTGGCGTTCTACGACACGCTTACCAATCTACCCAATCGCCGCCTGCTCAACGACCGTTTGGCACAGGCCATGGCTGCCAGCAGTCGCAGTGGTTGCTATGGTGCGCTGATATTCCTCGATCTGGATAACTTCAAGCCACTAAATGATACCCATGGACATGCGGTGGGCGATTTACTGTTAAGTGAAGCAGGGGATAGACTGACGGGTTGCGTGCGCGAGACGGACACCGTGGCGCGCTTTGGCGGCGATGAGTTTGTGGTGATATTACGCGACTTGACCCCGGATAAAGCCAGATCGATTTCACAGGCCAGGATCGTGGCAGAAAAAATCCGCAGTGCATTATCTGAACCCTATCGGTTGCCCATCAGGCACGAAGGACAATCAGATGATGTAATCGAGCATCGCTGCACTGCCAGTATTGGGGTGTCCATGTTTATCAATCACGAAGCCAGTCAGGACGACATTCTCAAATGGGCGGACAAGGCGATGTATCAGGCTAAGGACGCCGGGCGAAACTCTATCTGGTTTTATAATTCACAGACATGAGTGATCGCAATGAAAACGGAGACGGCCGCCAAGGCGAGGCACGCTGAGCAGCGCACGCCTCACCAACGGTCTTACCTCCCTACCCGGAACTGTTCATCAAGGTACATTGGATAATTCAACACGGGGTACATTACCTCCGCTGCCAAACAGCGGCCGTGGCCTGACCAATCTCAAATAAATCCCGCAATTCGCTCGTTCAGGAGAGGGTATTTCTTGCGCTGCTCCATCGCCTCCAGATTGTTAAAGTGAAATCTTTCCTTACCTTGACATAACAGATTCCACTGCCAATACTAAGTCAGTCGACTGACTTATTTATGTAATTATAATGCAAGAGAGAGCAAAGAAACGCCGCGAACGCCTTGTCCGCCGGGCGGCACAGCGAATTCATCATCACGGCTACAATCGCACATCTCTGGCGGATGTCGCGAAAAGTGCACGTATGCCAGCCGGAGGCATCTACTATTACTTTAAAAGTAAGGATGCCTTGATCCATGCAATCATCGATATGCGTTTGCAGGAACTCGATAACCTGCTTGATTCCTGGTCCGAACTTCCCGGGCCAACGACCAGGCTCGAGGCACTTATCAACGTCTGGCGGGATGATTGTGAAGTGGATGCCCGGTATGGCTGTCCTATCGGAAGTCTCTGCTCCGAGCTTGCAAAAGCCGGGGGAGCCGCTGCCAAAGCTGCTGCGCGACCCGTTGAACGAATCCGCCAGTGGTCCGAACAACAGTTCCGGGAATGCGGCCACGCGGACGCTGAAGGATTGGCAGAGCATCTGACCATGGCACTGCAGGGAGCCAGTCTGGTTGCCAACGCATTACGCGACCCAGGTGCATTGGTGCGTGAGACTAATCGACTGAAAAACTGGATCAACGGTCTATAAACTTTACCCAGATACCCCTCAGGAATATGGGGCATTCACTGCTCGGATGCATTTCCCCGAACCACCCGAAGGAGTTTGTACGATGAAAAAAATGCTTACCAGCCTGTCCATTGCCGGCGCACTATTGTGTAGCACGGGCCTGGCCACTGCCGAAGCCCTGGCGCCGTACGGTACCGCAAAGACAGACATGCACGAATATCCGACCATCAATGCGGTGTTTGACGTCAACTATGAGGACCCGAAAAAGCTGAACGTTCTATACAATTTTGTAAAGAACACATCCAAGCCGCTCAAGGGCAAGATGGTCGTCGTCACCCACGGCCCGGAACTGCGCACATTCGCGAAAGAAAACTATGAGAAGTACCAGGGCATCATCGACAAAATGGCGGAGTTATCGGATATGGGCGTGGAATTCCGCATGTGTAACAACGCCATGCGGGCAGCCGGCTACAGCGCCGAAGATATGCACGGCTTCATCACTGTGGTTCCCGCAGGATTTCCGGAAATTGCATTCCTGCAGTCCCAGGGTTACGCCTACGTAAACCCGCTACCGCTACCGGTGAAGGATATACGATATCTGGATCAGCCACAGCTCAAGCCGTAGCACCCCTCTTACTCACAATACAAAGCCGGCTATGTGCCGGCTTTTTCCGATGCCTTCGGCATAGTGAGACAGACTGAATAACCAGACCCGACAATTCACCGCTCCGACAGCAGCAACTTCACCGCCAGACCGGCAAACACCACGCCACTCAACCGGTTGAGAATCAGGGCGCCCTTGCCTCTGCGCAGAAAGGCACCGATTCTTCCGGCGGCCAGACTGATCAATCCAAACACCAGCAAGGCGCTGAGCATGAACAACAGGCCCAGGATGGCGATCTGCAGGGTGACACTGCCCTGCGTCGGGCTGACGAACTGGGGCAGGAAGGCGAGGAAAAACAGCGACACCTTGGGGTTCATGATGTTCATCAATACGCCACGCAGGTAGAGTCGGCGGTAGTTTTCACTGCTGGTGCGCGAAGTGAATGTCTCGGCCGGTGCCCGGAATACCTGCCAGGCTAGCCAGGCAAGATACAGCGCACCACCTATCTTGAGCAGCGAAAACGCCAGCGCCGACTCCTGGATGAACACCGCCACGCCAAGCGCCACCGCGCCGGTATGCACAAACAGTCCGCTGCAGAGACCGAGGGTGGTAACCACGCCCGCCGCCGGCCCCCGGGCAATGGAGATGGTCAGTACAAACAGATTATCCGGACCGGGTGACAGGGCCAGTAATATGGCGGAGGTGACAAACAGCAACAGGATGGCGGTTTCAAACATGGTGACTCCTCAATGAACCACGGATCATAGCACGGCATTCGGCCGGCCGGATCATTGTGAGTGTCCGGGGTCGCCCGGATCACTTCGCCCCTGCAAACAGGTGGGGAGTGCAGTGACGGCGATCGAAACGATCCGTTTCACCCACCCCATCCTACGGATTCCCGCATATGGGCTAAGCAGGGAATTGCACCAAGCTGGGTGCCTCAGCACTTCAGCCCAATCATCAGATCCATCACATTGGTGCCGGTGGGGCCGGTCTGGATCAGATCACCGCTTGCCTGGAGGAAGCGGCCAGAATCGGCCTGGACCAGACAGACTTGGGGATCAACACCCAGCACCCGGCTGCCGCGACTCACGCTGCCCCCGTCGACAATGGCACCGGCATTTTCCCCCGGACCATCACCCCCGTCGGTGCCCGCCGCCAAGAAGCAGACATCCTGCCGACCGGCGATCTGGCTGGCCACAACCAGCGCCAGGTGCTGGTTGCGCCCGCCCTGCCCGGGCTGTTCCGGCAGACGGATGGTTGGTTCACCACCCCAGATATAGAGTCCGGACCAGGCATCCCCCAGTTCATAGGCCAGTCGTCGGCCCACCACCGCGACATCCCCCCCCAGATGAGCCCGATTGAGGATCACCGAATAACCAAGTTCCCGCGCCTTGTCGGCGGCCGCCTCACGGGCATCCGCCAAGGAGGCCACAATCTTGAGCTGAATATTGTCCACCATCGCCGACGCGGGAGAGGACGCCGGGGGCAACAATGTGCGCAACCAGTCTGGCAGCGGCAAATCATCCAGCCTGTCTGTTGAATTCCCATCCGCCACCAGCAGGCCTGAACCGATCACGCCAGGCTCATCCCCCGGCACATCCGAGATCAGCAGCACCTGGGCCGAACGTCCCTGTAGCAGCGGAATCAGACCACCCCCCTTGATCTGCGAGAGTGATTTGCGCACCCGGTTCATGGCATCGATCGGCAGACCACTTCCCAGCAGCCACTGATTGGTCCGTTGCAGGGTCGCCAGATCAATGCCTTCGCACAGTAGTTCCACCAGCCCGGAGGTGCCGCCCGAAATCAGGAATAGCAGGCGGCGATCTTTCGGCCGCGTCCGGATAAACTCCGCCAACTCACGACCGGCCCGCAGACTGCGCTCATCCGGCACCGGATGCCCGCCTTCCAGGCACTTCAGCCCACGGGGATTCAGCAGCAACGCATCCATGTGGCCCGCCTTGGAGATCACCAGACCATCCAGCACCCGATCCCCCAGCGCATCCAGCGCGCCCAGCGTCATAGACTGGGCCGCCTTGCCGAGTGCTATGAGCGACACCGTCCCCTGATCCCCGCGCAGCGATTCCCGAACACAGGCGCGCCCCTCCACGCGCGTCAGTGCTGCCTGAAAAATCGTCAGCAGATCCCGACGTGCGCCCGCCATATCCGGCATGGTAATGACTCCTGTTATGCAGCGACTCTATACGAGTATAAATCTAAAGGATCATTCTAGCCTCGCCAGCCAGATATGATAAGCTGGAGATCATCGCTGGGGGAAACACTCTTGGAAAGCATACAGATACGCCGCCATTTCAGTCGCAATATCCTGTTTCGCATGATTGTCCTGGGCGCCATCGGCGCCGGTCTGCTCTACTGGAAGCTCGATTTCATCAATGAAATCTACTTTCGCGACCAGCTCACTCCCACCGGACTGATCATCAACGGCACCATCCTCGCCCTGTTCATCATCGGGCTGTTCCGAATCATCGGCATATTGGTCAGCTATGGCCTGGAAGAGCGGGCGCTGGTCCAGTTCATGTCCAATCTGCGGGATAAGGTGGATCCGCTCTACGAAGTCGCCGAACAGCGCATTATCGCACGCCGCTACCGGACGCTGGAGACGCTGCACAAGGCCAACACCCCGATCAATCACAACGCCCTGGCCACCACCCTGGTGGCATCGGAAAGCACCCGCAACAGTCTGCCGAAATTCATCAACAACACATTAATCCTGACCGGCGTATTCGGCACCATCGTATCGCTCTCGATCGCCCTGATCGGCGCCTCGGACCTACTCGCCTCAGCAGTCAACGTCAATGGCATGGGACTGGTTATCCATGGCATGTCCACCGCCCTCTCCACCACCATTACCGCCATTGTCTGTTATATCTTCTTCGGCTATTTCTATATGAAGCTGACCGATGTGCAGACCAACCTGGTGAGCGCGGTGGAACAGATTACCGCCGCCCACCTGATGCCGCGGTTCCAGATGCAGACCGAGAGCGTACTGTTTGAGTTCAGCGGGCTGATCCGCTCGCTGCAGAGCCTGATCAGCAAGATGGAGTCCTCGCAATCCTCCTTCCAGAACCTGGCCCAGGAGATGCAGCACTCCCAGGGCAATATCGAAGCACTTGAACAGTCCATCAGCAATGCATTCAACCAGGTCTATGAGGAGAGAATCCAGCCCATTACCCGGGAGATGGAAGATATCAAAAAGCTGCTCAGAGACGGTTTCCGGCTGCACGAGGACGTATGAACCCGGACAACAGCTTTGTCGACCTGCGGCTGAATCGCCAGGACGGACAGAACCAGGAGAGCTTCTGGCCATCCTTCACCGATATCATGACCGTCATCGTGATGATCTTCGTGATTGCCATGGTGGTGCTATTGTTGCGCAACATCGAACTGGTCAACCAGCTGCGAGCCACCATGGAGGCGGAACGCGCCGCCGTGGAACTGGCCAAGGCCACCGGCGAGGAGAAGGAGAGCCTGGCGCTGAAACTGTTCACCGCGGAAAACGATCTTTCAATGCTGCGCATGCGCCTGATGCAGTTGGAAGAGCAACGCACCGAGCAGGCCGGCACCATCGACATTCAGCACCGCGATATTGTCCAGCTGCAGGCAGAAAAAGAGTCGCTACAACTGCTTCGGGATCAACTCAACGCGGAGAATTTCACCCTCACCCAGCAGTTGGAAAAAAGGGATTCGCTGATACAACAGCAGCAGCAGAGTCTGGATGACCTTCAGCAGACCCTGCTCTCGGCACAACAACAGCTCAATCGTTTCCAGGAAGAGATCGCCTCCGCCAACTCGGCGCTGAATACGCTTGAGAGCAACTATGCGGTCGTCAAGGAACAACTTGCCCAGCTGCAACAACGCTACAGCAACCAGGCGAGCGAATTGCTGGAGGCCCGGGTCGCCAAACGGGAGAGCGGCCGGCAACTGCTGAACCTGCAATCTGATTTCGAACAGCTACAGGTCAAATACGACAAGCTGATCCGTCCGGCCCGCTCACCCGCGGGACGTTATCTGGTGGAGGTGCGCTACACCAAACCAGGCAAACAGATCCTGGTCGAGTACCAGACCCAAGAGACTCCCGGCTATCAGTCCATCTCCCAGCAGCAGTTGGAGACGGTGCTCGACCGGCTGAAGGAACAGCAAACCAGTGGGCTCTATATTAAGGTCATCTTCCCGGAAAACAGCGGCCTTACTTTCACGGAGGCCTGGACCCTGACCTCCCAACTGCACGGCAAGTATGACTACTACTTCCAGGGTGGCGGCCCCGACCTGGTCCCGGTTCTCCCACCGATCAACACAGGTGAGTAGCGGCTTCAAGCACGCTGATGTGACATAGCGCAACTCATGTGCATGATGATGGACTGATCATCATGCGTCGCTTTCCTTGACGCGGGGTTTTGTTGTTATACTCGGGCCCGAAACCCACAACAACTATAACCCGGTCCGACTATGTCAATACCCGTCATCATTTGTGACGATTCAAGCTTTGCCAGAAAACAGGTCATGCGCGCCCTGCCCTCGGGGTGGGATGTGGATCTGACGTTCTGCGAAAACGGCCGGGAAGCAATCGAGGCGATCGGGGCGGGAAAAGGAGATATTCTGCTGCTCGACCTGACCATGCCGGTGATGGACGGTTTTGAGGTGCTGGAGTATATCCGGGAAAACGATCTGCCCACCCTGCCCATCGTCATCTCCGGGGATATCCAGCCGGAGAGCCATAAACAGGTCATGGCACTCGGCGCGGTGGCCTTCATAAAAAAGCCGGTCGATGGCGCCGAACTGACCCGTGTGCTCGATCAGTTCGGCGTACTGGGGATACTGACTGACAACAGACCACCGGCCGATGTCCAGGTCACCTTCAACGAGTGGGTCCAGGAGATCACTAACGTGGCCATGGGCCGGGCCGCGGATCTACTGGTTCGGGTAGTCAACGAAAAAGTCGAGCTGACCATTCCCCATGTCAGCCTGATGGAGCGGGGAGAACTTGAGATGACCCTGAACGCCACCGCGCATGGGGACAGTTTCTCCTGTATCACCCAGGGATTCATCGGTAGCGGAATATCCGGGGAGAATCTGCTGCTGTTCCACGACACCGATATCCGGCATGTCGCCAAACTCCTCAACTTTGATCTCACCCACCTGGAAGCCTCCACTGAGATCGAACTGTACATGGACATTGCCAATGTACTGGTCGGCGCCTTCCTGAAGGGCTTTGCCGAACAGTTGGACGTCTGTTTCAGTCAGGGCCACCCGCGCATCACCACCCATAATCATGACAGTGCGGTTATTCTTGCCAACCACCAGGGACATGAGCGGATACTGACCATAGAGGTCAACTACGTAATTGGCGACCATCAGATCAGCTGTAATCAACTGGTGCTGATTACACCGGAATCCGTTGCTGCGCTGAAGATACGTTCAGGCGAGGAAATTATCTGATCATGAGCGCTCTCGATAACGATATTTCAGAGATGCACATGCTGCTGGGGATTATCCATAATGTGGATGTGGGCCTGGTGGTACTGGACCGCGACTACCGGATCAAGATCTGGAACCACTTCATGTGGAACCACAGCGGCATCAATCCCTTTACCCTGACCGATAAAAATCTGTTCGAGGAGTTTCCGGAACTGCCGGTCCAATGGTTGCAAAAAAAACTGGACACGGTATTCCTGCTCAACAACCGGGCATTCTCCTCCTGGCAGCAGCGCCCCTACATCATCCGATTCAACAGCTATAACCCGATCACCGGCCGCTCCGATACCATGTATCAGAACATGACCATCTTTCCACTGACCGGCATATCGGGTGAGGTGGAGCATGTCTGTCTCATGCTCTATGACGCCACCGACGCCGCCCTGGATGAGGCGGCGCTGCAATCCGCCAATCAGGAGTTGGATCGGCTGGGCCGCACCGACGGACTGACCGGGCTGCTCAACCGCCGCGCCTGGGAAACCAGCCTGCAGACCGAGTTCAAACGTTTTCCACGCAGCAAGCAAGCCTCCACCCTGGTGATGTTCGATATCGACCATTTCAAGAAGGTCAATGACACCTATGGACATCAAGCCGGTGACGAGGTGATCAGAATCACCTCTGCACTGCTGCAGGAGACCAAGCGAGAGATGGACATTGCCGGCCGCTATGGCGGTGAAGAGTTCTGCGTCATCCTGCTGGGAACCGACAGCCAGGGGGGGATGATCTTCGCCGAGCGCCTGCGCAAGGCCGTGGAAGCCACGCGGGTCAGCTACGAAGATCAGGAGATCCGATTCTGTATCAGTCTGGGTGTGGCGGAGGTCAGCAAAGATCTCAACAACCACACCGACTGGTTGGAACAGGCGGACAAGGCGCTCTACCTCTCCAAGGAGGGTGGCAGAAACCGGGCCACGCTCCACACCGGGGAGTAAACGACCAACCGCCTGCGCCGGGCAAAAATAGCGCATCCGGTGAGCGCCGTGATCTTTATAATGATCTCCTGACGGCCACGGCACACCCTATGGAGATACGTCCCCCCTTCTCTTCAGGAGGCCCGTTCCCCCGGCCTGGACGCCACCTTGTCACGCAGATAAACCGGCATCGCCTGATCCGCGGGCAGCGCTTCGCCGTTGGCAAAACCGGCCGCACCGAGCAGGGCCACGTCATGCGCGCTGCAGAGCAGATCATTGTTTACTCCCTCGACCGAGTCACCCAGACGCTGCTCCAGCAGAGAAGGATAACTGCCCCAGCCGGTCCCGATACCCCACCAGCCGTTACCGGGCGGTCGTGTTACCTGATCGGGCGCGGACACCTCATCGGCGACCCTGACCGAGACCAGGCCCCGGGCATCCACTTCGTAGCCCCCCCAGTAGACCTCCCCCATGCGCGCATCATAGGCCGGCACCAGACGTCGCCAACCCGACTCGCGGAAACCACGCTGCGCCAGGGCGGCCAGGGTGGAGACCGGCACTACCGGCAAATCGGCAGCAAAGGCCGCACCCTGCACCACGCCGACTGCGATACGCACCCCGGTGAAGGCGCCGGGGCCCCGGCCGAAGGCAATCGCATCCAGGGCCACAAGGGCCAGATCCGCCTCGGCCAGCAGTTCATCCATCATCGGCAGTATCAGCTGACTGTGCATCCGCGGCTGCACCTGATAGCGCTCGATGATAGTCCCGTCGATCAGCAACGCCGCCGAACAGGCTTCGGTGGCGGTTTCTATGGCAAGTATTTTCATGGTGACCGATTGTATCCCAGCTCCTGATGAAAGGGAGCCTTTTAATGGATATCCCCGTTGGGATCACGCTTCTATTTCCTTGTTCAAAGCGGTGAAATCACTCACCGACTGGCTGCTATTCTTAAATTTGATAGCCACTGGAAGAGTGCCACTGACTGGGGTACTGCAGCAGAGCGGATCGCTGCCGCCACTGCCCACATCCGTTCGAGTGTCGGCCACCCTCGAGCCCTCCTTTCTGCCCCACCCGTTCCCCGGCATCGGGTGAGGGCTGGTGACACCCCGTTGCTGCGACGGTCTGAATTCTTATTCTCATGATCAATATTTACTGCCGGGTGAGGTGAACTGTGTCATGCCCGGAAAACTGTTTAACAAAGCCCCCCAACCCGAGTTATACGACCCCGGACCAGCCGACCACGGGCTTGCGCTGTTCACCGATCTGTACGAGTTGACCATGCTTCAGGCCTACCTTGAGGAGGGCCTGACGGAGCCGGCGGTATTCAGCCTGTCCGTGCGCCGCCTGCCGGTGCGCCGCAACTTCCTGCTCGCCTGCGGCATCGACACGGTGATCGGACAGTTGGAACGGTTGCGCTTCGATGACGATGACCTCACCTACCTCGCCTCGCTCCGGCTCTTTAATGACCGTTTCCTCGCCTGGCTCGGCTCCTTCCGTTTTAGCGGCACGGTGCATGCCGTCCCCGACGGCACACCGCTGTTCGCCAACGAACCCATCCTTGAGGTTTCAGCACCACTGCCGGAGGCTCAGCTCATCGAGACCCTGGTGATGAATCAGGTCCACCTGCAGACGGTACTGGCCTCCAAGGCGGTGCGGGTGGTGGTGGCGGCGCAGGGTCGGCCGCTGATTGATTTCGGCGCCCGGCGCATACACGGCCTCGACGCCGCGCTGAAGGCCGCCCGTGCCTTTTACATCGGCGGGGTAACGGCCACATCGAACGTACTGGCCGGAAAGCGTTACGGCATCCCGGTCGCCGGCACCATGGCACACAGTTACGTACAGGCGCACGAGGACGAGGCGGCGGCGTTCCGAACATTTGCGCGACTCTATCCGCAGACCATCTTGCTGGTGGATACCTATGACACCCTCGACGGTGTGCGCAAGGTCATCGCACTGGCCGAGACGCTCGGCAGCGACTTTCAGGTGCGGGCGGTGCGGCTCGACTCCGGCGATCTTGCCTGGCTGGCTCGCGAGACACGGCGACTGCTCGACGACGCCGGCCTGCAGGGGGTCGAGATCTTTGCCAGTGGCGGCCTCGACGAGGACGTTATCAGCGCACTGCTATCGTCCGGCGCCCCCATAGACGGCTTCGGCGTAGGCACGCACATGGGTGTTTCCAGCGACGCCCCCGATCTGGATATCGCCTACAAGCTCTGCGAGTACGCCGACGAAGGGCGCTTGAAGCTCTCCTCGGGAAAATTGGTGCTGCCGGGACGCAAGCAGGTGTTCCGCGTGCTGAAAGACGGGCAAGCGGAGCGCGACATCATCACCCGGGATGGCGAGCGGTGTGACGGGCATGCACTGCTGGAACCGGTCATGCACCATGGCAAACGGATATCCGCGATGCAGCCGCTGACCCAGGTTCGGGAGCATGCCCGGACGCAAATCCGCCAGCTCCCCGCCCGGGTACGAGCCAATACACCGGCCACCCCGCCCTATCCGGTGACAGTAAGCCCCGAACTGTTGCGCTTCCAGCAGCATGTCCGGGAGAAAGTGGCGCATTTATAACCGTGCCACAGGAGACGCAACATGAATCACATTGACGCGCTATTGAAAACCGGAGATGGCCTGCTCCTGGTGGATGTCCAGAACGACTTCTGCCCCGGTGGCGCATTGCCGATCGCGGGCGGTGACGAGATCGTCCCCCTGCTCAATCACTGGATTGCCGCAGCTGCATCCAGGGATGTGCCGATCTATGCCTCCCGGGACTGGCACCCGGTCGGTCACATGAGCTTCCGGGATCAGGGCGGTCCCTGGCCGGTGCACTGCTTGCAGGACCGATCGGGAGCGATGTTCCACCCCAACCTGCAACTGCCGGGCTCCACGGTAATAATCACCAAGGGGGTGCGTTTCGACCACGACCAGAACTCCGCTTTCGACGAGACGGGCTTGGCCGTGCAACTGCGCCATGCCGGCATCAGGCGCCTGTGGATCGGCGGACTGGCCGAGGATGTCTGCGTGCGTGCCACCGTGCTCGACGCCCTGAAAGCGGGTTTTGTGGTCGTGCTCATCGAAGATGCGACGCGCCCGGTGACCCGGGAGGACGGCGACCAGGCACTGCAGGAAATGCGTGACGCCGGTGCTGAAATACGACACACACCGCTTTGATTAACAGGATCGCAGAATGCGTTGAGCACAACGACTGCGGCCAATAAATACGGTGCGTCTTACTCACCCATCCCACCCACTACTACACCGCACCGGGACAATTTCTCTGCATCCGGGGAATTTTCTGGCTACAATCGGGCTATTATCTCTTCAGACGTGGGAATCCGGCATGTACTTTGGAAAGAAATATGAAACCGCACCACAGCTCGACAGCGTCGCCGACGAGCGCCGGGCGATCCTGCGTCGCCACCTGATCTATTATCTGCGGGTATGGGACACTGCAACGGACACACTGCTCGGGCATATCGTCGACATCAATACCGATGGCCTGATGCTGATCAGTGAACGCAAGATCGACACCGGCAAGCCGTTCGACCTGGAGATCCGTTGGCAGGATATGGACGGAAACCCGGCGAAGATCCGTTTTGCCGCTGTCAGCCGTTGGAGCAACAACGACGTCAATAGCGCCTTTTTTGATACCGGCTTCCAGTTGGTTGAACCCTCTGAGGAGATCCTGGAGCCGATCCGCAAGATGATCAGCCAGTACGGATTCGGTGACTGAACCTCATCCAAAGCCGGTACAAAAATCCTTGAACAGCGGATATGGGGTTTGTCGGGTTACGCCTCTGGCTAACGCGACCTACAGCAATTTGAACAGCGAATAAATAAAGATTAACGGAAACAATTCAGCTTAATACGGGATGTAGACACTATCCATCTCTCCCTCACTCGCCCTTCAAATCCAAGCGAAGGGCGCGTCCATCAAACAAGACTGGCAAATTCGGAAAAATCAGTCTGCAGACCACTTGTTTCGGCACAAAAGCATCAGGTTTAGACTTTTTACTCTTTTCGTTCACTCGCGCTCATTCGCGGTTGATATTTTGTCATCCCCATCCGGCACGGCCTGAAAAAACCGCACCACATCCTCCAACTCCCGGGTGCGCGCCATCGGCGGCATACTCTCCAGGAACAGATGGCCATAGCCCCGCTTCAGCAGGCGCGGATCGCAAATCACCAGCACCCCGCGATCCGTCTCGTCGCGGATCAGTCGACCCGCTCCCTGTTTCAGGGCGATCGCCGCCTGGGGCACCTGGAACTCCATGAACGGATTGCCGCCCTGCTTGCGCAGGGCGTCGATGCGCGCCTGCAGCACCGGATCTCCCGGGGAGGCGAACGGCAGCTTGTCAATAATGACACAGGAGAGCGCCTCGCCCCGCACATCCACGCCTTCCCAGAAGCTGGCGGTCCCCAGCAGTACCGCGTTGCCCAGTTGGCGGAACCGGGCCAGCAGTTCACCCTTTGGCATAGTGCCCTGCACCAGCAGCGGATAGTCGAGCCGGCTCTCCAGGCTCTCGGCCGCCTCGCGCAGTGCCCGGTGACTGGTGAACAGGATGAAGGCGCGTCCCTGGCTGGCCCGAATCACCGGCACCGCCACCTCCAGTATAGCTTGGGTGTAGCCCGGTTCACGCGGCTGGGGCATCCCTTTCGGGACAAACCAGAGCGCCTGATGCGGGTAGTCGAATGGACTATCCCAGCAGGCGGTCCGCGCCTCATCCAACCCGAGCTGGCGCTGGAAGTGATCAAACCGCCCCCCCACCGCCAGGGTCGCCGAGGTGAAGACCCAACTGCCGGGATGACTGGCCATGCGCGCCTGGAACAGGGCAGAGATGTCCAGCGGGGTGCGGTTCAGTCGGAAACTCTGGCGATAGGTCTCGAACCAGCGGATATACTCTCCCTGCGTCTCATCCTCCCGGGTCAGTTCATTGAGACATTGGCGGATCGATTTGCAGCGTGTCAGGCAGCTGTCCAGCCCCTTGCCACGTCCCTCCACCAGTTGCAGCAGCTCGATCATTTTTGCCAGCGCCTCATCCAGCTGATCCAGGGCACGCATGATCGGCTGGTTAGCGGCGATCTCCGACCAGGGGCCGCGACGTAGATCCAGGCCGAACAACAGGCGCAGATCCCGCGTCAACTTGGCCAGTTGTGCCGACTGTTCCGGCACCGCCTTGATATCCCCCGCCTCACGCTGGTACTCGGTGTCGATATCGCGACACAGATCCAGCAACTGGCGGCCGCTGATCCCGGAACCGAAGAAGTTGCCCGCCACCTCCGGCAATTGGTGCGCCTCATCCACCACAAAACAGTCCGCCCCCGGCAGCAGTTCACCGAAGCCGCCCTCCTTGAGGGCAAAATCGGCGCACAACAGATGGTGATTGATCACCACCACATCCGCCTCCTGGGCACGCCGCCGCGCCTCTACCAAATGGCAGGTGCTGTAGTCGCTGCACTCCGCGCCCAGGCAGTTCTCCGTGGTGGAGGTGACCAGCGGCCAGATGCGGGCATCTTCGGGGATTTCGGCGAGTTCGGCGATATCGCCGCTGCGGGTGCGGCCGGACCAGCGCTGCACTTGCATCAGCTGGTCCACCGTCTCGCGGCCGTTAAGACGTCCCTCCAGCAGGGTCATCGCCATGCGATGGGTACAGAGATAGTTGGCGCGTCCCTTGAGCAGGGCCACATCCGCCGGCACTGCCAGGGCCTGCTTGACCCGTGGCAGGTCGCGGTGAAACAGCTGATCCTGCAGATTCTTGGTACCGGTGGAAATGATCACCTTCTGGCCCGACAGCAGGGCCGGCACCAGATAGGCATAGGTCTTGCCGGTACCGGTGCCGGCCTCGCTGATCAGCACCTCGCCCCGGGTCATGGCGGACATCACCGCCTCCGCCATCGCCTCCTGCTGGGGGCGGTAGGCAAACCCCTCCACGCAACCGGCCAGCAGGCCATCGGGACCCAGGATTTCGCTGATGTCAGACATGTTTCGAATCAACCGGCCTGATTATCCCACACCCCGGGCGCCAGCCCCTCTTCCCGGGACCAGACCAGCCGTCCGATGATCTTGAACCGGGCCACCGAGAGCGCGCCGCGCTTGGCACGCCCACTACTGGATTTGTCCATGAATTCGAGCAACTCTTCCCGGTCCGCTTCATAGAGTTCATAGGGTTCATAATCGTCATCCATGAGCACCAGCACCACACAGTCCCAGGGCTGATCGGCCTTGATCTGCCCAATACGTTGACCGGTCTTGCTCTCATCGAATATGGTCCGACTCTTGATCTGGATACGCAGGCCATCGCGCGCCGGATCGACCGCGTCATATCCGCCCACGGAGGCATCGACCGGCGCCAGGCGCAGCAGGCGAATGGCGTCGTGCAGGGCAATCTCATTGCTGATGCCGGGCAAGGGCTTGCCCATGGTGCGCCGATACTCCGCTGCAAGCTGGCGTGCCTGGCCGATCAATTTGTCAGCGGCATATAGGCTCATGCCGATAAATCTCCCCGGATATCAATGGCTTTCAGCAGGATTGTATCCTAATCCGTGGTCAACTGCCGCATCCTTGGGAAAAACACCCATCGGCTTAGGTCCCGGCCATGGAATCAGTTGAGCAGCCGCGCCTTGCGCTCGGCCACCTTGGCTCCGGCAATATCTCCGCTGGCCCGTTTTGCCCTGGCTATCAGCTGCCAGCTGTCCCGCTTCAAGGCCACATCCGCACCCGCCAAGGCCAGGGATTTGCTGGCCAGGTCGGAGGCCAGTCCATGCCGCCCCTGGCTGTAACGCAGATTGGCCAGACGATACCAGAGATGGCCATTGCGCGGCTCAATGCGCAACGCACGCTCAATAGTACCGACCGCGCCGTTCAGGTCCTGGTTCCGCTCCTGCTCCCGGGACGCCTGTAGCAGCGCACCGATTGCCTTACTGTGCAGCGGCACCAGCGGCACCTGCGGGGCCGGCTCATAGGCACTGACCTGTATCTCCCGCTCCCGCGCAGGCGTCACCACCACGTCGCTCTCACGCACGGTATTCGCCGGGGCCGGCTGGGACTGTCCTATCGGTTCAGCGGGACGTCGCGGTGCCGTGTAACAACCGGCCAGCAGCAGCGCCGGTAACAGCAGCGCGCCATATCTTTTCCAGTTCATTCAAAAAAACTCCGAAACAGCCGTCGGATCGAGGTGCCCGTCTGCCCCGCGCAGGAGGCGGTCACGGTGGGCGCCGAACCGGCGATAAAAGGATATTGTCGTGCATCCGCGCATCCTTCATCGGCCCTGAAACCGGATGCCGGATCAATCCACACCGTCTCTACCGAATCGGGCCGTAACAGGGAGAGCGGCAACGGATGCATGCGGCGCATCATATCACCCCAGACCTGCAATGCACCCGTCGCCCCGGTCAAGCCTGCCGGTTTGTTGTCGTCGCGCCCGACCCAGACCACCGCTACCTTGTCGCCACTGAAACCGGCAAACCAGCTGTCGCGCAGCTGATCGGTGGTGCCGGTCTTGCCGGCGATATTCAGCGTGCTGTCGAGATAGTTTGCCAGACCCCGTCCGGTGCCGCTGCGTACCACCTCCTGCAGATTGCGATTCAGCAGATAGACCGGACCGGCATCCACCGACTGGCGTACCGTCAACGGATAGCGCTGCAGCGGCTGGCCACTGCTGGACTGGACCCCGCGAATAGCCCGCAGGGGCGAGTAAAAGCCACCGGCTGCAAATGTCTGATAGAGCTGGGCCACTTCCAGCGGCGAGAGTGAGACCGAGCCCAGCAGCATCGCCGGCACCGGGCTGATCGGCCGACTGATGCCGAGTTGCCCCAGCAGATCGGCGACCGATCCCAGCCCGAGATCCATGCCCAACCTGACCGTCGCCAGATTGTAGGATTTGGTCAATGCCACATGCAGCGGCACTTGTCCGTGAGAACTGTGATCATAATTCTCCGGGACCCAGCGCTCACCCTCCCGGCCGGCAATACTCAGCGGGCTGTCATCCAGCAGCGTCACCAGATTGTACCGATCGGAGCGCTTCAACGCCGCCAGATAGACCGCCGGTTTGATCAGGGAACCGATCGGCCTGATCGCATCCAGGGCGCGATTGAAACCAGCATATTGGGCACTCCGACCACCCACCATGGCTCGCACCTCACCGCTCTCGCCGTCCACCAGGACCGCCGCGCTCTCCAGCTTTCCGCCGGGCAGGCGGTACTGTTTCTCCAGGGTAGTCAGGCGCGCCGATACGGCGGTTTCCGCCTGCTGCTGGGCCCAGGAATCGAGCGTGGTAAAGATGCGCAATCCCTCTGAAGTCAGATCCTCTTCCCGGTAATCCCGGTGCAGCTGCCGCCTCACCAGATCCATGAAAGCCGGGTAACTGCCGCGCCCGTGCCCTTTCTGCCGCACCCCGAGCGGCTGTTTTTGCGCCGCCCTGGCCTGTTTGGCCGTGATCACGCCCTGCTCCTGCATTACCCTGAGCACCAGGTCACGCCGCTCCTTGGCCCGTTGCGGGTGGCGCCTGGGATCATAGAGGGAGGGGCCTCGCACCTGGGCCACCAGCAGCGCCATCTGTGCCAGGTCCAGCTCCTGCAGGCCGCGATTGAAGTAGAAATGACTGGCCAGCCCGAAGCCGTGAATCGCACGCCCCCCGTCCTGCCCCAGGTAGATCTCATTGGCGTAGGCACCGAGGATATTCTCCTTGTCATAGTGGGCCTCCAGCAGCAACGCCATGGCGGCCTCATTCAACTTGCGCCAGAGACTCCGCTCCCGGGTAAGATAGAAATTCTTCACCAGCTGCTGGGTCAGGGTGCTGCCCCCCTGCACCACCCCACCGGCCCGCAGGTTGGCCCAGACGGCCCGGGCGATGGCCCGGGGATCAACGCCATGGTGCTGGTAGAAGGTGCGGTCTTCCATCACGATCAGCGCCTGCACCAGCGGTTCGGGTAACTCGTTGCGCTGCACCAGCACGCGATCCTCGTTGTGTGCCGGATAGATACTGCCGATCTCCGGCGCCTCCAAGCGCACCAGGGCCAGCTCCCCGCCCCCCGCTTCGGACAGCGTTTCAATCCGCTCACCCGCAAAGCGGATATCCAGGAAACGTCCCGGCTCCTGACCGTCCCAGAAGCGGAAATCCCGCGCCCTGATCAGGAAACGTCCGGCATTGCGCGACCAGCTGGCCGCCTGTTTGGGGTAACGGACCTGCTGGTAACCCATGCGTTGCAGTTCCGCCACCAACTGGTCCGGAGTGACCGGTGCCCCGGGATAGAGCTCCAGCGGCCGCCCATAGACCCTCGCCGGCACGGCCCAGCGCTTGCCCTCGAACTTGGTCGTGACGGTGTGATCCAGATAGAGCAGATAGACCCCCAACACCAGGGAGCAGAGAAAGCCGACCGCCAGCAACCGGCTGATCCAGCGGCGGCCGCGGCCGCCGCCGCGACGCCCCCCCGCCTTCGACCGGCGCCCGCGGGGGCGCGCAGGTGCTTTGCGTTTTGCAGGAGACTTTGCGCGTTGTGCAGTGGATTTTGCGCGTTTTACGGGAGTTTTGGCCATCGGGTGCTAGTTAAATATCCTGTTATGGCATGCCACCTGCCTGACGAACCGGCAGGGCATGGGGTCTATCGCTTGTCGGCCAAGGGGAACAGCTGCAGCCGGTTGGCGATTTGTCCATGCAGATCATCCACCCAGGCCGGGGCATTATCGGTCACCGGCTGGCGCGGCCTGAACCGGTAATCCCGGGGCGTGATCAATATCGACACATTGGCCTCGCCGATCATGGCCGCCAATACAAACAGCTCCTCGACGGCATTGTTGCCGACCGCAAGACAGCCGCTCGATACCCCCCCGCCATGAATAAAGATATCCCCACCAAGATTACTTCTGCCGTCCCGTTGCGCCTGCTGCCGGTCAAAGGCGTTCGGATAATCCAGTTTCAATGAAAGGTGGTAGGCACTGTTGGGGTTTAATCGTTCAATCCGGTACTCTCCTTCCGGCACTTGCCGATCACCCTCCCTCAGTTTCGGCCCCTTGCGCCCGCTCATCGCTTTTACCCGGTAATCCTTAATGTGTTGCCAGACACCTTCGCTCAACGCCCACAACTCCATCAGCCGGGTATCCTTGAAGGCCACCAGCGAAACCCGCTGCGGTGGCCAGTCGACCCCGGCGAATACAAACCTGGGTTGCAACCGCGCCCGCACCTTGTCGCCAAAATGCGTGATCACATCGGCTACCGTGCGGGTCTCACCCAGCGCTATCACCGGCGACGGCTGAAAAAACAGCAGGCCGACCAGCAGAGTGCTGATCAACCGTATTAAGCGAAGCGCTGGAATTGCCGGGAGTGATTGCTGCGATACCTGAACGTTCATAGGCCTGCATATCTACACTATACTGTAGGAAAATGAAACCTCAGGGTGTGACTCTGCGCACTGATTCGGGTGACCGACAAACCGCCCGGGATCAAGGGCCGGATCGGCACTACCGGAAATTCGCGGACGGCCACACAGTGGCTCCATGACGGTCGGCCGGAATGTGAGGATCGTTATTCGGAGATAGTATCAGAGGTCGACACGGCATGTGGGTCATCATCCAGGGCATCCCACTCAAAACCACCCGGAAAGAACTGCGACGGTTTCTCAAGCGGCAACTCGGAAACAAGCGCTGGTTTGGCTTGCCGATCAGGCAACAGCGCCGGCTGAAAAGCGCAGCTATTCTTAAAATGACCGATCGCCTGACCGGCGAAGTGGAATATTACGGACTGGCCCAACTGGAGACCCGGGACCATGATGAGGAGGCCCTGCGCACCCTGAACGGCCATCGGCTGCATGGCAGGACAGTGACGGTTCGCAAGTATTATCACCGTTCCGCCAAAACGCACCAGCCTGGACGACAGAGTCGGCCGTCTCGGCCGGAGCGGCGCAGGCTCGACCTGCATGTCGAGATGGCGTAACTCCCTAAGGCTTCAATTCGTCCTCGAACGCCTGCACCACGTCCCTGAACCGGGTACGATTCGCCTCATTCAGACTCATCAGCGCCCGGTGCGCCTCGAGCAGCAACCGGCTGGTCGCCGGGCCTTCACTCTCAAGCGAGGGAATTTCAGCCACCTTATCCAGCCGGGTATCCAATGCCTCGACAATATTGAACACCTGATCAAACCCCACCGCTTCCAGCAGTTCATTGATGTCGGGCTGATTGGATATCAGGGTCACTTGCGGCAACGCCGCCTTTTGCATCGCCCTCGCCAGACGGGCCAGGATACCCAGGTTGGTGCTGTCGATACTGCGCGCCCCGGTCAGATCCACCACAAAACCGCGGATATCCGACCGTCGCAGCCGTTGCTGGAGATACCGGTCCAGCGCCAGACAGAGCGTATGCCGCACATCACCCCGATAACAAAGCACTTCCACCCCATTGTGCGATCCGTGCAGTATCTGCCCATCACTCATTTCGTTCACCACGCACAATAGATAAAAACGCGATATCGTCCGGTATCTCTTCCAGCCGTTCAATATCGAACCGCTCCACCAGTTCCTCTATGCTGGGCGCCCCCCTGGCCACCATCTGCAACAACCACTCGGTTCTTCTGCGCGCCGAGTCCCGGGGAAACAGTTCAAGAATGCCGTCGGAAATCATCAAAAACTGCTGCACCGGCTGAAAATCGATCTGGTGCTGGGTATAAATCGAATCCTCAAACAGACCGACCGGTTTATCATGACTGGTCACTGTGCTGACCTGTTCACCATCCAACAGCATCGGATAGGGAAACTGGCCACCGGAACAGAAGCGCAACCGATGCTCCCGGACATCCAGCACGCCATAGAAAATGGTCAGGTATTTTTCAATCGGTGACTGGTAGACCGCCCGGTTCAGGTGATCGAGCATTTCATGTGGCTGCCGGATCACCTCTTCCTGGGCATGTTGAAACGCATCCAGGTGCTTTTCAAACAGTGTCTTCAACATCACCGTGACAAAGGCGGATGCAGCCCCATGACCGGAAATATCGGCAATGTAGAAGCCCACTTCATGATTGCCAATCGGAAAGTAGTCGACAAAATCACCACTCAACAGCAGCGAGGGCAGCAACTTACGACGAAACAGATAGTCGCCGTATTGTGCCTCGGGCGGCGGCAGCAAACTGGATTGCAGGGCACGGGCCGCCTCTTCATCTTCACGCAACTGACCCAGCGCGAGGGAGAGTTCCTGGTTCAGGGTCTCGAGGTGTTGCTGATAATCCCGATTCTCCTTGATCAAACGCGCCCGGTTCAGGGCGCGTTCAATAGCCGTATCCAGGATCTGAAAATCCACAATCGGCTTGGTGATGTAATCCCAGGCGCCCCGCTTCAGCGCCTGTATCGCATCACTCACCTGATTGGCGCCTGATACGATTATAATGGGCGTATCGGGAGAGGATTCAGCAATTGTGGAGAGTACATCCAGACCATCCATGCCGGGCAGACGCAGATCACAGAGGACCAGATCCGGCTTGGTCTTGTTAAATACCTCCACACCTTCAACCCCGCTGGCGGCCTCGATAAAGTCATACTCCAGGTCCTCCAGATGCGCCACCAGACTGCGCCGAACCGCGGTCTCATCCTCAATGGTTAGAATACTTACTGCTCGATCCATTGTCGTTCCAGGGATGCTATTGTTACTTGCCAACCGGATATCCAGAAGCTGCTCGTCTTTGCGACCGTGTGTGTCTGTACCCTAGTTTAGACAGCATATACATGCTACGGGTAGTTTAATTTCGTCGCGGCTAGTGTCTTGTAGCAGAAAATGTACCAGCGGGATAACCGGCGGAGCAAAATGCGCGTGGAACGGGAAGAGGGCTATTTTGAGGAAGCAAGCAGGTGGGGGAGCGCCCTGGCGGCCCCGGAGTTACATCTGAAAATTATTCCAATGCAACCCCGGAGCAACCGGGGTCAACGCTTGATCCCCTGATCGTCCCAGAACGGCCGACCCGCCTCCCGTTCGGCATCCAGCCGACTGATGCCGATATCCTTCAGCATCTCGTCACTCAACGTTTGCAACAGATAGCGCTCTCTGGCGAGCATGCGCCAGCGGTGCAAGCGGTCGGTCGCCTGACGCAGCAGCCAACCCAGAGTCAACTTGCGTCGGTTGCTGACGGCCGCACGCGGGGAAATGGTCGAGGAAAATGGCTGACCCACTGAAATCATGTTTTTCATAACGCCTCCTGATCGAATTGACCGGGTGGTTGTTTCCGGTTGCAGAAAGTCTGGACCCGTGCTAAACATTATTCAAACGAATAGTTTTGATGCAATACATCAACAGACATGATGGATTAGATAATGACACCGATACTGGATAATGAACTGCTGCGTACCTTTGTTGCCATTGCCGATGCAGGTGGATTTACCCGTGCCGCCGAGCTGGTGCATCGCTCCCAGTCCGCCGTCAGCATGCAGATGAAGAAGCTTGATGAGCTGGTCGGGCGTCCGCTGTTCGAGAAGGTGGGACGGGGCATGGTGCTGACTCCGGACGGCGAGGTACTGCTCAATTACGCCCGGCGCATCCTGCGCCTGCACGAAGAGGCAGTCTCCACGCTGCAGCAGCCGGACATGGTGGGTAGCGTGCGCATCGGTATCCCGGATGACTATGTGGCGGCCTTCATCCCGCGAATCATGGCCCGGTTTGCCAAATCCTACCCGATGGTTCAGGTCGAGGTGATCTGCAAAGGCAGCGAGCACCTGACCAAGTCGGTCAAGGCCGGTGAGATCGACCTGGCGATCGTCACGGCGGTGCCGGGCAGCATGGACGGTGAAGTGCTGCGCCGGGAATCCACCGTCTGGGCCACGTCCAAACACCACTTCATCCACGAACAGGAGCCGCTGCCGCTGGTGCTGTTTCAGCCCGGCTGCATCTTCCGCCACTGGGCCATGAAGGCGTTGGACAAAAGCGGCCGCCCCTACCGGGTCGCCTACTCCAGCCCCAGCATCACCGGCATCGAGGCGATTGTCGGCTGCGGGCTGGGTGTGACGGTGCTGGTAGGCAGCATCGTGAACGAAAACATGCGCATACTGACCACCGCCGAAGGGTTCCCGGAACTGCCGGAATCGGCCATCACCCTGTTGCAGTCCAAGGTCTCCGCCTCACCCGCCATCAACTGCCTGGCGGAGTATATTTTCGAGGGATTCCGCGACAACCAGGCCAGCGCGGCCTGATCAGCTGGTGATAGAATCAAAACCCTATCAACCGTTGGAGTCATCAGATGTTTACCGGAATCGTCCAGGGGACCGCCGAAGTGGTCGCCATCAATGAAAAGCCACAGTTTCGCACCCACACCCTGCGCATGCCGCCGGAGCGGCTCACCGGCCTGGAACCCGGTGCCTCGGTGGCCCACAACGGCTGCTGCCTGACGGTTACCGCCATTGAAGAGGACCGGGTCTCGTTCGATCTGATGCAGGAGACCCTGCGCATCACCAACCTGGGCCTGTTGAAACCGGGCGACCGGGTCAATTTCGAACGGGCGGCCCGCTTTGGTGATGAGATCGGCGGGCACGCGATGTCCGGACATATCCTCTGCATGGCGCCCATCATCCGGATCATGCGTAGCGAGAACAACCGCCAGGTCTGGTTCCGGCTGCCGGAACCGTATCGCCGCTATCTCTTCACCAAGGGCTATATCGGTATCGACGGCATCAGCCTGACTATCGGCGAGGTGGATGGTTGCGATTTCTGTGTCAACCTGATCCCCGAGACCCTGGAACGGACCAACCTGGGCTTTCGGGCGGAGCAGGACCGGGTCAATATCGAAATCGATCCCCAAACCCAGGCGATAGTGGATACCGTGGAGCGGGTGCTGGCGGAACGCATGGACAACGGCAACTGATCAACCGACTGCCATCAACTCCCTGATCCGCTGCTGCAATACCGGCACCACCTCCGCCTCAAACCAGGGATTCTGGCTCAACCAGCGATTATTACGCGGACTCGGATGGGGCAGCGGCAGCAGATCGGGCCAGTAGTCCCGCCAGTTTTTCACCGTCTCGGTCAAATTGCTCTTACGATCGCTCCCCAGATGCCAGGCTTGGGCATACTGACCGATGGCCAGCACCAAGCGGATATCGGGCAGCCGGGACAGCAGCCGTTCCCGCCACTGGGGGGCGCATTCGGGACGTGGCGGCAGATCACCGCTTTTACCGGTACCGGGATAACAGAAACCCATCGGTACAATGGCCACGCGGCTTACATCATAAAACTGCTCTCGATCCAGCCCCATCCAGATGCGAAGCCGATCCCCGCTGGGGTCATTGAATGGGATACCGGTCTCATGCACGCGCCGCCCCGGAGCCTGTCCGGCAACCAGAATCACCGCCCCGGGATCGGCCCTGAACACCGGGTTTGCACCCAGCGGCAGATGTTCAGCACAGACAGTGCAGTCACGGACCTGTTGAATGAGTGAAGTAAAACGCTGCCTGGACATGCCACGGGTCTCCGCAAGGAAGCACCCGTGAACGATAACAACTCAGGGGGGAGATGTGTAGTGAGGTGACCCCGGATCGCCCACGGGCCGAAGTCAACATCGACCCCGGCCCGTGGAGTTATGGCACCAACAGCAAAAGCTGATCAGACCTCAATAGCCACCGTTCTGTTGGAACCGGCAATACTGGCCTGAAAAATTGCCTTGTGTACATCACCCAGGCTCAGCATACCCTGCAACACACCCCCTTCAGCCACCGGGATTCTGCGGAACTTATGCCGCACCATGGTGGTGGCGGCCTGCAGGATGTGATGGTTGGGTGACACGACAATCACGTCGGTAGCCATCAGATCGGCCACCTTGAGATTCACCACATCCTTGTACTTGTCCATCATGCCGGAATAGTCTCCCGCCCCCAGCCCCTCCGTCATCATGTCTTCAAGGGTAGGAAACAGGCGATGGAACACATCCTTCTCGGCGATAAAACCGACCATCTTCTCACTCTCCATCACCGGCAGACCGCTATAGCGATAGAGACACATCAGGGATACCACTTCCAGCAGACCGGTTTCAGGTGTCACTGTGCGTGGCGACCTGGTCATTATCTCTTTAACCTGCATCGATTCATCCTCCAAGGTTTTGCACAACATCGGTTGAATAGTGCAACCAGATTCGGCATGGCAACGCTGTTATTGTTATTCGTTGCAGACGGTAACGACAGGCAGTGATGGCGGTTATGAAAAACAGGTCGAACCCGAAAACCACCGCTATACCAAACCATCCCAACCATCACCGAACCGTGGCTGACCTTAGTAATGGCTGATTTTCAACCCCCTTGTCCACCCGGTTTATCCTTATGCGGGCATAAAAGAGCAAAATATAGAAGCGCCGTTGCACATGCCGTGACAACGAGGATCAGACCGGGAATTTGCAAATATTTGGAATCCATTAAGATCTGACTATGTTTTTTCAGGATCAATTCAGCAGGGCTGTTTCATACTGTGCCCACGGTCGCTACTCCGATCGCCATACAACACTGCCCAACTGGAGATTTAATCATGAAAACATCACATGCGATTTTAGCCATTGCCCTGACCACCGCTACCCTTGGCGGGACCGCCTTTGCCGTATCAGCAAGCGATACTGCCAACAGGTCAAACGTAACTACTGATAACTGGCTGGCAATACCTGCCATCTACGCCAAGGTGACCGCCGCCGGGTTTAACGATATTTATGAAATCGAGCGTGAGGACAATGGCTATGAAGTAAAGGCCATCGGCCCCCATGGCGAGCGCATCAAGCTCTTGGTCGACCCGGTGACCGGAGAGGTGCTTCAGTCCCGCTCCAAGCAGGACAAATATCGCGGCGACCGCACCGGCACCCAGTTATAAGACGACCACATGAGATACCCCTGCTTCCACGGTTGAGGCAGGTCGCAGGGGCGCCTCGAAGTAACAAAAACAGATCCATCTCTGATCGATGAGGCCGTTTATGAAGACTATCCTCGCCAGCTTTCTCACGCTCGTCACCCTCGCCTGGGGTTGGGAAATGCTCTCGCCACAACACCTCACGGCCGGCTCATTGCCGTGGACCCTGTACCAGGAAGGACTCTACCTGACCGGCCTCTGGTCCATCTCCATGATGTCACTGGCAATGATGCTGGCCACCCGCCCCACCTGGCTGGAGAGGCCGCTGGGCGGCATGGACCGTATCTACCGGCTGCACAAATGGAGCGGCATCCTGGCGGTCGGATTTGCGGCTATGCACTGGCTGGTGGAGATGTCGGACGACCTGCTCAAGGCAACGGTCGGACGCGCCGGGCGCATTCGAAAGGATGACTTCTCGGCCTTCGCCGAACCGGTACAAGACCTGGGTGAAGCGCTGGGCGAATGGGCTATCTATGTACTCTTCGCATTGCTGGCGCTGACCCTGTGGAGTCAATTTTCCTACCGTCTGTGGCGACCGTTACATCGTGCGATGCCAGTGCTCTATCTGCTGCTCGCCTTCCATTCGATCGTGCTGGCACCGGCCAATTACTGGAGTCAGCCCACGGGACTGCTGCTGGCCGTGCTGCTCATCGCCGGAGTGATGGCCAGCATATTATCGCTTACCGGGCGCATCGGGCGTGGAAGACGGGTAAGCGGCAGCGTGGTCTCGGTACAAAAACCGACACCCGACATTGTCGAGGTGCGTTGTCATCTGGCTGATGGGTGGCGCGGCCACCGTCCCGGACAGTTTGCCTTCGTCACCTTTGACAGCAGTGAGGGCGCACACCCCTTCACCATCGCCAGTGCCGATCACGGCGACTATATCGTCACCTTCGCCATCAAGTCACTGGGCGACTATACCCACAAGCTTTCCAGGCAACTGGTGGTCGGCAACCCGGTTCAGGTTGAGGGTCCTTATGGCCGTTTCGAGTTCAACCGTACCAATCGTCGCACACGGCAGATCTGGATCGCTGCCGGGATTGGTATCACGCCGTTTATCGCCTGGCTGGAATCCCTGCAGGGGGAGCATGCATCAGAGGTCGCCGCCGATCTCCACTACTGCGTACGTGATCGCACGATCGATCCATTTGTCGCGCGTCTGCAGGAGCTGTGCGCAGGACTGCCGGAGGTCCGGCTGCATCTGCATGACGAGCAGAGCGGCCCGCTGACCGCCGAGGCATTGGCCGCGACATCCGGCCATACAAAAAACGCCGAGGTGTGGTTCTGCGGACCCCGCGGCTTCGCCGAGACTCTGCGCAACAGTCTGCGCCAGGTTTGGCCGGGGAGCATCCGTTTTCATCAGGAGGCGTTTGAGATGCGTTGAGCATGCTGACGCAGGGTAATTTTCCAATCCAAGCAGGAGTAGAATATGCAACGTGTAGAAGTCAATGTGTATCGGGTGTGGGACCGCGGCATCCGCTGGTTCCACTGGATTAATCTGCTGTCGGTGCTGGCACTGTTGGGCACCGGCCTGGTTATCTACAACGGCAGGGATCTTGGTATCGCTGGCGACGCCAAGATCTGGCTCAAGGAGTTGCATGTCTGGGCCGGTTATATCTTCGCGGTGAACCTCGCCTGGAGAATTATCCAGGGGTTCAGGGGAAACCACTTTTCCCGCTGGCGCTCCATTCTGCCATTCAGCCGCGGCTATCTGAGCGAGTTGCGTACCTACCTGTTGAGCGTTCGCAGCGGTGAGTCGCGCCACTACCTGGGTCACAACCCACTGGGGCAACTGATGGTTCTGCTGCTGTTCCTGCTGCTGCTCAACCAGGCTGTCACCGGACTGGTGCTGGCTGGAACGGATATCTATTATCCGCCGCTGGGTGGCTGGATCGCACAATGGGTCGCCCCAGCCGGGGTCGATCCATCAAGCCTGATCCCTGGCGACAAGACGATGGTCGACGCGACGGCGTGGGCGGACATGCGTGCCTTCCGCAAGCCCTTCATCACACTCCACGTACAGCTCTTTTTCGTGTTGCTGGGTGCCGTGTTGCTGCATGTGGCAGGCGTTGTCATGGTCGAGATCAGGGACCGTGCCGGGCTCGTCTCTGCCATGATTACCGGTGACAAGACGCTGTCGACACCACCGGTCGACCTGCCCGGGCGGTCAGGCGAGTGATTCATCACCCAGTTGAGTATCGCAGCAAGGCATAAATCACCTATCCGGGGCGTTCGATACGCCCCTTAACACCTTCAAGAGAAAGGGAGTCTGTCAGAAAACGGTCTGTGCTTTTCAACCGACGAAAGATAGGATATCGAACGGGCCTCTTCATCGGCGCAATTGATCCAGTTCCCGGGATATACTGACCGACAAATGACCTATGTAACCGGCACCGCCCTTACCCTGGCTCTCTTGGCCAGCCTGTTTCTTGTTGCCCTGCACCTGGGTTTTCGGGCGCCACGTATCCGTGAGCGTGGGACGCCCGCGGATCTTGGCTTGGCCTATGAAGCCGTACAGATCCCGACAGCGTCAGGCAAACAGCTGTTTGCCTGGTGGCTGCCGGTTTCAGCGGCCGACACCAGCATTATTATTCTGCATGGCTGGGGCGGTAACGCGGAGCTGATGCTGCCCATGGCACAACCCTTCCAGCAAGCCGGGATAAACGTGTTGTTGATCGATGCGCGAAACCACGGCAACAGCGATGTTGACACGTTCTCTTCCCTGCCGCGCTTCGCCGAGGACCTTGACCATGCCATCGACTGGCTAAGACAGAAGCACCCTGTTCAATCGCGAAGATTGGCCCTGTTGGGGCACTCCGTTGGCGCTGGCGCCGCCCTGCTCTCCGCCTCAAGAAAGCGGGATATCACCGCCGTGATCAGCATATCGGCTTTCGCGCATCCGGAATGGATGATGAAACGTTACCTTCAGCGGTTTCATCTGCCCGATCTCGTTGTGGGCTTGGTCCTGAACTACGTGCAGTGGATTATCGGGCACCGCTTCAGTGATATCGCGCCCCTGAGCACAGTTTGCCGGATCGACTGTCCCATTCTGCTGGTGCATGGCCGGGCGGACACCACCGTACCGGTGGAAGACGCCAGGGCAATCGCCGCTGGTTGCCCGGAATCGAACATCACGCTGCTTGAAATCGATGAGGCAGAACACGACTCGGTCGACAAGATCGAGCAGCACGGCTTCGCGTTGGTGAGTTTTCTTCAACAGCAGGGCTTTGCCGGCCACACTATGCGGTCCTGTGAACATCCTCGACAGTGAACCCGGGAAGATGCTCTTCAGCATTGGTTGTCGGATTGCGCTGCGCTAATCCGACCTACCGGGTAAATTGCACATGAGGACTGGCTGAATGACCAGCCGTTCCCGGCGGGTCAATGGGTTGCCCTGTCTCCCCAAAGCGCTTGCAGACGTTGATCACGACCACAGTTCCAGCGATAGAATTTATAGCGAACCGGGTTATTTTTATAATAATCCTGATGGTAACTTTCGTCGCCCGTTATCGGATAAAACGTTGCAGCCGGCAGGATCGGCGTAACCACTTGTTGATCGGGGAACTGCACCTCCACTTCCCGTTTTGACTGTTCGGCTATTTTCCGTTCCTTGTCGTTTGCCACAAAGATGGCACTTAAATAACTGTGCCCTTTGTCGCAAAACTGTCCGCGATCATCGAACGGGTCAATATTCACCCAATAGTGAGCCAACAATTCCGGGTAACTCACCTTATCCGGATCATAGGTAATCTCCACCGCTTCATAGTGACCGGTGTGATCACCATTGTAAGTGGGGTTTTTCAGTGTTCCTCCGGTAAATCCTGAAATCACATCGGTGACACCTGGAAGTTTTTCAAAATCGGACTCCATGCACCAAAAACATCCGCCCGCCAGGATGGCCTTGTCGGCCAGGACACTCGATGTACCGAACAACAGACCGGGTAATAGAAAAAATGCCCACTTATGTTTCACAATACTTCTCCCTTTCGGTTTAGCGGTATGACCAGTGGCCTTATCTGATTAGACCAACATCTCAAACATTGTCTGAAATAGAAAAGGACAGTTGGCGTGACAGCCCGTTTACTTTCACCCTTATTGACCTGGCTGACAATCGAAATACTTCAGACGTTATCATTTTGTTATAAATGGCCAGGTACTCCGGATGAAATATAGTGCGATGACAGTCTGAATCACCTACCTCTGATTCGCAGGAACAGTGTTTTTAAACTATCGTTATCCAAAGAAGCCGAAATAACTGACGATTGAAGTCGAGGATGACCCTAAGGCAATCCCGCGCAGATGACTCGCATAGCAGCTGATGCTGTTGAGATCGCCGGGAAGTTAGCATTGCACATCACCCTACCATGGTCGGTACGCCTAACGTTGCCAACCTTGCGCGTGCAGGGTCCACTGATCCCGATCAGCCAAAGAGGCAGCCATGAAATCACTACTTCTGCTGGCAGCACTCACCACTCCGCCCCTGTCATTTGTCTCCATCGACTGTACACAATACGGACAACCGGGAGAGCCCTATCTGATTATGTCGCACCTGGGAACCGGTGTGACGGTACCGGTCAGAACACTGCACCATCATCCCGAAGCCATGATGCTACTCGAAGACATTGAAGCGGTGGTACACGAGCGCTGGATCGATCCCAAGTGTCAGTGGATCAAGTCATGACAGTTGGCTAACCGGCATCGGCCGGATTCAAGACAATCCCACCCCCGGGTGATGCCGCCCCGGACATTTGGCTAAGGGAACCCTGATCAAGTCATGCACGCGTATCCTATGCCCGTAATGTCCGGCTTCTGCGTTATAAATCTGCGCAATGACCGGCTCTTACCTGCGAATTACGCCTTGAATCTGATCATTCTGGCTCGCAATCTACGTCGTCCAGACTTAATCGGAGGTTCCCAAGAGGAAACACGCCTAGTGTTTGAGTTGCGATTGATGCACGATACGCATGTACGGCTTGGGAGCCTTCCACCCTTCGGGGAAGGTCCGCTTGGCGTCTGCATCCGATACCACCGGGACAATGATGACATCTTCACCCATATGCCAGTTCACCGGCGTAGCAACCTGATACGCCGCAGTTAGCTGACAGGAGTCCAGAGTGCGCAGGATCTCATCAAAATTGCGCCCGGTGCTCATGGGGTAAGTGAGCATCACCTTGATCTTCTTGTCCGGGCCGACGATGAAGACCGAGCGCACGGTGGCATTATCCACCGCAGTACGGGAGCGGGCATCGTCGCCGGCATTGGGATGAATCATGTCATAGAGTTTGGCTACCTTGAGGTCGGTGTCACCGATCAAGGGATAGTTCAAGGCGTGGCCCTGGGTCTCCTCGATATCCTTGGCCCAGCGTTGGTGGTCTTCCACCGGATCCACGCTCAGACCGAGGATTTTACAGTTACGCTTGTCAAACTCGGACTTCAGGCCCGCCAGATAGCCCAGTTCCGTGGTGCAGACTGGGGTGAAGTCTTTGGGATGGGAGAACAGGATTGCCCAACCGTCACCGATCCATTCATGGAATTTGATCTTTCCCTGGGTGGATTCCGCAACGAAATCAGGGGCTTCGTCGCCGAGTCGTAAAGTCATGATAAACCTCCTTCGCCCAGCAGGGCTGACACACGATTGTGCATCAAAATAATAGTTGACTATTTTACTTGGTCAAATGACTTTTTAGCATGTAAGCGCAGTGTTTTAGACCGAATAATTTTGGACGGGACGCCGCTTCCCGAATCGGGGCGAATTTAAGATTTTATTCAGGTCTGCATGGTCAAGATTCAGTGTTGGCCGCATTTTAAATCCGACTCCAAAAATTCCGACAACTGAACCTTAATATCCTACACTGAAGCTGTGTGGCGAGCGTACGGAGTCTGAAAATAATCTACGGAGGAGACAACAATGCAACACAAAGCCATTGCACTACTATTCGGAGCTAGCACCCTTTGCAGTTCCTTCATGCTGGCAGCAGAAGAACAACGCCCCATGGGCTTTTTCGTCACCAGTGTAGGCATGGGTGACGGCGCCAACCTGGGCGGTTTGGCCGGTGCCGACGCTCACTGCCAAAAACTGGCCACGGCAGCCGGTGCGGGCGAGCGGGAGTGGCACGCCTATCTCAGCACTGAAGAAAAGGACAAACGCGGTATTTCCGCCCGGGAAAGAATCGGTAACGGTCCCTGGTATAACGCCCGCGGCATATTGATCGGGGCCAATCTCACCGACCTGCACCTGTACAACAACAAAATCACCCTGGAGACGGCGCTGGATGAAAACGGCAACCGGGTCAAGGGCCGTTATGACAAACCCAACCAGCATGACATCCTGACCGGCACCCAGGATGATGGCACGGCCTATTTTCCGGATGATGCCGATCACACCTGCAACAACTGGACGAGTAATGGCGAAGGCAGCGCCCAGGTCGGACACCATGACCGCCACGGCGGTGGCAATACCTCCTGGACTTCAGCCCATGGCACTCGCGGCTGCGGTAAGGACGACCTGCCGAAAACCGGCGGCAACGGCTACTTCTACTGCTTTGCTGCTGACTGAGCCTGACCGGTGCCGGTCTCGACCGAGACCGGCACCACACACCCAGTTGGTAGGATGGGAAAAGCGTAGCGTGCCCATCAAAACTAAAGAGAAGCCCGCCCTCAGCTTCTTCCCATATTTTCCAGCATGGCCCTATACATCCACGCGTTATCGGCATCACGCCCCTTCATTGCGCTGCGTCCTGCATTGTCCCAACAAATATTATGGAGGCCGGCTTTCGGGTTTTCGGGTACAGTGGTTCGCGCACTTCATGCAGTTGAAAACCACTTTTATCAAACAAGGCCACCCAGTTCTCCAATGTTCTGAAATACCAGGGTGCCGGATCAGTAAAGTCACTGCTAAACCCCGCCCATAAGCTTTCGCGCCATCCGTCCCGGTATGGGAGATCACCACACGCTACGAGTGGATGCAGGGTCTGCACAATGAAAGCACCCTGCGGATGCAACAGTGATGGAACCGCCATGAACAACTCTTCTACTGATTCCTTTCCGAGTAATGCAAAGTTGCAAACCACCACATCAGCAGCGACCTGTAATTGTCCCGATGCGATCTCCTGGTACGACAGGGTGTAAAAATCACCGCCGCCGGAACGGCGGGCAAACTCGATGAGCTGTGGAACAACATCTACCCCGGCCGCCTCGATCTTTTTCGCGGCAAGTGCACGAACCAGCCAGCCTTCGCCACATCCGATATCAAGCACAGTACCTGGCGTGCGACTCAGGACGGCATCGACAATTGCATGATCAGTCACTTGCCTGCGGCTTTCGATATGCCCCTCACGAACCGCGATGGTCCACCGATTGGCATTCGCCGCCCAGGACTCGACTATTTTCTGGTCGCTGTATGGTTCATCATTCATGGATTCTTCAACTTGTCAGCAGCACTTTTGGCGACAAACTCCTGTGGAGTGAATCACCAAACATGCACTCTCGGCGGTTATTCCTTATCGTAAATCACGGGCATCTGGCCCTTCCACCTGTTCCATAAATTATCATCTGCAATCAACTCAGCCATGAAATGGCCTACATTGATCCGGCTCGTCGAGCCCGCATCAAAAATCGCACTTCTAATCGGCGAGGGGTGGATCTCATATTCGGTAATCGCACCCGCATTGGTTAAACTGTCGGGACGAACAGCGACCCACTCGATAGACGTGTTATTTTGGCCAACCTGCGTACGTAAGTAGTCCGCCGCCTTTTCATTATCCAGATGCGGAGGCAACAACATACGAAGGAGCGATATCACACAGGCTTGGCCAAAGGAGACTTGTTCCGGTATATCGCGATTGCGGTTACCCGTTGTATTCATGAGTATAAACTTGACCATCTTTTCTGGATGGTTTGCTTGAACGGCACAACACAAACGTCGAACCGTATCGGTAACCAGCAAACGCGGTTGCCCGAACATCCCCTTAAACGTCAGATTGTGACCGAGACATGACGCCACCGCATCACACCCGTCCACATGCAGCGCCATCTCAGCATCGGTGAGGTCATGAACAGTGGCATGTATTTCCGATAAATTATCATGATGCTTGATGTCATCGGGCAACAGATTGGGTTGCCGCACAATGACTCTAACTTTCAGCCCCCTATCGAGTAACTGTTTCACGAGAAGCCGGCCGGTCGCGCCACTTGCACCAACAACCAGAATTGTCTTCATATCCATTCCCTGATAGCCAATCAAATCGCTTTGCACCCTTCACAAGGTATCGGTAAGTAGGATGGGCAAAGCGAAGCGTGCCCATCAAACCAAACAAAAAAACCGACCTCCGATAACCAACCGAATCGCCCCGTCTGCTTAACAAGGCTTCAGTCTCCGGCTTCCTGGGCAACGTTCAAGATCAACCCAAACCACTACTGGATGCGAGTCTGCATGACATATCGGGTGAACTTAACGCCTTTAAATTCCGTATACTCAATTTCCCTAACGACAAACCCACACTTCTCAAACAGAGGCCGGGAAAACTCGGATGCCTCCGTCGTAACCATCGTCAATGCGTGTAATCTCGCCTCTTCCAGCAAACGCCCCAATAATCCAGTGCCGACACCCTTCCGCATCCATTCCGATGCCACGAAGAGTGATGAGATACGCCCATGCTCCTCAAGGCCGCCAAATCCGACACAAGCATTATTACTATCAACCGCAACAAAAGTAGTGGCGCCTTTAAGCCAATTTTCAAAGTCCTGAATATCATCCGAAAAACTGGACCATACCTCGACCTGCTCTTTCGAATAGCTCTTAGTGCCCAAATGACGAATTGACCCACGATAAATATTGGCAAGCGCTGGTAGATCACTGTTCTGATATTTGCGGATATCGAAGTGCATGAGCAACGTCATCGGTTAATCGAGCAACAACATACTGCGAGGAGAAGATACGGCAGTATCGCGACCCCAAGATGTTTAAGTGAATGCCATTCATCCTTATTCCTTTTAGTTTTCTATTTTCCCGATACCACGGTCGTTTTATATGCTTTGAATTACACCTATCCTTCACCGGATATATCGATCACAAACTTTCCGACATGTTGCTTGGTTTCAAATAGTTTCTGCGCCTCGGGGATCTGGGGTAGAGAAAATGTTTGTGCGACGACAGGAGAAATTTCACCGGCCTCAATTCGCTTGATAAGGTTTGGAAAAACCACTTCGTCCAGAACAGTACAGCCGAACAAGCTCAAATCTTTCAGGTAAAGTGTTCTGACATCCAACTCCACAAACGGGCCTGCAATAGCACCTGACACGGCATAGCGGCCAAAAGGTTTAAGCACATTCAACAGATCCGGCCACTGCTTGCCTGCCACCAGATCAATCACCACATCAACAGTGCCGTTTCCAAGCTCTTGAACAAGACCGGCATTTCTCGCCAGCGTGCGATCAGCCCCAAGATCCATAATCCTGTCTGCCTTGGATGGTGAGGTAACCCCAATAACCTGCGCCCTCCTCGCCTTGGCAAGTTGAATAACAGCAGAACCCACACCGCCTGACGCTCCAGTTACCAATACGACATCATTGGCACCGACGTTGGCTCTGGTCAGCAGGTTTTCAGCGGTGGAATAGGAGCAGGGAAAGGATGCGAGTTCAACATCACTGAGCTTGCTGTTGATTTTATGGGCATGTCTGGCTGCAACTACCGTGTATTCAGCGAATCCACCGTCGCATTCGGAACCGAAATACCAGGGTTGATCCAAGACCTTGCCGCCCGCCTCCAGAATGCATGGCTCAACCAGCACTCTTTCATTCAGAAGACTGGTGTCAACTTGCTCTCCGACGGCCACAACTTTGCCACAAACATCAGCACCCTGGATTCGGGGTAGTTGTATGGGATTTCCTGCCCAGCCTGCGTCCTCACTGTCTCCATTTGACTTCGAATACCACCCGATTCGCGTATTGATATCGGTATTATTGACACCGGCGGCGCTTATCTTTATCAATACATCGCGAGGCCCAGGAACAGGCACTGGGATATCGTCGCGAAGCACCAGTTTATCCAAGCCGCCATGTCCCGTTAGCTGGAGACCTCTCATTACATTTGGTATGTCGTCCATATTAAATAACCTTTGACGCAAATTAGTGAAATCCCTTTGCTTAATCGATCGTCAAATCGATCACTTTTTGCAAAATTTCAGGGTGATCAAATTCCCGCCCACCTACGGCTTTATACGCAATACGTCCATCGGGTCCGATAATGTAAGTTGTAGGCAAACCTTTAACACCCCACGCCTCCATCGAAACGGCGTCATAATCAAATAGCATTTGAAAACTCGGGGACGGCTCAACCGTGCCCAGAAAGGAGAATACCGTGTCGACATCCTCGCCTATATTGACGGCGAGCACCTCCGCATTCCTGTCCTTGACCGCCTGGTACAGTTTTTCCAGCGATCCCATTTCACGGCGGCAGGGCGGACACCATGTTGCCCAGAAATTCACCACGACGACCTTTCCCCTCAAATCACTGAGATCAATCGTTTCATCATCCAGATTCCGGAATCGCAACGCGGGAGCCTTGCGTACTGTTTCCGCAGGGGTGAGACTGTGCGTCAACGGTGGTAGCCCGACGGCCTGCCCAAGGCTGGAAAACAGCATGAACAGCACAGCCCCTGCTGCATACAGATTGAATCGGTTTCTATTCGGCACATTGCACCTCTTTAAGTCTGGCCTGGTACCCTTTACCCGCTATGTCCCACTTTGCGGTGATATCAAACAGGCTGCCGGCAGGCAATCCCATGGATAACATTCCCTGATTCCAGTCACCACCCGGCCGATACTCCTGCTCGGGTGGAAACTGTGCCCAGCGAAAGGCGATAATCGCCGACTTTTTCACTCCCAAACGGGAAAAGCGCTCAACCCATTGATTCACCGGCACCCATTCATATAGCCTGCTGTTCACTGAAACCGACCAACTGCCACTTATATAGTGAATCATCCCCGGCGCATTGTCATTGCGCAACACCGTCATGTAGACACAGGAAGAGGCATAGGGTTCTATCTGCTCCAGTGTAAACCCCCGGTTGACATAAAACGCCCTGACCTGGTCAGGCAGCAGTTGCGTTAGCGAGAAATGCACGCCGTCCACTTGAATTTCCCATGTTTTCGCACCCGTCACGGAATCCGTACGACGGGTTTGCGGGGCATCGGCATAGCAGGAGAACGATAACAGGAGGAGAATTGATACGATTGTTATAGTTTTCATTTCAAGACATCAAAGGACTTTGCGACTATGCTCCGCCGCAGTCAGTGGGTGATTTTAAATCCGGCACTCCTCTCAACGGAGCGTGATTACCCCCCTATCCTACCGCGCCTGATCCCCGAGACAAACCGGCAGCCCTACGCATTCGCCCCCTGCTACCGGCAGCAAGGACAAATGCCGGAGTAATCCTGTTATGTCTCCTGCCCTTGTTTCTGAAATCCGGCAACTTTGCTCAAATTGTCATCCGCATTACAAAGTCCTCGACAGATTACTGCTAAATTTATAACCGACCGATTGAACAGGACATCCGTACATAAATGGTCGTATCGAAACACTGCCCGGGCATGGCAAGATGATCCATTCACCGCAGCACAGGCGGTAACCCCAAAATAGTGAGGGAATAGAGGCATGTTGGACAAGCGTACATTCTATATCAACGGGCAGTGGGTCGCCCCCATCAACCCGGATGAACGGGAGGTGATCAATCCCAGCACCGAGGAACCCTGCGCCACCATTGCACTGGGCGGACAGGCCGATACCGACGCCGCCGTTGCCGCGGCCCGCAACGCCTTTGGCGAGTGGGGCCAAAGTGACAGGGAGCAGCGTCTCGCACTGCTGCAGAAGCTGGTGGAGATCTACCAGGCACGCAGCGAAGAGATGGCAGAGGCCATCTCCACCGAGATGGGCGCCCCGATCTCCCTGGCAAAGACAGCCCAGTGTGGCGCCGGAAGCTGGCATATCAAGAACTTTATCCGCGCCCTGAAAACGTTCGAGTTCGAGCGGGAACTGGGCCCCCATGCGCCGAATGACCGCATACTGCTGGAGCCGGTTGGCGTCTGTGGCCTGATCACGCCCTGGAACTGGCCGATGAACCAGGTCACGCTCAAGGTGATACCGGCCCTGGCTACCGGCTGCACCCTGGTGCTCAAACCATCAGAGATTTCACCCCTCTCCGCCATGCTGTTCGCCGAGATGGTGGATCAGGCCGGTTTCCCGCCCGGCGTCTTTAACCTGGTCAACGGTGACGGCGCCGGAGTGGGCAGCCAGCTTACCGCCCATCCGGATGTGGACATGATCTCGTTTACCGGCTCAACCCGCGCCGGCATCGCGATCTCCAAGAGTGCGGCCGACAGCGTCAAGCGCGTCAGCCTCGAGCTGGGCGGCAAGGGCGCCAACCTGATCTTTGCCGACGCCGATGAAAACGCGGTAAAGCGCGGGGTACGCCACTGCTTCAACAACAGCGGCCAGTCCTGTAACGCACCGACCCGCATGCTGGTGGAACGCCCCCTCTACAAACAGGCAATCGAAACCGCTGCCCAACTTGCCGAGGGCACGGAGATTAATCACTCCGCAAACCAGGGCCGCCATATCGGACCGGTCGTCTCCCAGACCCAGTACCAGAAGATTCAGCGGCTGATACAGCAGGGCATCGACGAAGGCGCCCGCCTGGTGGCAGGTGGCCCGGGTCGCCCGGCAGGACTGGAGCGGGGTTACTTCGTCCGGCCCACCGTGTTCGCCGATGTCAACAACAGGATGCAGATCGCACGGGAAGAGATATTCGGCCCGGTGCTCTCCATCATCCCGTTCGATACCGAGGAAGAGGCGATCACCATCGCCAATGATACCGTCTACGGCCTGACCAACTACCTCCAGACCCAGGACAACGCACGCGCCAAACGGGTGGCACGACAGTTACGTTCCGGCATGGTGGAGATCAACGGCCACTCACCGGGTGCCGGCTCGCCATTTGGCGGTTACAAACAGTCCGGCAATGGCCGCGAGGGCGGCGTTTGGGGACTGGAGGAGTTTCTGGAAGTGAAGGCCGTCGGTGGTTGGACGAGTAAGGATTAGGTTGGCGGGAGTTTTGGGTTGATAACGGCGTGGGCACGGAATATGTGTCCATGCCGCTTGGCTGAACGGTATGGATCTGCAAAAACGCGGCTTTCCAGGTATAGAATAAAAGGGCACTCCATCACAGCCAATGAACTTTTTTCTTCAGGATTACCGTACCACGTACCACTTAAACTGAATGGTTGAATCCACAACCGTCAGTCTCAGTCTTGACTATACTGCACCACACCGTTGCGCCAATGATGGTTGAGCGGTAGCGGCCAGTCGAGCGTAGAGCAGGCAGACGATGGGGCAGTGGCCATTGGATAGCGACGGGCTCCATCCTTGAACCGAGATCAATAATATTTTCTACAGGGAGACAATGATGGAAAATTGGCAGATCGATGGACAATACATGGAAACCTGCAACTGCAATTTCATTTGTCCCTGTATCGGAACCAACCTGGCGGCACTACCCACAGAAGGGAATTGCAAGGCAGCAATCGCCATGCAGATCGACAAGGGGCAGAAGGACGGCATACCGTTGGACGGCCTTGGATTCATTGTACTCATCCACTCTCCCGGCGCCATGGGCGATGGGAACATGAAGGTCGGCCTCATCATTGACGAGAACGCCAACGAGGCACAGACCGAAGCCATCGCCGCAATCGCCTCGGGCGGGGCGGGAGGACCCATGGCCGCGCTGGCACCACTGGTCAGTGAGATCGTCGGCATGGAAAAACGGACGATTCGTTTCGAGAGGAATGGCCTGAACCGTAGCGTCACCGCCGGCGAACTGGTCGACCAGGCCCTCACCGGTATGCCCAGTCCTGTCCAGGAAGGTGAACCTTTATACCTGGACAATACCGGCCATCCTGTCGCTTCGCGGTTAGCCCTGGCCCAGGCCACCCGCAGTCACTTCCACGCCTTCGGCATCGACTGGGAAGACAGTAGCGGGCTGCGTAACGGGCATTTTGCGCCCTTCACCTGGGCTGCTTGATCCGCACCAGAAAGGACTCTCATCATGACCAGTCTGGGACATATCCCAGCCGCCCGGCGCGACCACTGGGTGATCCTCACCAGCCTGTTCACTCTGGTACTGCTGGCGTGGATCTACCTATGGATCGACGCCGGGCAAATGACAATGATGCAAACGTCGGGTGGAGGTATCGAAAACGATGCCATGGGGATGGCCACTGCGGATAACGGGCCCTGGCGTTTGCACTCGCTGCTGCTGACCTTTCTCATGTGGGCAGTAATGATGGTCGGCATGATGCTGCCCAGCGCAACACCGGCGATCCTACTCTACGGCAAGCTGGCAAGAAACCGCCAGACGACACCTCCGCTGCCTTCTACTTGGCTGTTCAGCACCGGTTACCTTGCGGCCTGGACGCTGTTCAGTCTGGCGGCGACGCTGCTGCAGGCGGTATTCGAGAGCGGGCGAATACTGAGTCCGATGCTCACTTCATCGAGCCTCTGGCTCAGTGCTTTATTGCTCATAGTCGCTGGCGTCTACCAATGGCTGCCATTAAAGAGAGCCTGCCTCAAAAAATGCCGCAGTCCCCTAAATTTCTTCCTCATGCACTGGCGTTCCGGGCCGTTGGGGGCCTTCAGCATGGGAGCGGAACATGGCCTCTACTGTGTCGGCTGCTGCTGGGCCTTGATGCTGCTGCTGTTCGTGGCGGGTGTCATGAACCTGCTGTGGATCGCACTGATCGCCGGCTTCGTGCTGGTTGAAAAACTTCTGCCGGCAGGACGCCTCTTTGGGCATGTGGCGGGGGTCGGACTGGTGCTGACCGGTGCCGGCATGCTTGTTTACTGAAATCCGACCCCCATCCCATAATTGACACTGGCTACATACTGATGAATTGGAAAATCAAATATTTGTAGGGGTTTCTCTTCATCCGCGTGGGCACAAAAAATGTGCCCACCCTACTCGCTTGGTTGATTATATCTTGGTATCGAACATCTTCCTGCTAGAGATTGGTGTCCGTTTTACCGGGGGCTGTTCACGGTCCGCTGCAACCGATAATTAGGCGCTTCAACTTGTTGTCCAACTATGGGGTGAACTCGACCAGCATTCGCATCGTCTCGACCTTTAGGCCGTCCTCCTGCATCGCCTTCCGGCCTTCGCCGGATTGCAGCAACTCTTCAAATTTCGCCATATCGGGTATCTCAGCCATAATACCCATCGCATTGGGGTTGTTGGGGTCGCGGAAGTTTCGGCACTTGATTCCAAGTTTCCCAAACATCTCATGTCGGCTTCCTGGTCCCTTCTTCCAGGCTTTGGCCCAGACGGCGCCATCCTGAACTTCGTGGAATATGATTGCTGTTGTCATTGTGGATTCCTCCTGAGCTGTGTAGGTGGCTGGTTTGCTGAAATCGGCTGTCTTGTGACGCTTCACGCCCCGCATAAACCGCACGAGTTACGAGCGTCGGGCGACCATAGGGAGCAAATTTAATGTGCCTGTCATGCATGTACTGCACACTGAATATAGCAGGTCGGTTGGGACACACATGGTCTTTCTTAGCGCGGGATATTGATATCCGCGTGGATTTGCTTTATTAGCCTATTGCTAACCACAAGGCAGTGATGCATAACATCACCCCAAATACAGTACCTTGAATTTTTTGTGCATTTCTATCGATCACAATGTCAGTTAGTGCCTTTCCACCAAACACCCATATCAAGTTACTTGCCATAGTTAATAGTGCAAGTGAAGTTGTGAGTAACATAACCTGAGAGAAGCCATCTTTCTCAGGCGTATAAAACTGAGTAAACATAATTGTTGGAATCAACAAATATTTTGCATTTAGTAGCTCAACAACAACCCCTTGCCTGAAGCTAAGTGGTTTTATGTTATCTACCTTGTTAACGGTAAGCCTGAAGAATTTGTACGCCAGGTATAGCAGAAACGACACTCCCGCAAGCTTTATTGCTTCTATTGTTCCCGGGTAAGATGAAATTATGTAGCCAAGGCCAAAGCCAATAACGAATGACTGAAATACACATGTTACGTTAGTGCCCAACCAAAAAGGGATACTTTCCCTGACACCGAAAGCGCTACCAGATGCAGCAAACAATACATTGGCTGGCCCAGGACTTATAGCAAGAGGGCCAAATATTAATATCCATTGTGTCGCTATTTCGGCATTCATTTTTAGGCTCTTCCCCTGATCGAGTGGGTAACCTTTATCGGGTTATCCCTTCAGGGTAAAGATTCAGCCCTCCAAGATGGAAGTAGATAGCATTGGCAAATCGCTCTTTGTTGCGAAAGCCCCTGCTGCGAACCTTGATCATTTTAATGCGGCTATTGATCCCCTCAGCAGGCCCATTGCTCACCTTCAGTACCACGGCGTTCAGAATGCCCCACAAGTGCTCCTTGATGGTCTTGGCCACTTCTTTGATTGGGTCCAGGCGACAGCGCACCGCCCAAGACAACCACTGCTCCCAACCCTTACGAGCCCAAGTCTTGCTGATATAGTGCCATAGCGACATGGCCAGCTCTTTGATTGCCCAAGCCCGCGCCGTCTTCAAGGTGCTCTCACGTAGTGCCTTGAACCGTCGTTTCTGTTTGAGTGTCATGTTTTCTGGATTGTAGAGCCAGCTATACTTGCTGCCCTTCAGATCCTCATAGCCTTCAGCCATCAGGACTTTGTGCTCTTGGCGGCGCACTTTATCAACGGCCTCACCCAGGTACTTGGCGACATGGAACTTGTCAAAGGCGATCTTCTCTTCAGCCTCTGGAAGGCTTTCCAATGTGGCATTGATGAAGGCCGGCCACATATCCATGGAGACACTCTCTATGGCCTCTCGCTGCTCTTGTGTCAGACTTTCATACCAGGCCTTGAGGTTGGCCTTTTTCCGGTTCTCAGCCACGTGTAGCACCGTACCGGCTTCTTGGTCTGATACGATCGTCACGTAGTCATGACGCTTTCTGAAGGCCGTCTCATCGACACCAATCCGGGTCGGGAAGAGCTCCTGCCGGCGCGCCAATCCACGCTCGACAGCACGCTGCATGATGCCATCAATCGCATTCCAACTCAGTCCCATCAACCGAGAAACCGCAGCGGTGGAGGCTTCTTTCAGCCAATCAATCACCAGCACCTCAAACAGTGCCGTGAATCCAGAGCCTGGCTCGGCCCAAGGAACAGACACCGTAACGACGCCATGCTCCTTGCATCTGACTCTCGGCACATCAGCCACCAGGATGGTCTTGTACTGGCAGGTATCCAGGTGTCGCCACCGACGCGTGCGTGAATCATAACCCGGTGAGACCTTCCCGCAGGTAGGGCAACAGTGTTTGGTCCCTTTCTCCTGCTCTACATGTACCGTTACTTCTCCGTTCGGCAAGGCCAAGTCTACCTTGGTGACCTGCCAGGGACTTTTGATACCCAATATCTGGGCGTATAGGTCTGTATCTCTCATAGGGGTTTAAGCTAACCTACCCACCTGATTTGGGGAAGAGCCCATTTTTAAAGGCTAATCGGCATAGGGTGGAGCTCGCCTAGGTTGGGGTGAGCCTGCGATCCCCAACGGTTTTCATGGATAAAATAAATCCGTCCCGTTTTCCCTGAGGAAATTCGGGCTGGTAAGCAGGTTAAAAAACTCACAGGAATTACCGTTGGACGCCCCGCCGCGAACACGTTGTTGTTGATGTATGCGGGTACGTTGATTAGGATGCATTGAGGCTGGTTCCTTCCGGTGATTGTTGTTGGTTTGGCGATTAACATCATATCACCAAAACCAGCCTTTTTTATCTTCTACATCAATCTATTAGTCACTAAGCAAGTGCCATTTGGGTCTGTCACCGATTATTCTATTATCCTTTTGTCCCCGATCATCCTGCTTCTTGCGATGATTTTATGGTGAGTTTGCTGACAAAGGGAGAGGTCATGGCGCGGACCAAGGCGCTGTAGTTGAGTTGGAACTTCACTTCCGTTGGGTACGAGCAAGACTGAAGGTATGATGCATGGTGACCGGTCCCTGATGTAGGTGGATGGTTTGGCGATTTGAAGCCTAACGTTACACCGGTAACTTTTTCAATTATTTCAATTGGTTGGAATTAAGTAAGTGCCATTCGGGTCAGAATGCACTGTACCCGACTGACACCGATCCAGTAACATGACGTCATGAACATGTTTTTCCTATTGATACTGATTACCCAGAATGCCGCAGGTAACGTCAGCGCATCCTTTGTCGAGACTGATGGCCAGGCTCAGTGCGAAGTGAAGCAGAAGGTGGTGGAAGGGATCTTCAGTACGGCCCAGGTCAAAATCCTGGAGAGCCACTGCATCGTCGGACGCTACCGGTTCAGCGAGTTCGGGCACGCCACATCATCGGCGACCAAGCGCCACTTCTACTGGATCGACTTCGATGCAACACCGGTAGAGATAACGCGTGCACCGGGCTGGCGAAGCTGTATGGAGCGGGAGGCGGAAATCGACAGGGCTGGATACTACTGTGCTAGCTCCATCCAGCAGCAGCTGGATTAAGGATCAATGCAAGATCAATAGCAAGATCTGAGGGAATCAATGGGGTCAGTGTCATTGATTTTGACTTTCCCGAAATACAGCCGACTTCCTATCCCCACCCCGTCCTAAAGATACTGACCGTCGGCCGGTCTTGGCTTCGATCTGTGCCTTGAACCGGTCGTCCCCAAGAGCCCAAGCTTTGTTCGTCGCTTCCCGGATCACCGCCAAGTCACGCTCCGATACCTTACCGCGAAACAGTGCTCGATAAGCACTCTGCCGCTGTTTGTCGATTTTGCCCAGTTGGCGATAAATCGAATGGGGCGTCAACAATTGGATGGGCTTGCCCAGTGCATTTTCCTGGTAGCTGGACCAGGGGTATTCCGATGGGTGCTGCACCATATTCGCCCGCACTGGGTTCAGCTCGATATAGCGGGAAACCGTCAGTAGATAGTTGTCGGCATCCACCAGCGTGGACTTGTATCGCCCCTCCCACAAGGTTCCTGTACGGCCATAGGTAAAATTGAAGTATTGAACGTACTTACGGCCCTGAGCTTGCATCATGCGGCTGATACCCTGCTCATTACTCGGTGTCACCAGCAAGTGGACGTGATTGGTCATCAGCACGAAGGCATGGATGGCGACTTGGTATTTGGTTGCTGCTTCCTTGAGAAACGATAAGTAGGCGTTATAGTCTGCTTCATCGTAAAAGCAGACTTCACGGTTGTTACCTCGCTGGATCACATGTTGGGCGCAACCGGGCAGATAGAGTCTGGGCAAGCGAGCCTTGAAATTCCTCCTTGAAACTCAGGCAAGAGTAATCCGTTTCAATTATATAATCAATGACTCTGACCCCTTTGGTCTGATACCTTACCGCGAAACAGTGCTCGATAAGCACTCTGCCGCTGTTTGTCGATTTTGCCCAGTTGGCGATAAATCGAATGGGGCGTCAACAATTGGATGGGCTTGCCCAGTGCATTTCCCCGGTAGCTGGACCAGGGGTATTCCGATGGGTGCTGCACCATATTCGCCCGCACTGGGTTCAGCTCGATATAGCGGGAAACCGTCAGTAGATAGTTGTCGGCATCCACCAGCGTGGACTTGTATCGCCCCTCCCACAAGGTTCCTGTACGGCCATAGGTAAAATTGAAGTATTGAACGTACTTACGGCCCTGAGCTTGCATCATGCGGCTGATACCCTGCTCATTACTCGGTGTCACCAGCAAGTGGACGTGATTGGTCATCAGCACGAAGGCATGGATGGCGACTTGGTATTTGGTTGCTGCTTCCTTGAGAAACGATAAGTAGGCGTTATAGTCTGCTTCATCGTAAAAGCAGACTTCACGGTTGTTACCTCGCTGGATCACATGTTGGGCGCAACCGGGCAGATAGAGTCTGGGCAAGCGAGCCATGAAATTCCTCCTTGAAACTCAGGCAAGAGTAATCCGTTTCAATTATATAATCAATGACTCTGACCCCTTTGGTCGCTCGGTGTCACCAGCAAGTGGACGTGATTGGTCATCAGCACGAAGGCATGGATGGCGACTTGGTATTTGGTTGCTGCTTCCTTGAGAAACGATAAGTAGGCGTTATAGTCTGCTTCATCGTAAAAGCAGACTTCACGGTTGTTACCTCGCTGGATCACATGTTGGGCGCAACCGGGCAGATAGAGTCTGGGCAAGCGAGCCATGAAATTCCTCCTTGAAACTCAGGCAAGAGTAATCCGTTTCAATTATATAATCAATGACTCTGACCCCTTTGGTCGTATTCCATGAGTAGCCTTTGGCATATAACGCTTCGGCTCAGGGGCGGCAAAAAGCGAAGCGAGGAACGAGCGAAGCTTTTTGGCGTCCCTTGGAGCCCATTGTTAGACATAATTTATTCGCCATGTGAAAGCCTATATGCACGTATCGCCGCCAGCCTTTCTCCAATTCTAAATGTGTGTTCTTTCACAGAAGCTAAAGACCTCTCGATTGAATCTAGATTCTCTGGTGTAAATGATGAGTGGCGAAATCTTAGAAGCGCATCCAAGAGTCTTAAGAAGTCGCTGAAGCCATACGCCATATCGCCTTGTAGGTTTTTAACCGCGACATCGAGTGCTGCATCTAACTTACCCAGTGAAAACAAAACAAATAATATGAGATAACCAACCGGGGCGTATTCAGTGTTTTTATCTAGCCTTTGGAATAAAGCATCAAAATATCGCTTTTTCTCATCATCAGCATTTAGTTTTTTGTAAAGATTCAATAATGCCTGTGCATTATCAGATGATATTTGTATAGTGCTTTCATCTTCGGTGATTGTTTGGTTTTTAGGTGAGTCTGCTTCGCGCCATTCTGTGCCAACACCTTTATAATTTTTCCCTTGAATCGTAGTCTGGATACTCCCCAGCCCTCCTACTCTCCGTCCACACTCTTTGTAGCGATTAGCCTCAGCCTTTAAAACGGAAGCAACTTCCTTCTCGATAGGATCGGCAATTGAGTGAATAGGCTCCGATGGTGTTTCTTCTTTTTTAGGCTCCTTGGGTTTTGGGCCTGCAAATATCACATTTTTTATTTTATGTTCGTTACCGTATTGATCGATTAAGACTACAGAGGTTTTGAAATCTTCACCCTCTTTTCGCATCGGGGGGATAACCCAGAAATCTGAATCTACTTCCGTCGTTTCGCCGGGAAGAATTGGGTATGACCCATAAATATTTTCTTGAGGATGCCTAGTTAGTACGTGCCCCTCGGTTTTTGGCTTCAATAATCTTGCTCCAAGAAGCCGCACGTTATCACCTGTAATATTGGTAACATGCCATCGTCCAACAACCTGCATTGCGGGCTTTCCGGCTACAGAACCATTACCCCACCAGCAACCGCGCATCTGGGGCAAGATGCGAATAGTTTCTCGTGGCACTTTTGGTTTAGACCTAGTAACAAAGTGCCATGCTTTAACAAGTAGTCCTCTTCCCCATTTAAATGCGGCAAAAATCCCGCCAAGGATAGTCACAATTCCTGCAATAGCGCCTATTAGTTGGTAATCCATCATTCTTTGCTTTTATGTCTAACGCTAAGTTAAGTTGCCGCCTAGCACGTCAAAAAAAGACCGTGCAGGAGGTCGATCAATGTGGGGCCTAAATAACCCCGATGAATTTTCGCGGTCGACTTCAACGCCTGGTTGCACACGCGCTCCAGACCCTGCGTAGACCCAGGC